>Ga0315281_10000476_pt1 | contig 55670 bp, 43 predicted proteins | sample YL17G07_0_MG_FD_204540 | JGI IMG/M metagenome (GOLD analysis project Ga0315281, IMG submission 204540) | Sediment microbial communities from Yellowstone Lake, YNP, Wyoming, USA - YL17G07_0 | ecosystem: Environmental > Aquatic > Freshwater > Lake > Sediment | place: USA: Wyoming | collected...
ATGCCTTCGTCCTCCCCCAGTCGACGTTCTTGAAGAGAGAGCCGGTGGTCGCCACGTCCCTGAGGGCGAGGTAGCCGTTCCTCAGCAGCCATGTGTTGAGGCTGAACGACTTGTAGAACGGTCCGAACCCATGGTCGGACATGACGATGAACGTCGTCCGGTCGTCCAATCTCGCGAGCACCTTGCCGACCGTCCGGTCCATCTCCTCATAGGTACTTTCGATGACATCCCCGAGCCTCTCCCTCGCCGCGGGGTCGTACAGGGGGTGGGTCCTGTCCCGGAGGTGCCAGAAGATGTGCGTCCCGAGATCGGTACTCGAGTAATAGTAGAAAAAGAAACCTTTCTTGAATTTCGAGAACAGGTAATCAAAGAGCCGGTGGTTCTCGCCAAGGACCATCCGGAACTGCGTGTGGAACTCATCCGTGGTGAAGGTGTTGTTGGTCAGGGTCTTGGTGTTCTCCGGCATCCCCTGCGTGTAGAAATAGCCGACGTCGTCGGCGATCTCCCTGGCATACCCTTTGGGCGTATCGATGGGGAGGGCGGGATACTTCGGATCTATGTTGATCGGGGTCACGTAGAGCCTGAACTGCGGATAGACCTCCTTCAGATAGAACCGGCAGATCCCCTTCACGGGAGAGATCAGCGGCATGCGCGGGAATCTCAGGACGATCCAGTCGCTCCACTCACCCTGCGAAAGGAGGATGCGTTGACCGGGAAGGTCTATCCGCGCCACGCGGCGCTCCTGATCCAGCCAGGCGGTGAAGTCAATCCCTATCTTCGGCGATCCCTTCTTATAGGTGTTGCGCGGCCCGGCGATCGAGGAGCGAACGGCGCCATCGGCGATATGGACCAGCGTGAATTCCGCGCCTGATGGGTCCTTCGGGATATCGCCGGGATTCGTCGTGTAGTATTGATATATGCCGTAGGTGCCCATCAGGTCGGGAGTCCCCATCCCCGAGACGCTCTTCGCGCCGCACTCGACGGGCGGGAAATTTGATGGGATCCTGAACACGATCGCGGGGATTCCCGCCTCGGCCAGGTACTCCCAGAACGCCTTGCCCTTCCGCTTCAATACCACGGAACCGCTGGAGATCGGCATAATATACTCGCCGAGCTTCAGCGTGCGCCGCGGTGATATCGTCTCTGACGTCGAGAGGTAGGGAAGATACGTCGCCGGGTCCCTGTGGATAAAATCGAATATCGCGTGGCCGCCGGGGTTTTTTCCGGTGATAAAGTTGGACCACGCAACGGGGCTCTGGGGCGGTATGCTCGACCAGAGGTCTTTGAAATCTCCGATCTCGCTCAGCTTTTTAAAATTCGGGAGCGTGCCCTTCGCGAACATCTCCCGCACGATCCTCGCATCCATGCCGTCGAAGGCGAGCACCACCACCTTCTTATTCCCCGTCCACTCCTCCCGATGGCCGCAGCAGGGGGAGAGAAGGCAGGCGAGTGTGACCGCGCCGATGAATAAAACCTTTTTCATGATTACACTTTTTACCGGTACAATCATATTTCCATATCGAGCGGCTTCCCGTCCATGTATCCAGGAGGCGCGATCCCGAAGAGGTCGAGGACCGTGGGAGCGATGTCCAGCATGTGGGGCTCCGGTGATTTGATCTTCCGATTGCAGAAGAGCACGCCGGGGACGAACCGGTGGTCAATGCAGTGATCGGCGCTCCATGCCCGCTCATTATCCGCAATCACCTCCGGGGCAACCTGCCCCGTGACCGACTCCCATGATGCCCTGTAGCCCGGATAGTAGCCCACGATCAGGTCAGGGGCATTCTCCACGTACGGCCCGCGGTAGATCTCCCGCGTATCGTAGAGGGCGGCGATCGCGGCGCGGCCCGTCCCCTCGTCGCTGAGACCCGAGAGCTTCCGGGTGAGCTCCTTTTTTATTGCGTCGGCGTCGCGGGGGTCAACGCTACCCTGAGCCTCCCTCCCCTTGAGATTCAGGTAAATACCCGCGAGCCCAAGGGCGTACGCTCTCGTCTTCCGCCAGTCAACGCCGGCGAACCATTCCCCTCGCGTCGTGGCGCCGTCTCGAAGGCTGAGGTAGCCGTTCTTGAAGAGCCACGTGTTGAGATTGACGCCCCTGCGGAATGATTTGAATCCGTGGTCGGAAAGAACGATCAGCGCATCACCGGGACCCAGCCCCCCCATCACGCGGCCGACGAGTTCATCCATTCTCTCATAGAGATCTGCTATGATGGAGGGGCGCAGGGCCTCGCCCTTCGGGCGAGCCGGATGGTCCGGTTCACGGTAGCGCCAGAATTCGTGCTGGATGGCATCGGTGGCGTCAAACACGCAGCAGAGCACGCCCCGCTTCACCTGCCCCATGGAATGGAAGAAAATCTCATCGAGCTTGGCGTGCATGCGGTACGCCTGTTGGAGGAACGCATCGTCGGTGAGTACCTTTTCATTGAGGGCCCATGTGTCCTGCGGCAGGCCCAGGGTCGCATAGGGCCCCGCGATCTTGCTCAGATACACGGAGTATATCAGCGGGTGCGAGAGGGGGAGTGACGGTTTCTCCGGGTCAATATGGATGGGGGAAAGGTAGAGCTCCAGGACCGGTGACGCGCGTTTCAGGAAAAACTGAGCAATCCCCATGATGGTGGTGGCAAGCCCCGCTCTGAATCTCAGAGGAATCCAGTCCGACAATTCACCCTCACGGAGATTGTAGGCTGCACTCCCTATCCCGAGCCTCGCGGATTTTTTCTCTCTGTCAACCGCGATCTTCAGGGAAATCTGAAGATCACGGTCCGCCCTGAACGGATTCCTCGGGCCCGAGATGACCGTGTCGAACACCGGGCCGGTCCCGTGGAGCCTCACGAGAAATCCTCCCGTGTACGTCGCCTCGCGCGGCGCCCCATCGGTATAAAAAGCGAATGTCCCCTGGGATCCCTTGATATCAGGGGCGCACAGCCCCGAGAGGAGCAGCCCCCTGAACTTCTCCGGCGGAAAGGTGATCGGGACCTTGAGTATAATGCCGGGGATCCCGTGATCGCCGAGGATCTTCCAGAACGGAACGCTCTTCCGCAGCATTTTAATCCTCGGCCTCCCGAGGGGGAGCCTGTACCTTCCCAGGCTGATCGCCCTGGATGTCTCCGTAATCTCCGCTGAGGAGAGGGCAGGCAGGTAGGTCCTCGCGTTGCGGGTGAGAAAATCGAAGATGTTATGTTTCCCCGGGTTGACGCCTGTCATGAACGATGACCAGGCGACCGGCGATATGGGTGGATTCGTCGTCCGGAGAGGAGAGAAGCACCCCTCGCGGCGCAGTCGCGAGAGGTTCGGCAGTTTCCCCTCGTCCATGTAGCCGACTGCGAGCTCGGGATCCAGGCCGTCGAGACCGACGATGATCAGCCGTCCGACGCGCGCGGAGGAGAGCGCCTTCCTCGAGCGCACCCTTCTCATGAGGAGCCTCAGGGGGAAGGTGAGCAGCACGACGATTGCGAGGAAGATTCCTCCGAGTATAAAAATGAATGAACTCAGAAAGGCGAATCCCGCTCCAGGGCCGACGTAGCCGCAGGCGAGGGAGGGGATCGAGAGAACGCCTGCGGCGACCGCTGCCGCGCACTGCGCGAAACAGTTCCGGGATGCGCTCATCAGGATTAAGGTTCTTCCGTATGGGAATGGATACGCCGTTGCCGAGCGGGGTGGACAATCAAAACCGCATACTGGCCCGGACACCCGGACCACCCTCCATCACCACCGGTTCGATAGAGACGTTGGGATGCACCCTCATGTTGTAACATGATACCGCGTGACCGTAGCCTCCGGAGCCCCCGCTACATAATTCCATACTTCTTCAGCTTGTACCACAGGTTCCGCTCGCTGATCCCCAGGAGCTTCGCGGCGCGGGCCTTGACGCCATCGGATTCCCTCAGCGCCTTCCCGATCATCTCCCTCTCGAGCGAGGAAACCGCCCCCTCCAGATCGCCGCGCGATCCCGCCGTGGGAGCGGAAACACCCATGGTGCGCTCGGGCTCTCCATAGACAATCTCAGGCGGTAGATCATCCAGGCCGATCCGGCCTGTGGCGTTGAGCGCCACCGCCCGCTCGATCACGTTTTCCATCTCGCGCACATTCCCCGGCCACGCGTAGCCGCTCAAGGCCCTCAGCGCATCCTCCGAGGGGGGAGCAACCTCCTTCCCCCACTCACCCGAGTATTTCCTGGTGAAATACTCAGCCAGCGGCGGGACGTCCTCCGCCCGCTCCCGCAGCAGGGGAACCACTATCCGCACCACATTCAACCGGTAGTAGAGATCCTCACGGAAGGCCTTTTCCTGGATCATCCTTTTTAAATCCTTGTTCGTCGCGGCAATCACGCGCACGTTCACACTGATCGTCTCGTTGCTCCCCACCTTCTCGAACTCCTTCTCCTGCAGCACGCGAAGGATCTTGGCCTGGAGCACCGGCTCCATATCCCCTATCTCGTCAAAAAATATACTCCCCCCGTCGGCCTTCTCGAACCTCCCCGTCCGCTCAACCTCAGCCCCCGTGAACGCTCCCCTCACGTGGCCGAACAGTTCGCTCTCGAGAAGCGTGGTGGGGATCGCCGCGCAGTTGACAGCGACAAACAGCTTATCCCCGCGGGCGCTCTTCTCATGGATGGATCGCGCGAGGAGTTCCTTGCCGGTTCCTGTTTCGCCGTACAGCAGCACCGACGCATCCGTGGGGGCGAGCCTGTCAATGAGCTCATGGATCTCCCGCATCTTCTTGCTCCCGCCGATGATCTGCTGGGCCTTGCGCTGCTGTTTCAGCTCCTCCTTGAGGTATATGTTCTCCCTCCTCACCTTCTCAAGCTCAATAACCTTGGAGATCACCACCTCGATGCTGTCTATGTCAAAGGGCTTGAGGATATAATCGCTCGCACCCTGTTTCATCGCTTCCACGGCGCTCTTGATGGTCCCATAGGCGGTCATGATCACCACGGGCATCTTCAGCTCTCTCCGCCTCATCTCCATGAGGAGGTCAAGCCCGCTCATCCCCGTGGGCATCTTGAGGTCAGTGAGCACCAGATCGATACGTGTGCCGCCAAGAATCCGCAGTGCCTCTTCGGCGTTATCCGCCTGGAGCGATTCATAGCCGATCTTCTCGAGCATCATCTCCGCGAGCCGGAGCATGTTGCGCTCATCGTCAACCACCAGTATCCGCTTCTTCATAGACACTCCGTTTTATGCCGTGGGGAGCATGACGGTGAAGGCAGTCCCCTTCCCCGGATTGCTTTTTACCTCCAGCCGCCCGCCATGGCTCTCAACAATCCTGTACGCGATCGCGAGCCCCAGCCCCGAACCGTCGTCCTTGGTGGTGAAGAAGGGATCAAAAATGCTGTCTACAATACGCTCATCAATCCCCTCGCCGGTATCGGTCACACCCGCCCACACCGCCTCCCCCTCTTCCGTCCCCGTGGCGAGCGTGAGGCGCCCGCTTTTCGGCATTGCCTGGACGGCGTTGATGATGAGGTTGAGGAAGACCTGGCAGAGCTGCTCACGGTCACCCGGAACCCTCGGGAGGTCATGAGTGTATTCCCTGACCACCTCCAGGTCCTGGAGACGATGCTGCGGGCCAACCAGTGCGAGCGCCCTGTCCATGATACCGTTGATTTCGCACGGTTCGATATTCGGCTTAGAGGGTTTCGCAAAGTTGAGCAGGCGGGTCACCACGCGGTTGAGGCGGTCAACCTCCTCGATCAGGAACCCGGCCAGCTCGTAGTTCTGCTCCCCCTCCCGGCAGCTCCTCTTGATCATATCCGAGGACGTTTTCATGATCCCGAGGGGATTGCGTATCTCGTGAGCGACACCCGCGGCGAGCGTTCCTATGGCCGCGAGCTTCGCTGACTGGAACAGCTTTCGCTCCAGGGCGACCTTCTCGCTGATATCCTTCGCGTACTCGATCACCTGCACTACCCTCCCCTCCTCCTCCTGGAGCGGGAATATGTATATCTGCATGTCTTTGAGCTTCTGACCCGGCGCGCACCAGCGGAGCTGCCCGGCGGAGGCCCTCCCATCCCTGAAGGTGCTTTCAGCAGGGCAGCCGGGGCAGGGGGAATCGCTCCCGTTGTATGACCGGTAGCAGGCGCCGCCGATGAGCTCGGCCTCCCCCCGTGTCACCATCGCCGCAATGCCCGCGTTGGCGTTGACGATGCGGTAGCTCCTGTCGATCACCGAAATGCCGTCCGAGATACCGTCAAAAAGACGCCTCAGCTGCTGATTGGACTGCTCCAGCTCTCGCGTGCGGTCACGGACCTTTTCCTCGAGGGCTCCGTATGAGGCCTTGAGCCTGGAGGCCATGATGTTGAACCGTGAGGCGAGCTCCTCGAGTTCGTCGCCGGTCTCAAGCTTCAGCCGATGATCAAAATTGCCCTCACCGATAAGCCTGGCGCCGCAATCCAGCTCCAGGATAGGACGTGAAAAAGAGCGGGAGAGATACAGCGCCAGGACGAGACCACAGGTGAGGACGATCACCGCCCCTACCCGCATGAACTTTCCCGCCCGCTGGTCGGCCAGGGCCGCCATTTCAACGGCCATGTTCCCCTCCCGCTGAGCGATCTCCCGTATCTCGCCGATCTTCTCGAGCGCGCGCTCCTTCGCCCTCAGCATCTGCAACGAGAGCTCCCGCAGGCGGAATTCCGATCCGGATATCGCCGTGCCCAACCGCTCAAGTTCCTTGAGCCGTTCCCGCGCGTCGCGCGTACTCACCCCCATGAGATCCTCGAGGACATTCAATTCGCTCCCCGGGGTTCCTTTTTCGGCGCGGGCACCCTTCTTATCGATGGCCCCCTTCACCGTCGAGACCACATCCTGGATGATCTTATGCCCCTGTGCCCTTTCAATCTTATCCGCGAGCGCCAGAATCTCTCTGGAGCTCGCGTCAATCGTCTCCAGCTCGGCCTTGAGCTCTCTGATCTTCTTCGCCTCCAGGCCGCCCCCTCCGTCTCCGGGGGGGCTCTTTAAAAAGAGTTCGAGCGCTTCAACCTGTCTCTTGTAGAAGAGCACGAGCTGAATAAAGGTGGAACGGCGGGCTCTCTCCCCGGAGACCAGATAATCCCCCAGCGCGGTCACCACCCTGTCTATCGTCGCCTGCAGGTCGGCGACGAGGCTCTCCTTTTCCTGCACGCAGACGAGCTGCCTATTGCCCTCGCTCATAATATGCATTGAAACGAGCGCGAAGACGATCAGCGCGATAATGAGGACAACCATCGCCATAAAACTGAGCAGTATCTTGGATCGTATGCGCATCTTCATGAAGGAAAATCCTGAGGCGGCCTCCGGCCGCAACTAAATCCCAAATCCCAAACCCCAAATCCCAAATAAACACCAATTTTAAAATCCGAACTTCTACGCAAAATGCGAAGAAGTTGCGATGTAAGAATCTAATCCCAAACACGAAACTCTAAACAAATCTAAAACACAAAATCCAAATGCATCAAATGGTGCCGTCTTAGTACATGCGGTCATAAGTACGATGACATAGTAGAGGACATACAAAATAGGCTATCCTGTCATTGCGAGGAGCCGGAGGCGACGAAGCAATCTCGCTTAGATCCCTCGCTACGCTCGGGACGACCCTTCGGGTCGGATTGCCGCGTCCCGCCAAGCGGGACTCGCAATGACGCATTATGGATGATTGCGCCCGTAATGAACGGGTGACAATAACATAATACGTCACCGAACTTATGACCCAGAGTACTTAGTTTTGAGAATTTGTTTTTTGTGTTTGTTTAGGATTTATGTTTATGTATTTCAATAAAGTTTGAGGTTAGCACCTGATTGACCTGATTGCTCTGAAAAATCAGGTTAATCAGAGAAATCAGATGCTAAAAAAGTTGCTTTAGCTAACTTTAGAGTTTCGTGTTTCGAGTTTCTTTTTGCCTGATCACCCGGGAGCGCTCCCGCGGCGGGAATCTATTCGACGGTCACGCTCTTTGCGAGGTTCCTGGGTTTGTCAATATCGCACCCGCGCAGGCGAGCGATATGATAGGCGAAAAGTTGCAGGGGCACCACGTTGACAATCGGGGAGAGCTCTTCCAGCGTTTCGGGCACGTAGATCACATCCTCGGCGATTTCCTTAAGATTGTTATCCCCTTCCGTCGCGATCGCGATAATCCTCCCCCCCCGTGCCTCTACCTCCTTCATATTTGAGATCATTTTATCATACTTGTCGCCCCTGGTGCACAGGCAGACGACGGGGAACTCCCGGTCAATCAACGCAATGGGACCGTGCTTCATCTCGCCCGCGGGATACCCCTCGGCGTGCAGATAGGATATCTCCTTCAGCTTGAGCGCCCCCTCCAGCGCATTCGGATAGTTGAACCCGCGCCCGAGATAAAACGCACTGCGGGCTCCCGCATATTTTGGGGCGAGCGCTTTAATCTGGGATTCTGTTTTGAGCGCGCGCTCGACTTTCCCCGAAAGCGCCTCGAGCTCCATGATGAGCCGGCGCGCCTCCCCCGCGCTTATCTGGCCCCTCAGCCTCCCCACATACACCGTGAAGAGCACCAGGGCCGCGAGCTGAGCCGTGTACGCCTTGGTGGAGGCGACGCCTATCTCAGGCCCCGCCTGCGTGTAGATCACGCCGTCGCTCTCCCGATCAATGCTGCTGCCGACCACGTTCACGACCGAGATGATCGTGCACCCCTCCTCCTTGGCCATGCGGAGGCTCGCGAGGGTATCCGCCGTCTCTCCCGACTGACTCACCGTCATCACCAGTGTATTCCGGTTGAGCTTGGGGCTCCGATAGCGGAATTCGCTCGAATAGTCAACCTCCACCGCGAGATCGGTATGGTGCTCGAGGAAATAGCGCCCCCCCATGCCGGCATAGCACGCCGTGCCGCAGGAAATGATAAACACCTTGTTGAGCGATCGGATGGTCTCCTCGCCTATATTCACCATCTCCAGCGTCACCCCTGTCCTGTCCGGAAGAATCCGCCCGAGGAGCACGTTTCTCAATGCGGTCGGCTGCTCGTAGATCTCCTTGAGCATGAATGTCTCGAAACCGCCCTTTTCCGCCTGCTCAAGCGTCCACTCTATTGTGCGGGGGGCGCGCGTGATTTTTTTCATGCCGAGATCGTAGATATCCACACTCCCCCTCCTCACCCGCCCGACCTCATTGTCCTCGAGGTAGATGACCCGCTTCGTATATTCAAGAATCGCCGGAACGTCGGACGCGATGAAATGTTCCCCGTCGCCGATCCCTATCACCAGCGGGCTCGCCTTGCGCGCCACCACGATCTCATCGCGGTGCGCCTCCGATATCACCGCGATCGCGTAGGCTCCCTCTGCCTCGGAAACGGCCCTCCGGACAGCGTCGAGGAGATCGCCCCTGTAATACTTTTCCACGAGGTGCACCAGAACCTCGCTGTCTGTCTCCGATGTGAACGTGTGGCCCTCGGCCCGCAACATCGTCCTCAGCGCGGTATAGTTTTCAATGATGCCATTGTGGACCAGGGCGAGCCGGCCCGTGCAATCGGTGTGAGGATGGGAGTTGGGCGTATCGGGCCCCCCGTGCGTGGCCCATCGCGTGTGGCCGATCCCGATATGCCCCCTGAGCGGGCTGCGCTTCAGCAGCTCGGCCAGGCCGTCGAGCCTGCCCTCCCTCTTGCATACCCTGACCCTCCCGCCATCGATAATCGCGATACCGGCCGAATCATAGCCCCTGTACTCAAGCCGATACAGGCCCTTGAGGATTACCTCCTGCGCGTCTCTCTCTCCTGCATATCCCACGATACCGCACATGTCAACCTCATGTCAGCGTGTTATGGACGATCGCCCCACGGACAATTGTCGTCGTGACAGCCAGATCGTCGTCAAAGATCACCAGGTCCGCATCCATTCCCGGCGCGAGCGCCCCCTTCTGCCCATCGAGGCCGAGAACACGGGCCGGATTAATCGTCGCGAGCCTGACGATCTCCTCGAGAGGGGCCCCGGTGTACCGCCGCATATTCATGATGGCTCTGTTCATGGTGAGGATGCTGCCGCAGAGCGTCCCATCGTCCAGGCGGGGAGCCCCATCGCGCAGCGACGCCCTCTGCCCGCCGATCACGAACTCGTCAGCGTCCATATCGAGCGCCTCCATGCAGTCCGTGACGAGCACGATCCCCCGCGCCCCCTTGAGCATCAGCGCCATCTTCACCATGAGCGGGTGGACATGAATCCCATCCACGATCAGCTCGGCGGTGACGCGCTCATCCGCCAGCACGGCTGCCGCGAGACCGGGATCCCTGTGGTGCAACCCGCTCATCCCGTTGAAGAGATGGGTCGCGTGGCATACCCCCGCCGAGAACGCGCTGCGCGCTTCCTCCAGACTGGCGCTCGAATGCCCGGCAGCCGGCACGATCGCCCGTTCTCTGAGCAGCTCGATGAGTTCCCGAGCGCCCTCAAGCTCGGGAGCCAGCGTAACAATTTTAACGCAACCGCCCGCGAGATCCAACAGGGCGCTCAACTCATCCCTGTCGGGTTTCCTCAGATGGTTCACCGGATGCGCGCCGCGCCTCACAGGGTTGAGATACGGACCCTCGAGGTTGATCCCCAGGATGTTCTCTCCCTCGCCGGCGGCAACCAGCTCCCGGAGACGCGTGATCCCCCTCTCGATGGATTCCAGCGGCGCCGTGCCGAGCGTCGCCAGGAGGCCGGTGGTGCCATAACGGGCGTGCGCCGCCGCGATCCGCGTGACCGTCTCCTGCCCGCCCTCGAGGAAGTTCCCACCCGCGGCGCCATGGACATGCAGATCAATGAAGCCCGGGCTCACATAGTTGCCCCGGGCATCAATCACTTTCCCCTCCGCCACGGGACCTGTCTCTCGCGGCCCGACATGAACGATCCGCCCCCGGCGGAGGATGATCATTCCGTTCTCAATGATTCCGGAACCGGCGATGAGCCTCCCGCCGACAATGGTGAGTGAATCTTCTTTCTCAGTCACAAGAGATCTTCAATTCAATGTTCTAACCGCGGATTGAGCGGATTACTGCCGATCAAAATAGATGAGAAACATTGTAATGGGTCAGAAGGTGTGAAAAAATTGCCCCCCGGCCTTTTTTGTAGGGGTCGGATTTATCCGACCCGTTAGCGGGCTTGATAAATCAAGCCCCTACACGATGAGTTACATATGCCGAAGCGACAAACCTGATTTTTTCACACCTTCTCAGTCTTGGGTGGTACTCAGTAAGAGTGTCATCCCCGTCCCGCTAAGCGGGAGGGATACAGCATAAAACCTGGACTCCCGCTTCCGCGGGAGTGACAGATATGACAGTTTGCCACCCATAAGTAACCCATTACGAAACATTGTTCTGTGGAGCCCCCACGGGCAAGCCCGTGGCACCGCTCCACGTTTCGAGCTTCGCTCGGCGCCCTTCGGGCGAATGCTCATTCATCCACGGGCATGCCCGTGGAATTCTGCCCCTTCGGGGACAGTTAAACCTTACACTTTGAACTTTCAACTGTAGTAATCCTCATCGCCTCGCCCACCAGGTAGGTTGAACCGGTGAGGAAAATACCGTCTGCCCTGTTCTCAGAAACCGCTCTCCGCGCGAGAGACAGCGCCTCACGGAGATCTCCCGCCGACTGCACCACCGCCCGTGTCCGCGCGCGGCATGCCCGTGCGACCTCCGCCGCCTCCGCCGACCTTTCGCTCGGCACCCTCGTCGCGACCACCGCCGTCGCGAGCGGGAGGAGCGCCTCGCATATCTTCCTGATCTCCTTATCCCTCAGGATGCCGAGCACCAGAGACCACCGGCGCCCGGGGAAGATTTCCCGCACAGCGGATGCGACCGCCCTCGCCGCGGCAGGATTGTGCGCGCAGTCCACGATGAATAAGGGCTCGCGGCAGAGGAGCTCGAGCCTCCCCGGCCACCGCGCTGAGGCAATCCCCTCGCGCACACGCTGTTGGGGTAGCACCGTCCCCCGCCTCTTCAGGCCTTCGATGACCCCGATGGCCACCGCGCAGTTCGACGCCTGGTGATGGCCCGGGAGAGGCAGGAACATATTATCGTACGCACCGCATGCCCCACTCACGCGGAGGACGCTCCCCTCTGGAGATTGCCGGATCAGTGAGTACAGTATATCATCTCCAATTTTCATGAGGGTAGCCTGTTTTTCCCGGCAGCGCCGGACGACCACCTCTCGCGCGGCCCGCCTCATCTCGCCGCACACCGCAAATGATCCGCGCGTGATGACGGCCGCCTTCTCGGCGGCAATTGCCGGGAGCGTGCGCCCGAGCTGCGCCTGGTGCTCCAGCCCGATGGAGGTAATGGCAACGACGGGGGCGGAGACGATGTTGGTCGCATCCAGCCTGCCGCCGAGGCCGGCCTCCAGTATGGCGTAATCCACCCTCTCCTCCGCAAACACGCACAGGGCGAGCGCCGTCATGAACTCAAAATAGGTGGGTGAACCAACGGGGGATGCCGCGAGCTTGTCCGCATGCGGGATGAGCTCCGCCGCGAGCCTCTCCACCTGCGCTTCGCCCACCTCCCTCCCGCACACCCGGATGCGCTCCCTGTATGAAATCAGATGCGGCGAGGTGTACAGGCCCGTTCGAAGGCCGGCCGCGCGCAACACCGACTCGACCAGCGCGCAGACAGACCCCTTGCCGTTCGTTCCCGCGATGTGGATGCAGGTGAGTGACCGGTGCGGAGCGCCACACCGATCGAGGAGCGCCTCGACGCGTTCGAGGCCGGGCCTCATGCCGAAGCGCTCGAGGCTCGAGAGGTACGCTTCGCAGGGGGTCAGCGTTCCGGGGATACCGTCGTCACGGCGCGGCATCTGGTGATGAGGGATGGGGGACCGCATGAGAATCCCTGCTCCTCGGGCCGGGCTGCGGAATCATTTCGCTCGTGAACCTCGGCGCGCTGAACAAACTGAGGATTTTAATGAGCGTGCCCTTGAGTTCCCTTCGCCCCACGATGAGTTCAATCATGCCGTGCGTGACGAGGAACTCCGATGTCTGGAATCCCTGGGGGAGCTCCTGCTGTATCGTCTGCTTGATCACCCTCGGGCCAGCGAAGCCGATGAGCGCGCCGGGTTCCGCAATAATGATATCGCCGAGCGACGCAAACGATGCCGTGGTGCCGCCGGTGGTGGGGTTTGTCATCACCGAGATATAGAACAGGCGCTCTGCATGGAATCGCGCGAGGGCCGCGCTCGTTTTGGCCAGCTGCATGAGGCTGAGCGCGCCCTCCTGCATTCTGGCTCCACCCGATGCGGAGATGATGACCAACGGAATGCGCTTCTCGAGAGCCAATTCAATGAGCCTGGTGATCTTCTCGCCGACCACCGACCCCATGCTGCCCCCCATGTAGGCAAAGTCCATCGCCGCGAGCGCCACCGCGAAGCCGCCGAGCGATCCGACCCCCGTCACCACCGCTTCGGGAATCCCCGCCTTCTTCTCCGCGCTCACCTGCCTCTTGGGATACGGGACCGTATCGACAAACCTGAGCGGGTCCCTGGGCCTCATCGCGTCATCGATCTCGAAGAACTCCCCCTCGCCGAAGAGCGTCCGGATCCTCTGCCAGGCCGGCAACGGGTAAAGGTAGCCGCACTTCGGGCATGTCTCAAGGTTCGACACCACTTCACCCCGGGTGACCATCTCCCCGCAGCTCTTACACTTCATCCACAACCCTGCGGGGATGTCTCTCTTTTTTACCTTGATATGCTTGCTGAAGAAGCGCATGGCAGCTACAGCCTAAAGTAAAAAGTTTAAAGTGTAAAGAAAGTATGCAATAAAAACAATCACGAGCCCAGCTTTTCCCGCAGTACCCTGTTCACCACCTGGGGATTCGCCTTCCCCCCGGTCGCCCTCATGACCTGGCCCACGAGGAAACCGATCGCCTGCTTTTTCCCGCCCCTGTAGTCCTCCACTGACTTCGGGTTCGCCGTGATGACCTCCCCGGCGATCCGCGCGAGCTCTCCCTCGTCGCTGATCTGCGTGAGGCCACGGGAGGCGACGATCTCCCCCGCTCCCCTGCCCGTGCGGAACATCTCCGCGAAGACCTCCTTGCCGGTCGTGGCGCTGATGGTCCCCGCGCCGACAAGCCTGAGGATCTCGGCAATCCCCTCCGGCCTGACCCTGCACTCACTGAGCGGCAGATCGCGCTCCTTCACCATCCTCAGCATCACGCCCATGATGAGGTTGCTCGCCGCTTTCGCGTCCGCCCCCGCGCCCGCGCACGCCTCAAAGTATTCGGCCAGTTCCCTCTCCGCGGTGAGCACCTCGGCATCATACTCGGGAATGCCGAATTCAGCGACCAGGCGGTCGCGCCGCTTCAGGGGAGATTCAGGCAGGCTCTTTGTGAGTTCCTCCACCCAGGCCGCATCGATCATCATTGGCACCAGGTCGGGCTCAGGGAAATAGCGGTAATCGTGCGCCTCTTCCTTGCTGCGCATGGGGTGCGTCATTTCGCTCTCTGCCTCCCACAGCATTGTCTCCTGCACGATGCGGCGCCCCTCGCCGAGGGCCCGCTTCTGGCGCTTGATCTCGTAGGCGAGCGCCTTCTGCACGGCGCGAAACGAATTCATATTTTTCACTTCCGTCTTCACGCCGAGCGTTTTCGCCCCCGGCGGACGGATCGAGACGTTCGCGTCGCACCGCAGGCTGCCCTTTTCCATATCGCAGTCGGAAACGCCGAGGTACTGGAGCAGGCGCTTGAGCGCCTTGAGGTAGGCGAACGCCTCCTCCGGGTCGGCGATGTCGGGCTCGCTCACGATCTCGAGCAATGGGATGCCGGTCCGGTTGAAGTCAACCCCCGATTCGCCTCCCGCGATCTCCGAGTGGACGAGCTTGCCCGCGTCTTCCTCGAGGTGGACGCGCGTGATGCCGATCGTCGTGCGCCTCCCCCCGAGATCAATCTCGAGTCCTCCGCCGACGCAGAGCGGCAGATCGTACTGGGATATCTGGTAGTTTTTCGGCAGATCCGGATAGAAATAATTCTTCCGGTCAAACTTGCTGAACGTCGCGACGCGGCTACCGAGCATCAGACCGGTGAGCACCGCGAAGCGGAGGGCGGTCTCATTGAGGACAGGCAGCGCCCCGGGGAGCCCCAGGCACACCGGGCAGACCAGCGTGTTCGGCTCGGCCCCGAAGGTCGTGGCGCATCCGCAGAAGACCTTTGAGCGCGTCTTCATCTGGACATGGACCTCAAGCCCGATTACCGCCTCGTAGTCAGCCATAGTTTATATCCATCTAAGGATCGGAGACGCTTGTTCAAAACTATATATCTGAGCAGCCTCTCTGTCACATCTCAATCTTTTTCCCTAACATTTGATTTTGAGCTCGGCCAATACCTTTGCTATCTCCTGACCCTGAGATTCGATGATCGAAATCAACTCTTGCGCAATTCGTCATAATCATAAAACAGCGTGCATTCTATATCCTCAATTACAGGCATCCATATCCTCCTTATACCAATGTCAATCCCACGATATTTATTTCGGTCATTTTCCCGGACATTTTGAAGCCATTTCGGACACTCATTTTCGTGACATTTTTCGTGACATTTCTATCCTTTTCATGACATGGATCCTATCCGACATAGTATCCGACATTTTTTCTATTTATCCGACATTCAGAATAAGCGCTAACTTCGGATAACCCCGCAATCTGCATTTCGGTAATTATCTCGGTAATTCAGCGATCATTTAGGTAATATTCTCGCTAAATACGGATACAAAGTCTTTGAGCCATTTATGTCTATGTGCTGTTTTTAGGGACATTCCTTCATTTTTAGGTATATCGATAATCGCTCGGCTTTTCGCTCGAAATGGCCATCAAACGCTCGATATACATAATTTTATAGCTAACTTCAAATGCGCCATTATATACGCCACTTTTCTACGATTTGCGCCATTTAAAAATATGCGCCAATTCTCCGATTTATGCGCCATGCCGCTTTTTCGGACATTTATTCGGGCATTTTAGGACTATATTGGACTTTCTCTTTCGTGGCATTTCGGCACTTTTCGTAATCCTCTTATCCGCCACTTTATCCGCCAAATTCAGCTGAATTCCGCCAAAACCAATCATGCCAATAATTCGGCCGAAATTTCAATAATTACGACATTTCTATTTCGGTAATTATCTCGGTAATTTTAAGGTTATTTCGGTAATCCTATTTTTGCCTGGAAATACGCCCCTTTTGTCCGGCCAATTTTTCTTATAAAGTTATTTGATACGAGAGATCCTATATCTGTCCTTGCCGTTTTGTCAGTGACTTTGAACTTTTTAATGTATTGATCAATGGTAAAAGTTTTCCCCTCATTCACCATCAACCTCAATGCTTCGATCTGTCTCTCGTTCAGGCCCAATTCTCTCAAATCCAATTGTCTTTCTTTAGGAATGCTTGGGACCAGATCCAGAATCCTCTCCCCCGGCCCATAAAACTTCACCACGAAGAAATTGCCTTCCTCCAGAAGCTCCGGCTTGGATAATCCATGCTCCTTCATGAGCTTTTTCATCTTGCCGATACCAGTACCGAACTTTTCCATGTCCTTAGTTTCGTGGAAAATCGCACAGATTGTTTTATTCCTCGTGGCATGATGGCCTTCCAGGTGCTTAATATCCAGCTCCGGTAGAAGTCCTCCTGGACTGCTGATCTCAATCCTGTCATCAAAAATCGAAATAATAATCGGCGCACCTCTGATCGTATAATCCCTATGCGCAATAGCGTTGATAACGGCTTCTCTTATCGCCTCATAGGGATATTCGGGGATATCTACTCGCTTGAATTCAACTATCTTACTGGCTAAACGTGTATTGCGCTTAAAAAAGCGTTCGATTTCATCCAGCATCCTGTAAATAGGGCCTTTGATCTCCTGCACATCGATAAATTCTGTTCTGCTTGTTCCCCTGAATCTGGCGATCCTTATTTCGCTCTGCGGTATATAATCGGCCGGATTCTTCCCGAAAAAGAGCAAACATGCATTGCTGGGTATCAATTTTTTGTTTTCAATCCTGACTATATTTAATGTTTTTGCAAGAACATCGGCCGTGGAGATTTTTGGTACATCCACTTTGAGCTTGAGAGCCCTTTTTTCAAGAAAGTCTCTGACTTCTTTTTCATCTATCGATTTGTATCCAGCCTCCTGACGAGGCGTTTCATCGAAGGGCAGTTTGCTTAATCTGCCCTCTCCGTCGAGGAAAGAAATCAGGCTATTAAGGACATTAACCTTCAAATCGTCTACATTTACGAATCTTCTATACGTATGGGAATCTCTGATGATTTTCAGGAATGTGTGCGTATCAGAATCCCTGTCTGAGTCTGTTTTCCCCTTGATAAAAAACAATGTCTCTCCCCTCGGATACTTTTTTTGGAACCGCCTGAATTCCCTTTCGGTAGCGGATAGCCCGTCCTTGCCCGTTATCCCATAGATATTACCGATTATTCCAATATAAATGTCGCTATCGTCCACTTTTTTGAGGTATGCAGAAGTCGGCGATTGTCCCTTAGCCGGCAAATCCTCGAAAAGAAATACGTCGAAAAACTGCCGGAGGGTTTCATTACCATTTATTACCTCTTTTATAGCAAGGCGTTCATCCGCCAGTTCTTTTTGATTAGCACTTATAAATATTCTGTACCTTTTCATGCGGCAAACAATCTCTTCTTGGTTTCACTGATAATATCTTGCGGCTTTCCCAATATTTTAAGCGCTTCAAGCCCCCCTGCACTAACCACCGAGGGGGTGCTAAATACGTAAGGATTTTCCAGCTCTTCAATTCCACCTTGCTCAAACTGCCCCGCCAATGCGGAACCGGTTGCGAGATAAAGCAGCAGGTGTTTATTACCCTGAACAATTCTCTCTAAAGCCGCCCGTATGGCCGCATCCTGATAGTAGCGGCGACTAGCTTCACCGCCGCCGTAGGGGATGAGAAAAGGTTTCGCGGCTTCGCTATTAAAGGAAATACCCAGCTCTTTCTCGTAGCGGCTCCGGAGTTCTGTTGGAGTAGGAAAGTCAGAGATCGGGTTCGGATTTGAAGTTTTGCCTTTTAAGCTGTCGTATTCGACAAAAAGATGGCCATTTGAAGAATAGACAAAGGCAACATGGTTTAACCTCGCGTATTTCTTTGCTTGCTCAAAGCCTTTATCGGGAGGATCATCACTTCTTTTGGCCTCTAATAATGCATCAGCTACCGGCTGTGAACTGATATTGATTTTGATACGCAATAGATAATCTGTTCTCCCTCTTCCTTTCCGGCGTGGTTTACCATCAATAATTTCAATCCCACGATCAGTTTCCTCGCGTCTAATAAGATCCTCTGTCCAACCGCGATTATGGAGAGCCGGGTCTATTAACTTTGCTTTAGTATCTGCTTCACTAAGGGCCATGTTGTTTGGTTCCAAGTAGATGCCCACGGGCATTCCCCTGGGTATCTACTTAAATCGGGGGTTTCCGGCGGTGCCATTCTGTTGCGCGCTCGTACGCGTGGGCGACCCTCAGGAGCATCCCCTCGTCAAAATGGCGGCCGATGAGCTGGAGGCCGACGGGGAGCCCCGCGGGGGTGAAGCCGCAGGGGACGGATATCGCCGGAACACCCGCGAGGTTGATGGATATGGTAAAAATGTCCGAGAGGTACATCTGGAGCGGGTCGGCAAGCTTCTCCCCCACCTTGAACGCCGCCGTCGGGGATGCCGGCGTGGCGAGCAGATCGCACGCAGCAAACGCCTTGTCGAAATCGTTCTTCAAAAGCGTGCGCACCTTCTGCGCCTTGAGGTAGTAGGCCTCATAGTAGCCGGAGCTGAGCACATAGGTCCCCAGCATGATCCTTCGCTTCACCTCATCGCCGAAGCCCTCCGACCTCGCGCGCTCGTACATGTCGAGGAGATCCGCGGGCCCGGGGGCCCGGTATCCGTACTGCACGCCGTCATAGCGCGCGAGGTTCGAGCTCGCTTCCGCCGTGGCAATGATATAGTAGGTCGCCACCGCGTATTCCGTGTGCGGCAGGCTCACGTCGACAAGCTCCGCGCCGCCCGAGCGCATCTGCGCGATCGCTTCCTCGACCGCCGCTTTTACCTCCCCATCCATCCCCTCGACAAAATATTCCTTCGGAATACCCACACGAATCCCCGCCATTCCTCCCTCGATGCCGCCCGCCGCGCCTCGCGTCGCCCTGTTGACGGAGGTCGAGTCGCGCGGGTCGTGGCCCCCGATCACCTCGAGCAGGAGGGCGGTATCGCGCACGCATCTCGCAATCGGCCCGATCTGATCGAGCGAGGATGCGAACGCCACCAGTCCGTACCGCGACACACATCCATAAGTGGGCTTGAGCCCGGCGACACCGCACAGGGATGCCGGCTGCCTGATTGAGCCCCCCGTGTCGGAACCGAGCGCGGCGGGCACTTCTCTCGCCGCGACCGCAGCCGCCGAGCCGCCGCTGGACCCTCCGGGGACTCTTTCCGTGTCCCAGGGATTCCGGGTGATGCCGTAGCACGATGTCTCCGTCGATGAGCCCATGGCAAACTCATCCATATTCGTCCGGCCGAGGAACACCGCCCCGGCCGCGCGCAGCCGCTCGATCACGGTAGCGCTGTACGGAGCCGTGAATCCCTTGAGTATCCTCGATGAGCAGGTCGTCGGGCGGCCTTCGACGCAGAGGTTGTCTTTAATCCCTAGCGGAACGCCCTCAAGCACACCCGGAGCATCGCCTCTCGCGATGCGCGTATCCGCATCCTCTGCCTCTGCGAGTGCCTGCTCTTCATAGACTTCCACGAATGAGCGGATTGTGCCCTCAACCCGCCTCGTCCGCTCCAGACAGGCGGCGACGAGCTCCCGGGAGCTCAGCTCCTTCTTTTTGATCGCCGCCGCGGCTTCACATACAGTCAGATCAGTGAGATTCATGAGAATTCTTAAGCACCTGATTTCTCTGATTGTCCTGAAGATGGAAAAACTTTCTTTTGAGATTGCTTTGTCGTCCCATTAAGCGGGACTCCTCGCAATGACATGTCAATTATTTTATGCTCCCCGTAGTAATCCCTCAGAAGGTGTGAAAAAATTGCCTCCCGCCCCTTTTTTGTAGGGGTCGGATTTATCCGACCCGTCAGCGGGCTTGATAAATCAAGCCCCTACACGATGGGTTACACATGAGGAAGCGACAAACCGGATTTTTTCACACCTTCTCAGTTACGGAGGGGTGTTCAGTGCACTTGTCATCCCCGCGAAAGCGGGGATCCAGCATAAAACCTGGACTCCTGCTTTCGCAGGAGTGACATACTTAATAATATACCCCACCATAACTGACCCATTATTCCCTGTAATATTTATACGATATACCAGATCGCTTTTCAGGATAATCGGGCCAATCAGGTGCCATGCAATATCACTCTATTATCTGCGGCACCTTGATGAAGCCTTCTCCCGATCGGGGCGCCAGTTCAAGAATAACCGCCCTCTCCAGGGACGGCCGCACCTCGTCAGGGCGCGTCACATTCTTCAGAGGCAGGACGTGAGCCGTAGGCTCCACCCCTTCGGTATTTAGTTCATTGAGCTTCTGTACATACCCCACAATCTTCGCCAGCTGTGAGGTGAAACGCTCCTTCTCCTCTTCGGAAAACTTCAGCCTGGCCAGCCGCGCAATATACTCGACGTCTTTCTTGGTAATTGCCATGCGTTCCCCTCGGATTAATTTAAGAGATGAAGATGATTGACCTTATTGTATCACATCCGCCATGCAGACCAAGCATTTCCTGAAAATGGCTGCTGCGGGCGGCTTCTGCTCAGTGGAGAGAGAGCGACGTGCGGTCGAAGGCTATGATGTAAGGTGTGGAGGGAGTGATCTCCGCGAGGGCGGAGACCGGCGGTACCTTTCCTGCTTCAACGGCGGCGGCGTAAAAGGTGTAGGTGCCGGGCGCTATTCCTGGAACGGCAACCCCATCGAAGATGGTCTCCGTGAGCGGACCGCCAAGGCCGTGGACATCGCGATACAGAGGTTCCATCCCCTGCCTGAAACTCCCGTCCAGGAATACCGTGTACACGCCATAGGGAGTGTCTGCCACGATATAGAAATCGAATGCCCTCAGGATGCTGCCCTGGAGGGTCAGCCCTAGCGTGAAGCGCTCACCGGGAGTGAGAGACTCGGGCCTTGCCTCAAACACCAGCGAGGGCGAAGGCGTCGGCGTTGGCGTGGGGCCCGGAGGAGAGGAAGAAATCGGTACCGCAAGCCGCGCCGTCGTCCCGACGGCCGCCTTCACGTATTCGGTCGCGTAAGAGGGGTCGCAGTGAACTCTCTTATCATTCACAGTGTGATAATATGGATTGATCTCACCGCCCAGGTCATCTTCGATCCCGAGAAGGGCAGGATACCCCGCATCCCAGAAGCTCGCATGATCGCTCGCGGTCTCCGAACCGGTAGTGTACTTAACTGGCCAGAGAGACAGTGAATAGCTGCTGATGGTATCTATCAACAGGTCTCCGAGCGCCCCCGAGGAGGCCATCGTGCCGCAGTGCAGCTCAAGCCGATTGTCCCCATCCCCATTATAGGAAATCATGTCAAAATTCAGAGCGCCCAGAATGTTGTCCCCCGCACCAGCGCATTCCTGCACGTAGTAGTAGCTCCCCTCGAGTCCCTGTTCTTCTCCCGTGAAGAGAACATAGCGTATCGTATTTTCGAATGTGTAACGACTGAGGATGGATGCGGCGGACAGGACGGCGGTCGACCCGCTCGCGTTATCATCAGCCCCGGGGGCAACAGAAGCCTCGGGCATATCGTCGAGGTGCGCGCAGATAACATAGATATTCCCGGGGTTGACGGTTCCCGCTTGTACGGCCACGACGTTCCTACAGTTGTAGCCGCTCCCGGTAAAGTTTTGATAGACCACGTTCAGGCCCTGGGCCTGAAAATATTCATAGCAATACTGCGTGGCCTTTTCTATTGGTGTGCTCCGGTAAGAGTTCCGCGTCTGGATGGTATAGGGCGAGCCTCCGATGGTGACGCTGTTTTCACCGCTGAGGTTCCCTATCATTCCGGATACGTCAGACAGATTCACCGAGTCAATTACCTGCTGGATAAGAGAGTCTTGCGAAGCAGCGGTTTGGCGCGACGACAGGGGAGATGGCAAGCCTTTGAATCTGACAGTCGGCCTGACTGCCCTGATTTCCATCCCCTCGCCGGCAAGGGCATCGGCAGACGCCTGGTCGGTCCTGATCAGGGCGATGCGCGTATCACAGAGGAGGACAGTTGAGTATCGATCGAGGAGCGATGGATCTATCCCGCGGCGGGACGAGACGATAAAAAGCTTCTCCCCCGGCCCCGGCGTCTCAATCTTCCCATACCGATCGCCGAGGCTGGGGATTTTCCCTTCTCGCGTGGGGGCCGCGCTGACAATGGCCACCTCCCGCTCCCCCATCCAGAACCTCGTCCATACGTGGACATCGGACGGTATTGCCACCGGCGACTCGATAAAAAAGAGCATTCCGTCTTCCTGAGGGATTGCGGCCGCACCGGCACTGGAGCACAGGATTGAAATTGTGAGGCAAAGGAATAATGAAAGATACTGCGTACTGTTTTTCTTCACACAATAAGTTTATCCTGTCAATAGATAGATGTCAAATCAGAGAGAGTATGATAAATATTCGACAATACAATACGAAAATAACAAGCAATGAAATAGATTTACCAGCATAAAATGAAATCGTGTAGCAACTCGCTGCACAATTAGCTTCTGGATATCGAGCTTTTGTAGATATCCTCAGGCATGCCCGCGGATATCTAACGGTTCAGATAATAAATGGTCTTCACCCAAGGGGCGAATAATATATTGACAATTAACCCTGGGTAGGGTACGCTATTGCTGTTCACCCTTAAGGTGAATACTGCATAATCGTGGCGGAGGCAGAGTGTGCTGGTAACGTTCAGGAATAGGAAGCTCGAGAAGTGTTATGCCAAACATAAGCACGCCATCCGGGCCTGGGGTGATGCAGTGGCTCATAAGTATGTGGAGAGAATTAATCTTATTCAGGTAGCAGCAGATTTGGAGGAACTACGCAAGCTGCCGGCATTAAAATGCCATCCGTTGAAGGGTGATAGAGAAGGGCAATATGCAATTTCACTCACGGGTTTCTATCGCCTGATTTTCACTATGCACGGGGAGCATCTTGAGGTTGTACACGTGGAGGAGGTGAGCAAGCACTATGACGACTGAAAGAATGATTCATTCAGATCTGGCAATACCGCCGGGCGAGTATCTGGCCGAGGTATTAGAGGCCAGGGGAATCAGCCAGGCGGAGATCGGGCGACGGATGGGGCGACCGGCGCAGGCGATTAACGAGATCATCAAGGGAGAGAAGGCCATCACGCCGGATACGGCGCTTCAGCTTGAGTGCGCTTTGGACGTGCCTGCTCATATCTGGACCGGTCTGGAGGCACAATATCAGTTAGTCCTGGCGCGACAAGATGAAGAGAAACAACTAAAACAGGACCTGCCGCTACTGGCTCAAATTCCCTACGCCGATCTCGCTGGAATGAAGCTTGTCAAAATGGCAGAGGACAAAATTGGAAAGGTTCGCGAACTGAAACGTTTCTTCGGCGTTTCCTCTCTTAGAAACTTGCCGGAAGTAAAAGCGTACAGTCCTGCTTTTCGCTTTTCTCAGAAAAAGCATGCATCGCCTTATGCGCTCGCCGCATGGCTCAAATGCGGGGAGATACGCGGGCGCGAAATAGCAACAAAACCTTATGCGAAAGAAGCTCTGAAGTCAAAGATCGCGATCATACGTGGGCTTTCCTTGAAGCCGCCACAGGAATTTGAACCTGGGCTTAAGCAATTGCTTGCTGATTGCGGCGTGGCATTAGTAATGCTACCTCATCTCTCAAAGACATATGCTAACGGCGCGACATTCTGGATTTCGCCCGAAAAGGCAGTGCTTCTGATGAGCATTCGGGGAAGCTGGGCGGATATCTTCTGGTTCAGCCTTTTTCATGAATTGGCTCATATTTTCCTGCATGACAAACGAATGACATTTATTGAAGCAGGAGATGCGAACCCGGAAGTTAAAGAACAGGAACAAGAAGCCAACCGCTTTGCAGCCGATCAGCTAGTTCCTCCGAAGGCCTATGATGAGCTCAGAAAATTGGCTATTCCTAACCCGCAAGTTATTCAAGCAATTGCGGAGAAGATAGGCGTTCATGCAGGTATCGTAGTCGGGAGGCTCCAATATGATAAACTTGTTCCACAGAATTCAGCACTGAATAAGCTGAGAACCAGATTCACTTGGTCGGAATAATGCGCGTTTCCTGATGTTGGCTGTGTTAAGAAAGGGATCGTGAGGAACTGTACGTCTACCTTTGCTATTATCAGGTTGGTTTTTATTCAATGACTTATACCCCTTTCGATATCGCTTTTGGTAAGGTCAAGGACCTTGTTGCCACGTTCAAGGCGAATGAGGCGCGTTATCTCTCCCCTGACTACCAGGAAGCGGAAGCCCGCAAGGACTTCATCGACAAGTTCTGGATCGCACTCGGCTGGGACGTAAACCACGACGTTCAGACCAACCCGTACGAGCAGGAGGTCAAAGTCGAGCGCGGATTGAGCGCCGCGGGCCAGCGCCGCGCCGACTATGCTTTCTTCCTCGCTCCCAACTTCCGCGACCCGCGCTTTTTCGTGGAAGCCAAGAAACCCGCCGCAGACGTCGGGACGAAGGAGAACCATTTTCAGGTCATACGCTACGGTTGGAACAGCAAGACCCCGCTCGCGGTCATCACCGATTTCGAGCAGTTCCACGTCCTCGACTGCCGGTATAAACCCGATATCGAAACCGCATTGAGCTGCGCGGTGGCCAAATTTCGCTACACACAGTATGCGAATCGCGACGAGTTTGCAAAAATCTACTGGCTCTTTTCCCGCGAGGCCGTCGCCGCCGGTTCGCTGGAGAAGCGCGTTGCCGAACTTCGCGAGCCCCGTGGGAAAGCCGCCAAACGCGGCCTGTTCCCCGGCGGCTACCAGAGCATTGATGAATCGTTCCTCAAGGAACTCGATGAACACCGCACCGCGCTGGGCCGCGCCGGTTGTGCTTCGCTCGCTGGCCGCTCGCTCAGCTTCTGCCTCGGGCTAGGCCGCCCTCGGCGGTCACGTGGGCCTGAACGGCCCGCGTGAAGAGCGGCGGGCGTCGCCCCGTCCGCGATGTCAGCCGAGGCGTCCTTTTCGCCGCGTTCTGCCGCGTCCTGCCTTCCCGTTTTGGGGGCGCGCGCGAAGAAAAGAAATGCGGTAGGCGGCAGAACTTGCCGCGAGTCAGTGCGCTACGCGCACACGCCCGCCGCTCAAGACCAGAACGAAATCCGCGTTTCCTGAACGGAAACGCCGCTTGCTCTCACGCGCCGCTTTGCTCCGGCTGGATGCCGGAGCTTTTCGCGGCGTTATCATTCCCCCGAGTCCAACCATTGGAAAGGAATCCTTGCGGCTTCTCCAATCGTTGGACATTTCCCGGAAGAATCTTCCAATCATCGGACAAACGGACTACGCCGTTTTCCGATGCTTGGAAACCAAGAACCCCAACCATGTTTCAAGTGTCGTTTTCGCCGTGCTCCGCAAACTTCACTCGTCGAAAGCCGTCACTTCAAACACGGCCCCCACAGATGCCGCCGGGCAATTCGCCCCGAGTGTCCGCCTACGTCAGAAACGTCAGGGCCATTTGCCTTCATCGGCGGCAAGAGCCCGCCCTACGCATGGCTACGGCGGGCAGGCCTGCCGGGGCGCTTGCCAGCTCCGCTTTCCAGAACCACCCAAAGACCCCTTCCGCACGGGATGCCCGCCCCAAAGAATCCCGCGCGCTTGGCGGCAGGCACCGCGCCAGCAAAGCTGTCACGTTGCCTGCTTGCCTGAAGACGGGATGCGGTAGAAACATGCTCGCAAGTTCCATAGGGAAAGTGGGGCACTTGCGAAGCATGTTTCGGCTTGCTGCTGCAGTTCCCTGAAATCGAGGATGGCTTCCGATTGATTCGCCTGCTATACTATTTTCCGGTTTTCAAGCCGAGTAAAACGAGACATGAGGATTGCCGACATATTGGCACGTGTGGCGCGGGCCATTGTTGCAGCGGTCTCGCGCATCGTGACCGCATGCCTTAGAGGAGTGCGACAAGGAGTCCCGCCTAGTGAACCGCAAGCCCCGGTTCCCCCTGAAACCGAACCGCCCAAGCTGGGTCACGCGGGGACCGCACCGCCTCCCGACCAAGTCGAAGTCGGGCCGATACATCCCGGATCGGACACCTCTCTCCGAGAGCCAGGAGAGAAGACTGAGCAGCTCAAGAAGCCGATATGCGTCAGCCCCGTAGATAGGCCGCCTAGACGCCCTCGCATAGGAGAACAGCTTGACAAGCCAAGGCCTGTCATTCCTCGGCCACGGCCCCCGAAACCCGAGGTGGTCTGCTGGAAGAGAGAACGAGAGTGGGTCTTGGCAGTGGAGATGCCAGGGAACATGTCCGAGAAGCCCCACGTCGCTTTGTTTCAGAACGGCAATCCCTTGAACCTGGACGAATCAGAGACTGGGTGCTGGCGTCTCGCCCAACTGAAAGGCGAAGTCACGATCTGCGCTTCAGAAAACGAGAACAGCATGTCCCCAGAGATCACCCTCGGTGCGGATGACTACATGGTATTCAAGCTGAGCGGCGGTGGCGGTCTCAACCAAGGCCGTCGCGTCAAACAGGCGACCTGTGGGTCTTGTCTCGCAGTTGTCCCTGCAACCTGGGAGCGCGACGAGAAAGAAGCAGGCCCGGCTCCGGCAGCACCGGAGCCTGTATGCCTGGAAGGTTATCGAGCGCATTTCTTTGACCTCGCAGACGATGCTTCGAGCGTGATTGCCTTTCGAGACCAGGCTGGTGCTTCCGTTCTGTTCGGGGCAAAGCAGTCACGTTTTCGGCTTGTTGGAGAGCGTCTTATTGACGCCAGCGAGCGTGTCGGACCGCTTTTCGGGGGAACGCCGCCCAGAATTCAGGCCACGAATGCAGATGTATGGAAGGAGGTCGGAATTATCATCGCAGGCGAGGAAGGCCGTGGCCAGGGGCGGTGGCGTGTGTCGTTCGAGCCGGATACCACCGACGGGGAGCAAGATTTGCCCCCGGAGATCGCGGATAGGAAAGCCGGCTGGTACTTCCTGCGGTTCTATGACGCTGAGAGCGAGTTGATGGAGAGTCTCGACTTCCGTTTTGCTACGGGGTTGAGGGCATTTTCGATGCGCCAACCCTCTCCCCTTCCTGCTGCGGCAGGACACACCGAAACCACCGTCGAACTGCTGCACGATAGCGATTGGCGTCTTGTCCCAGCCCCTGAGAACCCAACAGAGACAAAGATCCAAGAGACAGATGGGAAAACCGTTCTGACTATTCCTGCCCTGCCGACCTGCGATAGAAGCTGCTGGCTCCTCGGCCCGCTCGGTGGGCCTCAGGTGGAGGTAGCCATTCTGGTTGAGAGGGTCTGGTGGGCTGTGAGCGAAGCAAATCGGACTCCGTCACAATGGCAGGATGCACCCGTTTCGTTGCGCCGGGACGATCTCACCGCAATATCCGAAAAGGCGATCTGGCTGCGCTTTCCTAAGCGACGGTGGACAGACGCCGTTTCTGCCGGATTTGAGCGAGCGAACGGGCGACGCTATGAATTGAAGGTTACTGAGACCACAATCGGCATTCCCCTGCGTGACTTTGCAGACACAGGGGAAGTCGGGGACAGGGCACGAGAGCATTCTTTGAAGGTCTGGATCACACGCGACAACAGTGTTCACGAAGGCGTGATCGGCACTATACCTGCTGACCTCCTACCCAAAGTTGTCACCATCGCAAACGTCTCCGCCCCGCATCTTGCGAGTGCATTAACGGCCCTACGCAGGGCAACATTTGGGCCGCTGCGCTCGTTGATCAAGGAAGTGCGTCGCGAATATCGGCGACCGCGTTTTTCGGCCACCGCCCATAGCGAGGAATTTGTAAAGCAGGCGCTCTGTGTAATTGCGGTAGCCCTGCGGGCAGCAGAAGACCGACAAATCATGATTCCTGTGCTAAGGAACCGCTGGACTTCAAGGGCGCGTTTTGCGGCCAGGGAATTTCCAGAAGTCATGCGGCAGGTGTGGAGCCGTTACAGAGAATTGCAGCGGTGATCTGCGAACCGGAACGGATCAAATCTTCATAGAAGGCTGACGGAATGAACCCAATCAGTCTCGCACAACAGATCGAGGAACGGTATCGGCGCTACCTCAAGACGACGTTCTATTTCAAAGATCCTGTCTTACGTGCGTCCTTTGAAGAGGCGCTGCAATCGGGCCATCTCAGGAAAGGGCCATATCTTGAAGCCACCCCCATCTTCAAAAGGGGATTAGCCCCCCAAGTTCTCTTCCAGCGGCTTTTGGGACTACAACCGGAACGGGGATTTCTCCAAGCGGTGCAAGGCGAAAGGCCGCTTTACCGCCACCAAGAGGAATCAATACAGCGTGTCTTTGAAGATCGTAATGTCATAATCGCGACCGGAACAGGCAGCGGCAAGACCGAGGCCTTCCTTTACCCGATCTTGCTGCATCTTTATCAGGAATTTCAAGCCGGGGCTTTGTGCCCGGGTGTCCGTGCGTTGGTGCTCTATCCGATGAACGCCTTGGCCAACGACCAGCGTAAGCGCCTTGGAGAAATCTCCAAGCGATTGGCGGATGAGAATTCACCCTTCAGATTCACGTTCGGTCAGTACATCGGCGAGACACCCGAGAACGAAAATGACAGCCGGCGCCACGCTCGTGACCATATGGCGAATTGCTTGCCGGGTGAGTCGGTACTGCGCTCTGAGATACGGACCACTCCACCCCACATTCTGCTCACCAACTATTCTATGCTCGAGTATCTGTTACTTCGGCCTGACGACAGCCCGTTATTTGATAATGGACGCGCCCAGTGGTGGACGTTTCTGGTGCTGGATGAAGCGCATCAGTACCGTGGCGCGCGCGGCATTGAAATGGCGATGCTGCTGCGCCGCCTCAAGCAGCGGTTAAGGGAAGGGGGACGGGAGAAACCGTTTCGCTGCATGGCGACAAGTGCCACGCTGGTTAGCGGGACAGGTAACAAGTCAGCCGTAGCAAAGTTCGCTTCCGATCTCTTCGGCGAGGAATTCCGCGACCAAGAAGTGATTTTTGGGGAAGTCGAAGCCATTCCCGACACCAGCGCCGTGAGTCTTGGACGCGACGACTACCAATTGCTCTCGCGAGCCTTGGAAGGTGGCACGGATGCGGCGAGTCAACTTGCAGGTGTTGCGGGCAAGCTGGCTGCGTCCGTCGCGGTGACTGGGGATTCGGCCCAGGCTGTTGGCAGTCTGCTTCAACGCGACCACCGCGCTGCGCAACTGCGCCGCCTCGTAACGAACCCAGCAGAGGTCCAAGTAATCGGCGTAATCGCCGATGGAATCTTTGCCGACCTGCCACCGGAAACGCGGGTTGACGCCTTATCTGATTTGGTTGGGTTGCTCTTGGGTGCTAAAGATCCTGTATCAGCCGCTCGGCTTCTCTCGGCGCGTTACCATCTTTTCATTCGGTCGCTGGAAGGCGCGTTCCTCTCGCTTTGGCCCGACAAGAAGGTTCTTTTGGATCGCCGTACCACAGGCGAGACCGCACTTTTTGAAGTCGCCCTGTGCAAGGAGTGCGGTCAGCATTATCTCGTCGGAACGGTGACCAATAACAAACTACTTGAAGCCATTCGCGACCCGGGGCGTTCTGATTTCGGAGCTACGTTCTTCCTGCCCGTGGATGACCAACCCGTCGAAGACGAGGATGCCGACGATCACGGCACTCAAAGCTACAGGCTGTGTGTGCGCTGCGGCGAGATTCGCCGTTCCCCAGAGCAAGTGCAATGTGACCACAACGCAAGTATTCTCCTGCTGAAACAAGAGGGTGCAGAGGAGCGAGAAGACAAGATTCCGCGCTGCGCGGTTTGCGGCTATCAAGCTCCCGATCCTGTCCGCGAAGTCGTGCATGGCACAGACGGCCCGCACGCGGTCATTGCGACCACCCTCTACCAGAACCTTCCAGAGGAGCGAAAGAAGGTGCTGGCGTTTGCCGATGGGCGGCTGGATGCGGCTTTTTTCGCATGGTATCTCGAAGACTCGTATAAAGACATCCTGAGCCGCAACTCGGTTTTTAAGATAGCGCGAAGTTTCACGCAAGATCCTGCAGGGGGAATTAGCCTCTACGCAATTGCCGATAAGGCATTCCATAGTTACCACAACACTTTCAAGAAGAAGGAATCCGATGATGAGCCGACGATCCGCAAGAATATTTGGCGTGCTCTCTACAGAGAGTTCCTGACGGATGAACAGCGGATTTCCCTTGAAGGTGTTGGCCTAGTTCGATGGTCTGTCCGATGGCCGGATTGGTTCAAGGTCTCGGAAGTTTTCACAAATCCTCCCTGGTCCATAACCGAACAGGAAGCATGGAACTTGATGTCCATTCTCTTGGATTCCATGAGAGCCGATAGGGCAGTCGAACTTCGAACCGAGGCTAACGTCTCACTGAATTGGAGTGACCTTGGCCTTCAGGCGTCGCAGATGCGCGTCCGGATCGGCCCGCCTCGGCGACCGAAGGGCGCCAAGAACTGGCCTGTCCAGAGCTGGGACGGCAAGGCAGGGAAGCGGGCCCGGTTCCTAGCTAAGCTTCTTAAGAGGATCGGTCTTTCAGAACAAGAAGCCTTTGATCAGGCAATAACCGCTCTGAGATTTGTGTGGGAGACTGTTCGACAATGCGACGAACACGCGCCGACATCAAACGACCGTCTGCTTATCCCCGTGGACGATGCTCGCAGGGTGAACCCCGATTGGTGGAGACTCCGGTTTGTAAGAGAGGGCGATTCGATCCACCGTTGCGACACCTGTGGTCGAATCCAAGCGGTCTCTGTTCGCGGTCTTTGTCCGCGACATCGTTGTCCCGGCTCCTTGAAGGAGACACAGCGGCGAGAGTTAGACCCCAACCATTACCGCCTTCTATACGAGGCGGAACTGCCGGGTTCGTTGCGCGTTGAAGAGCACACCGCCCAACTCGATAAAGAACAGGCTCGGGAGTTTTAGCGGGAATTCAGCGAGGGCAAAATTCACGTGTTGAGTTGCTCCACAACATTTGAGCTTGGCGTGGACCTCGGCGATCTCGACACGATTTTCCTTCGCAATGTTCCTCCTGAGGCATTCAACTATGCCCAGCGCGTCGGGCGGGCCGGTCGCAGAAGTGGCCACCCCGGGTTCGCCATCACTTATTGCAAACGTGGGCCTCACGACCTCTACCACTTCGCAGAGCCAAACCGGATGCTGAGCGGAAAAGTTCAGCCGCCCGTCTTAACCATACGAAACGAAAAGATTGTGACACGCCACGTTGCTGCGATTGCGCTCTCGTTCTTTTTCAGAGCTTTTGCCGAGAGGTTTCAAACAGTGGAAAGCCTTTTCAAAGACCTTAGCTCACCATCTGGAGTCGCTGAGTTTACGGCCTTCCTCGTGCGCAACCGCCCCCAGCTCGAGGAAACGATACGCGGCGTTGTGCCGGAGGATATGCTGGCTCAGTTGGGACTATCCGATGGAAGATGGATCAGCGAAATCAGCGGAGAGAACAGCCGGTTTGCATTGGCCGAGGCGGAAGTGTCGAGCGACTACCGATCCGTTCAGGATCTCCGCAAGGCATCTTTTGAAAAGGGTGACGATAAAACTGTCGTGTGGGCAGGGGCACGAGCCAAGACCATAGCCCAGGAAAAGGTTCTCTCGTTTCTGTCCCGCAAGGCAGTGATCCCCAAGTATGGTTTTCCGGTCGACGTTGTGGAGCTGGACACACAGCAAACCCAAGGGGCATTCAAGGTTTCCCTGCAAAGGGATCTCAGCATCGCCATTTCTGAGTTTGCTCCCACAAGTAAGCTGGTTGCCAACAAGAAGGAATGGACTTCGTATGGGCTCAAGAAAGTGGCTGGAAAGGAATGGCCGAAAACATTTTACGCGCGATGCTCGATCCACAACGTGTTCCGTCAATGGAACGAGGGCGAGCCTGAACCCACTTTGCCTTGCGGCGACCGATTACGAGCGCACAAGTATGTTATCCCGCAGTTTGGGTTTGTAACCGACAGGGACAAACCCAAAGATCCGAAGGCGCGCCCCGCAAAGGTCTTTTCCACGCGGCCTTACTTCGACCGCTACCGTGGTCCCGAGCCTGAAACCATTCCAATGCCCGCCGCCTCGCCATTGGTGGGAATCAGAAAAGCGTCTCCGGGTTGGATGGTAGTGCTGTGTGAAGGCCGTCGCGGAGAAGGTTTCTATCTATGCGGTGCTTGCGGAGCCGGATTCCGAACCCGCCCCCGCCAGAATTCCCATAAGACTCCGCAGGGCCAAGATTGCCGCGGGACCCTCGAACAAGTCTCCCTCGGCCATGAGTTCGTGACGGACGTTTTGCAGATGCAGTTTCACCCTTTACCACCAAGCGGAACTGACATCGTCCCCTTTGCGTTCTCGCTCGCATACGCTGTGGTCGAAGGGGCAGCAGAAGTACTCGAAGTTCCCTCAATCGACCTCAGTGCCACTGTGGCCCACAGCGAACTGCATGCTGTGCCTCCGATCATCCTTTACGACAACGTACCAGGTGGAGCCGGGCTTGTTGCTCGGCTTGAAAGAGAAGATGTACTGAAGGGATGCTTGCAGGCCGCGTTGAAACGGGTTGAGGGCGGTTGCGGTTGCACCCCCAACACGAGTTGCTACGGTTGTCTGAGGAGCTACAGGAATCAGTTCGTACATCAGCTACTACAACGCGGACCGATACAGCGATACCTTGAATCAGTCCTTTCAGCGTGGGTTTAAGGGGTTGGGGTCGCACCACGATATCCCTCTGGAAAAAAAGATTCGGGGTCAGCCTCTACTATACACTGAGAATCGCGGTCTTGTTTAACGGAGGATGTTTATACCAAGATTTCATCATGAACCTGATTATGACATGAGGAACTATCGGCCACATGCGCGACCTGCTAAACGAATTTGATCAGGTTGTCAAGATGCTCCACGAGAACCGGATCCGCTATGCCGTCGTGGGCGGGCTGGCGGTGGCGGTGTACGGGGGCATCCGGGGAAAATCAGGCCTCATCTATTAACAAGTCTTGACACTGTACCATTCGCCTGCGCCATACGCCATATTGATTGCCGGATGATACTATGATATATTAGCATCGATAATGGGAGAGGCGGTTATGACCCAAATATTGATAAGAGAAACAAATCTTATCGGGAAATATGTTGCGCTTAAAGAGTATGGAGATCACAAAGTTATCGGCTCCGGCGCAACCCCTCAAGAAGCACATGCCCAAGCTGCCGGGAAGGGCTGCAAAAATCCCGTTATCACTTTTGTGCCTACAAAAGACATGGTGCAGATTTATTAATGGATATACTCAAATTCCCCTTCCTGAGACTGCACAAATACGATCTGCCGAGACCGTGGCTGCCTATTGTCATAGGGAATCTTCATTCCGATCCTCCCAAAATAATCAGAACATACGGCTTGATAGATACCGGTGCGGACGAATGTGCAATCCCCGCGGGGTATGCTTCCTTACTCGGCCATAATTTGCAGGACGGCGTACAGAAGATTATCAATACTGGCAATGGCCCCTCTATCGCTTATTCACACACTCTCTGTATTGATGTTCAAGGGATACGGAGCGACAATGTGCTAATCGATTTTATGCCAAACCTGTCTGTTATCCTCCTTGGCGTGAGTAACTTCCTGGAGAAGTTCGTACTTGCTGTAGATTATCCGAATAACACATTTTCTCTCCGGAAGCCCTTGTAATCCGATAGTAATGCATCCGGGTCAGACCATTAAAAATCAGAGTCATCCAACAGTGGTGAACAAATCGGGGTCAGGTCTCCACTATACACTGAGAAGCGCGGTCCTGTTTAACGAAGGATATTTATACCAAGATTTCATCATGAACCTGATTAAGACATGAGGAACTATCGGCCACATGCGCGACTTGTTAAACGAGTTTGACCAGATTGTCAGCATGCTCCACGAGAACCGGATCCGCTATGCCGTCGTGGGCGGGCTGGCGGTGGCGGTGTACGGAGGCATCCGTGCGACAAGGGATATGGACTTTCTTGTCCACCCGGATGACATGGCGGGACTGGCCAATGGGCTGGAGCGATTGGGGTATCATAAGGGGGAATTATGGAAACTCAAGGATTCCCCCCTGATACTCCACCGGTGGTGGAAAACCCGGGGAAGGGGGCAAGACCTATCAATAATAGATATCCTGGAATCCGGTTCTCGAAAATACACGGGCATGATCAGTCGTGCGCGTGTTGAGAAATGGCGGGCAGGCCTCACCGTGCGTGTCGCGCAACGGAAAGACCTTATCATGATGAAAACCGGCCGCAAGTCACATGTGGATCAGGCGGACATCGAATTCCTCAAGGAGTCCGGAAGAGATGAGTAAAAGCAGGGCCTGGCGTGCCATAGAGAAGGTGGCCGAGCTGAACGAGCTGGTCTACACGCTGAACCGGTTCGGCGAAAATTCCGGCCTGAACAAGGGTGAGTACCGGTCTGTGGAGGGAATCGGGATTGTCGGCAAGGTTAAAGAGGGGAAGGGAGCATGGAAAAAGAGACCTTCCGCCCACAGCCTTAAAAAGAAGTAGAGAATATTGCAGACGCTTTACGTATCATGCTGTGAATGAGTAAATTACGGCTTAAATATTCTACGGCCAGGGAATTAGAAAGTCGGGTTCATTTAGGGCTGGGGATAATTAAGTCATAACAAACTTGCCGGCAAGGTATTATCTAAAACGTCTGCGGAATAAATGGAGCGGGTGAAGGGAACCCTAGAGATTCAGCGACTTAAAGGAGCGAAGCGACATTAAGTCGCATGAAGCTCTTGGGGCCTGAGGCGTAGGCCGAAGGCTCTTGAACCCTCATGCGGAACAGTTGGATCCCGAGGCGAAACCGAGGGAGAGAGATACATGAGTTAGCCGGGAGAAAAGAGTGGAGCGGGTGAAGGGAATCGAACCCTCGTGGCCAGCTTGGGAAGCTGGAGCTCTTCCATTGAGCTACACCCGCTCCTGGGAAGCGGCGTTCTTTGTAGCACCTGATTTCTCTGATTGGTCCGATTGGAATCAGGGAGATCTGATTAATCAGGTGCTCATTCTATACAAAACGAGAGACCATTTCAGTAGAAAATTAATTTCACCCCCACCTCACCTCCCCCATCAAGGGGGAGGGATAAGAGGGCGTTTATTCAAAATGCGAGAGGGGGACAAACTCGCCGTAGCGTTCGCGTATCTCCTTCTCCGTAAGCGTCTTCATCCTGTCGAGGCTGAAATCCTCAACGTTGAACGAGGCCATCACGCTCCCGTAGATCACCGCCTGGCGCATGGTGTTCCAGTCAGCGTTCCCCGCGCGCGACAGGTGCCCGATGAATCCGCCGGCGAACGTATCGCCCGCCCCCGTGGGATCAACGATCTCCTCCATCGGGTACGCGGGCGCCGCGAAGATCTGGCCGTCGCCGAACAGCAGCGCGCCGTGTTCGCCCTTTTTGATGACCACCCTCTCCGGCCCCCACTCCCTGATCATCCTGCCCGCCCTCACGAGGTTCGGCTGGCGCGTGAGCTGTCTCGCCTCCGCCTCATTGAGAATGGCCACATCCACCATGCCCAGGAGCTTGAGCAGGGCGTCCCTCTTCCCGTCGATCCAGAAATTCATGGTGTCGCACGCCACGAGCCGGGGCCGCTCGATCTGCCGGAGCACCTCCATCTGGAGCTCCGGGTCAATGTTGGCGAGGAACACGCACTCGCTCTTCCTGTATTCCCCGGGGATCTCGGGCTTGAAATTTTCGAACACGTTGAGGCATGTCGAGCGGGTTACCGCGGTATTCATGTCATACCCATAGGCTCCCACCCAGTGGAACGTTTTGCCGTCCAGCGCCCGCAAACCCCTCGTGTCTATGCCGCGGGATTTGAGGAGCTCGATGTGCTCAGGGGGAAAATCGTTGCCCACCACCGCGACCATATTGACCCGGTCAAAAAAACTCGCCGAGAAGGAGAAGAACGTCGCTGACCCGCCGAGCGCGCGCTCCCGCCCGCCGAACGGTGTTTCCACCGTATCCAGGGCTACTGAACCGACCACGAGAATGCTCACTCAACCTCCTCAGTTTGGGATTGGGAATTTGCCCGTCCTCTTTCGATGTCGCTCGGTGCAAGGCCGCGAAGCCGAGGGTCGGTTTGGGATTTGGGATTTGGGATTTGGGATTTTCTGAAGTACTCCTCGACCAGCTTTATCGAACAGTAGTCACCGCACATGGTGCACACGTCCGAACTGCGCGAAGGGCTCGCCGCCCGTATCGATTCGGCCCTGCGCTTGTCCAGGGCGAGCGCGATCATCCCCGCCCAGTCCCGCTGCTTGCGCTTCTCGGCCATGGCCAGGTCCCAGGCAGCTGCCGCGCGGACACCCTTGGCGATGTCCGCCGCGTGCGCCGCGATCCTCGTCGCGATGACACCCTCCCGCACGTCTTCAGGCCCCGGCAGGCCAAGGTGCTCCGTGGAGGTCACGTAGCAGAGGTAATCCGCGCCGGCACTTGCCGCGATTGCCCCGCCGATGGCCGAGGTGATGTGATCATACCCGGGGGCCACATCGGTGACCAGCGGCCCGAGGACATAGAATGGCGCGCCGTGGCAGATTTCCTTTTCGAGCATGACATTCTCCTCGATCTTTCCGAGCGGCACGTGCCCCGGCCCCTCGATCATCACCTGCACACCCTCCCTCAGCGCGTACGCCTGGAGCTCTCCCAGCGTGATCAATTCCTGAAACTGCGCCCTGTCGTTTGCGTCCGCGAGACAGCCGGGCCTCATCCCGTCGCCGAGGCTCAGCGTCATATCATACCGCGCGGCGAGCTCGACCAGGCGGCTGAAATCGCTGTAGAGCGGGTTTTCTCTTGCATTGGAGATCATCCACGTCACAAGAAACGCCCCCCCGCGGCTCACCACGTCCAGGATACGCCCCTCCTGCTTGAGCCGCTCGATGGCTGAAAGGGTCACGCCGCAGTGGACGGTGATAAAATCCACTCCATCCCTCCCGTGCTCCTCAATTGCGGCGAACATTTCGTCAGCCGTCATGCTCCCGATGCCGCCGCCGGCCCTGGCGCGTTGTATCGCTGCCTGATAGATGGGCACCGTCCCGAGCGGAACAGCGCATGCCGCGAGCAGTTTCCTCCGTATCCCGGGCAGGTCGCCCCCCGTGGAGAGATCCATCACCGTATCGGCGAGCGCATCGAGGGCCGCGTCAAGTTTCTCCCGTTCACGCGCCTCGTCCGCGACATCCATCGAGGTGCCGATGTTCGCGTTGACCTTCGTCCTCAACCCCTTCCCGATTCCGCAGTGCCGGGCGAGCCTGTGGCGGCGGTTATGGGGTATCACCACCGTCCCCTCGGCAATGGATTTCATGAGAACTTCGGGAGGCACACCCTCAGCCTCGGCCACCGCCCGCATCTCCTCGGTCAGATTGCCTCTCCGCGCCTCGACGACCTGTTGAATTTCTTTCTTGTTCATATATCAATTTTCACCACGGAGGCACGAGGGACACGGAGAGTAATAACAGCCGAAAGTGTAAGGTATAAGGTGTTGTGAATGATTCAGCGCCTTATGCTTTGAACCTTACACCTTCAACTTTAGGCTGCAGCAATTCCGTGTCTCCGTGGTGCATACTATTTCTTTCTCGATGCTCTTATCTCTTCCAGGAGGGCGCGGGCGACCGCGGCCGGATCAGGGGCGGATAGCACTGCGGAAGCCACCGCGACGCCCGTTGCGCCGGCTTCCAGGACATCTCTCACCTGTGTCCGTGTGATGCCCCCGATGGCGATCACGGGGAGCTTCACCCTCCGGCTTATCTCGGCGAGCCGCGCCAATCCGACAATGCGCGCATCCGGCTTCGTGCGCGTCCGGTAGATCGCCCCGACGCCGAGGTAATCGGCCCCCTCGGCCTCAGCCCTCTCCGCCTCTTCCACCAGCCGCGCGCTGCGACCGATGATCTTTTCTCTCCCGAGGATGCGCCGCGCCTCGCCGATGGCCATATCGCTCTGGCCGAGGTGAACCCCATCGGCGCCGAGCCGCGATGCGACCCCCACGCGGTCGTTCACGATGAGCCGGGCGCCGGCCTCCCCGCAGAAAGGGAGCATGCCGCTGATCGCGCGGGCGATTTCAGCCTCTTCCGAACACTTGTCCCTGTACTGGAACCACCTCACACCGGCCTCGAGGAGCAGCCGGAGGACCGCGGCCGCGTCCCGCTCGCCTAAAATCGCTTTATCAATGATAACGCAGAGATCAATTCCAGGGCTCGTTTTCACATGCGGTGAGCTCGCGGGGTATCGATGCGCATGGGACGCACAGTCTTCCCGGCGGGCGGATGGGTCAGACACTACGGCAAGGATTGTGCCGCGCCGCGAATCCTCCTGATGAGCCCCGTGGTGGACTGGCCCCTGACAAGGGGGACAATCACCACGCGCCCTCCCGACGCTTCAACTATTTCCCTCCCCACGACTTCCTCCGTCCGATAGTCCCCCCCCTTCACAAGAATGTCCGGCCTGAGTTCTGCGATGAGCTCCGCGGGGGTATCCTCGTCGAAAATCGTCACATAGTCAACCATCTCCAGCGCCGCGAGCACCTCCGCCCGTTCGCGCTCCCGGACGAGGGGGCGGCCGGCGCCCTTCAGCCGCCGCACCGACCTGTCGCTGTTCATGCCGATCACGAGGAGATCGCCACGCGCTCTCGCCTCACGGAGATAGCGCACGTGCCCCACGTGGAGAATGTCAAAACAGCCGTTGGTGAACACCACGCGCGTGCCTGCCCCCTGGAGCTTCCGCACAATGGCGCAGAGCCCCGCCCTGCCGACTATTTTTTCCTTCATGGATTTCTCATTCCACACCAGGAGAGGAATCGCACTCGGGGGAATGGATGAACGGGCACAGATGCCCACCCCCTCGATACTCCTACTTCTCGAAGAGCGATTGCTCGATCAGGAAGCAGAGTATATGGCCGATCGTCTCATGCACTTCCTGGATGCGGGGGGAGACGTCTGAGGGAACCGTGACACAGAAATCGGCGGCACGGGCGAGCCTGCCGCCGCCCTTGCCGCTCAACGCGATCACCTTCATCTTCAACCGCCTGGCCCGCTCGACGGCCTTGAGCACATTGGGAGAGTTGCCGCTCGTGGAGAGCGCGAGCAACACGTCCCCCTCCCTGCCATGAGCCAGCACCTGGCGCCCGAATATTTCCTCATAGCCGTAGTCGTTCCCGATGGCGGTGAGCACCGACGTATCAGTGGTGAGCGCAATGCACCTCAGCGGCTCCCGCTCCCTGAGGAATCGCCCCACCATCTCACCCGCCAGATGCTGTGCGCCAGCGGCGCTGCCCCCATTCCCGCAGATGAACAGCGTGCCGTTCTGACGGTGCGATTCGATCACGAGCTCGGCCATGCTGCAGATCGTATCGACGGCTTCGTGCGCCACCCTCAACGTGAGAGAAGCCGACTCCTCGAGCTGCGCCGATATACTCTTTTTTATCTCAAATGAAAAATACGCGCGCTTCGTCATAGAGCCTCCTTGGCACTGTCCTCAGCTTTTCAACCGCGTCAGCGAGCGGGACAGACACCACATCGTTACCCCTCAGACTCACCATCCGGCCGAACGCGCCCTGCCTGATCAACTCGACGGCGTGGACCCCGAAGCGGAGGCCGATGAAGCGGTCGAGCGCGGTCGGACTGCCTCCGCGCTGGAGGTGACCCAGTACCACATAGCGGGCCTCGTATCCCGTGCGCTTCTCTATCTCTTTCGCCAACCGTTCACCTATTCCGCCGAGCCTGACATTGCCAAAGGCGTCTCGCTCTCCGGTCTGCAGCGCCAGGCCACCCTCGAGTTCAGCCCCCTCGGCGACGGCCACGATGCTGAATTCGGCGTAGTGCTCGTGCCGCTCCCTGAGCGCGCGGCAGAGATCATCCAGATCGGTCTTGACCTCGGGAATGAGGATGTAGCTGGCGGCGCCCGCGAGGCCTGCCCAGAGGGCGATCCACCCCGCATGCCGCCCCATGATCTCAACAACCATCACGCGTTCGTGTGATTCCGCGGTCGTCTTCAAGCGGTCGCACGCCTCCATGGCGGCGTTGACCGCGGTATCAAAACCGAATGTCCTGTCCGTCCCCGACAGGTCATTGTCAATTGTCTTGGGCACTCCCACTGCGGGGAGTCCCGCCTCACACAACTTCTTGGCGGCCCCGAGCGTGTCATCGCCGCCAACCGCCACGAGGGCGTGGAGCCCCATCTTCTTGAAGTTGTCCATTACCTGGCGCATCTGATCATCGCTCTTGCACGGATTGGTGCGTGACGTATGGAGGATTGTCCCGCCCCGGCACACAATGCCGAGGATATCTTTCATCGAGAGCTCCACACGGTCACACTCCAGCATGCCCAACCAGCCGCGCCGTATCCCCAGAACCCCGTACCCTTCAACGGCGGCTTTCCGGACCACCCCCGCGATCACCGCGTTCAGGCCGGGGCAGTCGCCGCCCCCCGTCAGGATTCCTATTGTCTTCACACCAACTTCCTCTTACTGATAATACCAAATGACAGATACAAAATGACAAATGAATGACAAATACCAAATGCCAAAACGCAAAGGATGAAAATTATTCGATCAGTTGTTTTGTTGTTTGAATTTTGCCTGCCCGCCGTACTGAGTGTCCTCAGCACTTTGGGAGGCCGGTCATTTGTCATTCGCCCGTCAGAGCTGCTCATCCGGCGATTCGCTTGCCTCTTCGCCGCTGCCCACGATCTTCCCGATGCTCACGCCGACATAGCTCACATTGATCCCCAGGGAGTCCTGAACCTTGGTCTTGACGGCATTCTGCATCTCCTCGCTCAGCCTGGGGATATTCGTTCCCGCCCACACATCGAGGCGGATGTCGATGCCGATCCCCTCCGGCCCCGCATGAATCCGCGGCACCAGACTCTTTATTCCGTGGAACTCGCTCCCGCTGCGCCGGATAAAATCCTCAACCGCATCCATCGAAATGGCCACCTCGCCTCCAGGGTTGTCAAAGGCGATGCACTGCTCCCGCCTGAGCTCCCTCATCTTCAGCGTGATCACACCGGCGCCGACCGCGAGGAGCGCCAGGCCCACACGCCAGTTCCATGGGCTGGAGCTGAGATGCCGGACCGTGGCCACGAGATCGAAGGGTATCGCGACGACACCCTTCTCAGCGAGGAACGCCCAGGTAAGAATGACGCCGAGGAAGAGTGACCCCGCGACGAATATCACCACAATGACCGGCCGTATCAGTTTCATTTCGCCCTCTCCTGTGTAATAAATTAGTTTCGCAATCTATTCTTTGCACCTGATTTCTCTGAGTAACCCTGAATTTCTATATTATCAGAGTAATCAGGTGCCAATTTTATCGAAACTATAAGGCCGCGAGTTACCACACTCAATAGCCGCGGGCTTCATGCCTTCTTTTTCTTCTGCACCTCGATGAGGTCGTCAACAAAATCCGTGTAATACTTACCCTTGCGGAACCGCGGATCGCTCAGGATGAGCCGGTGCAGGGGGATCGTTGTCTTCACGCCCTCAATGATGTACTCGTCGAGCGCCCGCCGCATCCGGCTGATCGCGCTCTCCCTGGTGTGCCCGACGCAGATGACCTTGCCCACCATTGAATCGTAGTATGACGGGATCTCATAGCCGGCATACACATGGGAATCCACGCGAACCCCCGGGCCCCCGGGGGCGCTGTAGGCGGTTACCCTCCCGGCGCATGGCGCAAAGTCCCTCTCCCAATCCTCAGCGTTGATGCGGCACTCAATCGCATGGCCGAAAAGCCCCACCTTACTCTGCTGGAGCTTGAGCGCCTTGCCCTGGGCGATTCGTATCTGCTCTTTCACAATATCAACCTGCGTGACAATCTCGGTTACCGGGTGCTCCACCTGAATACGCGTATTCATCTCAAGAAAATAGAAATAGCCATCCCTGTTGAGCAGGAATTCAACCGTCCCCGCGCTCACGTACCCGATCGCCTCCGCCACGCGCACCGCCGCTCGCCCCATCTTCGCGCGGATCCTGGGGGAGAGCCTGGGCGACGGCGATTCCTCGATGAGCTTCTGGTGCCGCCGCTGGATACTGCAATCCCTTTCGTTGAGGTGAATCACATGCCCGTGCGCATCTGCGAGAATCTGCACCTCCACATGCCGTGGCTGCTCAATCCGCTTTTCGATGTAGACGGCGGGATCCCCGAACCCGGCCTCCGATTCCGCCTGGGCGGTCAGGAACGCATTGGCGAGGCTCACGTCATTATGCGCAATTCGCATCCCCCGGCCGCCGCCGCCGGCGACCGCCTTGATCATTACCGGATAGCCGATCCGCTTGGCCACGGTGAGCGCCCTGTCGCGGTCGCTCACCACGCCCTCACTGCCCGGCAGTATGGCGATGCCCGCTTTCTTCACCGTCGTGAGGGCTTCCACCTTGTTGCCCATCAGCCGTATATTCTCCGGCCTCGGCCCGATGAACCTGATGCCGCAGCTCTCGCATATTTCGGCGAAATGCGCATTCTCCGCCAGGAAGCCATACCCCGGATGGATGGCTTCGACATCCGCGATCTCCGCGGCGCTGATGATCGCGGCGATATTCAGATAGCTCTTCGCGCTCTGTGCCGGGCCGATGCATATCGCCTCATCGGCCTGCCGGACATGCATGGAGTGCACATCCGCTTCCGAGTACACCGCCACCGTGCGGATCCCGAGCTCCTTGCACGCCCGGATGATCCTGAGGGCAATCTCCCCACGGTTCGCGATCAGAATCTTTTCGAACATACCCTCACGACAGCGCGGCACTCACGGTCTATCTCGAACGAGCCCTCGCCCTCATCCCCCGCTCATCCGGAAGAGCTTCTTTCCAAATTCGACTGCCTCGCCATTCTCCACGAGCGCCTCCAGGATTTTACCCTTCCTCTCGGCCTTGATCTCGTTCATCACCTTCATTGCCTCGATGATACAGACAACCGTCTCTTCGTCAACCTCCTGGCCGACCGCCACAAATGGCGGGGAGTCCGAAGAGGCCGCCGAATAAAAAGTCCCGACCATGGGTGAGACGATGAACGCGCTCTCCGGCTCCCTGCTCCCCACGGTCGGAGGGGGGGACGGCGGAGGAGACGACACCGCGGGCGCGCCCGGTACCGCGACCTGCGTAATCGCCGGGCCCTTTTCGAACTGCGGCCCCCTCCTGATAGAGAGCTTGAAACCCTCCCGCTCGATCACAAACTCGTTGATCTCGTTCTCGTTCATGAGGGTGACAATATCCTTGATCTCTTTTATGTTCATAGCACACTGTCCTCTATCCCTTTTGCCGAAGACGTCAATACCCTGCAGCCGCCTGCCTCAACCAGCGCCATATCCTCGATCCTCACGCCTCCCCATCCGGGTATGTAAATTCCGGGCTCCACCGTGCACACCATTCCCGCCTCCAGCGTTTCACGGCTCTCGCGGTTGAGCCGGGGCGCCTCATGCACCTCGAGGCCGAGGCCGTGCCCGAGACCATGCCCGAAAGAGCGCGTGAATCCCTTCGAAGCGATATATTCGCGGGCGCAGGCGTCAATGGACGAGGCTGCCACCCCTGCTCTAATTTCTTTCAGCACAAGCTGTTGCGCTTCCAGCACTGTTCCATAGATCTCACGGTACCGTTTCGTTAATTTACCCAATTGAAACGTGCGAGTCAAGTCGGAATTATATCCGCCGGCCTCGAGGCCGAAATCGATCAGGAGCGGCTTCCCCCGCCTCAACCTGCCCCGCCCGGACCTGTAATGCGGCATGGCGGCGCTCGAGCCGGACGCGACAATAGGACGGAATGCCAGCGCTTCGGCGCCCGCCGCGCGGGCTCTATATTCCAGGCGCGTCTCCACCTCCCGCTCCGTCATGCCCGCTCTGATCTCCCCGCGGCACGCGGAGAGAACATCGTCGCTCATGCGCGCCAGCCGGCGGATCAGCGCGATCTCCTCTTTGTCCTTGAGCATCCTCAGGCGCTCCACCATCGCCCGCGCGGGAGAGAGCCGGCAGACCCCTGAGAGCGCGCGTTTCAGCTCACGGTAGCTCCCGTAGGAGAGTGAGGCGGGCTCGAACCCGAGCTTCGTGAGCCTGAGCCCGCGCACCCGCGCCGCGAGCCGCGGGAACAGTTCGCGAGCGCCCACCGTCACCAGGTCTAATCCTTGAACCTCTCCGCGGGCCTGAAGGCGATAGCGGAAATCCGTAAAGAAGAGGCATCCCGCCGGCGAAATGAGGCAGCTCGCCGAACTCCCGGTAAAACCGGTGAGGTAGCGGATGTTCGGGATGCTCGTGACGAAGAGGCTCTCCAGGCCGCGCGATTCCAGAAGCGCGAGGAGGTTTTTGAGACGCTTATTTTGTGCCATGCGCACGCTCTCTCAGGAGGGCCGCGGCGGCTCTGAATCCGAGGGAGTAGCTCAGCGCCCCGAATCCGGACACCTGCCCGACCGCCACAGGCGCGATGAGCGAGGTGTGGCGGAATTCCTCCCGCGCGTAGATATTCGAGAGGTGCACCTCGACCGTGGGTATCTTCACGGAGAGAATGGCGTCCCTGATCGCGACGCTCGTGTGGGTGTAGGCTGCGGGGTTGATGAGGATCGCGTCACACGTGCCAATCGCCTTGCCGATTCTGTCCACGATTTCACCCTCGTGGTTAGACTGGAAGATCTCAACGCCAACCCCCTCCTCGGCGGCAATTGTCTTCAGCGTCGCATTGATCTCCTCGAGGCGCGCATCCCCGTACACGTCCTTTTCCCTCACGCCGAGGAGCTGGAGATTGGGCCCATGGATAACCAGAATTTTCATATCGTTCTCCCGCGTTTCGCTTCTCTGCCCCGCAATGCACCTGGCCTTGTGAACGGAGGATTATAACATAAATACCCCGAGAGCGTTACCCCCGTCCGGCGACGGCGCGCTCGAGTTCAGCCACCCGCTCCCTGACCATCGCGTCCAGCCTCTCGTATTCGGCGGGGTCATGGCGGCGGATTCTCTTCGGTTTCTCACGCGCGGCATGGATCAATACTAATCCGTGGCGATATTCCCCCAGGGCCTCCACCGGTCTCCCTGTTTTTTCGAGCCAGTACGCCAGGAGGAGGTGATAGTCGACATCGTGCGGATTGCACGCGATGGCCTTCCGGAGCTCATCCATCGCTGCGGCGGCTTTCCCCTTGTCAGAGCCGTCACGCGCATGACGCCATGAGCAGGCCGCGAGACGGAAATGGTAGGCGGGGATGCCCTCCCCCCGCGCCGCAGCCTGCCGATACGCGGCCAGGGCCCCCTCGGCATTTCCGGCCCTCTCAAGTATTTCCGCGAGGGAGTTCCAGTAGACCGGGTTGTCACCCTCGAGTGAAATGGCACTGAGAATCTCTTCCCTGGCCCTGTCGCGCATTCCCCGCATCTCCAGTCCCTGAGACCTCACGCGGTGCCGCTCGGCCCTGGCATGCGGGCCGATCCAGAAGAGCGCGGCGACGAGGACAAGAGACCCAAGGAGCGCGCCGGGCAACGCGGGCAGCCGGCGCGCGCGCGAGTGCGCAGTGGAAGCGCTCACGCCGAGCCCCGCGAGGGCCCAGAGCGTGAGACTCGTTTCCGGCACGCTGAGATTCACGTCTATCGCGCCGTGCACTAAGAAGGCGCAGATGGAGATTGTCACTGCGAACGGAATAGCCTTTTCTGCCCGCGCCCGGCCGCATGGACAACTACTCCGGGATCCGGGGTGCGCTTGCCCCGAAAGAAGCCGAGGGAGGATTTGGGATTTAACAAGTTCCCGGATGCAGGAAATCCAGAGGCATATGAACGCGGCGAGGCCGATGGCTCCCATCTCAGAGGCGAGCCCCAGGTAAATGTTATGGGGCATCCGCCCCTCCTCTGCTCCCGGCGCCCTGAAACGCGCATACGCACCCGCGAAGCCTCCCGGCCCAAGGCCGCGCACTGGATTCTCCCGCCACATCCCCACGGCAGCCCGCCAATAGTCAACGCGCGCGCCGGCACTGTCTCTCACAGCGGAAGGAATCAGATCCGTGAGCACCGCGATCACCGCCACGGTGAGCACCACGAGTCCGATGGCATACGCGAGCCTGTATTTCCCCCACAACAGAAGCGGGGTAAAGAGGACGGAAAAAAATAAGGCGAGCCATGCCCCTTCAGACGCAGTGAGCGAGAGCGCCCAGAGGGGAAGGATCACCGCCGGGAGGGCGCACAGGTTCAGCCGGAGCCGGCTCCGCTTTTTCTCAGCGAGGGAGAGCCCCGACAGGAGGGCGCTCGCGGCGGCAAAGAGATATACCAGGAGGAGCGGCCTGGAACTGAGAGGGCTGCACAATCCCCAGGCGATCGATGCGGCCAGGAGCACGCCCAGGTATGTGCCATAACAAACGGCCAGGGAATCCGCAAGGGGCTCGAACAGTATCGACGCGACGAACGGGATCATGATGATGAGGTATCCCGCGAGGGCGTTCGGATAAAAAAACGTTGAAAAAATTGCGTTCGAAAAAACTCTGCTCAGAAATGCCGAACTTTGATCGCCGTTTTCCATTGCCCCGCTCAGGAGCGCGCGTGTCTCGCTCAAACCACAGAAATACTGATACAGGCCGTACAGCGACACGAGGATCACGCCGGAAGCCAGGCCGACAGAGATGGCGATCCTGGCGGGGCGGGAGGAGCCGAGGTTCACTGCGAGGAGGTACGCGGCAGTGCAGGCGGCGGTCTGAAAAAGAAAATCTCTCGCGAGCCACTGCCGGCTCGAGCACGTGGAGAGCAGGAGTACGACAAGGAAATAGAGCAGCGCGAAGGCGCCTGTACGGGTCACACGCCACGTTGTTCCCCCCGTGAGGGCCGAGATATACAGGGACGCGGCGAGGAGCACGGCGAGGATGAGGAGGATGACGACGTTGCTCTCGGGGTACGTCACTCCGGACCAGAGGACCCTCAGCACGAGGACCGCGCTGAACGCGACGCCTAACGCGAGCGGCGCGGGCGATCCACTGTTCCCCGTTTCGCTATTCACCTCTTACCCCTGCCGAAGTATTCCAGTATGGCGATTACCGAAACGATGAGAATCGTCTGGGCGAACACAATCATCCCTCCACTCCACCCCACCCGGGGGAGGAGCATGGCCGACAGGCCCGTGGCGAGCGTCACGAGATAGATAAAACAGACCGCCCCTCTCTGCGACATCCCCAGCGTGACGAGCCGGTGCGAAAAGTGGCGCCTGTCCGCCGTGAATATGCTCTCGCCGCGCGAGATCCTGATCGCGATAACCGAGAGGGTATCGTACAGCGGCACCGCGAGGATCACCAGCGGCATGAGCACGGCGAGAGGCCCGCCCTCCGCGGGATTGTAGTAGGTCTGTATGATGGTCATGACGGCGATGTAGTAGCCGATGAACATGCTCCCGGCGTCTCCCATGAAGATTGTCGCCGAGTGAAAATTGTAGCGGAGAAAACCCAGGAGGCTCCCCGCGAATGCCAGGAGCATGATGGAGATGAAATACTGCCCCCTGGCGGTCGAGATTCCCAGGAATACCGCGGATGCGACAAGCGCCACGCCCGCGCAGAGGCCGTCCATGTTGTCGAGGAGATTGAACGCGTTGGTGATCACCACGATCCAGGCGATGGTGACCGCTGCGCTGAAAAAATAGCTCGGGATAAAGACGGTGGCGCGTATGTCGAGGCAGACGAGGCTGATCCCCACGAGGAGCTGCCCGAGGAGCTTGACGCGCGGCTTGAGATCGGCCACGTCGTCCCAGAGCCCGATACAAAAGATCGTGAATCCACCGATCAGGATAACCGCGAGTTTGGGGAAGAGTGAACGCGCGCCGCTCAGGTACACCGCGAGCGACGAGGGGATGAGTGAGGCGCACGCAGCGCAGCGCAAGGCCAGAAATACGAGCGCCGAGTTAGTGAGGAGCGCGATGCTCACCGCGGTGAAAATGGCGGCACCCCCGAACAGCGGTATCGGGAGCTGGTGGGGCTTCCTTCTGCCGGGCAGATCCAGCATGCCGACGCGCCCGGCGATCCTCCTCGCGAGCGGCGTCAGAACGAGGCTGAGCGCCAGCGCGAGAACGAACACGTAGCAATAGACAACGATCCACATGGCGTGGATAAGTGTAAGCTCAGGGGTAGAATTTGTAAACAGGGATTCAGTTGAGCGCGTAATGCCCCAGTTATGGGTGGTATAGATTTGTAGGGGTTCGATTTATCGAACCCGGGCGCGATAAATCGCGCCCCTACATCACGACAATACTACATCTGCCCCACCATAACTGAGCCATTACGTGAGCGCCCTGTCGCGAGGCACATGCAGCACGCTCAACCCAATGGGCGATCCATCGACAGGGCTCCGACCACGAGAGTTCACACGCAGTAAAAATAGAGTCCCCTACCGCTCATGCACCGAACCGCGTGGCGTTCTTACGCGCGTATACCGGCCACCTGCTCGGACCGACCCTCCCGCAACACCTGTAACGGCTCGTGATAAACTCGAACAGCGCTCCCATCTCGGGGAGCATACCATAGTTCATACTTGGAGAAGCCCACTTCGCCCTCGCAGAGGGATCGATCGGAGGAATCAGCGTATTTGTGGGCGACGTGTCAATGATGAGCGCAGGTTCATTGGCGGAGAGGTCATCGAGGAATTTCTTCACAAGCGCCGCGCTCTGATATCCCCTGGTGTAGAGAGGGTACTGGAAGGAATATCTGGAAGGGGACTTCCTGCGCGAGAGGAAATTCAGGGAAGGCTCCGCCCCCCAGATGAGCACCCGATCACCCGATTTCGTCACCCTCTCAATATGCTCGACCGCCGCCCTCACTGTACGGGCAGCCGGAGAATTTTCAAGGGCGCTCATCTGATGGAGCAACACCCCTATCGGCACACCGCTCATCGTGATGAGAAGAGCCAGGAGCATAAGGCTCCTCACCCGAACGCCGTGCTCATCGCCCCCGGCACCGTCAGAATCGCACAGCACACATCCTGAGATAAACCCATACGCGAAAAAGCCGGTAAGCACGGCGAATACCGGCAGCCATGCCATATAATAGTGTGGATAGGACCTCCCGGAGACACACGCGATGGCAAGCTCGATTGGGAATGCGATGAGTGCGAGCTGCACCAACCCTCGCCTCACCTGATCCCGCTCCCTGCCCAGATACAGATAGATACCCCCGCCTATCCATGCACATACAGCCGTGAGTGATATCCCCGATCTCAATAGTATGCGCAACCCGTCGCTGAGAGCTCTGAGCCGGCTTTCGAGTGATGTTGCGGAATAGGCGAAATTATACCGGAAAACCGCATCCAGGAAGTTCCTCAAGGCGCTGTGGGCGGCAAAATATGCAAGGGAGGGAACGACTATAGACGTAAATCCCAGGAATATCGCGGCGAGGGCGCTCCCCTTCGCGAGACGGTCGCCCGAGCGACTCCCACGCCAGACGATAAAAATAATAATTGAGAGCCATATCCCCGTCAAGTTTTGCCTCAGAAGAAATGCGACCCCAAAGGTCAGGCCGATTAACAATCCTCTCCATGGATACCAGCCTCTTTTTTTCAGAATGTACGAAAATAGAGAGTGCGCAGAACTGAAATGGGAGCGCATACTCTTCCGGCAGATTGCCACCCTCGTGTACCAGAATCAGACTGAGCGCCCAGACAGTCGTGGCAAAAAGTGCCGGCGTGTCGCCGAAAACTTCTCTTATGAGAATAAAGCACCCCACAGCCGCGCACAGGAGAAACAGGAACTCGAGTGACAGAACTCCCCACACGGAGCCTCTGCCGATTATAAGCCCGAAGGCATTGAAGAAGTAAATCGCTGGTGATTTGTGGTCCCACACATCGCGATAGAGGATATCGCCATTGAGGATCCTCCACCCCGCGTAGAGCGCCCCTCCAGAATCCCTGGATGGGGAATCCCTGTACACGAGAACGCCCGGGAGCATCACCACGGTGACGAGAAGTGACAGAAACAGGACGAGGGCTGCCCCTTTACCCATCGCTGACTACCCTTTCTCATCCGGCCTCTGGAAGAGGTACTCCGTGTTCGCCTCGCCGGTGCTGATATTGATCAGCTCCAGATTAAGTCTCTTTCGGCAGAATCGCAACACGTCCTCGATTTTCGCGTCCTCGTAAGGCCATCCTCCAAGCCAGTCTCTCAGATCCGTGAGATACGACATTCCCCGCATGCTCTGGTAATGGCGCATCCAGCGCAATGGATTTTTCCCCCGAAGGAGTTGCGGCAAACAGGTGTGGCGCAGGATAGCGCGCAACTCCATCAGCCTCTTGCGGAAGGCTGAAGCACTGTTGTACCGCCTTTTCATCTTCACCCAATAATCGGTCTTCGGACTTCTCGTGTAGAGCGCCACGTAGAATACCCCGCGCTCCCTTATCACACCGGCGGCATATGCAATGGCCTTCCACATCTGACCGGTATGGTGCAGCACACCCCACGCGTACACGATATCCGCCGGTTCGAGTGACGCAACAAAGGCCTCATCGAGGATGGATCCGTGTAACACGGTCCAGCGGGGGGGGCTCCCGCTCATCTCCCTGACCCTTTCGGTTGCCCTGACTGAATCGGGATCGCTGTCAAAACTCACAACCCTCGCCGCGCCGGCATCGAGGGCGGCCCGCGAGGAGAGCCCGCTACCGCACCCCACGTCCAGGAAATATTTCCCCTCGAGATCCGGCAACTCGAGAAACCTCAGGATGTGCTCTCGCGAAATACGGATCCGCTCATCGCTCAGCGCACGCCGTATGAACAGCTCCCAGTTTTTGCCGAATCTGAATGGGCGTCCGTTGTCATCCACGATTCACACCCCCTAACCTCTTTTTCACCACGTTAGCCGCGTAATTCAACTCTTCGACTTTCAGGAGAAAACCGAGCACGCCGAAAATGAGGCAGCCGGAGGCGACCGTGATGAGCACGCATACCGCACCGCTCATCTCAGTCGGCTGTACCATCATCCGCCGGCACATTCCGTATATCACGTGCATCCCCAACCCCATCACCACGGCGACCGCGGCTACCTTAACAAGGCCGATCGCCACAGATCGGCCGCTCATGGCGCCGATTCTCTTCCTCAGCGCCACGAAGAAGGCGGCCGCCATAATCAGCTGCACGCATGAGGTGGACAACGCGATCCCCGCGGCTGGCGGCCGAACCAGCTTTATAAAGAGCACGTTGAGGAGCACGTTCACGAGCACTCCCGCCGATGCCACTTTCACAAGTATCCCCATTTCCTGAAACGCGAGAAATACCCTGATGATGATGACCCCGACGGTGTAAAAAAAGAGCTGCAACGAATAGCAGATGAGGAGCGCCGAGGTCAATTCCGTCGCGTCGCGCCCGAAGGCACCCCTCTGGAACACAAGCTGAATAATCGGTTTGGCCATGACGATCAGCACCGCGGTGAGCGGTATGAAAATCAACCCTGACATCCGTATGCCCTTCGCCAGGGAATCTTTCAGCTCATCGATTCTATTTTCAGCCACCTGGGTCGAGAAAAACGGGTAGACCGCGGTGGCCAGAGACGCGGTAAAAATGACAATCGGCGCCTGGATCAATTTTTCCGCATACCCCAGCGCGGCGATGCTCCCGGGGGCGAGATATGAGGCCATCACACGGCCAACGAGAAGATTTACCTGCGCGGCGATAATCGCCCAGAAATACACACACGAGAGGGAAAGCATTTCCTTCACCGCCGGATGCCCCGCCGCGAACGAGAGGGAGTGATGATAGCCCTTCGCCCTCAGTACGGGGACGAGGAAAAGCAATTGGGCCACGAGGCCGGCGAGCAGCCCGTAGGGGAGCACGAGCACGCCCCAGCGATTCACAAAAAAAACGATGCACAGGATCGTGCTCGCCGTAATCAGCATATTTGAAAATGCGGGGGCAGTGAAGTGCTCCTGCGCGTTGAGGATGCCCGCCATGATCCCTATCGCACCGCCCAGCACAACCGCAATACAGAGGATCCGCACCATATGCACGGACATCGCGGCCGTATCCCCGGGGAGGCCATGAAACCCGTAGTGTATTATCCACGGCGCGCATAGTGCGAGGAGGAGTGCGGTGAGTATCAGAAATAGCACGAGGTAATTGATCGTGATCGAGGCGAGGCGGTTCGCTTCCATGCGGTCTTTGAGCCTGTACCTGATAAAGAGAGGTATGAACACCGCGCCGAAGGTCGTGAGGAGTACGTTATTGATCAGGGTGGGAAACGCAATCGCGGCGTAGAACGCATCCATCGCCCCCGTGATGCCAAAATAGTTTGCCACCATGATCTCTTTGGCCAAAGAGAGGATATAGCTGAGACCGCTGGCGGCGATTAAAATGGCAGACGCATTCGCGATTTTACGGTTTGTGCTCACGTTCATTGCTCACGCTCCGCTAGTTCGGTATAGAGGCGGCCTATATCTTTGAGGAGCCTCTGTTTCGCATAGCGCCCTCGCACGAATCTTTTCCCTGCCTCGCCCATGGCCTCGGCTCGCGCCCGGTCTCCCAGGAGATCGAGCATCAGCGCCGCAACCTCATGAGGGTCCCGCGTTCTCGCGAGCATTCCGCTCACCTCATGCTGAACGACATCGCCCACACCGCCGACATCCGTCGCGACGACCGCCCTGCCTGCGGCCGCCGCCTCGATGAGAGAAACGGGAGTCCCCTCGTTGAGGGAGGTGAGCGCGACCAGATCTGAGTCCGCATAGACCCGCTCGAGGTCCATGCGCCATCCGAGGAAAAATATCCTGTGCTCCATTCCTCGCCTGCGGGCCGTCTCCTCGAGTTCTCCCCTGAGCGGACCGTCTCCCACTACCAGAAAAACGGTATCCGGGCGCTCGTCGAGCACGCGACGGGCGGCATTTATGAACAAACCATGGTCCTTGATGGGGACCAGCCGCCCCACCGTAGAAACGATGTGCGTGGCCGCGGGGATGGCGAGTTCCTCTCTCAGTTCACCTCTCAGCGTCTGTACGTGATCGAATCTCTCCAGAGAAAAGCCGAGGGGAATAACCGCGTACTGCGATGCCCGCCCTATTCTATACCGCCCCAGGAGCTCCCCTCGCTGTGATTCGCTCAGGACGACAATCCTGTCAGTGCGGCGGGCGAGCCATCGCTCCATACGCGCGTAGAGTCGCGTGCGCCCGGGGGAGAAATAGCCGCTGAACACATGCCCGTGAAACGTGTGCACCGTTTTTACCCCCGGACAGAACAACGCCGCGATCCTGCCGAGCGTTCCCGCCTTCGCCAGGTGCGTGTGTATGATATCGGGCCTCTCTCTCTTCACGATACCGATAATTCTGAAGAGGCTCCTGATGTCGTCGAAAGGGTTGAGATCGCGCCTGAGGGCAGGGATGATCAGGGGCGTGACGCCCCGCTCCTCCGCGAGCGCGCGCATATCTCCCTCGCGCAGTCCCGGCCTTCCGCACACCAGCAACGTCGTGAATCTGTCCGGCGGCAGATCGGCGCTGAGCGTGATGGCGTGGATGGATGGCCCGCCGATATTCAGGCGCGTGATGAGCCTGAGTATCTTCAGGGGGCGGGGGCTCACGGCAGCCCCCCGCGGTCAATAAACTCCCTGTGCCAGAGCTCCAGGACGAGCAACGCCCAGAGGCGGGGGGCATGATCCGTGATCCCTTTCTGGTGCGCCTCGACAAGTTCCCTGACGCGCCCCGGGTCAAAATATCCTCTCGAAAGAGAAGACGGATCGAGGATGACCTCGCGGAGATACTCCCTGAGCTCTCCCCTGAACCAGCCGCCGATCGGCACGCCGAACCCCATCTTCCCCCGGTGGAGAATAGCATGGGGGAGGAGATCGGCGAATGTGTCCTTGAGGATGTATTTGCTCTTCCTCCCGCGGAGCTTCCAGCCCGTGGGGAGCGCGGCGGCGAACTCGACCAGGTGGTGGTCGAGGAACGGCGAACGCGCCTCAAGCGAATTGGCCATTGTCGCGATATCCACCTTCACGAGAAGGTCGTCGGGCAGGTAGCTGTGGAGATCGACAAAAAGGAGCCGGGCGATTTCGTCATCGGATCGGCACGACCTGAACAGGCGCTCAAGAAACCCCCCGGCATCGTAACCATGGCTCAGCGTCCGCATCTCCGGCAGGTAGAGCTGCTCCTTCTCCTCATCATCGAAAAAGACCATGTAGGTCAGGTAGCGGTCGGGCCCATCACAGATGAGCGAGGGCATAAAGCGTCTCACCTTCCCCAGGAACGAGCCCCGTCGCGAAGTGCGGAGCACACGCTTCCAGAACTGCGCCTGGCACTTCAGGAATGGGATTCTGTCAATCCGGCCGGCGAGCTTGTAGGCATAATATCGAGGATAACCGGCGAAGAGCTCATCGCCGGCATCGCCGTTCAGCGCGACGGTCACGTGCCGCCGGCTCATCTCCGCGACGTAGTACGTGGGGAGGGCGGAAGAATCAGCGAACGGCTCGCCGTAGTGCCGGACGAGCCTGGGCAGGAGGTCAACGGCGCTCGGCTTGACGACGAATTCGTGGTGGTCCGTCGAATACCTCCGCGCGAGCGCCCTCGCATAGGGGAGCTCGTTATAGCTCCGGTCCTCGAAACCGATGGAGAAGGTTTTGACCGGGAGGTCGCTGAGACCGCTCATGAGCGCCACCACGATGCTCGAATCGATCCCGCCGCTCAAAAATGCCCCCAGGGGCACGTCGCTGATCAATCTCAGACGAGTCGCCTCACTCAGGAGGTCACGCAGCCGCTCCCGGCTCTCATCGTAGCCCATCGTCACGGTATCGGGAGGATTGACCTCCCAGTAGCGCGTGATTGAGAGGTGCCCATCCCCGAACAGCAGGTAATGGGCGGGGGATAACTTCTTCATCCCCTCGAAAATTGACAGCGGCGAGGGGACATACTGGTAGGTGAGGTAGAGATCCAGCGCGCGGAGATCAACGGCGCGCTCGAAACCGGGGAAACGGAGGAGGGCGGCCGGGGCCGACGCGAAAATGAAATCGCCGTTCGTGATACTGTAGAAAAAGGGTTTCACCCCCAGACGGTCCCGCGCGCAGAAAAGCTGCCGCTCCCGCTCGTCCCACAGCGCGAATGAAAACATCCCCCTCAAATGGCTCAGGCAGTCTGTCCCATACTCCTCGTAGAGGTGCAGGATGACCTCCGTGTCGCATCGCGTGGCAAACGTGTGCCCCCGCGCTTTCAGATCCCTCGTCAATTCCTGGAAGTTGTATATCTCGCCGTTGTAGACGAGCCAGAGCGAGCGGTCCTCGTTGGTCATCGGCTGGACGCCGCCCTCGGTGTCGATGATGCTGAGGCGGCGATGCCCGAGCCCCACGGGGCCGTTCAGATAGTACCCCTCACCGTCGGGGCCCCGGTGCATCATCAGCCGGGTCATCCCCTCGAGCGTCGCCCGCTCAACAGGCTTCGCGCGATCGCCATGTATCACGCCGCATATTCCGCACAATGTGTGGTCCCTTTATACCTCACCACGAAGCACACGAAGTTCGCGAAGAAAGTTAATGCGAACGTGAAGTTCGGATCTTTGTGATTACAATAACTTCTATTTCTTCGTACTACAAACATGCAAAACTTTGTTTTTTTAGAAACTTTTTCACCACGAAGAACGCGAAGAACACGAAGATAGTGCATTTTATGCTTTTCCTTCGTGACCTTCGTGGTAGAAAAACAACTTTGGTTGCGGCCGAAGGCCGCGCTGT
>Ga0315281_10000477_pt1 | contig 55640 bp, 50 predicted proteins | sample YL17G07_0_MG_FD_204540 | JGI IMG/M metagenome (GOLD analysis project Ga0315281, IMG submission 204540) | Sediment microbial communities from Yellowstone Lake, YNP, Wyoming, USA - YL17G07_0 | ecosystem: Environmental > Aquatic > Freshwater > Lake > Sediment | place: USA: Wyoming | collected...
TCGGACGCCTCGGCGGGCTGTCGAAGCAGGTCAGCGGCTCGTACGCGCTGTTCATCTACGTGGGCCTGTCGCTCTGGACGTTCTATTCAAACGCGGTCTCGCTGGCCGCGAGCAGCCTCGTCGGCAGCAGCCACCTCATTTCCAAGGTGTACTTTCCGCGCCTGCTGATACCGCTCTCCGCGATTCTGTCGGGCCTCGTCGACTTCGCGGTCGCGTTCGCGTTCCTGCTGGTGCTGATGGCCGTCTATCAGGTGGCGCCGTCCGCGCAGATCCTCACGCTTCCGCTGTTTGTCGTGGGCACGATGATCGTCGCCGCCGGCGCCGGCATTCTCTTCTCCGCGCTCATCGTCAGCTACCGCGACTTCCGGTATGTCATCACCTTCGTGATCCAGCTCTGGCTGTTCGCGACGCCGGTGCTCTACGCGATCGACATCATCCCCCCGCAGTGGCGCCTGCTCTACGCGCTCAATCCGATGGTCGGCATGATCGCCGGGTTTCGCGCGGCGGTGCTCGGGAGCGTGATGCCGCTCGAGATCATCGGCATGGCGTTCGTGACCGCGGCGATCTTCCTGGCCGTGGCGATCCGGTATTTCACGACGGTCGAGCGCCGGTTTGCCGATGTCATCTGACGCGATCACCGTCAACGGCGTCGGCAAGCGCTACGCCATCGGCCTGTCGATGGGCCCGAGGAATTTCCGCGAGTCCCTGATCTCGATGATCGGCGCGCCGTTCAGACGGCTGCAGCGGCTGGGCGGCCGCGGCTCGTCGGACACGACGGACTTCTGGGCGCTGACCGACGTCACCTTCACGGTCGGCACGGGCGACGTGGTCGGCATCATCGGACCCAACGGCGCGGGCAAGAGCACGCTGCTCAAGATCCTGTCGCGCATCACTCCGCCGACGCGCGGCTACGTCGAGCTCGACGGGCGCGTCTCGAGCCTGCTCGAGGTCGGCACGGGTTTCCATCCGGAGCTGACGGGCCGCGAGAACATCTTTCTGAACGGCGCGATTCTCGGCATGCTGCGCGAGGAAACCCGTCGCAAGTTCGACGCGATCGTCAGCTTCGCCGAGCTCGACAAGTTCATCGACACCCCAGTCAAGCATTACTCGAGCGGCATGTACGTACGGCTGGCGTTTTCGGTCGCCGCGCACCTCGAGCCGGAGATTCTGATCATCGACGAAGTGCTGTCGGTCGGCGACCTGCACTTCCGCAACCGCTGCCTCGGCCGCATGCGCGACATGCGCGACGAAGGACGGACGGTGCTGTTCGTCAGTCACGATCTCACCAGCGTCCGTCAGCTCTGCAATCGCGCGATCCTGCTCATCGGCGGACGCGTCGACACCGACGGCACGCCGGATGACGTGACGCGGAAGTACGAGCAGATGAACCGCGACCCGTCGGCTGAGACTGTGGGCGCCGCCGACCGCGTGCACCCGCCGCCGCACTACCACCTGCGGCGCGTGGAGCTGCGCAATCCGGCCGGCGCCGTCACACGTCAGTTCGACGCCGGCGACACCATGGAGATCCATCTCTGGGCGAGCGGCCGTGCACCGGAGAATTCGTTCACGGCGGAATTCAAGCTGCTCGACGATGCCGGGGACGTGATCAGCTTCGGGACGGCGAATCCGATGCGCAACACCTACTACACCGCCGATCAGCAGCATTTCGTCTGCCGGCTGGGACCGCTGCCCCTGACCGAAGGGACGTATGCGTTCAGCTTCACCGTGCGGGTGTGGAACGAGGAACGGTGGGATTTCTGGGAAAACGCCGTCGCGTTCGACATCGTCCGCTGCGATCCGTTCAAGACCGGCCACAGCGTCACGAACGTGCACGACGGCCAGTTCGTCATCCCGCAGGAATGGCTGGCCGGCGATTGAGCGCGGGCGAGGCGATGCCGCTCGTCTCGGTCACGCTCCCCTGCTACCATCAGCTCGATCTGGCCCGCCGCGCGCTCGACTCGATTCGCGCGCAGACGTTCACGAATCTCGACATCACGCTGCTCGACGACGGGAACTCCGGCGAGTATCGCGAATACATCGCTGCCCTCGGCGACCCGCGCGTCCACTACCATCGCAACGTCGAACGCCTGGGCGCGATGAAGAACATGTTCGCGGCCATCACGGCCGGTCGAGGCGACTACACGCTCGCCTTTCATGAGGACGACCTGCTGTCGGCCGGCTACATCGCAACGGCGATCGGCCTCATGGAGAGCAACGCGTCGTGCGCGTTCGTCGCGTGCCAGCTGCGTGAGTTCACTCAGGATCCGTCGCAGGCGGAGTTGACCAGGGATCTCCCACACCCGGCATACGAGCGCTTCGAGTCGCCTGCGGATTTCGTGCGCGGCATCTTGCGCGGCGTCGAACCGATGTTCGGGTCGATCGTGTACCGCCGGTCGGCGCTCGATGGCGTCGAGCCCGATCATGCCCGCTACGCGACACTCGTCGATCGGCCGTTTCTCCTGTCGATCATGGACCGCGGGTGGACGGCGTCGGTGCTTCAGGCGCCGTTCGTCTGGTACCGGCACCACGGGGACGGCGACACGCGGCATCTCGCGATGACGACGGAGCACGTCCTTCATCTGCTGCGGACGTATCGCGAAGCGCTGCCTGATAACTGGTCCAGCGATGATCGGGCCGCGTTCTTTGCCTACACCGGTTACTGGCTGTTCGAGCTCTACCGGCTGACGCCGCCCGACCAGCGTCCGCCGGTCTGGAAATACCTCCTGCGCGCGTGGCGTCAGGGACTGTACGACCCGCGCGCCCGCGGCCGGTTCGGCCTGCGGCAGATCCAGCGCGCCCTGCTGAACCAGACGTCCTGAACCCATGAAGGTCATCGCCCTGCTGCCGGTCAAGAACGAAGCGTGGGTGCTCGAACACACGCTGGCATGCCTGTCCGGTTTCTGCGACGTCATCCTCATCAACGACCAGCAGTCGACGGACGCGTCGCGCGCCATCGCGCAGGGATTTCCCAAGGTCGTGTGGATCGACTCGTCTGAATCGAAGATTTGCGAGCAGGCGCGCTGGCAGCTCTGGGATATCGCGCGGCAGTACGACGGCAACAACCTGCTGTGGTGTACGGACGCCGACGAGCTGGTGTCGCCGCCGCGCATGCGGCAGTTTCTCGGCGAGCAGCATGCCCGGCTCGCCGGCGGAGCCGTCATCGAGGCGCACTACTGCCACTTCTGGAACAGCCCGTCGCGCTACCGCACGGGGCTCGGCGCGTACGCGCCGTACTGGAAAGCCGTGGCGGTCGTCGATGACCGCCGGCTCGACTACGATCGATCGAGAGCGCTTCCCCTCCACGAAGAGCGTGTCCCGATGGCGGCGAATGCCGTGCGAGCCCGCACCGAGCACGCGCACGTGCTTCATCTTCAGTGGCTGCTGCCGAATCGCAGCCAGATGCGGCAGGCGTGGTACCGCTGCCGCGAGCTGATGCAGGGCGAACGGAGCGCATCCGAGATCAACGAGTTCTATTCGGTCACGCTGCCGCGCTGGCGGGTGCCGACAGCGCCCATTCCGATCGAATGGCTCGAAGGCCTGACGCTGCCAGGCACCGGCGTCGACCTGCAGCCGTCGTGGCAGCAAGCCGACATCCTTGGTTGGTTCGACGCGCGCGGCGCCGAGTTCTTCGAGCCGCTGGAAATCTGGCATCTCCCGCTCCTGCGCCGCGAATTCCGCCGCCGCACAGGGAGGAATCCGAGGTCCGACCGCTCGCACATCGCGCCGCTGCCCACGCGCGCCGCCCGGTTCGGACGACGGGTCCTGGCGGCCGTCACACGTCGAGTCGTCCCGTGAGCCGGCCGGCCGTCACCGTCCTCACGACGCCGATCCGGCCTGCCCCGCTACGCCTGTATACGCAGCTGCGCGGACTCGGCCGGCGGATGCTGAAGCCCGGCACACCCGATCTGGCCGCGTCTCCCTATCCCGGCCACTACGCACTCGTTCGCAGCGTCGTCGAGGGCCTGCGCGCCATCGGCGCGGATTTCAACTTCAATCCGGAGTCGTTTTCGCGGCTGGCCCGCGTCGTCTATGCGCCCGCAAACGAAGCGCTGCTGCAGGCTGCGGCGTTGAAGCGCAAGGGCGCGATCGATTTTCTTGTCGCCGGCCCGGTCAACGCGCTCTTTGCCGACGATTGCAGCAGCATCCTGCAGATGCCGGAGATCGATCTGGTCATCGTGCCGTCCACATGGACGATCGACTTCTACCGGGATGTGCCGGGCTTGGTCCGCAAGAGCCGCGTCTGCCCGTGCGGCGTCGACGCAGACGTCTGGAAACCAGGCGGGACGCCAAAGACACAATCGGCCGTCGTCTACTGGAAAAGCGGCGATGAGCGCTTCTGCGAAGACGCCGAGGCCATGGTCCGGCGATGCGGCCTCGAACCGTTGCGCGTCCGATCGCGCCATGGCGAGCACAACATCTTCACGCCGGAGACCCTGCGCCGGATGTTCGACCGATCCGTCGTGGCCGTCTTCCTCAGCACGTTCGAAACACAGGGCATCGCGCTTGCCGAAGCCTGGTCGATGAACGTGCCCACGGTGGTGTGGGATCCGCAGGGCGATGCCGAATGGCGGGGACGGCACTTCACGTCCGGATCTTCGGCGCCGTACCTCACGCCGGCCACCGGAATCGCCGCGCGCGACACGGCCGGCCTCGAGCCCGCGCTCAGGCAGGCTCTCGCCACTCTCGGCAGCTTTCAGCCGCGCGAGTGGGTGCTCGGAAATATGACGGATGCGATCTGTTCGAGGAAACTCTACGAACTGATCGTGAGCGAGGCGGGGACTACCCGAAGACCGATCTGAACAGGATCTTCCGCGCCGGAGGGTGGCGGAGCAGGGCGCGGATCAGGTGGCGGTGGTGGTTGAACTGCGCCGTCTTGCGGACGATGGGCATGATGCCGTCGGTGCGCGCGAGATCGAAGAGCGTGTCGATTTCCTGATCGTTGAGGCGCGTGACCAGGTCGCGCAGCGATCGCTGTTCCGCGAATTCCTCGCCGAGCCGGTCGCGCCATTGCCGCTCGTACGACGCCAGCGCCGCGGCGTCGAGGCGATCGGCGGCCAGCGCGTCGACGGCGACGTCGGCCGCCAGCGCGGCGCTCCAGATGCTGTAGTGGATGCCTCCGCCGGTCGTCGGCTTCACCAGGCCGGCCGCATCGCCCACGACCAGCGTGCGATCGGCGTACGTGCGATCGATGGCGCCGAGCGGAAGAATCTTCTGACGCGGCGGCTGATCGAGATCCCCGATTCCCCACCGCTCCGCGATGCGGGTCAGCATGCGCGAATAGCAGCCGATCGGATCGCGCGACGTCATCACGCCGACGCGGACGTGCGTGCCCGAGGGCCGCGCCACCGGGACGGCCCACGCGAACCCGTCGGGAGCGACGTCGCGGCCGAAATGCAGCTCGACGTCGCCGGGGCTGCTCGCGGGCAGCTCGCGCTGCGCGCTGTGGAGATAGTCGCGCGGCAGACCGAGGCCGACGCGGCGCTGGAACGCGTAGTTGGCTCCGCACGCGAGGATCAACAGGCGCGCGGTCACCCACTCATCATCGACCTGCGCGCGCACGGCGGCCGATCCGGTTTCAACCATCGACACTCGCGTGCCCATCCGCAGCTCGGCGCCCGCGGCTTCGGCGCGGACGGCCAGCGCGCGATCGAAGGCGCCGCGATCGATGACGGACGCCAGCGGCGACGGCGTCGAATACGAGAACGTGATTCCCGCCGGCGAGACAAACCGTGCCGTCGTCAGCGGATTGAGCGTCGCCTCGCGAGGCAGGCCGAGCATGTCGAAGCTCTCGGTGGCGAGCACGCCCGTGCAGTGCACGGGGTCGCCGACCAGGGGGTGCTCTTCGCAGACGAGCGTCGACACGCCCCGCCGCGCGAGCCGCTCGGCCGCGTACAGGCCGGCAGGTCCCCCGCCGACCACGAGCACGTCGAAATCGATCATGAGCGACGACATTATAAAGCCGCTCGTACCGTTCTCATACCTTGCGGCCGCGCACTTCCCAGGTCCCGCGCGCCGTGATCCAGAACGACAGCAGAATCAGCCGCAGGTCGAGCCAGAAACCGGCCCGCTTGATATAGAGACGATCGAGTTTGAACTTGCTCGCGCGCGAGATGTCGCGCGGGGCATACACCTGCGTGAGTCCGGTCAGCCCCGGGCGCACGCCGTGGCGCTCGTGATAGCCGGGAATCTCGTCGAGCCGCGTCACCTGGCCGTCGCCGCGGACGTCGACTTCACCGGGCCGCAGGGGGCGCGGGCCCACGAAGCTCATGTCGCCGCGAAGGATGTTCACGAGCTGCGGCAGTTCGTCCATGGCCGTGCCGCGCAGCAGGCGGCCGATCCGCGTGACGCGTGGATCGTTCTCGGTCGCCTGCACCGGGCCCGTCAGCGCCTCCGCATCCGGCCGCATCGAACGGAACTTCAGCGCCATGAACACCCGGCCGCGGAGGCCGACGCGGCCCTGCGGAAAGAAGATCGGACCTCCGTCCTCGAGCTTGATCGCGATGGGAATGAGGAACCACAGCGGCGAGGAGAGGAGGAGACCGGCCGCCGCGAGCGACGCGTCGAAGATCCGCTTCATCATGCCGCAGTGGCTGCGCGGCCCAGGCCGGCGAAGAGGTCGTGGTACGCGCGCACGGCCGCGCGGCGGTCGTAGCGCCACGAGGCGCGCCGCGCGTTCTCGCCCATCTGCCGCACGGCGGACGGGTCGTCGCAGAGCGCGCTGATGGCCGAGACCAGCGCGCCAGGATCCCCGGGCGGGGCGACGATGCCGCACGCGTGCTGGATCGCAATCGTCGCGACTTCGCAGCTGGGATCGACGGCGGCGACAAACGGCCGGCCCGCCGCCAGAATGCCGTACAGCTTGCTCGGGACGATGTAGCCCTCGAGCCCGGACTTGAGCGACACCAGAAAGGCATCGGCGGTCGCGAACGACTCGTGGAGCAGCTCTTTCGGCTGGTAGGGAAAGAAGCGCACGTTCGTGAGTCCTCGCGCGGCGGCCGTCGCTTCGAGCGCTCCGCGCCGGGCGCCGTCGCCGACGATCGCGATGACGAGTCGCTCACGCGAGCGCAGGCGATCCGCGGCGTCGATCAGTAGATCGAGATTCTGCGACAGCCCGACGTTGCCGGAATGCATCAGGACGAACTTGTCGTGCAGCCCGTGCGCGCGGGCGAACGCGTTGTCCTTGGGCCCCGGTGTAATCGCCTCGCAGTCGGCCCAGTTGTGAATCACATGGACGCGATCGGCCGGCGCGCCCTTCTCCTCCACCAGCCGCCGCTTCATGCGCTCGCCCAGCGCCACGATCGCGTCAGCCTCGCGCACCAGCCGCCGGTTGATCCGGTCGAGCGTGCGGTTGACCGTCGTGTTGTGGAAATCCTCAAGCAGCGAGGCCACCTCTGGAAAGATGTCCTCGCAGAGAAAGACGAACCGCGCGCCGGCCCGGCGCGCGGCGGACAGCGCCGCAAGGCCGATAATCGGCGGATCGGTCAGCGACACCACGACGTCCTGCGGGCCGATTTGCCGTGACGCCGCCAGCGCCGACGCGAAATAGGTCAGGTAGTTCGTGGCCCGTCCGATGAACCTGCGCCGCGCCAGCAGCGTGCCGTTCGCCCGGAGAATGCGCACGCCTTCATGTTCTTCATGGGTGACCGGCCAGAGGCTTCCGCCTTCGCCCGAGGCTCCGGCGGGCAGGCCGCGGCTCGCATGAAGCGCCCGCCCGGCAACAACGGAGACGCGGCAGCCGTGGGCGCCGACGAGGTCCTGCGCCAGCTCGGTCAGCAGTTGCCCCGTCGCCGCCTGATCGGGCCAGTAGGAACGATTGAAGAAACAGATGTTCACGCCGTCGTGGTGGCTTTTGCCCGCTCCGCCTTGTACCACTCGATGGTGCGCATCAGGCCGGTGCGGAAATCCGTGCTCGACGCGAAGCCGAACCCCTCGCGCGCACGGGAGACGTCGAGGCTCCGGCGGGGCTGGCCGTCCGGCTTCGTGCGATCGAAGGTCAGCCGGCCCGTGAAGCCCGTCAGCTCGGCGATGAGTTCGGCGAGATCATGAATGCTGATCTCGAAGCCCGCGCCGAGGTTGACGGGCTCTGGCCGATCGTATTTCTCCGTCGCGAGGACAATCGCTTCCGCGCAGTCTTCCACGTACAGGAACTCGCGCGTCGCGTTGCCCGTGCCCCAGCACACGACCTCGTCCGCCCCGGATTCGACCGCCTCGAGGCATTTCCGCACGAGCGCGGGAATGACGTGAGACGACGCGGGATCGAAGTTGTCGTGCGGGCCGTAGAGATTCACGGGCAGGAGATGAATCGCGTCGAAGGCGTACTGCTCGCGGTACGCCTGTCCCTGGACCAGCAGCATCTTCTTCGCGATGCCGTACGGCGCATTCGTTTCTTCCGGGTAGCCGTTCCAGAGATCGCGCTCGAGGAACGGGATCGGCGCGAGCTTCGGGTACGCGCAGATCGTCCCGACGCCGACGAACTTCTCCACTCCCGCCAGCCGCGCATATTCCATCGTCAACGCGCCCATCATGACGTTCTGAAAGAAGAACGTGCCGGGCGACTCTCGATTCGCGCCGATGCCGCCGACGACGGCCGCGAGATGGATGACGACGTGCGGCGTGGTGTCCTGAAACAGCCGCCGGACATCGGGTTCGTGTGTCAGGTCGTACCGCGCCTTTCGCACGACGACGACGTCGCGGCAGCCGTGCCTGCCGAGTGCGTCGACGACGTGGCGCCCGAGGAAGCCGCTGCCGCCGGTGACGAGGACGCGTTTATTGATGATCCTGGAAATGTTCGAGACGTTCATTGTCGCTCCACGACGTGGCGTCCCATGACGAGGACGTCCATATGCGTGCGCAGGAAGCAGTCGAGCGCTTCGGGCGGACCGAGGACGATCGGCTCGTTTTCGTTGAACGACGTATTCAGCAGCATCGGCACGCCGCTCACACGTTCGAAGGCCTTGATCAGGCTCCAGTATCGCGGATTCGAGCGCGGGCTCACGGTCTGCAGGCGGCCCGAACCGTCGACGTGCGTAATGGCCGGCACCACGGATCGTTTGTCGGGCCGAACCGGGTACACCTGCAGCATGAACGGGTCGGGCACGGCGCCGACGAAGTACTCGTCGAGCGCGTCCTCGGCCACCGACGGCGCGAACGGACGGAATCGCTCGCGGAACTTGATGCGCGTGTTGATGATGTCGCGCATGTCGGCGCGGCGCGGATCGGCCACGATGCTGCGATTGCCCAGGGCGCGGGCGCCCCACTCCATCCGTCCCTGAAACCAGCCGACGACGCGTCCGGCCGCGATCTGTGCCGCCGTCCAGGCATCGAGCGCCGCATCGTCGTTCCACGCGCGTTCGACGCAGCCGGCGGCGCGGATGTCAGCGGAACGATCGCGGAGTGCGGCGGCGATCTCGCCGTCGCCGAATTCGGGACCCCAGTACCCGTGCTCCATGACGAAGTCGCGAGGCGCGGGTGAGGCCTCATGCCAGGCATGGAACGCGGCGCCGAGCGCGGTGCCGTTGTCGCCGGCGGCCGGCTGAATGAACACCTCGCGGAACGGCGTCCGTTCGCGAATCTTGCCGTTCGCGACGCTGTTCATCGCGCAGCCGCCCGCGAGACAGAGCCGTGGATTCTTCGTTGTCTCGTAGACGTGATTCAGCACGTGCATCGCCGCGGTTTCGTAGGCCGCCTGGAGCGATGCCGCGATGGCTTCGTGCGCCGGCGTCAGCGCGTCGTCCTTCCTGCGGGCCGGACCAAGCAGCTGCTCGAGCTTCGGCGTGAAGACGCGGCCGATGGTCGGCGCGCCGTCGCTCCATGTCATGTCGACGCCGTCGGACCAGTGGCTGAAGTACGAGAGGTCGAGCTCGAATCGGCCGCCGGGTTGAAGACGTACCAGCGATTCGATTTCGCGCACATAGCGCGGCTCGCCGTACGGCGCCAGTCCCATGACCTTGAACTCGTCGCCGTAGTTCGGAAACCCGAGGTACTGTGTCAGCGCGAGATACAGCAGCCCCAGCGAATGGGGAAAGAACACGCGCTCGCGCACCTCGAGCGACGTCCCCCTGACCTGTCCCCACGACGTGCTGACGAAGTCGCCGAACCCGTCAATCGCGCACACCGCCGCGTCGTCAAACGGGCTGACGAACGCCGCGCTGGCCAGGTGGGCCGGATGATGTTCCACGTAGCGCATCCTCGGACGGACGGCGTACTCGTCGAGGCCGACGGCGTTCGCAATGGTGTCCGAGAGACGGCCGATGCTCGCCATGTTGCGCGCGCGATCGGCCAGCGTCTTCTTCGGACGGTTCTTCAGCACGAAGAGCGCCTTCCGCCACAGATGCGCGCGCGGACGGCGTGACACGGCGATCAGATCGATGTCAGCGGCGCCGACGCCCCCCATGTGCAGGCAGGCGCCGATCGCCTTCGCCGGAAACCCCGTGATGTGCTTGATGCGGCGGAAGCGCTCCTCCTCGACGGCCGCGACGAGCTTCCCGTCGCGAACCAGCACGGCCGACACGTCGCCGTGGTACGCGTTGAGGCCGAGAACGTTCATAACATCTATAACAGGGACGCCGCGAGCGACTTCGACTTCTTCTTCGGCGGCGCGTCGTGCGCCAGGACTCGCGCGAAGCGCGCCTGGAAGTGGCGATCCGTGAATTCGGCCAGGAATCGTTCGCGCCCGGCGGCGCCAAGCTGGGTGCACGTCACGGGCTCGTCGTAGAGACGCAGCACTGCCGCGAGCAGCTCGCCCGGATGGCCGGGATCGACGACAAAACCGGTCACGCCGTGCTCGATGATCTCCGACGCGGCGCCCTCGCCGCCAATGCACGGTCTGGCCGCGCGCATCGCTTCCAGAAACACGAGACCAAAGCCTTCATTACGGCTCGGCATCACGAAAAAGCGGCAGCGCGCGTACAGACCAGCGAGCGCGTCGTCGCCGATGCGGCCCGCGAACGTCACCGCATGCTCGATTCCGAGCTCGCGGGCTTTCGCTTCCAGACGCGGACGATCGTCGCCGTCGCCGGCGACGAGGAGCACGGCGTCCGGATGGCGAGCCAGCACCTGTGGCCAGACGTCGAGCAGCGCGTCGTGCCCCTTGTATCGCTCGGACGACGACATGCGCGCGACGATTAACGCCATCGAAGACGGACCGGACGGCGGCGCGCCCGTGACATGCATGACAGGCAGACCCGGGTGACAGACGCTGACGTCGAGCGCGCGCAGTCCGGGGTTCGCGGACTTGAAGCGATCGACGGTGTGCTGCGAGATGGCCATGACGTCGCTCGCCCTGAGCGCCCATCGCTCGAGCCGGCGCAGCGGCGTCCACGCTTCGATCCCGCAAAGAACAACTGTCGGACGCGCACCGTGGCCGGCAAGCCCGGTCAGCATCCTGGCAATGGGTGCGAGATGCAGATGACTGCACGCCACGGTGGTCTCGCTCGTGGTCTGCCGTGCCGCACGCGCAGCGGTGAGCAAAAAGGCGGCACGGCTTCCGCGCGCACCGCGCACCTCGCTGCCCACCGGCGACTGCGCTGCCGGCACGGGCGCGTCGTGAAGGCTCAGGATGAGGGACGGCCCCGGCAACGCCCGCGCCATTTCGCGTGAGAGCGCCGACACGCCGTCTTTCCCGAGTACGTTCGGTGTCAGCAGAATCGATCGCCACGTCATTACGCCACCCTCTTGGCGGCGCGTGCGATTGCCTGCGCGTATGCGTCCCGCATCGACGTCCCGATCACGTCCCACGCGAACGTCTTTCGCGCCCACGCGCCCGCTCGCGCGCGAAGCGCCGCGCGATCCTCGTGATCCAGCACGCGCAGGATGCCGTCGGCGATCGCCACCGGCTCGTGCGCCACCGAGAACCCGCAGCCGATGGCGTCCACCTCAGCCCACCCGCTGCGCTTCGTCACGACCACGGGGACGCCGGCCGCGAGGGCTTCCGCGACGCTCATCCCGAAGCTCTCGGAGTCGGAGCACTGCACCAGCACGTCGGTCGAGGCAAGAAGTGCCGCACCGGCCTCACTGTCCACGGCGCCAAGCCAGCGCGTCGCCGACGACACCGGCGCGAACATCGCTTCGACGTGCTGCCGGTAGCCGCCTTCATCGGGCCCGGCGATGACCAGGCGCGCGTTCGGGCGCGCGTGACGCACGACGGCGAACGCCTCGGCCAGCAGATCGAGCCGTTTGATCGGATGGAGCCGTCCGAGAAATGTCACGACCTCGTCGCCGGCGTCGAGTCCGGCGCGCGCGCGCATGCGTTCGACGGCGTCAGCCGGCGCCGGACGGATCGTCACGCCGTTGGGAATCAGAATCACGGGCGGCCCGTACTGCGTCAGCTCCCGTCCCTCGAGCGCCGACGTCGCGTGCAGCAGCGCCGCATCACGCAGGTTCGCGCGCTCGATGCCCCAGTACGCCAGCGACTTCATCTCACGGTGCCGCTGCCGCGCTTCCGGCTGCAGCATGCCTCGCGGAGAAATGACACAGGGCTTCCCCGCCGCCCGGGCCGACGCCACGCCGGCCCAGCTCGTCATGTTCCAGAGTCCATGCACATGAATAAGGTCGGCGCCGGCCGCCGCACGTTTGAGCGCGGCGCGAAGGCCGCGCGCCCGCCAGTACCGCTGCGGCCACGCCAGCGGAAAGTACCGGACACGCACACCCTCATGGACGGTGCCCTCGGGCGCCGGCGCGAGCGGCTGGTCGCCGTTCGCCGTCGTCGTGAACACTTCGACGTCGACGCCGGCATCGCCGAGGGCGCGGCACAGGCCCAGGATGCTGCGCGGCGGACCGCCGTAGCGGTACGCCGGCGCGAAGTAGGGCGTGACATGCAGGACGCGCACGAAAAGGCGTTGTTTACTTGGAGTGAGGCTGCGGGTGCAGGGGCAGGGGCGGCGCCGCATCGACGGGCTCACCCTCGTCGTCCTGCCCGCTTTCCATGTACATGTTGCGGAATTTCTCGAACCACACGTAGTCGAGGATGTACGACAGCCCGCCGGCGTAGATCAGCAAGGTGCCGCCAAGGCCGATGGTCTTGGCCCACGAGCGCTCGAAGAGGTACATGGACATCCATCCGATCACCGTCGCAACCGAGATGGCGATGTCGCGATGGTGGTACTGCCTGAAGATCAGCGCGCACGCGATACCGATGAACAACGCCCAGATGAATGAGGGCACGAACATGCCGGGCACGCCGTAGTCGATGTACGACTCCGCGGCGTAGCCGAACGCGATGGAGGTATTCTGCTCCTCGCCCGCGACCTTGACGCCGGAGTACTTCCGCACCATCTCGCTGTCCGACTTGATCGTCGGCTTGTCAGGGAACAACAGGCGCGGCTCGAATGTGAATTTGAGCGTGTCCATCATCAGCGACCCGTCGGTGTGCGGAAGCACGGCCGGCACGCGCTCGACGGCGAGCGCCGGATAGTAGATGGTCCACATGCGCTCGACGAAACTGTCGACGTTCTCCCAGAGATCGCTCGAGGACCGCGAGCCGAACGTGCTCACGGAATCCCTCAGCAGATCGATGCGGGCCGATCGATTGGCGGAGAACCGCTCGTCCTCCATCCACTTCGCGCGGTAGTCCGCCCTCACGCCGACCCAGACGATGCCGAGCGTCACCGCCACTGCGCCCAGCGTGCCGATCGCGCACCACTGCCTGACGCTGCGGCGATCGAAGAACTCGAGGAACGCGAGCGCGGCCATGATGAGCGGCTCGCGGAATCCGGCGTAAAACCCGGTCATGCCGAGGACGACTTCGACGACAAGCAGCGCGGCAACGTAGTGCCACTCGCCGCGGCTGACGAGCCGCCGGAAGATCAGATAGACGAGGCCCAGCCGCAGATACGTCAGCGCGATGATGCCCTGCGCGAGCCCGCCGAAGTCCCACGCCGCCGTCTGCACGGCGCCGATCGACAAGGTGCCGACGACGTAGACGAGCGCCAGGGTCTTGAACGAGAGTGCATTCGCTGGGCGCAAACCTTGCGGCGGTTTCAGCCGTTCGATGAGATACCGGCCCAGGCTCAGTCCCAGCACCATCGCGAGGACGCAGCCGAGGCCCAGCGCGACCATCGTACGGGGGTCGACGCGGAGCGTCGCTTCGAGCGGCCGGCCCGTCAGGACGTTGTAGAACAAGCCAATCGACACCGCCACCCACTGCATCGTCACCGCGAGCGCCAGCACGGGCGGCCCCTCGTCGGCCGGCAGCATGACCCAGCACAGAGCCAGCACGGCAAGGCTGAAGCCCGCCAGCCAGTCGCCGAACAGGATCCAGCCGGCGATGCCCGCAAGCGCTACCAGTTTCGTCATGAGGTCTTCAGGTCCTTATCGTACCGGTATTCTCGGACGTTTTCTCGGCGACCACGATCTGCATCATGAAAAGCCGGGGGCGCATTCGAAGCCAGCTCATCGCGTTGACGCCTGCATAGATCGACAGCACATTACATATCAGCCGGAATATCGGCACGCGGCCAAACACCGGTGGCCGCCAGAAATACGCTTCGGGCGCGGCGCACGGCACAACTTGCTCGTGTGAGCGCACGCGCCAGGATGGCCGATCAAAAAGCCGCGCGAACTCCGTCGGGAACCATTCCTGGACATGATTCGGATCCTCGGGAGCCTCCGTCAGACGGATGGGCGTTGTGATCACCAGGCGGCCGCCGGTCGTGAGCAGCCGCGTGATGTCCTGGAGCAACTCCGCGGGCGCGCTCGCATGTTCGATGACTTCGGTGCAGAGCACGCAGTCAAACGATCCGGCCGCGATTGTGGCGGACGATTCGTGAAGCGTCGCGGAGATGCCGCGGTCTCGAAGAGCGGCGGCCGCATATGTGATCCCAACCGTGTTGGGCTCGTATCCATGGATGTCGATGGACTGGCCGGCGTGGCGCGCGGCGAGCACACCAAGCAGCGCGCCATCACCGCATCCATAGTCGAGAACGCGCTCGCCATCCCTCAACTGCGCGCGGTCTACGACCATTCGATACCGTTCGGCGGTAAACGCGTTGTGCGCCAGAAGGTTGCGTCCGATTTCGCGCCAGTGATAGGCGCCGCGCACATCGTATTTCTCAAAGGCCGCGTCGGCCGTGACATGCCGTGTCATGCGCCTGCTTCGTGCGCCGACGCAAACATGGCCCACCAGCGCCGCTCGAATTCCGGCGTCGTGCAATCGTTGCCGGCAGAGGATGTCACGCAGAGGCTGTTCGCGCTTGCCGCGTCGCGCGCCCTCGCGTCGGCGAGGTAGTGGCGAAGGCCGGCCAGCAGACCCTCCAAGTCCGGCGTGTCGCAGACATAACCCGTGCGACGGTGTTCGACGAGTTCAGGCAGACCGCCGCGGGCGAACGTCACGACGGGCAGGCCGACGCTTCGTGCTTCAAGCACGACGTTCCCGAAGGTCTCCTCCTGCAGAATCGGCGCCGACAACAGATAGCTGGCCTTCATGATCTCGAGCACGTTTTCGCGGACGCCGACCAGGTGCACGCGGTCGCCGGCTCCCGCCGCAGCCACGCGCGCGCGCAGCCGGTCCAGGTATTCGACGAGATCCGCCGGCCACACCGGCAGGTCGCCGAGGAAGACCGCCTGGACGTCGACGCCTTCCGCGAGGAGCTGCAGCACGGCGTCAACCGCAAGGTGGGTGCCTTTGAATGGCGCGATCTGGCCGACGGTCAGGAGGGTACGCCGCGACCTGGCCAGCGCGATGATGTCTTCATCGCTCGTCGCGCAGCTCGGACGGCGGCTGAGCGCGTTGCGGACCAGCGTAATCTTGCGGCTGGGCACCCCGCATTCGAGGAGCCGGCCCTGGCTGAAGCGCGAGTTCGGCACGAACCTCGTCACAAACGGCGGCAGCAGGTGCCGCCAGAGAAATTCCTGCACGCGCCCGCGCTCCGGCGCCATCGCCAGCCGGAACACGATCGTCACGCCGAGCAGGCGCAGCAGCCCGAGCGTCGGCGCGTTGCGGAGCACGGCGAGATGTTCCGGCGCCAGCACGTGCGTCGGCGCAACACGCGGGGCCACGAGCGCCAGGCCCGCGCTCGTGCGCACGATGTCCCACAGCATCTGCAGCGCGTGCACCGCGGTCCGCGGCCGCGAGGTGAACGGATACCAGTAGAAGCCCGTCGACCAGCTCGCCCCGATCCGCTCGGCCATCTCCACGATCTTCTCGTTCTGCCAGCTGTTGACGATGCAGTGCACCGTGCCGCCGTTCTTCCGCACGACGCGCAGCACTTCGAACGTCATGCGCTCGAGGCCGGAGACGACCACCATGCCGCCGCAGCACGCGATGACGCGCGCGGGCTCCCCGGCGCCGGGGACGAGCGCGTGGCAGGCTGCTACGAGGCCGGTCGACGCGGCCGCGAAATCGTGCCGCGCGATTCGCGCACGGCACGTTTGCGCCATCGTCGTCCGTCCGCCGCGGACGCGAACGCGGTCGAGCGCCCGCGCGAGATCGTCGACGTCGCCCGCGCGGTGCACCTCGCCGGTCTCACCTGGAACGACCAGGTCAGGGCCGCAGCCCACGTGGTCGCTGACGACCGCCGGCAGGCCGGTCGCCATCGCCTCGTTGACGACCAGCCCCCACGACTCGTCGGTCTCGCTCGGCAACACCAGACAGTCCGCGGCGGCGTACACCGCGCCCAACTCGCTTTGATTCACGAACCCGAGCGGCGCGATCCGGACGCCGAGGCGCAACGCTTCGGCGCGCATCTGAGGTTCGAGCGGACCCGATCCCGCAATCACGAGGACGGCATCCGGCCCGAGCGAGGCGACCGCGGGCAGCGCATCGAGCGGACGCTTCCTGGCCTCGAGCTTTCCCGCGAAGAGTACGACGAAGTCCCGCGGTGTCGCGCCTAGCCGCGCGCGAGCGGCGTCGCGCCCGGCCCCGGCGAGATGCGCGGCCCCCGCGGCGAACACCGCGTTGTCGACGACGGCGGGGGATGCGTAAATCCGCGTCGGCGAGGCACCGTGCGACGTCAGGTAGTCGCGCGAGCGCCGCCCCACCGACAGATAGGCGGAGTACTGCGACAGCAGACCGCGCGTTTTCAGATGCCACAACGGCCGGCGCCATCCGCGCGGCGACATCTGGTTGTTCGTGTCGCCCCGATAGATGACGGGAATGCCCCGCACGCGCGCCCACCGGATCGCGCGTGTCATCGCGATCGAGTACCACCCGGGAACGAGCAGGACATCGGGTTTCGTGTCCTCGAGCACGTCCCCGATGCCGTCGACATCGAGGCCGCGATACGAACTGGTCGAGAAGTCATCGCCCGGCCGGCTTTCGCGCACCACTTTCCACGCGTAGCCGTCGAGCAGCGACGTGTCCCATTCGAACGCGCGATCGAAACCGGTCCCCTGCTGTTCGGGTTTCGGTCGGGACGCATAGACGACCGTGAGTGCGATCTCGGGGCAGTGCGCCGCGATGTCGCGGAACCACGGCGCCAGGTATTGCACCGGGTGCGTCTGGACGATCGTCAGGCGAACCGGCTTCATGCGACGCACCGGTTCAACACGTCGGCGAGCCTGCCCGCGAGCGCACAGGCCGAGGTCGGCTCGAGGACGCCCGGATCGATGGCCTCCGCCGCATACCGTGGCTCGGCCGCCAGTGCCGACAGCGCGGCGCCGATGTCGGCGCCGTGGGCGTGCGCGCCGTCATCGCCGTACGTGACAAGACGCACCGTCGGCGGCCGGCCGATGCGCCGCAGCAGATCGGCCGCGTTGCTGGCGTCGTGCATCAACGCCAGCACGGGACGTTCGGCGACGAGCGCCGGAAATACTTTGCTCGGCGTGTAATGGCGCTCATGGCTGCCGAGCAGCAGCACCGCGTTCGACTCTCTCAGGACGCCGAGCGCGTCGAAGTAATCGAGGCGAGGCGCGTGTTCGGTCACGACGTCCGTGAGACCGTACTCCGCGGCAATCGGCAGCACGCGGGGCGCGGCATCGACCGATCGCAGATTGCTCGTGCCGAAGAAGTGCAGGCGGATGCGAGCCACGCCGCTGTCGCGCCTTCGCTCGCTGGCGACCGCTCCAAGAAGCGCGCGCAAAGTCTCGAATCCTGTCGGCAGCAGCGTGCCGACGTACGAGACGTGGAGGCATCCGTCGTCCGCGAAGCGGCGCGACGAGGGCGTGATGAACTCGAGGTCGCGGCGGTCCCAGCCGATCGGCAGCTCGGCGGTCACGCGCGGCCGCGCTGACGGCGTCCGTGCGAGCGCCTGCTCGTACGTGGCGTGCGAGACGGCCGTCACGCCGTCGGCTGCGGTCAACGCCATCGGCTCGAGACGCGAGGCGACCCAGCGGCTTGCGCGGCTCTTGAGATCCGGCCGGCCCTCGGCGTCCGGTCCGACCGATCGTCCCCACTCACCGACCCAGGGATCCTGATAGTCGAGCACGAAGGCCACGCCGAACCGGCGCTTGAGCGCCGGTCCGAGCAGCGCCGGGTATGTCGGATAGATCGTGATGAAGACCGCGTCGAATCGCTCGCGCGCCAGCAACGCGGTGGCGCCGCGCTTCAATCCCGAATACGCGCGCAACCCGAGATCGCCGATGCCGAGCCGTCGCGTGACGGCCGCGGGCCACGCGCGTGTCCTGATGACGCGCACGCTGTCGGGAACACTCGCCGCCAGCGCGTCGTCCGGCCGTCCTTCGTAATCGCGCGGATCGACGGTCAGCACCGTCGGCGCCCAGCCGTGCCCGGCCATGTGCGGCGCCAGCAGACGCACGCGGTGCGTGCCCGCGGAACTGTCCGGCGGAAAATGCGGGCTCACGAGGAGCACTCGCCGCACTACTTCGTCGCCTCGACATAGAGCGAGTACGGCGCGTGGACGTCGCGATCCTGGCCGAGCGTCGGATCGCGCGACGACTGGTAGGCCACGCGATCGACGCGCGCGAACCCCGCCGCGTGAAGCCGGTGCGCCAGCGTCTCGAAGTCGTAGGCCCATCGATGCTCGTGCCACTGATGGAAGACGTGGTTGACGATGTCCATCCGCGTCGGCAAGTCGTCGGGGAAGGGGTTCGGCACGTCGAGATCCCAGAACCCGAGCAGGTCGCCTCGGCAGTACGCGTGCAGATAGCGTTCGGCGTCGGGCACGATGATGCGCAGGACGCCTCCCGGCGCGAGCGCGCGACGGCAGTCGGCGAGAAAGGCCGGCAGTTCCTCCCGCGTCTCGAGGTGCTCGACGAACTGCTCCACGCGGATGCCTCGCGCGGCGCCGTCGCCGACTGGCACCGACCGGCGCGAGTCCCATTCGATCACTTCCGGATCGTCGTGCCGCAGGTCGAGATTGACGAAGCCCGCCAGCACCTGCGGGCCGCATGCGACGTTGACGTAGACGTCGCGCATCGCACGCACGCGGCGCAGGCGGCCCCGCCGCCACGGCAGCCACGCGTTCTTCGTCCGCACGGCCCACGCGGCGAGCTCGTCGCGCAGGATGTCGAAGAGAAACCGCGTGATCGGCAGCCGCGGAAACACGACCTGCCCGGCGCGCTGCTTCAGCGTCAACGATTCCGGCGTCCGCTCAGTGACGTTCATGGGATCCGCAGCCGATCAGGCGGCGATACAGGGCCTCGTAGTCGTCCGTGATCGCGCGCCGGCTGAATCGGCGCTCGGCGTCGGCGCGGCACGTGGCGCGATCGATCCCGGCCAGCCGGCCGACCGCGGCGCACATCTCGTCGAGCGTGTCGCAGGTGAACCCGGTCCGGCCCTCGTCGATGCCTTCGGGCACGCCGCCGCGTCGATACGCGATGACCGGTGTTCCGCACAGCAGCGATTCCGGCAGCACGACGGGAAACGGCTCTTCCCACTCGATCGGCATCAGCATCGCCGCGGCGCCGCCAAGCAGCGCGTCCTTCTGCGCGTCGTCCACGGGACCGATGTACGTCACGAGCGATCCGTCGATACGCGGCGCGACTTCCCGTTCGAAGAACGTCTGCTCCTCGGGGACCGGCGAGATGTTGCCCGCGATGATCAGGCGGCGATTGAGCCTTCTCGCCACCTCGATCGCGGTGTGCGGACCCTTGCAGCGATCGAGACGGCCGAGAAACACGAGCGGCGCCGACGCGGGATCCGTGTCCGCACGAAACGTGTAGCGCGCCGGATCCGCGCAGTTGTAAATCACGCTCCACTCGCCGCCGCCGGGAGCGCCCGTGTCGCGAATCGCGGCGCTGACCGCGGTGAAGTGCATGCGTTTCGCCCCGAGGCGCGCGGCCCGGCGCATGTTCTCGGGGTTGATCGTCCGCATGTACGTCTGCACCTTGGGCACGTCCCAGGCGAACACGACGGACAGGTACGCGAGGCGGCCGAAGTTGTGAACCACATCGAAGCGTCCATCGTCGCGAATGAAGCGCGCGCTGAGCGTCAGCGTGTTGCGGATGTTGCTCCAGCGCGTCCACTCGCCCTCTTCGCCGAACGTTTCGAGCGTGGCCTTCGTGCCGGAGCCGGGCCCCGCCCACAGCGTCACCTGATGTCCGCGATCGACAAGCCCGTCGGCGAGATCGGCGATGACGCGCTCGATGCCGCCGTAGTGCCGCGGCGGCACCGGAATCAGCGGATCCATGATGAGCAGCACGCGCATCAGAGCGCGGCTCCAACGGCCGCGAGCAGCGCGCCGCGGTCGTCCGGATGTTCCCAGTGCCAGCGGCGCTCCGCGGCTGCTCGCGCGGCGATTCGTGCGCGCCTCCGCAGCGGCGCGTCCGTCGCAAGCTGCGTCAGCACGCGCGCCAGCCCTTTGACATCGCCGCAGTCGTAGCCGAAGGCGGCGTCTCCAAGATCCGACTCGAGCCGCGCCTGCGCGGGCGTCCGGCTGAGGATCACGGGCACGCCGGCCGCGAGATACGTGAAGGCCTTATTCGTAAGACAAATCCTTCTGTTGAGCACCTCCGGCTCCTCGCACGCGAGTCCGGCGTCGTAGGATTGCGAGGCCTTCACCATCTCGTCGGGCACCAGCAGATCGAGGAGCACGAGCTCCAGTTGCGGCGCGACGGCGGCACGCAGCCGGTGGAGCGATTCGAGGTACCCCGGAGCGGGCCGCGCGCGCATGTGCAGCTCGGCGGCAACGCCGGCTTCGCCGACAGCGCGAATCACGTCTTCGAGCCCGCGTCCTGGACCGAGGGTTTGACTGAACCAGTACAGGCGCAGCGGGCCGTCAGCCTGCTCGCGCGTGCCGTCGGGCACGATGCTGAACGTGTTGTGAATCGGCAGCGGGCGAACCCCGTACATCTCCGCGTAGGCATCGGCGATCATCGGGCTGCCTGCGGTCGCGAACGCCGCTCCATGAATCACATACCGCTCGACGCGGGCCACGAGCGCGTTCGTCAGCACGCTGCCCGGACCGCCGTGTTCGCCGGAGTGCCAATCTTCAAAATCGATCCCATACGGCACGCCGAGCCGTCTGGCCGACTCCGCGACGGCGGCGAGCGCACCAGTCGATCCGCCGTAGACGAAATCCGCGGGCGCTGCCATGACTTCGCGAACGATCTCGTCATGCGCCCGGCTGTACGCGCGAATCGCGACGGCAAGCGGCACTCGTGACGGCCCGATGAGTTTCGCAATGGCCCGCATCAGCCGGAATCGCGCGCCCGTTTTCCGCCGCAGCGCACGTCCGGTCTCGGCCCCGTAGTCCACCACCGACCACGACCACGGGCGCTTTGCGTTCAGGGCGGCATCCGTGGCCGTCGCCCACGGCGTGTTGTTGACGCTGACGACGCGCACGCGGTAACCGGCGCACGCCAGCGCGTCGGCGGCCTTCAGCATGCGCGGACACGCGGACAGATGCCCGGCCGTGACGACTGTGATGCGCTTGCCCGAGGGAGTCGGCGTGCTCACGTTCGGCGCTATCGCGGCCAGCTGTACGTCAGGCGATGCGCCAGCTCCCCGCCGCTCACGTTGTCGAGCACGAGGAAACGCGAGCGCTCGAGCGGCGGCTCGTCCGGACGTGCGAAGTCGTACCGCGTCGTAAAGGCGATGTCGATGCCAGCCTCGCGAAGGATGGCCATCGTGTCGGCGTTGTAATCGAGGCCGGGCTGGCCGTTCGGATACGCGAACGTGCGCACGGGCCTGCCGGTCCACTGCTGGATCGACCGCAGGTTCTCTTCGATCTCCTGCCGCTGCCGGCTCGCCGGCGCGCGGGCCAGAATCGGGTGCTGGACGGTGTGGCCGCCGATCTCGATTCCGCCAGCGCGCGCGAGCGTCCCAAGCTCCGCAGGCGTCATCAGCGCCCGCGGATCGCCTTCGTCGAGCGCCGACGTGCTGGCGCACTCCGCGCACCACGCCTGATAGTCGCGCGACTTCCAGGCTTCGACCGCATCCTCACCGTCGCGCTCCGCCACGTCATCGAACCAGAGCCGCCGGCGCGAGACCATGGGTCCCGTGCACACGAACACGACCGCCGGCAACCTGTACTTCTCGAGAATCGGCGCGCCCAGCGTCAACATGCTGCGGTAGCCGTCGTCGAACGTGATGAGGACCGGACGGTCCGGCAGCGTCGCGCGGCCGTCGATGGCCGCGCGCCAATCGTCGAGCGAGATCGGATCGCAGGAGCCACGAATCACGCGGCAGTGCGATTCGAATGTCGACGCCTGAATGTGTAGGTACTGGAACGGAATCGAGCCCGGCGCGAGCCGATCCTCGCGGACGCCGTGATAGCAGAGCACGGCCACGCCGGGCAGCCTGGTTCGCCTGAGCGCGCGACCGTAGTGCCCGGCCCTCAGCAGGCTGTTCTTTACGAACGACTTGAACGCGAGTGTCACGGTCCGGTCAGTTCAGGCGTGTGTAAGTCGAGAGATAGTCGCGCGCGACAGCGCGCATCGTGCGAGGCGCGGGCAGACGCTTCCTCCATTGACAGATCGTAGCGGCCGGATCGCTCGCGACCTCGACGAGCGCGGCCGTCAGACGATCGACGTCGCCGGGCGGCACCAGACGCGCGTTGACGCCGTCTTCGACCACTTCGGCGACGCCGCCCACGGACGCCGCGATCACAGGGACGCCTGCCGCCATCGCTTCGAGGCCGACGGTCGGCCCGCCTTCGAGACAGCGCGACGGGCAGCACAGCACGTCATACGAGCGCAGCAGATGCGCGATATTCGCGGGTTCGACGCCCTCGCCGACCGTCACTCGCGGATCCGCAGCCAGCATTTTCGCGATGGCCGCCTTCGTGTCGCGATCTCCTGATGTCTGCGCAGGACCTCGGAACTCCAGGCGCAGCGGCAGATCCGGGGGCACGCGCCGCATCGCCTCCGCCAGGTCGATGACGCCTTTGATGTCCTCGAATCGACCGACATAGCCAACGTTGACGCCGGCATGCGGCGCCTTCGCCGGCGCGGCTGCGGGATCGGCAACGCCATCGCGAACGCCAAGTCTGTTGACGACGACCTTCCCCGCCGGCGCGCCGTTGGCGCGGACGATCCCGGCCGCGTGTTCGGTCAGCACGACAAAGGCGTTGACGGCGTCGAGCATCGCGCGCTGCCGCACCATGTTTCGTGTGATCAGATCGGTCATGCCGAGCGCCGTGCCGACACGGCCAGGCCACCTGCCGGCCGCATGACCGAGCGCCGCAGGAATGCTCGCGAGCGCCGCGCCGGCCATAGACGGCGCGCCGGCATGCTGCAGCGCGCACTCGGCGCAGCGCGACACATCGACGATGCCATCGCACAGCGATTCGCCGCGCCACATCAGCGTGCCCCGCTGGCACACATAGCCGAGGCTACTGGCGTGCGTCGTGACGACGACGCGGCTGCCGGCATCGCGGGCCGCGCGGATCTCGGCAAGCCCCAGACCCGTGACGAACGTGTGCATGTGCACGACGTCGGCGCGCGTGGACGCGAGCCAGCGGTGAAAGTGCTCGGCGCCTCGAACGGGAACGTCGCCCTGCGCTTCGTCGCGCGAGGGCGCGGCCGGAATCGGATAGCGGAACACCTCGCAGCCGTCGTACGCATACGTGCGAGGCGCCGTCAGCCCCGGCTCGGGGGCCGCAATCAGTACGTCGTGGCCGCCGGCGCGGAGCTCTCTCGCCAGCGCGGCGACATAGACCTCGGTGCCGCCGACGCTGTCGGGGTGATACCAGCCGACCGCCTGCACGACTTTCATCCCTTGCGGCACTTGATCGTGACCAGGACGGGATAGCGCGGATCGTTCGCGCGCAGCTCCTCGTCCGTCAGCTCCTCGAGCGCGAGCCCGTGCATCGCGGCGATCGCGGTGAGGCAGTTGCCGTGGCCGTCGACGGCGACGTCACCGCCCGCCCACTCGCGCGCGAGCGTCCGCCGCCAGCCGGCCGGCGAGAGGCGCCAGTAGTCGTCGCCGTCGGGAATCAACGGCAGCAGCGCCGGCACCGACGCGAGCACGTAGCCTCCGGGCTTGACGACACGCAAGATCGTGCGCAGGACGCCCGGGAGATCCGTGACGTGCTGCAGCGTGTTCGGCGCGAGCACGCAGTCGTAGCTGTCGCTCGTAATCTGAGGAGCGTCGGCGAGGTCGCACGTGTAGGTCGCGCGAAACTGGGGATTGATGTCGACGGTGTGCGAGGTCTCCACGCGCTGTCCGTAGGTTCGCGTGTAGGACGGGACCTGGACTTCGAGCACGCGGCCGGTGATGACGGATCGATTCGCCTCCAGAAACCTGTGCAGGTAGAAACGATCGACCGGCGTGCCGCGATCGAAGCCGAAGATTCCGGAGAACGGCTCGACGCGGCGGAGGTTGCCCCAGCGTGGGATCGGCAGGCCGCGCAGGAGGCACCGCGCGAGCACCGTGAGGCGAGGGCCCATCACCGCCTTCGCGGCCGAGGCGGCCGTCACGCTTTGTGGACCCACGACGGCGTGACGAAATCTCCGTCGGCGGCGAGCGGCGTTCCGGCGAACGCGTCGCGCCGGGGACGCCGGAAGTATCGAAGCCAGTCACCTGCGGTCATCGTCGACAGCCGGAGCCGTTCGAACGCGATGCGCCAGCGGCCCCGCCGGACGTCCTGTGCCGTGCGCTTCGCGAGGTGATAGGCGCGGTTGCGTTTGGCCTGCTCGCGCTCATCGGCGGTCAGCGGGCAGTCGGGCGCGTCGATCGCCTGCCAGATCAGCCCCGTCATCCTCGCGTTCTGCAGCTGCGCGGTGAGGCTCTGATATTCCTGCGCCGGATGCATCCGGTACCAGAACAGATCGCCCGGCATCAGCAGCACGTTGACCTTCGTGCAGGCGCGCATCCAGAACAGATGATCGGACGGCGCGCCTTCGTCGACGAACCCGCCGAGCTGGCGGAACACCTCGGCGCGGAACAACGCCCCTCCGGGCCCGGCCATGAACATGCCTTCGCCGAAGAACTCGCGCTGATACGCCATGCGCGGCGTCAGCAGCATCGGACACGGCCCGCCCGGCCACGCGTTGCCGGTCGACAGACCGAAGCCGGCCGTGGGCTCTGACAGGAGCATCGGCACCATGACCGCCAGGCAGTGCGGATACATCAGGTCGTCGGAGTCGTGATACTTGAGCAGCGCGCCGCGCGCGAGCTCCGCCGCGCGATTGCGGTTGCCGAACTGGCCGAGGTTCCGCTCGTTCTGCACGACACGGATGCGGGAGTCGAGGCCTTCATAGCGCTTCGCGATGTCGAACGTGCCGTCCGTCGAGCAGTTGTCGGTGATGAGCAGCTCGAAGTCGCCAAAGGTCTGCGACAGCACGCTCTCGATCGATGACGCGATGTACGGCGCGCGGTTGTATGCCGTTACCAGCACGCTGACGCGGGGCGCCGTCATCGCACGGCCTCCTGCCGGGCAGCCCGGGCGGCGGCAATCGTCAGCCGGAGACCATCGTCCAGCGTGACGGACGGCACGAACCCCAGATCGCGCGTCGCCGCGCTGATGTCGGCGTACCTGTCGGCGCGGTCATCGGGCCGGGGCGGCACGGCGCCGTAGTCGATCCGATCGGCCGCACGGTCGCCGACAAGGCCCGCGATCTTCGCCACAAGCTCTCGCACGCTGATTGGACGCCCGCTTCCGATGTTGTACGCGCGGCCGGTGCCGGGCAGCGCCACGGTCGCCGCCGCGACGAATGCCGCGATGTGATCGCTGACGTAGGAAAAGTCGCGGCGCTGCCGGCCGGCCGTGACCGCCACGCGCCCGTGGCCGAGCAAGCCCTCGATGACGAATGGAATCAGGCGCTCCGGCCGATCCCCGGGACCGTACGGACCGAACGGGCGCAGCACGACGAGCTCGCGCCCGCTGCGCGCGGCCATCGCCTGGGAATGCGACACCGCGTCGTGCAGCGACGTCGCATACTCGGAATCCGGCACGCAGGGATCGTCTTCAGTCAGCGCGCCGTCCTTCGGCGCGTACTCGGCGCAGCTGCCGGCCTGGATGAGGCGCCCGCGACACGAATCGAGCGCGGCCCACAGCTTCTCCACGCCGCCGACGTTCACTTCCCGCATCCTCGCCACGTCACGTTGCCTCGCCGTCGTGCCGTACGCGGCGAGATGAAAGACGACGTCTGGCTGCGTTGCGGCAATCTCTGCCCGCAGCGAGTCGAGGCTGGTGACGTCGCCCGTAAACGCGTGCACGCCGGCGCCGGATGCCGTGAGGGCGCGCGAGAGGTGCGACCCGAGGAAGCCCCGCGCGCCAGTAATAAGGATGCGGCGCCCGGCGAGGGTCCTAGCCGCGGCCACGCGCGCCCCATTTATAAGGTATGGCCGGATCGGCGGCGGGACGCCGGTCGATCTCGGCCGGATCGTGCGGCTGGGTCGCGCAGTTCGCCACAACCGCCGGCTCCACGCCGACACACATGAAACCGCTCCACACGCCCGCGGGAATCGTGATCAGGCAGTAGTCCGATGGCCCGGTCGGGATGTCCATCACGATGCCGCGCGCCGGCGAGTCGCTGCGATCGTCGTAGATCGCGATCACCGCTTCACCGACGGGCACGGCCAGGTTCATGACCGCCGAGCGATGACGGCGCCACGCTTTCACCGCGCCGGGATTCACGACGCTGAAATAGATCTCGCCAAAGCGCTGAAAGTGCGGCGCGTCGGCGCGCAGCATGTGCAGCACCGCGCCACGCTCGTCGGCGATTACGTCGAGCGTGTGAATCGCGACGCCGGGAATCAGGATCCGGGGTGAATCAGACGGTTGTGGCAACGGTGGTCCGGCGGGCGGATGCGTTGGTGTACTCGGCGATCTGGCGTCGCGAGCAGGCGGCCACGTCGCCGCCGTTGTAGTGCTCGCGGTACCACTCAACCGTGCGGCGCATCGTCTCGGTGAAGTCCCAGCGAGGCCCCCATCCGAGCTGCAGCTGCGCCCGATCGATCGCGAGACGCAGCAGCGTGGCTTCGTGGCCGCCGCCATCGGCCGGCGGCTGCTCCCAGCGCCCGCTGCCCCACTCGCGGATGATGCCGTCGACGACGTCGCCGACAGGGCGGGCGTTGGGAATGGTCGGGCCGAAGTTCCAGGCGGCGCGCGCGGCGAGCCCTTCGGCGTCGCGCTGCTGCAGACGGACGCCGACGGTGAGGTAGCCGGAGAGCGGCTCGAGGACGTGCTGCCATGGCCGCACCGACCCGGGATGGCGAACCTGAATCGTCTGCTTCGACGCGAGCGCGCGAATGCAGTCGGGCACGAGCCTGTCGGACGCCCAGTCGCCGCCGCCGATGACGTTGCCCGCGCGGACGCTCGCGACCGCCGCGGCCTCGGGGCGGCCGAAAAAGCTGCGGCGATAACTGGAAATCAGGATCTCGGCAGCGGCCTTGCTGCCGCTGTAGACGTCTGCGCCGCCAAGGCGATCGTCCTCGCGATAGCCGTACGGCCACTCGACGTTCTCGTAGCACTTGTCGCTGGTGACGCACACAAGCGCCAGCGGCCAGTCGGCCTCCCGCGCAAGCTCGAGCACGTGCGTGGTGCCGACGACGTTCGTCGTGATCGTGTCGACCGGGGCCCGATAGCTTTCGCGGACGATGGGCTGCGCGGCCAGATGGAACACGACGTCGGGCCGGCAGGCGCGCCAGGTCTCTCGGAGCGCGCGCAGATCGCGGATGTCGCCCTCGACGTGGCGGACCGTGCCGGCGATCGCGGCCGCCTCGAACATGCTCGGGTCGGTGACGGGAGGCAGGGCGAAGCCCGTGACTTCGGCGCCGAGCTCGGCGAGCCACAGCGCGAGCCATCCGCCTTTGAACCCCGTGTGGCCGGTCACGAGCACGCGCCGCCCGCGATACGCGTCGCGCCAGAGCGCAGTCATTGCCACACGGCCCACGGCGCCTTCCCGCCCTTCCACATGTCCTGCAGCTGCTGATAGTCGCGCGGCGTGTCGACGCAGAACCAGAAGCCTTCGTGCTGGTAGGCCACGAGCTGGCCGTCCGTCGCCAGACGCCGCAGCGGCTCGCGCTCGAGCATCTGCGACGGATCGTCGCCGAGCAGTTCGAGCACCTTGCGCGAGAAAACGAAGAAGCCGCCGCTGATCCAGCCCGACTCGGCCTGCGGCTTCTCGTTGAACGCGCGCACGCGGCCGTTCGCGCCGAGCGACAGCTCGCCGAAGCGGCCGGGCGGGTGCACGGCCGTGACGGTCGCGAGCTTGCCGTGCGCGCGATGGAACTTCACGACCTCGCGAAAGTCCACGTCGCAGACACCGTCGCCGTACGTGACGGCGAACAGATCGTCGTCGGCAGGCACGTACTTGCCGGCGAGCTTCACGCGGTACGCCGTCATGCTGTCGTGGCCGGTGTCGGCGAGCGTGATCTTCCAGTCGAGAGGCTTGTCGCCGTGAAGGACCGAGCGAGATCCGTTCGAGAGGTCGAGCGTGACGTCTTCGATCATCAGCGACAGGTTCAGGAAGTACTGCCGGAACAGGTCCGATCGATAGCCGAGGCACAGGACGAAGTCGTCGAAGCCCCAGTGCGAGAAGCCCTTCATGATGTGCCACGCCATGGGCCTGCCGCCGACCGGCACCATCGGCTTCGGCACGTCGACGCCGACGCCGGCGAGGCGCGCCCCGTAACCGCCGCACAGAATGAGTACTTTCATCGGGATTTGGCTCGCAGTGTCGAGCGCACGAGGCGCACGAGCGGGTTGGGAATCCACGGGTGATCGAGACGGCTGCCGTACTGCAGCACGGCATCCGGCGCGAGCGGACGATAGAGCTCCTTGTATCTCGCGTACAACGCCTGGTACTCGCGCGTCCGCACGCGCACGTCGAACCGCTCCTCGACCATGCGCCGCCCGGCCGCGCTCATGCGCTCGACGAGCGGCCGATCCGCCGCCAGGCGCGCGATCGCGTCGGCGAAGCCGTTCACGTCGCCGACCTCAGGCAGAAGGCCGTTGACCTCCGCCGTCATCACGTCCGGAACGCCGCTGTCGATGTTGCTGACGACGGGCACGACGCCGGCGCCCATGGCTTCGAGCAGCGCCACCGGCAGGCCTTCCGTTCGCGTCGGCAACACGAAGACGTCGTGATCGGCGAGCGCGGCGATCGTGTCCGCATTCGTCAGCGCGCCGCGATAGGTGACGCGCGCCGACTGCGGCCACGTCGCGCGAAGCGTCGCGCCGTCGGGGCCGTCGCCGATGATGATCCAGGTCACGTCCACATGAAGGTCGCGGAGTCGCGCATCGATGGCCGGAAGCTCGAGGACGCCCTTCTGCCCGTGTTCGAGCCGTCCCGCGAAGATCAGCCGCAGCGGACCGGGAACGGCCGCGCGGACGCGCGCCGGCAGCGGAATGCCATAGGGAATATAGAAGATGCTGTCGGCGCGATGCGGCAGATGCGCCAGCAGCTGCTCGTACATCCGGCGGCTGTAGGCCACGTAGGCGTGGACCACGCGATCGTGCTTCACCGCGAGGTCGTAGTAGTAGTCGTGATCGCCGTGCAGGATCAGGATGACGGCGCGGCCGACGTCATGCACGCTCAGCGTCGCCAGGTCGAGCGCGTCTGACGCGACCACGACCCCCGGTCCCCGCGGGATCGCGCGCGCCACGCGGCGCATCACGGCGTGCAGATTTTCGACCGGCAGCGTGAACTCCACGGTCGTCTGGCTGTCGCACTCGAGCGGCTGCGCGAAGCGGACGTCGGTGCTCAGGCGGTTGTGCATGAGCACGGCATGATGCGTGAAGCCATCGGGATGCCGGTACGCGAGCAAATTGGCGACGATGTTCATCATGCCGCCCATCTTGTCGGGCAGCACGTAGACGACACTGGGCTGCGGGCTCACGTTCTCCACGCCCGCACCGTCATCGTCCAGACGAGCGGCAGCGTCGGAAACGGCGAGTCGGCGGCGGCGACCGGTGGACGCCAGTGCTGCAGCAGGAGGTCGTCGATGGAATAGACGAACCCGGCGCGCGTCAGGCACTCGAAGACCCGCGGCGACCGCCGATGGCGCGGATCGAACTCGTGCAGATCCATCACGATTGCGTTCACGCGATCGAGCACGGGCTCGCAGTCCTCGAGCACCGCGCATTCGGCGCCTTCGATGTCCAGCTTCAGAAAATCGACGTGATCGCGCTCGAGGACGTCGCGGAGGCGGACGCTCGGCACGGTGATGCCTTTTGCGTCGACGACGCCCGGGAGTCCGTCGATCATCCCTGAATCGCTGCCTTCGGCACGAAATGTGACAGTGCCGTTTGACGTCCACAGCGCCGCCTGCACGACCTCGACGTCGGCGGCGCCGTTGCGTGCGAGGTTGCGCTTCGTCATCGCGCACAGATCGGGGTCGGCGTCGTACGCGGTGATGCGGGCACCCGGGTAGGCGCGCTTGAAAAACAGGGTGGCCGCGCCGATGTTCGACCCGCAATCCAGAATCCTCGGCGACGGGCGTGTCGTGTGGAAGTCGAGAGCGCGCTTGACGAAGATCTCGTGAAACTGCGGACAGAACGTCAGCAGATCCGCGTACTCGATGTCGTAGTCGAGCAGCCGGATATGTCCGGGCGTGTGGCGCGGCGTCGAGCCCGCCAGCGCGTCGAGGCGACGCCACGCCGCGACTTCCGGCGTCGGATTGAGCTGCCGGTAGATCGCCCCCGCAGCGCGCCGCGCGAGTCTCAGCGTCGCATTCATGGCGCGATGGCCCTCAGCACGATGCCGTTGCTCAGGTAGGAGTTCGAGTTGATGGCGACGTGATCCGCCAGCGACGCGCGATCGAGACGCGCGACCAGCCACGCTTTCGCGGCGCGCAGCACGCGTGTCTTGGCGCGGCTGCGCAGCGTCGGCGCCGCGGGCAGCACCGAGATGTCCGCCAGGAGCGTGGCCAGCGCGTCCGTGGCCGTCCCCAGCCGCTCGCTCGACACCACGCTGAAGCGATGATCGGCCGCGAGCCGCGCGACGCCGTACTCCGTCAGCCGGCGGAAGTCGTAGGGCTCCATATGAACGGGAAACAGAAACGGCACGGTGATCATCACGAGCCCGCCGGTCATCGTCAGCCGGCGCAGTCCTCGAAAGGACAAATCGATGTCGACGACGTGTTCGAGCACTTCGGTGCAGAGGACGAGCGGGTATTCGGTCGACGATGCCTCGACGTGCTCGAGATCGCTGAACACCGAGACCGTCCGGCTCGCGTTCTGGACGACGTCCATGCCGACGTACGGGCGATGGCTGGCTTCGACCAGCGGCCGGAACGGCTGCTCGCCGCAGCCGACGTCCAGGACCGATCCCGCGGGCGCGCCGGCGAGCAGCGGCGGCAGCCGAGCGGAGATCCACCGGCTGACCGCGCGGACTTCCCAGCGATCACGGCCCTCGACGTCCGCGTACGACGCGCGATGCTCGAACGCCGACAGATCGCCCGCCGTCACCGCGCGTCAGGAGCCAGAAAATGTCCGAGCACGCTCAGGCCCCACGGGCGGCTCCAGTGGGAGACGCCGCGCTGCCAGTCGGTCCAGACGCGATCGGGGGCGTCCCGCGCAATCCAGCCGCCGGCGGCAAGCCGCTGAAGGCCGTCGCGCACGAGCGGCGCGAGATCGCCGTTCATCCAGCGCGCGAACGGCAGCGTGAAGCCCTGTTTCGGGTGGTTGACGATCGCGGCGGGCAGCGGACGTTCGAGCGACTCGTGCAGCAGGCGCTTGCCCCGCATCAGCCCCGGATGCCGCGCGAGCCCGGGCCATACGCGCGAGATCAGCTGGTGATCGACGAACGGCACCCGGACTTCGAGCCCGTGCGCCATCGACATCACGTCGAGATCGCGCAGCAGCTGCGAGCCGAGATACATGCGACTCTCGAGACGCGCGACCGATGCGGCCGGCGCTTCGCCGGCAGACGACGAGGGATCGAGCAGCATGTGTTCGGCCGCGCGCACCTCGTCGGCCGCGTCACGCCCCTCGGCGCCGCACAGCGCCGGACCGGCAAGCGCGCGCACTTCATCAGGAAGAAGGAAGCCGCGCTGCACACGGTACGTTTCCGGAAAACTGCCGTTGGTCGCGGCGAAGTGACGCCACCGCGCGCGGAGACGCTCGGGCATGACGACGCCGGCCAGCGGACCGATGGCCGGCCACAGCGGGCCGGCCCATCGCTTCGCCGCCATGGCGCGGGGCAGCCGCGTGAACGAGGGATAGCCGCCGAACACTTCGTCGCCACCGGCGCCGGACAGCACCGCCTTGATGCCCGTCGACGCGACCGCGCGCGAGACGTAGTACGAGTTCACGGCGTCGATCGTCGGCTGATCGAGCCGCGCGAGTACCGCGGGAAGATCGCGCGCGACGTCGGCGCTCGAGATCTGCAGCTCGTGGTGCCGCGTGCCGAACGACTCCGCAACCTGCCTCGCCCGCGCGCTCTCCGACGACGCATCGTCGAACCCGACGGTGAAGGTCTGGAGATGCGAGGCGCCAACCGACGTCGCGCACGACACGAGCGCGCCGGAATCGATCCCGCCTGAGAGAAACACGCCGACCGGGACGTCAGCCACGAGATGGGCGCGCACGCTGTCGCGCAGCGCGTCGGCGACGTCGCCGCGGAACGCGTCCACGGACAGGGGCGTGCGCGTGTTCGAGCGGTACAGATCGCGCGTATCGGCGAAGGTCCCGCGCGTCTCCGTCGCGGGGGCGCCGACCTGCCAGCGGCGCCACGTGCCGGGCGCGAGCATGTCGACCCCGCGTGTCCACGTCAGCGGCGGCGGCACGCTGCCCCACTCGAGAAACGCCAAAACGCCGGCGGCGGACACCTCGCGGCCGGACAGGCCGGCCGCGCGCAGCGCGCCAAGCTCCGACGCGAACGCGATCCGCTGCGCGCTCGCGGCGATATAGAGCGGCTTGATGCCGAACCGATCGCGCGCGACCAGGAGCGATCGCGCCGTTGCATCCCAGCAGGCAAACGCAAACATGCCGCGGACGCGCGCGAGGCTTCCGGGGCCATCAAGCGCGACGAGCCGCAGCAGCACCTCCGTGTCGCTTCCGCTCGACATGCGCACGCCGCGCGCTTCAAGCTCGGTTCGCAGCTCGCGGTAGTTGTAGATCTCGCCGTTGAACACGATGTGATGGCGGCCGTCCGCCGTGGACATCGGCTGCGCGCCGCCCGGGCCGGGATCGATGATCGCCAGGCGGCGGTGCACGAGCAGGACGCCGGGCCCCGTGGACGTTGTCGCGTGCGGCGACATCCACGCACCCGACCCGTCAGGGCCGCGATGCGCCAGCGACGCATCGAGCGCCGCCGCGAGTCGGGACACGTCGGCCCGCGGCCGTTCGTATTCGACGACGCCGGCGATACCGCACATGGGAGTGGGGGCTGGGGACTAGGGACTAGAAGAGCCGCTGTCCGATCGTGACCACGTCGTTGGCCATCACGCGGTCTTCCATCTTCAGGCCGACGTCGGTGAGCTTGCCGTTCACGAGGCGCGATGCGGTGATGCGCCGATCCGAGCCGCGCTCGGTGAGTCCGCCCGCGAGCGCAATCGCCTGCTGCACGGTCATCCCGGGATCGAGCACGAAGCTGCCGGGATTGCGAATCTGCCCGGTGATATAGAAGGTCTGGGCTTTCGGCACGTTGAGGATGTCGCCATCCTGCAGCCCGACGTCGGTGCCTTTGCCGAGCTGAAGATTCTTCCAGTTGACGCGCGTAATGTCGGCGTCAGCGGATTCGGCCCCGGGTTTTCTCGCGTGCGCGATCGTGAGCTCGTTGCTGGCCGCCGAGGTGGGAGAGCCGGCGGAGGCCAGAGCTTCGAGCACCGTCATCGCGCCGGTCATCGTGATCTTGCCCGGCGTGCGAACCTCGCCGCTCACCATCACGCTCTGGCTCTTGTACGACTCGATCTCGACGCGGACCTGCGGATTCCTGATATACCCGGCCGCCAGTCCCGAGCGGAGCTTCTCCTGCACGTCGGTCAGCGTGGAACCCGCGGCCTGAACGCGGCCGATGTAGGGAAACGAGATGTAGCCGTCCGTGTCGACCCGATAGCTCTGCGACAGGTCGGGTTCGTCAAGGACCGTAATCTTCAACAGGTCCTGCGAGCCGATCTGGTACTTGGCCGGGCTGGGCAGTTCCGCGGCGGCGCCGGGGAGAGGCTGCGGTGGCGCAGGGGTGGGGGCAACCACCGGTGGCCGCTGCATCAGCAGTGTGGCAACGAGAAGCGAAATCAGGACGTTCATAGCGCTTGTCTGTTCCTGCTCGGAACTACATTACTCGGATGCGCGCGTCAGGGGAATGCCCAGTTGACGCGCTTTTCGGTACAGATTGGGACGCTGTATGCCAAGCGTTTCGGCCGCATCGGCCATCCGCCACCCGTGATGCTGCAATACGGCCGAGATGTAGTCCCGCTCGAACCGAAGCCGCGCCTCGCGGAGCTGGCCGGCAGGCGTAAACCTGACCGGGGCACGGTCGAGGTTGAGCGCCGGCAGCACGTCCTCGATTTGAATGACGTCGTGCGAAGCCTCCTGGGCGGCCCGCTCGACCATCGCCTTGAGTTCGGCGACGTTGCCCGGCCAGGTCAGTGCCGAGAGCAGGGCCAGCGCGGTCTGCGTGAACGCCCGCGGGACCGCGCCATGCGCGGTGCACCAGTCTTCGAGAATCCTCGTCGCCAGCGCCGGCACATCGTCGGGACGTTCGCGCAGCTGCGGCAGGTCAATCCGCGATGTCGACAGCCGGCGATACAGGTCGCTCCGGAACCGGTTCGCGTGGACTTCGGCTTCGATGCCGGGAGCCGCGCTTGCCACCAGTCGAAGGTTGGTCGCGACCGGTTGGCCGTCGAGACGCACTTCGCCGTCGCGGGCGATTCGCGCCAGCCGCGCCTGCACGGCGGCGGGAAGATCCACGACGTCCTGGAGGAACAGCGTCCCGCCGCACGCTGCGGCGATCTGGCTGCCGCTCGAAACCCACTCGAGATCCGAAGGCGCCGCCTCGGGCGCCGACGCGAAGAGCAGATTGTCGAGGCGCGCGGGATCGCCCGACGAACACGCGACGTGAACGAACGCCGCCGAGGGGCGTCGCGCGCGCTCGTGCAGCTCGCACGCCACCGATTCGACGTCGGCGCCGCGGTCGGCGACCAGCAGGACGCCGCCATCCACCTGCGCCGCGCGACGGATCAGCTCCTGGATGCGCACGATCGCCACTGAGCGGCCTACGAGCTCGAGCGCGATAGCTGAGGATTTCACCAGCCGTGTGGTGCGCGCGTCGGCCAGCATCATCGGGTCGGCCATAACTCTTACCTGTCAGGTTGAACGAGGTTGATACAGCTCCGCCCCGTGACTTACAGCAAGTCCACGGAGCGGGACCGCAGCGAGCGCTGCGATTTAAGACGACAAAGAATGACCCAGTATGACTCTATAGACACATAGTGTCAAGAGCGATACGAGAGTCAATCTGTGTAGATACAGAGCGCGCCGGGGACACATGCCGGAATGCCACGGCATGCTCTGGCTTTAAACCGTTCTGTATCAGTCGCTTAGTGACTTCTGACCGCTGACTCGTTCGAAGGACTTATCGGCAGACTTGCCCGTATCAATCAGGATTGCGAAGGCGGGAGGGCCGGAGGAGGGCCGGAGGTGGTGTCCTGACGCTGAGAGGAGGCGGACGCGGGCTGGGGCGCGTTGAAAAGGCTGTTCACGAGCAATCCCAAGCCGATGATGACCAGGAATCCGCCGACGCCGACGCCCTCGCGCGGGGCGCCGACAAACCAGAGCAGCGTCATGAGGCCGAAGCCCACGGACATCACCATGATGCCGCCGGCACGGAAACGGGATCCGGCGTGACGATGCTGCAGCCGATCCATCCTGTACATCCGGCGCTCGAATCCGTTCGGGTCGGCTTCAGGTGACGGCACCAAGCCGCGCTCGATCATGGCAATCCGCTCGCGGATTTCGAGTTCCCGCACGCGCGCCCTCGATATGGTGCTCACGATCCCCACCGTGAACGCGCCGATGATGGCGATGATCGGAATGAGAAACGGCCACGCCACTACGGGAATGTCCATGCTGCCTCCGGAGGATACACCGACTGGACAGATTAGACTTGCGGGATTCGTGAATTGTTTCAAGGCGCGAGTGATGAAACATTTTGGCCCGCCCCCCGTTCTAATCCATCACGGCTGATGGAGCCCGTCCGCGAGCGCGAGCTCGTTGATCGTTGCCGCCGCGAAGAACCGGGCGCCTTTGAGGAATTAGTCGATCGATTCGGGAACCTGGTTTTTGCCTTGATCGCCCGCACCATCTTCGATCGATCGCGCGCTGAAGATCTCGCACAGGAGGTCTTTCTGCGCATTCACCGCGGCCTCCCGTACTTTCGCGGAGAGGCGCGCCTGTCCACCTGGATCTTCCGCATTGTCGTCAACGTCTGCACCCAGGAACAGAGCCACACGCGGACGCCGATCTCCCTCGACGATCCGGACTCGCGGCTGCCGGCGCCGTCGGCCGTGGATCGCCAGTTCACCGATATCGAGTTGCGAGATCGTCTCGACAAGGCGATCCAGCGACTGCCCGCACAGTACCGTCTTCTGATCGCCGCTCATTATCTGGAGGGCGTGCGGTACGAGGACCTCGCCACCGCGATGAATCTTCCGCTCGGCACCGTCAAGACGCAGCTGCATCGGGCGAAGCGGCAGCTCCGGCTGCTGCTCGAGGGCGATCTGAAATGAGGTGCGACGACGTCGCCGACGCGATCGAGCTCATGGCCGCCGGCGAACTGACGCCGGATGCCGCCGTCTCGGCCCATCTGACGACGTGCGGGTCGTGCGCGCGGTCGCTCGAGACGGCGCGCCGCATGGAGAGCCTGCTGCGGGCGCGACCCGCGCCGGCCGCGCCCGCGCAATTCACGTCGCGCCTGATGAGCCGCATCCGCCGCGCGAGCTGGCGGCGTGAGCAGATCGTCGACTGGATCTTCAACGCCGCGATGATTGCGGCGGCACTTCTCGTCGGCGTCGGCCTGTGGACGGCGCTGCGCCACACGGGCCTCTCCGTCGTAAGCCGCGAGGCGATGGGCATCTTCAGCTCCGGGATGATCGCGGCGGCACAGCGAGTCACGCCGTCGCTGCCGCTGTATGCAGGCGCGACCGGACTGCTGGCCGTGGCGCTCGGCGTGTGGTGGTGGGCCTCCGACTCCCCTGCGCTATGATCTTCACGCGTGGCCGCAACAGCCAGACCTCTTCTGAAGTGGGCAGGCGGAAAGAGGCAGCTCCTTCCGCAGCTGCGCCGCTTTTATCCTCCTGAGTTCGGGCGGTACCTCGAGCCGTTCGTCGGCAGCGGCGCGGTCTTCTTCGACCTCTACAACGCCGGGCGGCTGCGCGGCAAAGACGTCCTGCTCGTCGACTCGAACGCCGATCTCATCGGATGCTACGAGGCCGTGCGCGACCGGCCGGCCGACGTCGCGCGCGCGCTCGACGACCTCGCCGCGGGCCATGCGCTCGGGGCGAACGAGCACTACTACGAGGTTCGCGATCGCCGCTTCAATCCCCTGCGCGAGGGCCTGCGCGAACCCGACGGACGGATCGCCTACTCGCCCGAGCTCGCGGCGATGCTGATCTATCTCAATCGCACGGGATTCAACGGCCTGTTCCGTCTGAACTCCCGCGGCGCGTTCAACGTGCCGGCCGGGCGCTATGAGAAGCCGAAGATTGCCGATCGCGATCGGCTGTTTCGCGTCTCGGAAGCGCTGAACACCCCGGGCGTCCGCCTGGCTGTCGGATCGTTCGAGGTGACGCGCGATCTCGCGAGGCGCGGCGATTTCCTCTACTTCGACCCTCCCTACGCGCCGGTCAGCGCAACCGCCAGGTTCACGTCGTATACGAGCCGGCCGTTCGGCACGGCGGACCAGACGCGCCTTCAGGCCGTCGTCGTCGACCTCGTCCGTCGCGGCTGCCATGTCGTGCTCAGCAACTCGACCGCGAAAGAAATCGAGCGGCTCTACGGCGCGAACGCCGAAGCGCGGGCCGCCGGGCTCCATGCGCACTGCGCGAGCGCGAGACGCTCGGTCAACAGCAATGCCAGCCGCCGCGGACCCGTCACGGAATACCTGATCACGAACATCGACGCGCAGTAAGCGCCCGCGCCGGTCGGGTGCGACGGCACCGCGCGCACGCTTCCTCCACGTGGTAATCTGACCGCCGACTCCCTTGCATTCACGCGAAAGTGGCGGAACTGGCAGACGCGCCGGACTTAGGATCCGGTAGCCGAAAGGCTTTGGGGGTTCGACTCCCCCCTTTCGCACCACGTCAGTGTATGCTGGGGAAATCCCATCATGAAAGCCGAGTTCACCGACGTCAACGAGACGCTCAAGAGCCTGAAGGTCGAGATCCCGACCGACACCGTCAACGCCGAGATCGATCGCCTCGCACGTGACTACTCGCGGCGCGCGCGCGTTCCCGGGTTCCGCCCCGGCAAGGCGCCGGCGCGTGTCATCAAGCAACGCTACAAGAGCGAAATCCTGCACGACCTCGCGCACGATCTCATTCCGCGCGCCGTGGACAATGCGCTCCGCGAGCGCGGCATGGAAGCGATCGAGGCCCCGGATATCCGGGACGTCAACGTCGAGGAGAATCAGCCGCTCACGTTTACGGCGTCGTTTGAAACAGTGCCGCCGTTTGACACCGGCGACTACGCGGGCCTGGCGCTGACGCGCCCCGGCACGGCGGTGCCTGAAGACTCCGTGGATCATGCGCTGCAGCGGCTGCGCGATCGCGCGGCGCGCCACGAGCCGATCGAAAACCGCGGCGTGGAGCATGGCGACACGGTCACCGTGGACCTCGAGCGTAAAGATGCGGCGGGCCAGGCCGATTCCCATAAGGACGTGGCGATCGAGCTCGGCGGAAAAGCGAATCCGCCCGGGCTCGACGAGCAGCTGCTCGGGTTGACCGTCGGCGCGGTGAAGACCTTCACGCTGCACTATCCCGCCGACTACGCCATCAGCGAGCTCGCCAATCAGGACGTGGGCTACACCGTCACCGTGAAGTCGCTGAAGCGCCGCGTGCTGCCGGAGCTCGACGACGAGTTCGCGAAGGATCTCGGCGACTTCGAGAACCTGGCGGCGCTTCGGGCGCGCGTGCGCGAGGACCTCGAGCACGAGGCGACACACGCGGGCGAGCGCGACGTGCGCGCCGCGCTGATGGCGCAGATCGCGACGCGGGTGCCGTTCCCGCTGCCGGCGCCGCTCGTCGAGCGGGAGCTCGATCGGCGGCTCGACGACTTCGCGCGGCGCATGATGGAGCAGGGCATCGATCCGCGCCAGGCGGGCGTCGACTGGCAGGCGTTCCGCGAAAGCCAGCGCGCCGCCGCGGCCGAAGCGGCCGGCGGCGCGGTGTATCTGGACCAGCTCGCACGGCACGAGCAGATCGCCGTCAGCGCGGAAGAGATCGATCAGGAAGTCGGACGCTACGCGGAGCGGACCGGGAGGACGCCGGCCGCGGTGCGTGCGGCGCTCGACAAGGAACAGGGACTGTCCCGCGTCGCCGCGGGCATCCGCCGCGAGAAATCGATCGAGTTTCTGCTGTCCCGCGCGACCATGTCGGGCGCCGGGCCTGTGGTAGAGTGAGAACAACGGACGCGACGGTCCCGCAGTTCGCGTTTTCCCCAACAACAGCACGCGTATGAAAAACTACCAGAACCTCATCCCGATGGTGGTCGAGCAGACCAACCGCGGCGAACGAGCCTACGACATTTACTCGCGGCTGCTCAAAGACAGCATCATCTTCATTGGAACGCCCATCGATGATCAGATTGCCAATGTGGTGATCGCGCAACTGCTGTTTCTCGAGGCCGAAGATCCCGACAAAGACATCATGCTGTACATCAACAGCCCCGGCGGGTCGATTACGTCCGGGCTGGCAATCTACGACACGATGCAGTTCATCAAGCCCGACGTACAGACCATCTGTATCGGCCAGGCGGCATCGATGGCGGCCGTGCTGCTGGCGGCAGGCGCCAAAGGCAAACGCTACTCGCTCCCGAATTCACGGATTGTCATTCATCAACCGTTGATCATGGGGTCTGGAATTGCGGGCCAAGCGACCGATATTGATATAGCGGCCCGGGAGATTCTGCGGATGAGGGAGCGGCTGAACGAAATCCTCATGAATCACACGGGACAGTCCATCAAGCGTATCCAGGACGACACCGACCGGGACTACATCATGTCGGCCGACCAGGGGAAGGAATACGGTATTATTGATGATGTCATCCGCAAACGGGCCTAGGGCGAGTTTACTTAAGCGCTGACAGCAAAAGGCTTAGACGCATGGTGAAGAAGGCGGGCGAGACCGAAGTCCTGCGATGCTCGTTCTGTAACAAGGATCAGAACGACGTTCGCAAACTCATCGCGGGTCCCACGGTGTTCATCTGCGATGAGTGCGTCGAGGTCTGCAACGACATCATCGCGGACGACAACCGGTTCGAGAACCGCGGCGCGCGGTCGTCCCTCCCCACCCCGCAGGAAATCAAGAAGTTCCTCGACGAGTACGTCATCGGCCAGGAACGGACGAAGAAGAAGCTCGCCGTCGCGGTCTACAACCACTACAAGCGGATTGAAATCCAGAAGCAGCCGCGCAGCCGCAACGACATCGAGCTGACGAAGTCGAACATCCTCCTGATCGGCCCGACGGGCACCGGCAAGACGCTGCTCGCGCAGACGCTCGCCAAGCTGCTCTCGGTCCCCTTCACGATCGTCGACGCGACGACGCTGACCGAAGCGGGGTACGTCGGCGAGGACGTCGAGAACATCATCCTCAAGCTGCTGCAGGCGGCGGGCGGCGATATCGAGAAGTGCCAGCAGGGCATCATCTACATCGACGAAGTGGACAAGATCTGCCGCAAGGACGAAAATCCTTCGATCACGCGCGACGTGTCGGGCGAAGGCGTCCAGCAGGCGCTGCTCAAGATCCTCGAAGGCACGGTCGCCAACGTGCCGCCGCAGGGCGGCCGCAAGCATCCGCACCAGGAATTCTTCCAGGTGGACACGAGCAACATCCTGTTCATCTGCGGCGGCGCCTTCGTCGGCCTCGACAAGTCGATCGATCGGCGCGTCGGCAAGAAGACGCTCGGCTTCAAGGCCGACGTCAAGTCGCTGCACGGGCGCGACATCGGCGCGACCCTCGAACAGCTCGAGCCGCAGGACCTGATCAAGTACGGCCTGATTCCCGAGTTCGTGGGCCGCCTCCCGGTCGTGGGCACGCTGCACGAGCTCGACAAGCCGGCGCTCATCCAGATCCTGACGCAGCCGCGCAACGCCATCACGCGGCAGTACATGAAGCTCTTCGAGTACGAGAACGTGAAGCTCCGCTTCACCGACGACGCGCTCGAGGCGATTGCGGAGTCGGCGCTCGAACGCAAGATCGGCGCGCGCGGCCTGCGCATGATCATCGAGGAACTGATGCTCGACCTCATGTATCAGGTCCCGAACCAGAAGAAACTGCGCGAAGTGACGATTACCCGTGAAGTCGTGATGGCGAAAGACAAGCCCATCACGCTGATTGAGAAGGCTGGTTAGTTACCCGTGGAACCAACGCTCGAAGTCTACGAAACACTCCCGATCGTTCCCCTGCGGGACGTCGTCGTCTTCCCGCACATGATGATGCCGTTCGTGATCGGACGGCCCTCATCCACGCGCGCACTCGAACACGCGCTGCTCAAGGACAAGCGGATCTTCCTCGCGGCGCAGCACGACGCGTCGGTGGACGACCCCAGGCCGGAAGACATCTATACGATGGGCTGCGTCGCGAACGTCGTCCAGAGCCTGAAGCTGCCGGACGGCAACATCAAGGTACTGGTGGAAGGCGTCGACCGCGCGCGCGCCGTCGAGTGGAAGGAAGACAAGGGCTTCTACCGCGTCGTCGTCAAGGTGCTGTCCAAGCAGCGCGAGGCGAGCAGCGAAGCCGAAGGCACGATGAGCCGCGTCGTGTCGCTCTTCGAGCAGTACGTCAAGCTCTCGAACAACCTGCACTACGACGCGATGGTGGCCGCCGTCCGCGTGGACGATCCGGGCAAGCTGGCCGACACGATTGCCGCGCATCTGGTGGTCGGCGTCGACGAGAAGCAGAACCTGCTCGAGATCATCGCGCCCATCGAGCGCCTCAATCGCATCGCCGGCATTCTCGAAATCGAGGTCGATAAGCTCCAGGTCGATCGCCGCATCCAGTCGCGCGTGAAGAAGCAGATGGAGAAGGCGCAGAAAGAGTACTACCTCAACGAGAAGATGAAGGCGATCCAGAAGGAACTGGGCCGCAAGGACGAAAAGGGCAACGAGGTCGACGATCTGAAGAAGAAGATCGAAACGGCCAAGATGCCGAAGGACACGGAGGAAAAGGCGCTCCAGGAGCTCAAGCGCCTCGAGGCGATGCCCCCGATGTCCGCCGAGGCCACGGTCTCGCGTAACTACCTGGACTGGCTCATCGCCGTCCCCTGGCACAAGAAGACGCGCGAGAGCCGCGACCTGAAGCGCGCCGAAGAGATCCTCAACGAAGATCACTACGGGCTGGAAAAGATCAAGGAGCGCATCCTCGAGTTCCTCGCCGTGCGCGCGCTGGTCAAGAAGCCCAAGGCCACCATCCTCACCTTCTCCGGGCCTCCCGGGGTCGGCAAGACCTCGCTCGCCAAGTCGATCGCGCGCGCGATGAACCGCAAGTTCGTCCGCCTGTCGCTCGGCGGCGTGCGCGACGAGGCCGAGATCCGCGGCCACCGCCGCACCTACATCGGCGCGTTCCCCGGCCAGATCATCCAGATGATGAAGAAGGCCGGCTCGATGAACCCGGTGTTCCTGCTCGACGAAGTCGACAAGATGTCGATGGACTTCCGCGGCGATCCGTCGGCGGCGCTCCTCGAAGTCCTCGACCCGGAGCAGAACCATACGTTCCTCGACCACTACCTCGACGTCGAGTACGACCTGTCGTCGGTCATGTTCATCTGCACGGCGAACGTGCTGCACACGATTCCACAGGCCCTGCGCGACCGCATGGAAACGCTGCAACTCGCCGGCTACACCGAGCTCGAGAAGATCGAAATCGCGAAGAAGTTTCTGGCGCCGAAGGCCGTCGAAGGCGTCGGCCTGACGAAGGACAACATCGTCCTCACCGACGAAGCCATCCAGGCCGTGATCAACCGCTACACCCGTGAAGCAGGCGTGCGCAGCCTCGAACGCGAGCTGTCGTCGATCTGCCGCAAGGTGGCGCGCAAGGTCGTCGCCGAAGGCGCGACGTACTCGGAAGAAATCACGACGGAAAAGGTCACGCAGTACCTGGGCGTGCCGCGCTTCCGCAACACCATGGCGGAAGAGAAGAACGAAATCGGCGTGGCCACCGGGCTGGCGTGGACCGAAGTCGGCGGCGAGATCCTCACGACGGAAGCCACGCTGATGACGGGCAAGGGCCACCTGACGCTCACCGGCAAGCTCGGCGACGTCATGCAGGAGTCCGCGCAGGCGGCGATGAGTTACGTCCGCTCGAAAGCCGAGGACTACGGGATCGCGAAGGACTTCAACAAGCGGACCGACGTGCACATTCACGTGCCTGAAGGCGCCATTCCGAAGGACGGCCCGTCGGCCGGCATCACGCTGGCCACCGCCCTGGTGTCGGCGCTCGCACGCGTGCCCGTCCGCAAGGACGTCGCCATGACCGGCGAAATCACGCTGCGCGGCAAGGTTCTGCCGATCGGCGGCGTGAAGGAGAAGATCCTCGCGGCACACCGCGCCGGCATCAAGAACATCATCATGCCGAAGGACAACGAGAAGGACCTGGCCGACATTCCAAAGAACGTGCTCGACACGCTCGATGTCTACATGGTCCAGACGATGGACGAGGTCCTGAAGATCGCGCTGACCGAGCCGCTCGCCGGCCGCCTGCCCGCGGAAGCGCAGGCCGAACCCGTCGAGGGCGCGATCACCGACGATACGATTACCCACTGAAGATTGCCGCTGAGTTCGTCACCAGTGCCGCCGCCGCGACCGGCTTCCCGCAGACGGGTCTGCCGGAAGTCGTCATGGTGGGGCGTTCGAATGTTGGCAAATCGAGTCTGATCAACGCGCTCGTCCGGCAGAAGCTGGCACGCACGAGCGGAGAGCCGGGCAAGACGCGGCTCGCGAACGTGTACCGGATTGCGCGCGGCAGCGCGCCGCCGCTGCACTTGGTGGATCTCCCAGGGTACGGCTACGCGCGCGGCCTTCGACAGGCTCAGGCCAGGGCCCTCGGCGGGGCGGAGCCGGCGTTCGACGATGTCGTGCGAGCGGCATTCGCGCGGAAACCGGCGGCGCTGCTGCTCGTGGATGCGAGACACCCGGGCCTCGCCAGCGATCGGGCGGCCTGGCAGTGGGTGTCCGGCGCGGCGGCTGACGCCGCCGTCGTGGCGACCAAGATCGACAAACTCACGCGCGGCGAACGGATCCGCGTGCTGAGGCAACTTGAATCCGTGTTTGACGCACCCGTGGTGCCCGTCTCGGCCGCCACGGGTGAAGGAATGGACGAACTGTGGAATCTGATCGACAGCCTGACGAACAGGCGCAACCGCAACAGCCGCCGGCCCCCAAATCCAACGGGTCCGGGTCGGCCCCTCCCGAAAAAATAGAACGCCTCGATCTCGCGACGCTCAAGGACATGAGCGTCGGCGCGCTCACGACGATCGCGAAGCAGCTCGACGTGCCCGGCGCCACGGGCATGCGGAAGCAGGAGTTGATTTTCGAGATCCTGAAGGCGCGCGCCGAGAAGAGCGGCCTCATTTTCTCCGAAGGCGTGCTTGAATTGCTGCCGGACGGCTTCGGGTTCCTGCGGGCGCCCGATTACAACTACCTGCCGGGCCCCGACGACATCTACGTCTCCCCTTCCCAGATTCGCAAGTTCGACCTGCACACCGGTGACACGGTGTCCGGGCAGATTCGCTCGCCCAAGGACGGCGAGCGCTACTTCGCGCTGATCAAGGTGGAAGCGGTGAACTTCGAGCCGCCGGAGCGCGCGCGCGAGAAGGTGTTCTTCGAAAACCTGACGCCGCTCTACCCTCAGGACCGCATCCTGCTCGAAACGACCGGCGACAACCTGTCCGCCCGCGTGCTCGACCTGATGGTGCCGATCGGCAAAGGCCAGCGCGGCCTCATCGTCGCGCCGCCGCGCACCGGCAAGACGATGCTGCTGCAGAACGTGGCCAACAGCATCACGCACAACCATCCCGAGGTGTACCTGATCGTGCTGCTCATCGACGAGCGGCCCGAAGAAGTCACCGACATGCAGCGCTCCGTGCACGGCGAGGTCATCTCGTCGACGTTCGACGAGCCGGCGCAGCGCCATGTGCAGGTCGCCGAGATGGTCATCGAGAAGGCCAAGCGCCTCGTCGAGCACAAGAAGGACGTCGTCATCCTGCTCGATTCGATCACGCGTCTGGCGCGCGCGTACAACACCATCGTGCCGCCGTCGGGCAAAATCCTCTCGGGCGGCGTCGACAGCAACGCGCTGCAGCGTCCGAAGCGCTTCTTCGGCGCGGCGCGGAACATCGAGGAAGGCGGATCGCTGACGATCATCTCCACGGCGCTCGTCGACACGGGCTCGCGCATGGACGAAGTCATCTTCGAAGAGTTCAAGGGCACCGGCAACCTCGAAATCCACCTCGATCGCAAGCTGACGGACCGCCGCGTGTTCCCCTCAATCGACATCCAGAAGAGCGGCACGCGCAAAGAGGAGCTCCTGATTCCCAAGGACGACCTCAATCGCGTGTGGGTGCTCCGGAAGGTCCTGACGCCGCTGTCGCCGGTCGAGGCGATGGAGCTGCTGCTCTCGAAGATGTCGAAGACGAAGACGAATCAGGACTTCCTGGCCTCGATGAGCAACGGCGGCAAGTCGTAGGCACGCGACGGTTTCGGAGCTCGTGCTAAGCTAGTGGTTTCCGGACCAAGGTTAAGGAGCTCGCTGTGAGAGAAGGCATTCACCCCAAGTACCACGAAGTCGAGGCCCGCTGCGCGTGCGGCGCGAAGTGGAAGACGAAGTCGACGAAGCCCGAGCTGCACCTCGAAATCTGCTCGAGCTGTCATCCGTTCTTCACGGGCAAGCAGAAGCTGATCGACACCGAGGGCCGCGTGGAACGGTTCAGCAAGAAGTTCGGCGTGCAGACGTCCGAGAGCCGCAAGGTCGCCGCCAAGGCCGCGAAGGCCGCCACGGCCGCCAAGAAGAAGCCGGCCGCCTCCGCCCGATAACATCTCCGCCACGCCCTTGCGCCAGGACACTGACCGGCACAGTCCGATGCCGTGGCTCCTGGCGGCGCTCGGCGCGATCTGCCTGCTGGGATTCGTCCGAGCCTTCCTCACAATCGGCCTGCACCTTCCCCTCAATTTCAACGAGGGCTGGAACGCATATCACGCGGCAGACGTCGCCGCAGGCCGGCCGCTGTATCCCGATCCGGCGGGGCAGTTCTTCACGAACTATCCGCCGCTCTCGTTTTATGTGATCGCGCCGATCGGACGGCTGCTCGGCGATCAGATGCTGGCTGGACGGCTTGTCTCGCTGGTGTCGCTGGCGGCGTGGGTCGCGCTCGTCGCCGTCGTGGCGCGGCGGCTGCGGTGCTCCCGGACCGCCTCAATCTTCGGCGCCATCGTGATTGCCGTCTCGATGTTCGTCTTCAGCGATTTCTATGTCGGCGTGAACGACCCGCAGATTCTGGGTCACGCGGTACAGCTCCTCGGGGTGGCATTGCTCCTGCGCGGCAGACGCACGATGGGTGCGCTCGCGGTTGCCGCAGTCTTCCTGGCCGCAGGCGTGTTCATCAAGAACAACCTCATCGCCCTTCCGCTCGCCGCGGCGGTGTGGCTGTGGTTCACCGACCGTGGGAACGCACGGCGCCTGGCCGTATTCGGAGCCATCGCGGGCCTCGCCGGCATCGCGTTGTGCTTCGCCGCGTTCGGACCGCGATTCGCCGAGCAGGTGCTGTCGCCGCGCGGCTACATCCCGGCCAAAGCCTTTCTGATGTCGTGGCAGTGGATACGCCGGATGATCCTTCCGCTGGCCGTCACTGGATGGCTGGCCTGGCGCTCCGCACAGGACCAGAACGCAGTGTTCGGCATCGTCTACGCAGCGATCTCGATCATTCTGGGATTGACCTTTGCCGGAGGCGAAGGCGTCTACTGGAACACGATGTTCGATGCCGACTGCGCCCTGGCGCTGACGGCCGCTCTTGCGCTCGAGCGCTGGCCCGGAACGTCCGGGCTGCGCCGTCTGACAATTCCCGCCGCGTACCTTGCCGTGCCTGCGTTCGTGATCGCGATGAGCGCCACGGTCCACTGGCTGTCGCCCCGATTCTGGTTCGATCCCCGCTGGTCGGAAGCGGCGGCGGCGGCACAGGACATCGCGTTCGTCCGCCGGCGGCAAGGGCCGGCGCTCTGCGAAGATCTGTCGATATGCTACTGGGCGGAAAAGCCGGCCGAAGTTGACGTCTTCAACGTCAGACAGCGATCGCGGCGCGAGTCGTGGCGCATCGAAACGCTGGCGCGGCGAGTCGAAGCGCACGAGTTCAGCGTGGCACAGATTGAAGACGAGGGCCGCAGCCTCGGTCCGCGCTTCATGGAGGCCCTGCAACGGAACTACCGCGTGGATCACGCGGGACAATGGGGGGCGTTCTGGGTGCCACGGTAGGGGACGTCAGTCGAGCAGGCCGCCTTCGCCCGCCGACGCGTGGATCTTGCGCTCGATGCGACTGAGCCGCTGCCGCGCCGCCGTTTTCCACGCTTCGCGCGGCAGCCGCCGCGACATGTCGAGGTTGCGCTGCGCGAACAACCGCGCCGATCCGAGATCGCGACGGCGATGCTCGTGATGGATCGCCAGCGCTTCGATCGCCTCGCGCTGGACGTTCGTCGAGCATCCCGACTCAATCAACGCCGTCCAGCACCCCGCCGCGTCGTCGAACCTCCGGACGCGGCGATACGCCACGGCGAGCGCGTGTAAGGCGTCGGCGGTCACGAGCGCGGCGCGAGTGCTGCGCGACGTCGCCGCGAGTGTGACCGCGCGCTCGTAAGCGGCAATCGCCCTCTCTTCCGCGCGCTCGTCCGCGCGCGCGCGGGCGTAGACGTGGCCGAGCGCGAGCGCCTCGCGCGCGTTGTCCGCGTAGTCCGGGCCGCCGCGGACGATCTCGAGCAGCCGCGACGTCAATCCCGCAAGCGACACGAGATCGCGGCGGTTATGTTCGAGGACGCCGGCGAGCGGGCTCGCGTCGCCCGATCGCACAAACCGAAAGTACCGCTCCGGAATCTCGAACCCCGGCACGTCGTCTTCGCGCCACGCGCCGAGCACCTGCTGCTCCAGCACGGCGAGCGAGCAGTCGTCTTCCTTCCAGAATCGTCTCGCGGGATGCAGCACGTCGATGTGCGGCTGCCGCGACGCCGTCCACTCGAGACGATGAAAGAGGTAGCGGGTCTCGAGCACCGGCGCGTCGAACGACTTGCCGTTGAAGCTGACGAGCGCCCCGGCGCGGCCGAGTTCGTCGGCAACGGCCAGAAGCATCGCGCGCTCGTCCGAGTAGCGCGCGAGCAGATACTGCCTCGACGTGAACCCGCCATCGTCTTCGAACCAGCCGCAGCCGACGAGGAAGGCCTGCGTGCCGGCGCCGCCGCTCAATCCCGTGGTTTCCAGATCGAAGAAGACAAACGGCGGACGCGCGGACGCGCCCCCGCACAACAGCGGCGCTTCGTGCGCCGACGCGCTGAGGCGTTCGGCGAGATCGCCAATCGTCATGCGGCCGTATTTCGTCGACGGCGCCAGCCTCCTCTCGACGATGAAGCAGTGGCCGTACCAGCGGCCGTCGAGCAGCGTCTCGAGATCGGCGAACGCGGCGCGCGGGACGACGTCCGCGCGTGGCGGCGCCTTGATGATGCCGCGCAGGCGATCGGACAGCGAGCTCACGCCGTCGCCTCGAGCGCGGGAGTCAGCAGGAGATCCAGGATCCTCAGCGCGGCTGTCTTGGCGAGCGGACCGGTATTGCCCACCGGACCGACGCAGCCCGGGCACCCGCTCTCGCACTCGCAGTCCGAGATCAGCGTGCGCGTGGCGTCGAGCAGCTCGTGGTGCATGCGGAACAGCGGCGCGCTGAAACCGATGCCGCCGGGATAGTTGTCGTACACGAAGATGCGCGCCTTCGTGACGCTCGGCGCCGGATTCTCGCTGCTGTCGTCACTGTCGATCGAGAGGCCGACGTCGTGGCGATCGCACATCAGCAGAAGCTGCGCGACCTGACGCATGGCAAACGACAGGCCGACGACGCCGTCGCGGCGATCATCGGCCGCGTACGGCAGGAGCCCCATCACGGTCTCGGGAATCGTCAGGCAGTACGACGTCGTGTGCATCTGCTGCTCGGGCAGGTCGAGCTCCCCGGAGCCGACGTTCTCGTTCGTGTAGAACTTGATCTTCTTGAAGCCGACGACGCGCGAGACGACGTGCACTTCGCCATGGGAATGCGGGTCGGCCCTTCCAGGGCCGCCGTCGCTCTCGAACGTGTCGAGGCTCGTGACGCGCGTGTAGGTAATGGCGTCCGTGTAGTAATCGCAGTCGACCTCGCGCACGTACGCCTTGCGGCCCTCGAAGTCGAACTTCTCCACCTGGAACAGCTTGCCTTCGACGATGTAGATCGCCTTCGGGTGCAGTGTCGCCGGCCCGCTCGTGAAGTCCGTTTCGCCGATGACCCGGCTGTCGCCCGTCGTGTCGACGACGACGAAGTTGTCCGATGACACGGACCGCAGGCTGACGGCGTCGGCCGGATACGACTCGTTCGTCCAGGTCCAGCGCGAGGTCTCGTCACCCGCCTCGCCTGAGAGATGCACCAGGCCCTGCTCGCCGAGCAGGCCGAGGATCTCCTGCACGTCCACTTTGCCGAATGCTTCGGCGCCGGTGAACGGCAGCTCGAACGCCGCGCATTTAATGTGGTCGACGAGGATGTGCAGGTTGTCAGGATCGATCAGCGCGCGCTCGGGCGACGCGTCGAAGAAATACGCCGGGTGGCGGACGACGAACTGGTCGAGCGGCGCGCTGCTCGCCACCATCACGGCGGCCGAGCGGCCCGCGCGCCGGCCCGCGCGTCCCGCGCGTTGCCACGTCGCGGCGATCGTCCCCGGATAGCCCGCCATCACGCTGACGTCGAGCGCGCCGATGTCGATGCCGAGCTCGAGCGCGTTCGTCGAGACCACCGCGCGCACGGCGCCGTCGCGCAGCCCTTTCTCGATTTCCCGGCGCCGCATCGGCAGATACCCCCCGCGATAGCCCCGAATCTTTTCCGGGCCGCCGGGCGCGTCCTCGAAGTCGTCCTTCAGGTACGTCGTCAGAATCTCCGTCGACAGCCGGCTCTGCGCGAAGACGATGAGCTGCAGGTTGCGCTTCAGGAATTCCGACGCGATGCGCCGCGTCTCGCCGAGATACGAGCGCCTGATGCCGAGCTGCTGGTTGACAATCGGCGGGTTGACGAAGACGAAGAACTTCTCGCCGCGCGGCGCGCCGCTCTTGTCCACCAGCTCGAATGGCTGTTCCGTCAGCCGCTCGGCAAGCTCGCGCGGGTTGGCAATCGTCGCCGACGAGCAGATGAACGTCGGGTTGGAGCCGTAGTGCCGGCAGATCCGGCGCAGCCGCCGCAGCACGTTGCACAGATGGCTGCCAAACACGCCGCGATAGGCGTGCAGCTCGTCGATGACGACGTACTTCAGGTTCTCGAAGAGCTTCGCCCACCGTGGATGGTGCGGAAGGATCCCCGAGTGCACCATGTCCGGATTGCTGAGGACGATGTGGGCGCGCGATCTGATCGTGCGGCGCGCGTCCTGCGGCGTGTCGCCGTCATACGTGAAGACGCCGATCGAAACATGTTCTCCCGGGGGCCCCTGCTCCCCGGCGGTCGCCTGGTCGATCGTCTCGCACAACGCATGAAGCTCGGCGAGCTGATCCTGCGCGAGCGCCTTGGTCGGGAACAGATACAACGCACGGCTCGAAGGATCCTGCAGGATCGCGTTCAGGACCGGCGCGTTGTAGCAGAGCGTCTTGCCCGACGCCGTCGGCGTGATGACGACGACGTTCCGGCCCGCCAGCGCGTGATCGACGGCGTCCGCCTGATGCGTGTAGAGCTCGCCGATGCCGCGCGTCCCAAGCGCACGCGTCAGCCGCGCGTCGAGCGCGGCCGGGAATGGCGCATACTGCGCGGCAACCGCAGGCAGGCGCCGGACGGCGGTGACGTGGTTGTCGGGGGTGTCGGGCCGGTCGGCAGGAAGACCAGGCGCCAGCCGGTCGAGGGCCTGATCGAGTGCGGCGGCGCGCTGTAATCCCTGTGCCATGGCGCGCAATCGTACCAGCCTGCCCTGGGGCGATCAAGAGGCGAAAGATGAACCTGCCACGAAAACTGGGGCTCTGGAGCGCGATGGGCGTCGTCGTCGGGATCACGATCGGTTCAGGCATCTTCAGGACGCCCGCCGCCATCGCCCGGCTGGTGCCCAATCCGCTCGCGATCATCGCGCTCTGGGCCGGCGGCGGCCTCCTCTCTTTATGCGGCGCGCTCTCCTTCGCTGAACTGGGCGCGATGCTGCCGGAAACCGGCGGGTTCTACGTTTGGCTGCGCGAAGGCTGGGGACGCCCGGTCGCGTTCCTGTTCGGCTGGTCGGAACTGGTGCTGATCCGGGCGAGCGCGCAGGGCGGGATGGCGATCGTCTTCGGCGAATACGCGCTCCGCAGTTTCGGAATCGATCCCGCGGCTCACGTCTTCGGCGCACGCGGCCTGGCCGCCGCACTGATCGCGTTCGCCGCCACGGCCAACATCCTCGGATCGCGCCTCGCCGCCGGCATCGTCTCTGTCTCGACGGCCGCGAAGTTTTCCGCACTCGCGCTGCTCGTCGTGGCGGGATTTGTGCTTGGAGGCGCCCACGGCGCCAGCCTGAGCCATTTAACGGCCGCAGGAGCGGCGACGACGTCGATCACCGCGAACGGCATCGGCCTCGCGCTCGTGAGCGTCCTGTGGACGTATGACGGCTTCGGCGACGTGTCCTTCAACGCCGGCGAGGTCACCGACCCCGGCCGCACGCTGCCTCGCGCGATCATCGCGGGCACGCTCGCCATCGCCGTCCTCTACGTCGTCACCAACGTCGCCTACCTCTACGTGCTGCCAGTCGACGCGGTCGCCGTGTCGCCGCTCGTCGCCGCCGACATCATGCAGACGCTCTTCGGACGGCTCGGCGTCGTCGCTGTCTCGGTGTTCGTGATGATCTCATCGTTCAGCGCCGTCAACGGCGGCATGCTGGCGGCGCCGCGGGTGTTCTTCGCCATGGCGGAGGACCGCCTGTTCTTCCGGCCGCTGGCGCGCGTGCATCCTCGATACAGGACACCGCACGTCGCGATTCTCTTGTCGGCGGTGCTCGGAATGACACTGGTGATGAGCCGGAGCTTCGAGTCACTCGCGAACACGTTCGTGCTCGCCGCCTGGCCGTTCTACGCGCTCAGCGTCGCGGCGCTCTTCCGTCTTCGACGCACGCGTCCGGATCTTCCGCGGCCCTATCGCGCTGCCGGATATCCGCTCGTGCCGGCGATCTTTGTCATCGGCGTCGTCTGGTTCGTCGTCAACGCGCTCGTCAGCGATCCGATCCCGACACTCGCCACGTTCGCGATCATCGCCGCCGGCATTCCGATCTACTTTTTTTCGTTCGCACGTGCTGAATCTCATTGACGTACGAAATCGGTACTGTTACTTTTTGAATCAGCAGCCGATACGTATCGGCAAGGAGATTCTGAAGATGGATGTATGCGAGCCGCGTGTGCGGCGTAGAGGTTTCTTCCTTCACTCGACCGATGGCAGTGAACCGGAAACCGGCGAGCACGAAAACCCCGAAGGCGTCGCAGTTCGCGTCAAGATCGCCCGTTCCCCCGCCCCCAGACAATTCGCCAGCCAAGGCAGACAGCTTCGTACGGCCGGCCGTACGGACGAAGGCCGCTCGCAGGTCAGATCTGCGAGCGCGACTGGCAGCCGTCAACGGGCACACTTGCCCCGCTGATCCAGCTCGCGCGCGGCGACACGAGGAACGCGACGACCGCCCCGACTTCTTCGGGGCGGCCGAAGCGCCCGAACGGCAGCTCCCGCTTCACGAAGTCGGCAATGCCGGCAGGATCGTCCTTCTGCCGTCGATCCCACGAGCCCCCGGCAAACAATATCGAGCCCGGCGCCACCGAGTTGACGCGGATGTTGTCCTTCGCCAGCTGCTGAGACATCGACTTGGCGAGGCTGATTTCCGCGGCTTTCACGGCGTTGTACGTCATCCGTCCGCCCGATTCGCGGCCCCAGATCGACGCGATCATCACGATCGAGCCGCCACCGCGCTTTCGCATCTGGGTCACGGCCATCCGCGACGCCCGGATCGCGGGAAACAGCGTCTGGTCGAAGGCTTCCTGCCAGTCTTCGTCGGTCGTCTCGAGGATGTTGCCGCCCTTGGCGAGGCCCACGTTGTTGACGAGGATGTCGAGGCCGCCGAAGGTCTCGACCGTCCGCATGATCACGTCCGCGACGCCCTTGTCCGTTGACACGTCCGCCTGAATCGCCAGTAGCCGGCTGCTGGCATCGGGCATCGCGCTGCGGAGCTCCATCACCGCCGAGGCAATGCCTTCTTCGCCCCTGGCGCAAATCGTGACGTTGCAGCCTTCGGAGAGCAGCGCCTTTGCCGTGGCGAAGCCCAGGCCTCGCGTGGAGCCCGTGACGATGGCCACCTTGCCGGTGAGTTCAAGATCCACGGGTCAGACCCTCTTATCCAGAAACGCGCCGAGCGCGTCGTTGAAGGCCCCCGGCTGCTCCATGTTCGACATGTGGCCGGCGCCGGGGATGACGGCTAGTTCGGAGCCGGGAATATCGTGGTGCATCTGCTCGCTGAGCGCCGGCGGCGTGAGCGCGTCCTGGTCGCCGACGATGATCTGGATCGGAATACGGAGCGTCGGGAGCATCGGCGTTGAATCGGCGCGCGTCATCAGCGCGGTCAGTGCGCCCACAATCGACTCGACCGAGTTCCCGGTGATCTGCCGTCGCAGATGTTGGACGACGTTCGGATTGCTGGCGCGCGTGGCGTCGCACAGAAGCCTGGGCACCAGCGCGTCGGCGATGGCCGCCGGCCCCTTGTCGCGCGCGAGTTGCTGCATGTTCTTACGGTTCGTCACCGCTTCGGGCGAGTCGCCCTGCGACCGCGTGTCGGCGAGCACCATCCCACGAAAATACGTCGGCGCATGCCGGAACATGGCGAACGCCGTGTAGCCGCCCATCGAAAGGCCGCAGACAACGGCGTCTTTCACGTGAAGCTGGTCAAGCAGGTCGATGGTGTCGCCGGCGTAGTCGTCAATCGACGTAGTCGGCGGGTCGGCGGCGGCACGGTTTTCAGGCCCGAAGCCGCGCAGTTCGGGGACGACGATCCGCCAGCCGCGCTCCGCGAGCACGAGCTGGGAGTCCCACATGGTCGTGTTGAGAGGAAATCCGTGAATCAAAACAAGCGTGCCCGCCCCTCGGCCACGGCCTGAGGCGGGCACGTCGAGATACCGAAGCCTTCCGATGCGCTGCACGAGCGGTAGTCTAGCGCCCGCGACCCTCGCCGCCGCGGCCTCCGCCGGGGGCTCCGCGTCCACGCATGAACAGCTCGGTTGAGGGCGGCACCCCGCCCTTGAGGCGGATGTACACCGTGCCGATGCCGTACATCTCGTTCCCGTGCTGCAGAACGCCGAGCAGCGCTGCTGCCCTCGTCTGCTGGCCGCCGCGGCCGTTCGAGATCATCTCCTGAACGCCTGCTTCCGTCAGCGACGAAAACGCGTCGTCGCAGAAGGCGAACGAGTCGGCGACCGCCTTCTGCACGTCGGCTTTCGTCGTCAGCTGCTCGAAGCTCGGCTGGCCCTGGCGGGGATTGGCCGCCCCTTTCGCGCCCGAGCACATGCCGAACTGCGCGTCGGCGACGTGCGCCCAGAGCTGGCCGAAGCCGCGGATGTCGGCCGTCGGCTTGAAGAAGTAGTCGGCGTCCGCCAGTTTTTCAGCCGACAGCGTCACGTTGTTTTTCAACTGCGCGTACCCGCGCTGCAGCGCCACCGCGGTGCCGACGGGGCCCTGCGGAGGCGGACCCTGCGCGGCGGCGATGTTGGCCACGGCGGCCGCCAGAAGACATCCTGAGAACAGACAGACCACTCGCGTCATGTATCGACTCCTTGCTTGTACTCCTCGGCTCGAGCCCGTACAACCTTATTGACTCTATATCAATACGACGTCTTCACGGGTTTCGTGACGCGACGTGCGATGAGAACCCGTAGCGTCCGGCTTCAGCCGGACGTCGTTCGTAGTGTCCGCCTTTAGACGGACTGTGCCGGCGCTTCCGGCCGGTGTCGGCCGCTCCAACACAAACGC
>Ga0315281_10000478_pt1 | contig 55536 bp, 46 predicted proteins | sample YL17G07_0_MG_FD_204540 | JGI IMG/M metagenome (GOLD analysis project Ga0315281, IMG submission 204540) | Sediment microbial communities from Yellowstone Lake, YNP, Wyoming, USA - YL17G07_0 | ecosystem: Environmental > Aquatic > Freshwater > Lake > Sediment | place: USA: Wyoming | collected...
GTCCTCGCTTTCTACGCCGAACCGCCCCTCGTCGCCGCCAATCTCTTTCATCTGCGCGGCGGCCGCGTCGTCGACCGCCGCGAATTCTACTGGGAAGATCTTGCCGAATTCGACCCCGCCGAATTCGTTCCCTCGCTCCTCAAGCAGCTCTATCTCGAAGCCGAACATCTGCCCCGCGCCATTCACGTTCCCGCCGATTTCGAAGACCGCGCCCTGCTCGAAGACGCCTTGAGCGACCGCGCCGGTCGCAGACTCGAAATTTCTTTCCCCCAGCGCGGCCCCAAGCGCGCCTTCTTCGACCTCGTGCAAAAAAACGCCGAACACTCCTTCGCCCAGCGCTTCCGCGTCCTGAAACCCACCTCCCGCGCCATCTCCGAAGCCCTGCAAACCGCGCTCAACATCACCGAACTTCCCGAACGCATCGAGTGCTTCGATATTTCCCACATCCAGGGCACCGACGTCGTCGCCTCCATGGTCGTCTGGGAAAAAGGCCGCATGAAGAAATCCGACTACCGCAAATTCATCATTCAAGGCCCCGGAGGAGACGCTCCCGTTCGCAACGACGACTTCGCCGCCATCAATGAAGCCGTCACCCGCCGCTACCGCCGCCTCCTCGACGAGAAGAAACAATTTCCCGGCCTCATCCTCATTGACGGCGGCATCGGCCAGCTGCACGCCGCCGCGCAAGCTCTGGAAACTTTGCAGGTTCTCAATCAGCCACTCGCCAGCATCGCCAAAAAAGAAGAAACTCTTTACGTCCTTGGCCAGGAAAACGAACCCATCTCCCTCGACCGCCATTCGCCCGTCCTCCATCTCGTTCAGCAGGTGCGCGACGAATGCCACCGCTTCGCCGTCACCTTCCATCGCCAGCGCCGCGCCCAGCGCCAGACGCACACCGTGCTCCACGATATTCCCGGCGTCGGCCCGCGCACCGCCCAGCTCCTCCTGCGTGAATTCGGCAGCGTGGAAAACCTCCGCCGCGCCGGTCTCGATGCCGTTTCGAAACATATTCCCCGCGCCCGCGCCGCCAAAATCCTCGCCCACCTGCAAACTCTTTCGAAAACTCCGTAACCCCTCCCGTTAACTCCTCCGGTTAGCCCTCCTTGTGCCTGTCTTTCCCTTGTGCTAGCGTGATTCACGGAGGTTCCCATGGCAGACAATGTTGGTTCGAAAGTGACTTATTTCCTCGTCGGTCTTGGCGTTGGAGCTTTGGTGGGAATTCTCTTTGCGCCCAAATCCGGGGAAGAGACGCGCGAATATCTGAGCAAGCGCGCCGATGAAGGAAAAGATTTCGCGCAGCGCAAAGCCAAAGAGTTGCGCGAGCGCGCCGAGGACCTGATCGAACGCAGCAAGGAAGCGGTCGGGCGGCAAAAAGAATCGCTGAGCGCCGCGGTGGACGCGGGGCGCGAAGCGTACCAGCGCGAAAAAGGAAAGTCGTCTTAGCCTGAAGCGGGCCGGGCGGGGTGCAAATGCAGAACTGGCTAGCGGTGTTCATCGTGGCGACGGCCGTCGCCGTCCTTCTTCAGACCGTCATTCTGGCGGCGCTGTATTTCCAGTTGCGCCAGCGCCTCGATCAGACTCACCGCATGTTCACGGACCTGCATAACCGCGTCGGTCCGATTCTGACGCGCGTGCAGATTCTGCTGGAGGATACTCAACCGCGCATTTCCGAAATGGTGGCCGACGCCGCGCACACCGTTTATCTGGCGCGCACGCAGGCGCAGAAATTGGACCGCATCTTCACCGAAGCGACCGACCGTCTGCGCGGGCAGCTGCATCATGCCGACCGCATTATGACGGGGACGATGGAAACGATCGAGGAAGCGGGTTCGCAGTTCAGCCGCAATTTTTTGGGGCCCATGCAGAAAGTGGCCGCGGTGGTGCAGGGAATCAAGATGGGCGTGGATTTTTTCCGTTCGAAGCGCGGCGGCAAGTCCGCGGCCGCGGAACCGGCCGTTGCCGATCCGGAAGATCTGTTTATCTAAATCATTTTTCTCCAGGCACATTTTCTCCAGCATCGTTTCTTCCTTGGCGCGGCGCGGGAATTCATTTTTCCCGCGCGATCCAGCCGCCGCCCAGCACGACTTCTCCTGAATAAAATACGGCCGCCTGCCCCGGCGTGATGGCGCGCTGCGGCGCGTCGAAGGTGACGCGGGCGCGCGTGGCGTCGAGGGCTTCCACAGTGGCCGCGGCGGCTTCGTGCTTGTGGCGGATTTTCACTTCCGCGCGCACGGGGGCTGGCGGAGTTGCGCAGGCGATCCAGTTGACGCGTTCGACTTCGCAGGCGGTCTGGCGCAGCGCGGCGTCTTCGCCGACGGTGACGCGATTGGCGGCGGGGTCGATGGAAATGACGTAGAGCGGCTCGCCGGTGGAAACGCCGAGACCCTTTCTCTGGCCGACGGTGAATTGATGCAGGCCGGCGTGATGCGCGAGGACTTCGCCGTTCTGGCGGGCGATTTCGCCGCCGGCTGCGGGAAGCGGCGCGCCTTGATCGCGCTGGTAGGCTTCGATGAATTGCGCGTAATTGCCGTTGGGGACGAAGCAGAGTTCCATGCTTTCGGGTTTGTCGGCGACGGCCAGGCCGGCGGAGCGGGCCAGTTCGCGGGCTTCTTCCTTGGTGAGTTCGCCGAGAGGAAAATCGGTGCGGGCGAGCTGGTCCTGGGTGAGGCCGAAGAGGAAATAGGTCTGGTCTTTCGATTCGTCGCGCGCGCGCAGCAACTCGAAGCGATTGGTTTCCGGATTGCGGCGCACGCGGGCGTAGTGGCCGGTGGCCAGGCGCTCGGCGCCGGCCTGGCGGGCCATGAGCAGAAGCGGCTCGAATTTTACGTCGGTGTTGCAGTTGGCGCAGGCGATGGGGGTGCGGCCAGAAAGATATTCGGCGACGAAGGGGCGGACGACGCGCTCTTCGAATTGAGATTCGAAGTTGACCACGTAGTGAGAAAAGCCGAGATGCTGCGCGACGCGCTTGGCGTCGTAAACGTCGTCGAGCGAGCAGCAGCGGCCGTGCGCGGGCGTTTCTCCCATGAGTTCGGGGAGGCGGCGCTGGTTCCAGAGCTGCATGGTCAGGCCGACGACTTCTCGGCCCTGGCGAAGAAGCAGCGCGGCCACCGCGGAGCTGTCCACGCCGCCGCTCATGGCTACGGCGACGAGGCCGCCCGGTTTGCTGGAGGGCTGCGGCGTTAGTTCGTTTTGGGAAGCAACGCTCATGGCGCGCCGGCTCCTTTGCGGCAGGTGGGGGAGAGTTCTCGGAGCTGGGCGACGGCTGCAGGGACGACTTCCAGTGCGAAAGCGATATCGGCGTCGGTGGTGTGGCGGCCGAGGCTGAAGCGCAGGCTGGCGCGGGCTTCTTCGGGAGGAAGGCCGATGGCGGTGAGGACGTGAGAGGGTTCGACGGCGCCGGAAGAGCAGGCGGCGCCGGTGGAGCAGGCGAGACCCTTGAGGTCGAGGGCGATGACCAGGGCTTCGCCTTCGAGGCCGGGAAAAAGGATGTTGGAGGTGTTGGGCGTGCGCGGCGCGGCGGCGGCGTTGACGCGGGCTTGCGGGACACGTTCGAGGATGCCGCGTTCGAGGCGATTGCGCAGGGCTTCCATGCGGCTGGCGGTTTCCGCGAGCGAATTTTTTGCGATGTCGGCGGCTTTGCCGAGGCCGGCGATGCCGGGAACATTTTCCGTGCCGGGGCGGAAGCCGCGCTGGTGATGGCCGCCGTAGAGGAGTTGACGCAGGCGCGTGCCGGAGCGGATGTAGAGCGCGCCAACGCCCTTGGGGGCGTAGAACTTGTGGCCGGAGAGGGAGAGCAGGTCCACGCCGAGCTGATCAACGCTGACGGGGATTTTTCCGGCGCTTTGCACAGCGTCGGTGTGGAAATAGACGCCGGCTTGCTCTGCGATTTTGCCGATTTCCGCAAGCGGCTGGATCGTGCCGAGTTCGTTGTTGGCGTGCATGACGGTGATGAGGATGGTTTCGGGGCGCAGGGCGCGGCGGACGGCTTCAGGGTCCACGAGGCCGGCGGGGTCTACGGGGAGATAGGTGACGGCGACGCCGGATTTTTCGAGGGCCTGGCAGGTGTTGAGGACGGCTTCGTGCTCGATGGCGGTGGTGATGATGTGGGCCGGGCCGCTGACGATGCCGAAGATGGCGTGATTGTCGGACTCGGTGCCGCCGCTGGTGAAGACGATTTCCTGGGGGCGCGCGCCGAGGAGCGCGGCGACGGAATCGCGGGCGGATTCGACGGCGGCGCGGGCCTTTTGGCCGAAGCTGTGGATGGAGGCGGCGTTGCCGAAGTTTGTGGTGAGGAAGGGGAGCATGGCGTCGAGCACCGCGGGATCGACCGGGGTGGTGGCGTTGTGGTCCATGTAGACGCGGTTCATGGGCGTGGAATCAGGATAGCAGGGGGGGAGGGGAAGTGGGAAGGATGATGTCATGAGGTAGCGAGGTAAAGAGGTAATGAAGCGGGGGAGCGGGGACGAGTTCCATTTTGGGAAGAAAAGGGGTACACCCCCGCCATTTTCGTAAGAGTGGCAAATAAAGGGGGTTACAGGGGACGATTGTGTAAGAGTGGCAAATACAGGGGGTTGAAGTGGTTTGTTTTGATACTGATGCGGGTGGTCTGTAAGAGTGGCAAACAAAGGGGTTAGAGAGGGAGGTAATGAGGTAAAGAGGTGGTGAGGTGAGGAGGGGAGTTGGGGGAGGTGATGGGTGCAGTTCACGGGGAAGTGTAGCATTAGAAGTACTGTGTGTCAAGTGGTTACTGGTAAGTGGTTTGGATGGAGGGGGTTGGCGGGGCGGGGCGAAAAGAAAGAGTTGAACGCAGAGAAACAGAGGGCGTGGAGGGGGCAAGAACAATGTTAGACGGACAAAAGTGTAAGGCGGGGGAAGGCTGCGCGATAGAGGCGGTCGTCGAGGGTGAGGAGGCGGAAGCCTCGGTGGAAGGCGTGAGCGCCGATGAGGAAATCGGCAAGGATGCGGCGGGGACCGGAGTCGCGCTGTTTTCTGCGGCGGGCGACGTAGGTTTGAAAGGCGAGGCCGGCGGATCGCCAGATGGGCTGATCCAGATTCCAGTCAACGGAGATTCCGGTATCCCGGCAGAAGGAGTCCAGGAAGGCTTCACTGCGGGAGGGTGAGGCGAGCAATTCGGCGAAGACCGGAGCGGCAATGACCAAACTGCCGCGGCCCAGAGCGGAATCGAGAGCGGAACGAGCGAGAGAATTCAGGGTGTCGTCCTCGTTCCACAGGGCCACGAGAATATTGGTATCAATGGAGGTGGTCATTGTCCGCGCAACTCCCGAACCCAGCGGAGGACGGCCTTTCTGCCACGGGGGATTCCCGGGGTGCCAATGCCGCGATATTTTTCGAAGGGGCTGCGGGTTCTTACGGGGCGGACGCGGACGCCGGAAGCGTCTTTTTCGAAGAGCAAATGGTCGCCGGGGGAGACGCCGAGGGCGCGGCGAATCTCATGCGGCACGGTGATCTGGCCCTTGCTGGTGATGCGCGCTTGTTTTTTCATGGGTGTTTTCCCCATTCCTTACCTTAGCATATTACTCCTTACTTGTGGAGAATTTTGATCGGGAGTGTCTTGGCCCGATCTTTATGGCGCCCCTGACGGTTACGTGAAAATATCACCCCATGGAGAGGTTGGAATATCGTGGGATTGCGGGTCCGTGCTAGAGTTTGTGTTCCCGGGGAATGAGCGAGATGCCCGGGAAAAGGCAAGAATATGCGCGAGTGGGGAACAAAAAAGTTTGTGGTGCTGTGTGGGTTGCTGCTGGCCGCGGGAGTTTCCACTGGTTTTTGCGCCGCTGCCGCGCGCGCGCGGCAGGCGGCTGCTTCCGCGGGGCCCGTGGTGGTGCAGCCGGGAGCGCCGGGGGAGCCGAGCCGGACGTTGCCGGCGGGGGCGAAGGGGACGTTGCCGCCACGATCGCGCGCGGACGTGGAGTTCATGCAGGGGATGATTATGCATCATGCGCAGGCGGTGGAGATGACGGGGTTGATTGCGGCGCGTACGGAGAACAAGGAGTTGCGTTTGCTGGGGGAGCGAATCAGCAGTTCGCAGGCGGATGAAATTCAGTTTATGAAGAGGTGGCTGGCGGCGCGGGGGGAAGCGGTTTCCGTGGCGATGCCTTCGATGCCGGGAATGGCGGGGATGGAGATGGGTCACCACGCGATGCATTTGATGCCGGGGATGCTGACGGCGGAGCAGATGGAGGAGTTGGGGAAGGCCAAGGGGGCGGAGTTCGAGCGGTTGTTTTTGGCGGGGATGATGCAGCATCATAGCGGGGCGCTGGCGATGGTGAAGGAGTTGTTTGATACGGCGGGGGCGGGGCAGGATGCGGAATTGTTTAATTTTGCGACGGATGTGGACAATGGGCAGCGGGCGGAGATTGGGATTATGCAGGGAATGCTGGAAAAAAATCGTTCGTAGAGGAGAGATGATGAACCGAGCGCTGGGAGTTACGTTTCGTTTGGCGGTGGCGGCGATGGTTTTATTTTTCGGTGTGAGCGGGATGCGGGCGCAGGCGCCTGTGCCCACGCCTCCGCCAGCGGCGAAGCAAACGGCGCAGGAACCCGCGAAGGAGGCCGCGAAGGAACCGGCGAAGGCGGAGGAGGAAGAGAATCCGTTTGCGCCGCAGCCGGCGCCGGTGCTGCCGGCAGGGATGACGGGGTCGGACGTGAATGATCCGCGGGCGAAGCTGGCGCCGGGGCTGTATGACGCGGGGGAAGCGGCGCAGGGGATGAAGCACCTGCTGCTGGTGAAGAAGCCGGACGCGTTTCAGCTGGGGGTTGCGGATCCCGATGATCCGAAGGTGCAGAAGACGCTGGGGCTGCTGGGGATGGGCAGCAACGCGAAGATGCCGAAGCCGCTGAAATTGGTGCTGGCGCAGCTGGCGTTTGCGAATTCGGATCTGGCGTTCCAGGGCGGCCACGTGTTCGAGGGGAATTTTTATGGCGTGAATATCTATGACATTTCGAATCCGGCGAAGGCCGCGCTGCTGACGTCTCTGGTGTGCCCGGGCGGGCAGGGCGACGTGTCGGTGCATAAGAATTTGCTGTTCATGTCGGTGGAAATGCCCAATGGGCGGCTGGATTGCGGCGCGGAGGGATTTCCGGCGGAGCCTCCGCCGGCGGAGGGGAAGGAAAAAGAACACCGCATACCCGTGGCGCAGAAGGAGCGTTTTCGCGGGGTGAGGATCTTCGACATTTCGGACATCCAGAACCCGAAGCAGGTGGCGGCGGTGCAGACCTGCCGGGGATCGCATACGCATACGTTGGTGGTGGACCCGAACGACAAGGAGAACGTGTACATCTACGTGTCGGGGACGTCGTTTGTGCGGCAGGCGGAAGAATTGGCGGGATGCTCGGGAGAAACGCCGGAGAAGGATCCGAATACGGCGCTGTTTCGGATTGATGTGATTCAGGTTCCGGTGGCCAGGCCGCAGGAGGCCAAGGTGGTGTCCAGCCCGCGGGTGTTTATGGATGCGCGGACGGGGGCGCTGAACGGGCTGAACAACGGCGGCACGCACGGCAAGGGAGGAGAGAAGCCGGCGGACACGAATCAGTGCCACGACATCACGGTGTACTCGGCGATCGGGTTGGCAGCGGGGGCGTGCTCGGGGAACGGGATTTTGCTGGACATCAAGGACCCTGTGCATCCGAAGCGGGTGGATGCGGTGAACGATGCGAACTACGCGTACTGGCATTCGGCGTCGTTTTCGAATGATGGGACGAAGGTGGTGTTTACGGACGAGTGGGGCGGCGGGCTGGGGGCGCGATGCCGCGCGAACGACCCGAACAAATGGGGAGCGGACGCGATTTTCCATTTGAAGGACGGCAAGCTGAGCATGGCGGGGTATTACAAGCTGCCGGCGGCGCAGGGAGATTCCGAGAACTGCGTGGCGCACAACGGCTCGCTGGTGCCGGTGCCGGGGCGGGACATCGAAGTGCAGGCGTGGTACCAGGGGGGAATTTCGGTGGTGGATTTTACCGATGCGGCCCATCCCTTCGAGATTGCTTACTTCGATCGCGGGCCGATTGATCCCAAGATGCTGGTGCTGGGGGGAGACTGGTCGGCGTATTGGTACAACGGGGCCATTTATGCTTCGGAGATTGCGCGGGGGCTGGATGTGTTGGAGCTGACGCCGGGGAAATATTTGACGCAGAACGAGATTGATGCGGCGAAGACGGTGCGGGTGGATGAGTTGAACGTGCAGAACCAGCAGAAGATCGAGTGGCCGGGGCGGTTGGTGGTGGCCAAGGCGTATGTGGACCAGTTGGAGCGGTCGCGGGCGTTGCCGGCGGGGAGGATTGCAGGTTTGCGGAAGGCGATCGAGAGCGCGGAGGGTTCGCACATGGGGGAGAAGGAGTTGGCGAAGTTGAAGAGGATGGCGGGGTCGATCGAGAAGAAGGCGGCTAAGGCGAAGAATGCGGCGGATGCGGGGCGGTTGCGGGGGTTGGCGGGGATTTTGAAGGGGCCGTTGGCATGAGGGGATAGAGGCGGAAGGCAAAGGAAAGATGCCAGGCTTCCCGGTAGAAACGACCGGGATGCACAGAACGCAAAAGCCTGGCGCTACATAAGCAAAGAAGAGATTGTTTTGCGGAAGTTGGGGAGGGTGACGTGGCGTATCGGGATTTGCGGGAGTTTGTGAAGAGGCTGGAGAAGGAAGGGGAGTTGAAGAGGATTGGGGTGGAGGTGGACCCGGTGCTGGAGATCACCGAGGTGACCGACCGGGTGACGCGGGCGGGGGGGCCGGCGCTGCTGTTCGAGAAGCCGCGGGGGTCGAAATTTCCCTTGTTGATCAATGCGTTTGGGAGCGAGCGGCGGATGAATCTGGCGTTTGGGGTGGATTCGCTGGAAGAGATTGCCGAGCGGATACGCGGGTTTTTGGATGTGCAATCGCCGCAGGGATTTTTCGATAAATTGAAGATGCTGCCGAAATTGGCGGAATTGGGGTCGTTCTTCCCGAAGAATGTGAAGACGGGGCCGTGCAAGGAGGTCATTCAGCACGGGAAGGACGTGAACCTGGATGAGTTTCCGATTTTGAAATGCTGGCCGCAGGATGGGGGGCGGTTTATCACGTTTCCCTTGGTGTTTACGAAGAATCCGGAGAATGGGAAGAGGAACGTGGGGATGTACCGGATGCAGGTGTTTGACCAGCGGACGACGGGGATGCACTGGCAGACGCAGAAGCACGGGGCGGAGCATTACCGGCGGGCGCAAGCGGCGAATCCACAAGGGCGAATTCCGGTTGTGGTGGCGATTGGGGCGGACCCGGCAACGGCCCTGGCGGGGATGCTGCCGGTGCCGCCGGACATGGACGAGATGATGTTCGCGGGGTTTTTGCGGCGGGAGCCGGTGGAGATGGTGGCGTGCGAGACGTGCGATTTGGAGGTGCCGGCGAACGCGGAGATTGTGCTGGAAGGATACGTGGCGCTCGATGAGTTGCGCGTGGAAGGGCCGTTTGGCGATCACACGGGGTTTTACTCGCTGGAGGGGGAGTTTCCCGTGTTTCACGTGGAATGCGTGACGCACCGCAAGGACGCGATTTATCTGACGACGATTGTGGGGCCGCCGCCGCAGGAGGATTACTGGATGGGGCACGCGGTGGAGCGGATTTTTCTGCCGGTGATGAAGATGCAGTATCCGGAGATCGTGGATATGGCCATGCCGGCGGAGGGGGTGTTCCACAATTTGATGATTGTGGCGATTAAGAAGGCGTATCCGGGGCAGGCGCGGAAGATTATGAACGCGATCTGGTCGCTGGGGCAGGCCATGTTCACGAAGGTGATTGTGGTGGTGGATCATGATGTGAATGTGCATGACGCGCGGGAAGTGACGTGGAAGGCGCTGTGCGCGCTGGATCCGCAGCGGGATATTGAATTCGTGCTGGGGCCGGTGGATACGCTGGATCATGCGGCGCGGATGCAGGACTACGGATCGAAGATGGGAATCGATGCGACGAGGAAATGGGCGACGGAGGGATTCGCGCGGCCGTGGCCGGATGAGATCAAAATGGATGCGGTGATTAAAGCGAGAATTGACGCGATTTGGGGGAGGTTTGACCTCAAGTAGTAACTGCCCCGCGGGCCAGTGGAAAAGCGGGGTCAGGATACAACCTGTAGTGGTACTAGGACGCAATATACGCTATATTTGCAAAAAGCCTCCCGCGAACACCCTAGAACTGCCGACAATACCCGCTATTTGTAGGACAACTACGGCTACGATTCCCTTGACGGCCTGTTAGACCCGATGTCATAAGGGATGTGCGGCCAGCACCCGTGGGGGTAGCGCGGAAGTGACGGGGGCGAGCCGGCGGAAGCAATTCCGCGAAATTCGGGCGAAGAGCAAGAGCGCCAAGGGGTGGCGTTCCCTGTGAATGAATCGCGAGAAGTGATGAATGTGAGGCAGGCGTCGCAGTATCTGGGGGTATCTCCAGACACGCTGTACCGCTACATCACCGAGGGAGACATACCCGCGTTCAAGCTGGGAAACCGCTGGAAGCTGCGAAAGACGATTTTGGACCGGTGGATGGAACGGAAGATGAGTCAGTCGCACGCGAGGCGCAGGTAGCCGGGCGGAATTGAAACGAGGGAAGAGGCCGCGATATGTTCGGCAAAAAGAGCAAGCAGTTAGTGGGATTGGACATCGGGTCCACGTCGATCAAGGCGGTGGAGCTGAAGTCGACGAAGGCCGGCTATGAGTTGGTGAGCTTCGGCATGGAGGCGCTGGCGCCGGACACGGTGGTGGACGGAGCCATCATGGACGCGCCGCAGGTGGCCAGCACGATCAGCAAGATCTTCGACACGCAAAAGATCAAGACGAAGAACGTGTCCACGTCGGTTTCGGGGCATTCGGTGATCGTGAAGAGGGTGCCGCTGCCGCTGATGAGCGAGGAAGAGCTGTATGACCGGATCCCGGCGGAAGCGGCGCAGCACATTCCGTTCGACATTGCGGACGTGAATCTGAGCTATCAGCTGCTGGAGTCGATGGATTCGCAGATGGACGTGCTGCTGGTGGCGGTGAAGAAGGACAAGATTCTGAATCACACCAACGTGCTGGCGCAGGCGGGGAAGACGCCGGTGGTGGTGGACATTGACGCCTTCGCGCTGCAGAACTGTTTTGAAGTGAATTACGAGCCGGACGCGGGGCAGACGGTGGCGCTGCTGAACATGGGCGCGAGCGTGATGAACATCAACATCGTGCGCGGGGGGATACCGCTGTTTACACGCGACGTGTCGGTGGGCGGGAACCAGTACACGGACGCGCTGCAGAAGGAATTGGATTTGAGCTTTGACGACGCGGAGCGGCTGAAGCGCGGGGATCAGATCGCCAGCGTGACGGACGAGCAGAAGCATCAGATCCTGCGCAGCGTCTCGGACATTCTGACCCTGGAAATTCAGAAGACGTTCGATTTTTTCCGTGCCACGGCGAGCGGGGAAAATATCCAGCGCATTCTGGTGGCCGGGGGCACGGCGCGGGTGCCGGGACTGATTGACCTGTTGCGGGAAGAGTTTGCGATGTCGGTGGAGGAGTTGAATCCATTCCGGAAGGTGCTTGTAAATCCGGCGAAACATTCGGATGACCAAATCCGGGAGCTGTCTCCGCGGCTGGCGATTGCCGTGGGGCTGGCGCTGAGGAGTTTTGACTAGCCATGATTCGCATAAACTTACTGGGGCAAGCGCGGCCGAAGGCGGGCCGCAAAGCGGTGGACCTGGGCTCGGCACTGCCGGCGGTGCTGATGGGCGCGGGGATCGTATTCGGGGGCGCAGTGCTGGGGTTTTATTACACGACGCTGCAAAAGGATTTGAACAAGGCGCAGGATGACGTCAAGAGGCTGAAGGCGGAAAAGACGAATCTGGAGCGGATCAAGCAGGAAGTGGAAAGTTTCGAGGCGCAGCAAAAGGTTTTGCAGCAGAAGGTTTCCATCATCGAGCAGCTGCAGAAGGACCGCACGGGCGGACAGGAATTGATGGACGCGGTGGCCAACACGGTGTCGCGGACCGAGAATTTGTGGCTGACGACGATGACCAAGAAGGGCAAGGGGCTGGCGGTGAACGGGGTGGCGGCGTCGCTGAATTCGGTGGCGAATTTCATCACGCAGCTGAAGCGCTCGGGGTACTTCGACAAGATCGAGATCAAGCATTCGACGCAGGATGACAAGGTCAGCGGAATCGAGACTTTCATTTTCGAATTGAGCGCGGAAATTTCGGCGCAGGCGCCGGCGGCAACGACCAAGCCGGCGGCGACGGTCAAGCCGGCCAGTGCGCCACAGGCTGCACCGGCGAAAAAAGCCGCCAGTCCGGCGAAGAAAGGATAGGGGGGCGCCGTGGCGAATCCGTTTCGGGACATGTCGGTGTTCATGCAGGCGCTGGTGGCGGTGGCCATCGCGGTGGTGATTGTGTTGCTGGGGCTGTATGTGCCGTTTTCACCGGTGTATACGGCGCGCGAGGATCTGGACCGGGCGGTGGCGGAGCGCACCACGCTGACCACGGAAGTGTCGCAGTTGCAGGTGTACCGGCAGCGCTACAGCGAATTGAAGCAGCAGATGGATGCGCTGTCGAAGCAACTGGAGACGCTGCGAACGATTGTGCCGGAAGAGAAGGAAGCGGATGAATTTATCCGGCTGTTGCAGGGAGCGGCGGCGGCGGCCACGGTGCAGGTGCGGCGGATCACGTCGATGCCGGTGGTGCCCAAACAGATTCATTACGAGATGCCTTTTGAAGTGCAGGTGGATGGCAGCTACTTCAATGTACTGGACTTTTTTACGAGACTCAGCCGTCTTTCAAGAATTATTAATGTGGGGGACTTGACGTTTTCGGACACCGAGAAGAAGGGGAAGTACCCGTTTCGTCCGGGAACGACCGTGCAGGGAACGATGACCGTGACGACATTTTTCGCAAAGTCAACCGAGGCAGCGACGGCGGGCGGTTCGGCCGGCAAACCGCCGGCGGGTGGGCCAGGCGCACCGCCACCACCGCCGCCGGGAAAGCCGTAAGAGGGGTCAGGCGAACAATTATGAAGCGTGCAGCACAGCGATGGATGTGGGGAATGGTGGTCATGCTGGCGGGGAGTGGTGTGCATGGGCAAGAGAGCCCGTCCACGCAAAAGCCCGCGGCCACGGCCACGGCGGCAGCTCCGAAGGCGGCGGCCACGGGGAAGAAGGACGAGAGCAAGAAAGCGGATGCAAAGAAGGTAGTAACGAAGAAAGAAGAGACGAAGAAGGCGGCGGCAGGAAAAGCGTCGGCGCCGGCGAGTAAAGCGCCCGCCACAAAACAGATTGTGCCGACGAGCAAGCCCGCAGCGCCGGCGAGTAAGGCGCCCGCCACAAAACAGATTGTGCCGACGAGCAAGCCGGTGGTACCAGCGGGGAAAGCGGCGGCTCCCAGCGCGCCGGCGGCAAAAGCGATTGTGCCGGCAGGGAAGGTTGCGCAAAAGACCCCGGCCGGGAAACCGAAAGAGCCGGTGAAGGAAAAGAAGCCGGAGAAGGCGGAAGCGAAACCTCCCGCGACAAAACCCGCGATGGATATCGGGAAGGCCGCGGCGCCGTCCGAGGCCAAGCCGGAAGGAAGCGGAACGCCAGCGGCGGGAGAGCCGGCGGAGGGGAAAGTGATCCGGAGAGACCCGTTCCGGGCGCTGATCGGGGCGGATAAGACGGGGACAAGCTTAACGAATCTGCCGCCAGGGATCGCGGGGCTGCAGGTGAACGGGTTGCGTCTGGATGGAGTGGTGAGGGCGCCGAACGGGATGATCGCGGTGGTCTCGAACGATCAGGCGAGGACGTACTTCCTGCGCGAAGGGGATCAGTTGTACGACGGCCGAGTGGAAAAGATCATGATGGACAGTGTTTCGTTCCACGAAGTCAGCAAAGATGCGTTTGGAAGAGCAGTGGAACGGCAAGTGATTAAGAGGATTTACTCCAGACCAGGAGAAAAGCAATGAAGACGAATCGGGCAGCCGGAAAGCTGGGCTGCAGTTTGCTGATGATATTCGCGCTGGTGGCGTGCGGTTGGAACGCCCAGGCGCAGGAGCGCGGGGGCCCGGTGCGGGGCGGAGCGGTGATCTCGAGCGTGGCCATTACGCAAGCGGGGGAGCGCGCCAGCGTGCGCGTGGAAGGCGAAGGCCTGCAGGAAGCGCGGGCCATGCGCATGGAGAATCCCAGCCGGTTGGTGCTGGATTTTGCCGGGACGAGGATGGCCGTCGAGAAGACGGAGATTCCCGGGGTGTCGGCGCCGGTGCTGGGGGTGCGATTGGGGCAGTACAAACCCACGGTAGCGCGGGTGGTGATCGATCTGGCGGCGCAGGCGGAATACGAAATGGTCCGCGATGGCGGCGGGGTGGTGATACTGATTCAGGGAGGAGCGGGGAGTGTGGCGGCAAAAGCGGAAGTGGCCGCAGTGCGAACCGGGGAGAGCGGAACGCAGAAGATTCCGATGCACTTTGGAGTGGCCGCACCGCGGATCCGGGCCAGCGCGGCGAGAAGGAATGGGAATGCGGGGCGTTTTGAAGCGACCAGCCTGAGATTTGCGCTGCCCAAGGAATTGACGAGACCGCTGCAAGCCCTGGCGATACCGTCCGGGAAGCCCTCGCGGCCGGCGCAGGAACCAGCGCCTCCGGCGCCCGTGGCGTCCGCTGTGCCCGCGTCGCAGCAGGCGGCGGCTCCGAGTGCGCCCGCGTCGCAGCAGTCGACGGGGCCAATCACCATGGCCTCGATCACGCAGGGCGGGAAATATACGGGCGAGCCGATCTCGGTGAACTTGAAGGACGTGGACCTGAAGGATTTTTTCCGGCTGATCCATGAAATCAGCGGATTGAACGTGATTCTGGACCCCGCGGTGAAGGGGACGCTGACCATCGTGCTGGACGAAGTGCCGTGGGATCAGGCGCTGGATCTGGTGCTGCTGAATAACAGCCTGGACAAGCAAGTGAGCGGAAACGTGCTGCGGATTGCCACGAGGGAAACCTTCACGAAGGAAGCGAAGGTGCAGCAGGAAATGCAGAAGGCGCAGCAGGAAGTGGTGGAACCGGTGACGGTGACGCGAGTGCTGAGCTATGCGAAGGCCAAGGATATGGAGGCAACGCTGAAGAAGTTCCTGAGCTCGCGGGGGGATATTTTCTCCGATGAGCGCTCGAACCAGCTGATTATCCGGGATATTCCGTCGACGATTCCGGTGGTGGATAATCTTCTGCGGCAACTGGACCGGAAATCGCAGCAGGTGGAGATCGAGGCGCGGGTGGTATCGGCTTCGCGGTCGTTCGCGCGGGATTTGGGCGTGCAACTGGCGTTCGCGGGAACCACGACGAAGGGGCGCAACGTATTTGGCGGCAACCAAGCGATAGGGTCGAGCACCTTGACGAGCGGGGCGGGCGTTCCAGCGCCACCGCTGGTGGGCTCGACAGGAACGATGCCGCTGGTCTATAACCTGGCGGCGGGAGGCGCGACGAGCGGGATGGTGTTCGGGCATCGTTCGCCGAACGCGGCGGTGGATCTGTTCATCACCGCGGCGGAAGCGAAGGGCGTGGGCAAACTGCTGTCGAGGCCGAAGATCATCACGCAGAACAACCAAAAGGCCACGGTGAAGCAGGGCACGAAAATTCCGGTGCAGACCACGGTGAACAACACCGTATCGATTCAGCTGATTGACGCGGTGCTGAAGCTGGAAGTAACCCCGCAGATCACAGCGGATGGCACGGTGTACATGGAAGTGGTGGTGGAAAATACGCAGATTGACAACGGAATTGCGCGAGTCCAGGGCGTTCCGGCGTTGAACACGCAATCGGCGGAAACCAAGATCACCGTTCCGGACGGGCAGACCGTGGTGCTGGGCGGAATCATCGTTTCGCAGCAGCGCGTGGACATCAGTCAGGTGCCTCTGCTGGGCAGTATGCCGGTCATCGGGCATCTGTTCCGGCGCCAGTCGGTCAGCAATTCTTCCCAGGAACTGTTCTTCTTCCTGACCCCGCGGGTCATCCCCGGGTAAGCAACGGTTCGATCCGAGAAAAATCAATGGAGGAGATTTCGGTCTCCTCCATTTTCATTATGAGGGATAGCTTTTCAAATCGAGCCAGGGAACTGCGCAAAGCGCTGCGGCGGGCGGAGCTGGACGCCTGGGTGGTGGCCGAACCGGCCAATTGGTATTACCTGACGGGGTTTACCGGGGAATCGGGAATGCTGGTGGTGTCGCAGGGGGAGACGGCCCTGGTGACAGATGGACGCTTTACGGGCCAGGCGCGGGAGGAATGCCGCGGGCTGAGGGTGGTGGAGCAGAAGGGGCCGCTGGGCGAGGCGGTAGGGAAGTATTTACAGGCGAAGAGGCTTAAGCGGATTGGCTACGACCCCGGGCGGACGAGCGTGGAGCAACTGGGGAGGCTGCGGAAGGGCGCGGGGAAGAATAAGGAGTGGAAGAGGCGCACGGGGCTGGTCGAGGGGCTGAGGATGGTGAAGGAGCCCGGGGAACTGGCGCAGATGCGTAAGGCGGCGGCGCTGGCGGACGAGGTAATGAGCGGGGCGCTGAAGCTGCTGAAGCCCGGGGTAAGGGAATTGGAGATCGCGGCCGAGATTGAGTACCAGATGCGCCGAAAAGGGGCCAGCGGGGCGGCCTTTGAGAGCATTGTGGCCTTTGGGGAGAGGTCGGCGCTGCCGCATGCCCGGCCCACGGAGCGGAAGCTACGGAAAAATGAATTGGTCGTACTGGACCTGGGTGCTATACTCGGCCATTATTGCAGCGACATCACCCGGACGGTCTATGTAGGGCGCGCGCCGGGGCGCATCCGCGGATGGTATCAGGCGGTTCTGGAGGCCCAGGAAGCGGCAATAGGCGCTATCGGGGCCGGAGTGGAATGCGGGAAAGTGGATGAAGCCGCCAGGAAGGTGCTGGCGGGGCATGGATTGGAAGAGCGATTCATCCACAGCACGGGGCATGGGCTGGGATTGGAAGTACACGAAGAGCCCAGGCTGGCCCGGGGCCAGAAGAGCAGGCTGGCGGCCGGAAACGTGGTCACCGTGGAACCAGGGGTTTATGTGCCGGGGGTAGGGGGCATCCGCATCGAGGACGATGTGGCGGTGCATGAGGACGGAATAGAAGTGCTAACCCGCAGCAAGCGGGAATTCACCGAGATCTAAAGGGTATGAAGCCGAAAAAGGACAAAAAAGGAACAGGCGCGTTCTTCGAGGGGCCGGATGTGCGGCAAATCGAGGAAGTGCTGCGGGTGATGAAGGAAAATAACCTCGAAGAGTTTGAGTACTCGAGGGGGGACGTAAAAATCCGGCTGAAGAAGGCCGGGAGCGGGACCATGGTGATGGCGCGGCCGATGGCGCCGGAGATCATCGTGGCCAGCGGGCCGACGGAGGAAGCGGCGAGGCCGGCCGCGGCGGGAGCCGGCGGAGAAGGGCGGGCCACGGAAGATCTGCACATCGTGAAGTCGCCGATTGTGGGGACGTTCTATGCTTCGCCCAGCCCGGGAGCGGCGCCGTTCGTGAAGGTGGGGTCGCACGTGGAAAACGGGCAGACGCTGTGCATCGTGGAAGCGATGAAGCTGATGAATGAGATCGAATCGGACGCGGGCGGAGAGATCATCCGCGTATTCGCGGAAAACGGGCAGCCGGTGGAATACGGCCAGCCCTTGTTCGGGATCCGGCCCAGCCGGAAGAAGTAGCCGCCAAAGACCATGTTCCAGAAAATTCTCGTAGCCAACCGCGGGGAAATCGCCCTGCGCGTGATTTGCGCCTGTAAAGAACTGGGGATCTCGACGGTGGCGGTGTATTCGGAGGCCGACCGCAACGCGCTGCACGTGCGCTTCGCGGACGAGGCCGTGTGCATCGGGCCGGCGCGCAGCAGCGAGAGCTACCTGAACATTCCGCAGGTGATCAGCGCGGCGGAAATCACCAACGTGGACGCCATCCATCCGGGATACGGATTCCTTTCGGAAAACGCCAACTTTGCCAAGGTGTGCCAGGCGTCGAAGATTACCTTCATCGGCCCCAAGCCGGAGCTGCTGGAAATGATGGGAGAGAAGGACCGCGCGCGGCGGGAGATGAAAGCGGCGGGAGTGCCGACGGTGCCGGGCAGCGACGGAGTGATCGAGAGCGAAGAGCAGTTGGTGAAGGAAGCGGAGAAGATCGGCTATCCGCTGATCCTGAAGGCTTCGGCGGGCGGCGGCGGGCGCGGGATGCGCATCGTGCGCGAGCTGTCGGAGCTGGCGCCGTCGTTTCAGACGGCGCGGAACGAGGCGCAGCAGGCGTTTGGAACTCCGGACATGTATGCGGAGAAGTTTCTGGAGAGGCCGCGGCACATCGAGTTTCAGGTGCTGGGAGACGAGCACGGCAAGGTGATCCATCTGGGTGAGCGGGAATGCAGCATCCAGAGGAGGCACCAGAAGCTGGTGGAGGAATCGCCTTCGCCGGCGATTGACGCGAAGAAGAGGGAAGAGCTGGGAGCGGTGGTGGTGAAGGCGCTGGAGAAGGTGGGCTACACCAACGCGGGGACGGTGGAGTTTCTGATGGACGAGGACGGGTCCATTTATTTTATCGAGATGAATACGCGCATTCAGGTGGAGCACCCGGTGACCGAGCGGGTGACGGGAGTGGACCTGATCAAGGCGCAGATCAAGATTTCGGCGGGCGAGCCCCTGGAAACGGCCGCGGGGCACGTGCATTTCCACGGGCACGCGATTGAATGCCGCATCAACGCGGAGGACCCGGAGACGTTCGTGCCGTGCGCGGGGCGGATTACGGCCTACCAGCCGCCGGGAGGAACGGGCGTGCGGGTGGATTCGGCGGCGTACACGGGGGCGTACATTCCGCCGTACTACGATTCGCTGATCGCCAAGCTGATCACCCACGGGCGGGACCGCGCGGAGGCCATTGCGCGGATGCGTCGGGCGCTGGAGATGTTCGTGATCGAGGGGATCAAGACGTCGATTCCGCTGCAGCGGAGAATTCTGGCGGACCCGGAGTTTGCCGCGGGGAATCTGGACACGCACTTCCTGGAACGGATGTTCGCCGCCGGGGGGAAATAGTTCCCGATGCGACTTGTGCTGCCGCGGCTCTATGTCATACTCGACGCCGCGCTGACGGGCGCAAGGATGGCGGAAGACGCCCGGATGCTCACGGAGGAGGGAGTCAGGTTGATCCAATACCGGAGCAAGACGGCAACCGCTCGGGAACAGCTTGCCGTTGGCCGCCAACTGGCGGAGATTTTCGAATCCACACAGACAACTTTCATCGTGAACGACCGCCCGGACGTGGCCGTGCTGTGCGGAGCCGCGGGCGTGCACGTGGGGCAGGACGATTTGAGCGTGGAGGATGCGCGGAAGGTCGTTGGAGATAAATTGTGGGTGGGAGTGTCCACGCACAACATGGAGCAGGTGCGGCGGGCGGCGCAGAGTTCGGCGGATTACGTGGCGGTGGGGCCGGTGTATGCGACGGGGACGAAGGAGAATCCCGACCCGGTGGTGGGGACGGAATTGATCCGGCAGGCGCGGCGGGAGACGGAGAAGCCGCTGGTGGCGATTGGCGGGATTACGCTGGGGCGGGCCGGGGAAGTGATGGAAGCCGGTGCGGACGCGGTGGTGGTGATAGCGGATATCTGGAAGGCTCCCGATGCGCGGGAGCGGGTGCGGGAATACCAGAAACTGCTGAGCCGGAACTGAACGGCGACAGCGCGAGGGAAACGATGGCGGAGAACGCGACAGGCACGGCGCAGGCGGCGGTGGGACCGGAGGGAGGATTCGTCCGGGCCATCGGGCTGTTTGACGGGACCATGATCGTGGTGGGGTCGATGATCGGGTCGGGGATTTTTATCGTGTCGGCGGATATTGCGCGGCAGACGGGGTCGGCGGGAGGATTGCTGCTGACGTGGATCATTACCGGGCTGCTGACGGTGGCGGCGGCGCTGTCGTATGGGGAATTGGCGGCGCTGTATCCGCATGCGGGCGGGCAGTATGTGTATTTGCGGGAAGCGTTTTCGCCGCTGCTGGGATTTTTGTACGGGTGGACGCTGTTCCTGGTGATTCAGACGGGAACGATCGCGGCGGTGGCGGTGGGATTCGCGCGGTATCTGGGGGCGCTGGCGCCGGGGATTTCGGCGACGACGTGGATTGTGCCGCCGCTGGCGATTACGGCGAAATATGCGGTGAGCCTGTCGGTGCAGCAGTTGGTGGCGATCGTCATGGTGCTGACGATTACGTTCTTGAATACGCTGGGGGTGCGGCTGGGGAAGCTGATCCAGAATATTTTCACCAGCGCGAAGACGCTGGCGCTGATTGGGCTGATTCTGCTGGGCGTGTTCGTGGGACGCAACGCGGCGGCGATGAGCGATAACTTCCGTCACTTCTGGGCGATGCGGGGAACGGTGGGAATCGAGCCGGGGGCGGATTTTCTGCGCGGGTGGGGATTGCCGTCGGTGACGGCGGCGAGCGGATTTTTCGGACTGTTCGTGGCGTTTTCGGTGGCCCAGGTGGGTTCGCTGTTTTCGGCGGACGCCTGGAACAACATCGGGTTCACGGCGGCGGAGGTGAAGAATCCGAAGCGCGACGTGGCGCTCTCGATGGCCTTCGGGACGCTGATCGTGATTACGCTGTATGTGCTGGCCAACGTGGCGTATCTGATGGTGCTGCCGCTGGGGGCCATTCAGGGCGCGGCGGATGACCGGGTGGCGACGGCGGCGCTGAGCGCGATTTTTGGCGGGACGGGCGCGGCGATCATGGCGGTGGCCATTGTGATCTCGACGTTCGGATGCAACAACGGGCTGATCCTGGCGGGAGCGCGGGTGTACTACACGATGGCGCGGGACGGGCTGTTTTTCCGCGCGTCAGGGAAGCTGAACGCAAAGCATGTGCCGGGGAATGCGCTGGTGTATCAGGGCATCTGGACGAGCATTCTGATTTTGCTGCGGACGCGGCACGTGAGCGCGGCGGGCGCGGTGAGTTACGGGAATCTGTACAACGACCTGCTGGATTACCTGGTGTTCGCGGTGCTGCTATTTTACGTGGTGACGATTGTGGGGCTCTTTGTGCTGCGGCGGAAGAGGCCGGAGGCGGAACGTCCGTATAAAGCTTTTGGCTATCCAGTGGTTCCACTGTTGTATATTGTGGCGGCTGCGGGCATCATGTTCGCGCTGCTGCTCTATCGGACGCAGACGGCGTGGCCGGGGCTGGTGATTGTGATGATGGGCGTGCCGGTGTACTGGCTGTGGTCGCGGAAGAGCGCGGGCGGAAGGGCATAAGCGGGAAAATCGGAGCACACGAAGTCAGGAGGCGAAGCGGATGGGCAATCCACTTTTTGCAACGAAATCGATGGAGCGGCTGCTGAGCGAGGCCGGAGAAACGGGCGAGAACAGTCTGAAAAGGACGCTGGGGCCGGTCCACCTCATCATGCTGGGCATCGGCGCGATCATCGGCGCCGGACTGTTCGTGCGCACGGCCGCGGCGATTGCAGACCGGGCCGGACCGTCGGTGGTGCTGGCGTTTGTCGTTGCCGGCCTGGGCTGCGCCTTTGCCGGGCTGTGCTACGCGGAGTTCGCTTCGATGATTCCCGTCGCCGGAAGCGCCTACACCTATTCCTACGCCACGATGGGCGAGCTGGTCGCCTGGATCATTGGCTGGGATTTGGTGCTGGAGTATGCGGTCGGCGCGGCCACCGTGGCCATTGCCTGGAGCGAATACGCGAACCGCGTGCTGGGCTGGTTCGGCATGCGCATCCCCTATGAATGGTGCCATTCGCCGTTCGAAAAGATGGTGGAAACAGGGACGCGGGGAATCATCAATCTGCCGGCCATTTTCATCCTGCTGCTCCTTTCCTTGCTGCTCATCAAGGGGACGAAGGAATCGGCCTACGTCAATGGGGTCATCGTCATCCTGAAGGTCATGATTGTGATTCTGGTGATCGGCGTGGGATGGGGATTCATCAATCCCGCCAACCATCATCCGTTCATCCCGGCGGCCACGGAATATGTGACGCCGCAGGGGATCACGCATCACTTCGGGGGCCTACTCGGTATCCTGGGAGCCGCGGGGGTGGTGTTCTTCGCCTTTATCGGTTTCGACGCGGTTTCCACCGCCGCGCAGGAAGCGAAGCGCCCGGAGCGGGACATGCCCATCGGCATTCTCGGCTCGCTCGTCATCTGCACCGTCCTCTATGTGCTCTTTTCCTACGTGCTGAGCGGTGTGGCCACAGTGCATGACTTCCGCACGGTCGGCCGCGAGGCTTCCGTGGCCTTCGCCATCACCAAGTACATGCACGGCTATGAATGGCTGTCGAAATCCGTGACCGTGGCCATTCTGGCGGGTTTCTCCTCGGTCATCCTGGTCATGCTGCTGGGCCAGTCCCGTGTCTTCTATTCCATGAGCAAGGACGGCCTCGTACCCAAGGTCTTCTCGGATGTGCATCCGCGCTTCCGCACGCCCTATAAGTCCAACGCTCTGTTCTTCGTCTTCACGGGACTCTTTGCCGCGTTTGTGCCGGAAGACATCGTGGGAGAGATGACCAGCATCGGCACGCTGTTTGCCTTCATATTGGTGTGCATCGGTGTGTGGATCCTTCGGCGCCGGCGCCCGGAACTGCCGCGTGCCTTCCGGGTGCCCGCTCTGCCGCTCGTCTCCATCCTGGGCGTCATTGTCTGCGGCTCGATGATCTACGGACTGGGCATTACGAACTGGCTGCGGCTGGGCGTATGGCTCGTGATCGGGTTGGTGTTCTACTTCCTGTATAGCGTGAAGCACAGCCGGTTGCGCGCGAAGAGCTGAAGAAAAATAAACCGGAAAAGCATAAGGCGCGGCGCGGGAGCGAAGAGCTTCCGCGCCGCGCCTGTTTTGGCCCCTCGCGTTGGAGAGAGTTTCTTCCTCTTGCATGCGGCTTAGGGTGGAGTAAGATTCGCAGCGGGCGCCCATGAACAGGCTGACGTCGAAAGCGCGGGAACTGGGGAAGCGGATGACGCGGCTGGACGCGGCGGCGGCGGGGTTCGTGCTGCTGGGCGCGGTGGCGCTGGCGGTGGAGTGGGGTGCGCTGGGCTTGGTTTTGAAGATTGCGGGAATGCTGGCGGCGGTGTACCTGGCGGTGCGGCTGGGAAAATGGTCGCGGGAGCGGGTGTTGTGGAGCCTCCGCAACCGGCTGATTGTGGCCTATCTGTTTATTGCCGTGGTGCCCGTGCTGCTGCTGATGGTGCTGGCCGTCCTGGCCGGGCAGATTCTCTATTCGCAACTGGGGGCGTATCTGCTCTATGAGGATGTGCAGAGCCGCCTGGAACTGATGCAAAGCGCGGCGGAAAGCCTGGCGGGAGGGTCGGCGACGGGAGTGGCGGCGAGGACCTACTTGCCCGGCTTACGCATTGATTACAAAGAAGATACGGAGTTTTTGCAGCAGTTGGCCGGGGAGCGGGCGCGGTCCTTTGCGGGGATTGTGCAGACCAGCGGGCAGCTGCGGTTGACGGTGCTGCGGCGGCTCGAAGGGGGCCAGGGGGCCAAGGTGGTGGAGCTGGATGTGCCCGTAACGGCGGAGTTTTTGGAGACGCTGGCGCCGGAGCTGGGGCCGGTGCAGGTGACAGTGGCGCAGAAGGTGGAGGCGGGCAAGAAGACGAACAGCGTGCGAATCGGCGAGGCGGACTACCGTGCGGTGGGAAAGGTGGCCACGCGGCGGAGGACCTTGCAGGCGGCGGAGTATTGGATCGATCCGGTGATCGAAGGCTTTTCCAAGCTGGAGGCGACGTACGTGGCGGGCGCGGAAAAGACGGAACGGGGGCATCCGGTCTTTGCGTTTTTTACGGCGCGGCCGTCGCAGCTGAACCGCAGGATTTTTTCTTCGCTGGGGGAGTTGAGCCGGGGAAAGCTGCTCTATTTTCAGATGGCCACGGTGTTTCTGCTGCTGATCGAGGCGGGGGCGCTGGTGACGGGGATTGTGCTGACGAAGGCGATCACCGGAGCGGTGGACGAACTCTACCGGGCGACGCAGCATGTGCAGGCGGGGAATCTGTCGTACCGGGTGAAGGTGGAGCGGCGGGACCAGCTGGGGGTGCTGGGGGATTCGTTCAACAAGATGACGCACTCGATCAGCCAGTTGATCGCGGAGCAGAGGCAGCTGCAGAATCTGGAAAACGAGATCTCCATCGCGCGGGAGGTGCAGGCGCAGCTGTTTCCGAGGAATCTGCCGGCGCTGCCGGGAGTGGAGCTGGAGGCGGCTTGCCGCGCGGCGCGGGTGGTCAGCGGGGACTATTACGATTTTATTCAGCTGGGGCCGGAGCAGGTGGCCCTGGTGGTGGCGGACATCTCCGGGAAGGGAATTTCGGCGGCGCTGCTGATGGCCAGTTTGCAGGCGGCGCTGCGCAGCCAGGCGCTGCTGGAGGGAAGCGGGACGCTGAGCACGGCGGAGGTGGTTTCGAGGCTGAACCGGCATCTGGTGAGGAATACGAGCGACGACCGCTTTGCCACCCTGTTTCTGGCGGTGTATGACAGCACGACGCGGCGGCTGCGCTACACGAATGCGGGGCACCTGCCGGCGGTGTGCATCGCGGGAGGGGTGGCGCGGAGGCTGACGGCCGGAGGGATGGTGCTGGGGGTGGTGGAAGATTACCAGTATGAGGAGGGGGAGCTGGAGGCGCCGCCGGGGACGCTGCTGATCGGCTACAGCGACGGGCTGGTGGAGCCGGAGAATGAGTACGGGGAGGAGTTCGGGATAGTGCGGCTGGAGGCGGAGGCGATGCGCAGGCAGGGGGCGGGGCCGAGGGAGATTGCCGAGGCGTTGATGAACGCGGCGGACGAATGGGCGGGAGCGGGGGAGCAGGCGGACGATATGACGGTGATCGTGGCGCGGCTGGGATAAGGAAAAAAGGGCAAGAAGGCGTGTAGAAGAAGGAGCGAGGCTGGGCTATACTGAAAAAGTTAGCGGCGAAACTTATGGCGATACGAAACCGAGTGGTATTGATTACGGGAGGCAGCCGGGGCATCGGACGCGGGATTGCGCTGCGCTTCGCGCAGGAAGGCGCGCGGGTGGCGCTGGCGTACCGGTCGAATAAGGCGGCGGCGCAGCAGACGCTGCGGCAGATTCAGACGGTGGGAGCGGACTGCGTGGCGGTGGAGACGGACATCACCGTGCCGGCGCGCGCGGAGCAGCTGGTGCAGACGGTGGTGGACCGCTTCGGGCGCGTGGATATTCTGGTGAACAACGTGGGGGATTTCCGCTGGGGGATGCTGGCGGATTCGTCGGTGGAGGAGTGGAACCAGATTTTTTCCTCGAACCTGCAGAGCGTGTTCTATATGTGCCGGGCGGTGCTGCCGCACATGCGCAAGGGGCGCTGGGGCCGCATTATCAATATGGGAGCGGTGGGAGCGGAGCGGGCGTTCGGGCAGGCCAAGATATCGGCGTATGCGGCGGCCAAGGCTGCGGTGGTGGCGCTGTCGCGGTCGCTGGCGCTGGAAGAGGCCAAGAACGGGATCACGGTGAACGTGGTGAACCCGTCGAATATCGATGAGAAGGAACTGACGCTGAACGAAGCGCGGCGGATGAAGGACGCGCGGTTCCCGATTGGGCGTCCGCCGACGGCGGAGGACGTGGCCGCGGCGGCGCTGTTTTTCGCGTCGGATGAGTCGGAGTACGTGACCGGGCAGGTGGTGAACGTGAGCGGCGGGTGGATGTTGTAGGAGGCCCGTAGGGGCACGGCATGCCGTGCCCCTGCGTCCAGTGAACCTTTCATGAAAGCATTGACCGCGGCGGAAATGCGCGAAGTGGATCGCCTGAGCAGCGCGCGATTCGCAATCCCCTCAAAACAATTGATGGAAGAAGCCGGAAGGCGCGTGGCGGAGCTTGTGCAGGAGAGCGCGCCGGAGATGCCGGTGCGCGTGGCGGTGCTCTGCGGGAAGGGCAACAACGGCGGGGACGGGCTGGTGGCGGCGCGCACCCTGAAAAGCGCGGGGTATGAATTGCGCGTGCTGCTCTTCGGGCGGGCGGCGGAGATGCGTGGAGACGCGGCGGAGAACCTGGCGCGGTGGCGCGAGGGCGGGGAAACGGTCACGGAGATTCCCGATGCGGCGGGATGGGAAGCGGCTTGGGCGGAAGTGGCCGGCGCGGACGTGATTGTGGACGCGCTGCTGGGAACGGGATTGCGGGGAGCGGCGCAAGGGGCGGTGGTGCAGGCGATTGCGGACGTGAATCGTTTGTCCGGGAACGCGACGAGCAGCCGGCCGAAGCTGATTGTGGCGGTGGATATGCCCTCGGGGCTGCCCTCGGATGGCGGTCCTGCGGAGGGAGAAGTTTTGCGGGCGCACGTGACGGTGACGTTCACGGCGGCGAAGGTGGGGCAACTGGTTTCGCGGGACGCGGCGGCGGTGGGGACGCTGCGGGTGCGGCAGATTGGGACGCCGGCGGCGCTGGTCGAGGAAGTGGGGCAGGGGCGGGTGCGCTGGGTTGAGCCGGGGGAGTTTGCCGGGCTGCCGCTGGTGCGTGCGGCGGGAACACACAAGGGATCGTACGGGCATGTGCTGCTGGTGTGCGGGTCGGTGGGAAAGAGCGGAGCGGCGGTGCTGGCGGGGCGGGGTGCGCTGCGGGCCGGAGCGGGGCTGGTGACGGTGGCGGCGCCGGGCGCGGTGCGCGCGGAGGTGGCCGCGGGGCAGCCGGAATACATGACCGAAGGATTGGATACGACGGAGGAAGGAACGGCGGACCTGAGCAGTTTTGGGTATGGGCGAATGGCGCGGATACTGGCCGGGAAGAGCGTGATGGGACTGGGGCCGGGGCTGGGAACGCACGCGGCGACGCAGCAGTTTATCCGGGAAGTGGTGGGCGCGGCGGAGATACCGGTGATACTGGATGCCGATGGGTTGAACGCGTATGCGGGGCAGGCGGAGAAATTAAGCGGAAGCAAGAAAAGGCCGCTGACGGTGACGCCGCATCCAGGGGAGATGGCGCGGCTGGTGGGAAGCACAAGCGCGGCGGTGCAGGCGGAGCGCTTGTGCACGGCGGTGGAAGCGGCGCGGCGGTGGAACGCGTGCGTGGTGCTGAAGGGATTTCATACGGTGGTGGCGGGGCCGGATGGGAACGTATTTGTGAATACCAGCGGAAACGCGGGGCTGGCCAAAGGCGGGTCGGGCGACGTGCTGACGGGAGTGCTGGCGGGGCTGGAGGCGCAGTGGGGAAGCGCGGATAGGACAAGATTGGCGGCGCTGGGAGTGTACCTGCACGGAATAGCGGCGGAGCTGGCGACGAGGGGAAGGGATTGCTCGGGATTGCTGGCCGGCGAAGTGGCGGAGGCGATTCCGGCGGCGCGGCGGGAACTGCTGGGGGAGTTGCGGAAGCGTGGTTAAGGAGCGCATCACCAGCACGGCGGAAGAGACCATCGCGCTGGGGCGGGAGATCGCCGCGGAGCTGAAGGCGCCGGTGCTGGTGCTGCTCTACGGGGAGCTGGGCAGCGGGAAGACGACGCTGGCGAAGGGAATTGTGAGCGGGCTGGGAGCGGCGGAGGAAGACGAGGTGACCAGCCCGACGTTTACGCTGGTGCATGTGTATGGGAAGGGCGCGAAGGTGCACCACGCGGACCTGTATCGAATCGAGAGCGCGGCGGATTTCGAGTCGCTGGGGATGGAAGACGTTTTCGCGGAGCCGGGCGTGGTGATTCTGGAGTGGCCGGAGAGAGTGCCGGTGCCGGGGGAGTGGCCGCAGGTGCGCATCCGGCTGGAGCATTTGGGAGGAGAGCGGAGAAGGATTCGGGTGACGGGCGGGGATGATGAATAGGGCACAAAAAGGCTTACCCGTTAACCTCCCGTGAACGTCCGCAGGATGCGTTCTTGCCCCATCGGAGCGGGGTTGTTACGTTAGGGAATACCCGTTGGGGCGGGTGGCATGCCGACTGAACTGTTTTCATCGGACCCGGGAGGATCGGGCCGGATCGAATTAACGCCGTATAACGCGACGATTCCGCTGGGATCGATCGCCATTGGCGTTGACAATATTCATTACGACGTCTACCTCAGTCCCAAATTTGTTCAGGCCTCGCGCGATTACCTCTTTGAACTGATCCGGCAGAGCGTGAGCAATTCGTATCTGGCGGGGATCGAGCTGCGCCCGGCGAAGAGCATTGATAACAGCGGGTACCGCAAGCTGCTGAACGAACTGCTGCACGGCGCGCTGACGCAGGCCAAACACCACAAAAATATCGAGATCGACCACCTGTTCCGCGTGGCCCTGGTGAAGTTCCTGACGCAGGAGCTGGGCAACCAGTTCGGCAACCTGCTGCTGGAGGGCAAGGCCTGGATTCGCCAGCGGGGCGAGTATTTTGAGCGCAGCCAGGGGGCCCACGTATTGAAGGCGCGGCTTTCGGAGCTGCAGGCGGCGCGGCGCAACGTGCTGCGCGGGCCGGGGCAGCAGATCCAGCAGATCCTGATCGACATCGAAGAAAACGTAATCAGCAAGGCGCGCAAGGCGCTGTTCGGGGAGGAGTACGCGCCGGTCTATGAGCTGCTGAAGAACCGCATCGCGTTTCTGGACGGGGGCAAGGACGAAATCTTTTTTCTGGAAAATTACGTGCTGCTGGGGAGCTACGCGCGCGACCCGGACCGCTTCGAGGAGATGGACGCGCTGTTCCAGGAGTTCGTGCGCGAGGCGGGCATCGAGCTGTCGCTGGAATCGGAGCAGGGGGAAGCGGGGAAGAGCTACGGCGAACTGCTGGAGCAGGTGCACTCGGTACGGAAGGACATCGCCACGCTGGAGGAGCAGCGGGAAGGGCTGCTGCGCAAGCAGGAGGGCGGCGGCGGAGGGCTGCTCTCGCGCTTCATGGGCGGGGCGGAGCCGGGGGACGTGAAGGCTTCGCTGAATGACGTGGAGATGCGCCTGAAGCATCAGCAGGTGCGGCTCGAGGAACTGGGGCCGCAAATGGATGATGCGCGGCAGAAGATGGAGTTTTATCAGAAAGAGAACGCCGGGCGGCTGGGCGATTACCTGAACGAGCCGGAGAATGCGCGGCGGATGTTTGACGTGGCCGCCGCGGAGGGAGAAGAGGCTGGCAAGCGCGGCAAGCTGCTGGGGCGGCTGATCGACCGGCTGGAAGAGCGGGAAGTGCTGCTGCACGTTCTGGCCAGTTACGAGGTGCGGCCGGTGCGGCACGAATACTGCCCGCCGGTGCATTTGCAGCAATTGAGGAAGGCGCTGGTCTCGAAAGAAGAATTGAAGCGGGTGGAAGAGGTGCTCAAGCAGGTGCCGGCGCGGCAGTTGTCGCTGAAGCCGCTGGAAGAGCTGGCCAAGAGGATCCGGAAATATTCGAGAAGCGAGAAGGAGCCGCTGGTGCTGAAGTTCGCCACGGATTTTCTGCGGCTGCGGCGGGATCTGCGCGACGCGGAGCATCTGGCGGCGTGCATGGAGCGAGTGAGCCTGGTAACCACGGAGCAGATGCGCGATCTGTCGCGGATGAACAACCGGCTCTACGAATGCGTGTTGCAAGGGGAAGCGCGGGCGGCGGAAGAGCGGGTGATCTCGCACGTGATCATCAAGACGGACGTGCGCGGGTCCACGGGGATGACCCAGGACCTGCTGGCGCGGGGGCTGAATCCAGCGTCGCATTTCAGCATGAACCTGCACGAGCCGGTGAAGAAGCTGCTGGACCGCTATGACGCCAAGAAAGTATTCATCGAAGGGGACGCGATTATTCTGGCGATTTTCGAGACGGACGTGAACCAGGCGTATGCGCGAATCGTGGCCAAGGCCTGCGTGCTGGCGCGGCAGATTCGCGCGGTTTCGAATACGTACAACGACAAGGCTTCGGCGGGAGAACTGCCGCGGCTGGAAATCGGCAGCGGCATCGCCTTTCAGGGAGACGCGCCGGCGTATTGGACCGACGGGGATTCCAAGATCATGATCTCGAAGGCGCTGAACCTTTCGGACCGCCTGTCAGGATGCGCCAAACTGGCGCGGCGGCTGCTGGCGGGGCAGAAGACGCACTTCAGCGTGTTTCAGTTTCTTTCGGTGGTGGAAGGGGCTTCGGCGGAAGAGGCGGATGAGTTTCTGGTGCGCTACAACATGAACGGGATCGAGCTGAACGAGGACGGCTTCAAGAAATTGTCGGAAGAGATTTCCATGGACCGCATCGAGACGTCGCTGGAGATGCCCTGGGGCAAGGATCAGGTGATCCTGTGCTACGGGGAAGTGCCCATGGGAGACTCGGTGGAGCTGATTGTGCTGCGCAAGGGATTCGCGCGGGAGCTGCTGCCGGACGGGCGCATGGGCAAGGCCACGGACCATTCTTACTATGAAGTGTGCACGGCGCCGGCGCTGCACCAGCTGGTGGCGGCGCTGGCGCGGGCGCATGCGGCGCAGGGCGGCGGGGCAAAGCAGTAGAGCGGCGGAATTCGTATCTGCCGGCGGGCGGCGCATTGGCGCGCGCAGCCGGGAATCCCTATACTTGCAGCGGGGGCGAAAGGGGTCCGGTGACTCTCCCGGCCTTCAAAGCCGGCGATTCCTGCCATCGAGGCAGGAATGGTGGATTCGACTTCCACACGCCTCCGCCAGAACTGATTTCCTGTTGGGCACTGGACCTCTGGACGAGGAAAATCAGGGATCGCTTTGCGGGTTCCCTCGCCCACGACGTACTTCCTCTGTTGAGCTTTCCGCAGCCATGGCGCTGCGGTTTCCTGTGGTTCATCACTCTTGTGCTTCATGGGGCGCCTTAAGCGTCCGTCTCGATTCACTGTCAAACCTGAGCATGTTGGTGGAATTTTACGCGTAAGCATTCTTCCTTTGCCGCATCACAAAACGCAGTGTTCAAGCAATCTCTTCTGCCTCTGCGTCATTTCACCCACATTCTTGAGGAGGAATGCTCTGTTGGGAGACGGTTGCCAGGGGCATACATTTTTTGTTGAGCTCACTGCGGCATTGCAACTCACTGTCTGGCTGTCACTTACAAAGGACTAGCAGGAAATCGAGAATAATTTTTAAAACGGTCAGTGACTTGCACTTGTCTTTCATGGTCATCATCCAATGCTGCCTCTCAATGGACTCAAGAGTGTGGGGTGTGTCCGGCGAGCAGTAAAGATTCTAGTAGTTCTATTACTGCTAGATTATTCGCCGGCGCTTGGCGACATCCATCCGGTTCCCCTGGATAAGAACGCCGATTCGTCCACCTGCCTTCCGTGCCACGAGAACAAGTCCAAGGGAAAGGCCGTGCACTCGGCCCTCCAGTTGGGGTGTACCGCCTGTCACGAAATTCGTGTCAACAAAGACGTCACTCGCATCAAGTTGACCGCCACCACGCGCCTGAATCTTTGTCTCAGCTGCCACGCCGACAAGAATGCCGCCGAAATCAAGGGAGTGGTGCACAAGCCGGCGGTGCGCGACTGCCTCAAGTGCCACGACCCGCACAGCTCGGACAACAAATTTCAATTGTTGAAGCCGGCCTCGGGCGACGGCAAAAGCAATCTGTGTCTGGATTGCCATGCGGTTGGACAAAATGTTCCGCCAACGGGCAGCCGGCACCCGGCTCTGGACATGGGTTGCGACGCCTGCCACACCAATCACAAGACCGGTCCAGGCGCGGATCGCGAATTCAAATCGCACCTGTCCAAAGCGGTTCCGGCTCTTTGTCTGGATTGCCACGACGTTAAAAATAGCGATTTACAAAAGGCTCACGCCAACCAGCCTTTCGAGAAGACGGATTGCCTGACCTGTCACGATCCGCACCAATCCGACCGCCCCAAGCTGATGCAGAAATTCATCCACCCGCCCTTCGCCGAAAAGCAGTGTGACCTCTGTCATCAGCCGGCCAAGGACGGCAAAGTGGTCCTGACCCAGGCCAGCGCCAGGGAACTGTGCATCACCTGCCACGACGAACAGGCAAAAAAGATCGAGAGCGCCAAGGTGCAGCACCCCGGCGCCTTGGGCGACTGCACCGATTGCCACAGCCCGCACGCCGGAAAATCGCCGGGATTCCCCAAGCCCGACGCGGTGAATGTGTGCTTGAACTGTCATGCCGAACGTGCCGAAGAGGGCAAAAAGCACGTCCTGCACCAGCCGGCGTTCCAGCAGGGCTGCGCCACCTGCCACGAGCCCCATGGCGGCGACCAGCCAAAACTCCTGCGCACGCAGGGCAATGCGCTTTGTCTGGAGTGTCACGGCCCCGAATCGGCGCCGCAAAAAATTGACGGCGGCCTGCTGGCGATTTTCGGCGGCAAGGTGAAACTGCCCGGGGACTATTACAAGAAAAACAAAATCATGATCCTTCCGCTGAAATATGGCCTGGGCCATCCGGTGCAGTATCACCCCGTCTCGGACGTCATGAACCCCACGGACATCACCAAGGTGAAGACGCCGATGAGTTGCCTGAGCTGCCACCAGCCGCACTCTTCGGCCAAGTCCGGCCTGCTGGTCAAGGATCAGGAAGAGAACATGGCGTTCTGCGATACCTGTCACAAAAACCGCGTCACGATGGGAGTGCGCTAAATGTTCGCAAAGGAGGCCATGGCAATGTTCACGCAGCACACCCGTTCCGCGCGCGGCTACCGCGCCGCTGTCCCGCTGCTGGCTTTTCTCGCGCTGCTGCTGGCCTTTTCTCGCGCTGCTGCTGGCCTTTTCTCCCGCATCGTACGCCGATAAGAAGAAGGGAACGAACGCGCCTGCCGCCAAGCCGGTCGAAAAAATAAAATTCGATATCTCCAAACTCGTTTGGCCCAGCCCCCCGTACATCGCCCGCGTCAAGTTTCTGGCCTACTACGCGGGCATGAAGCTTGATCAGCGCGAAGCGGCCGCCAAAAAGAAGACCAAGTCCAGTTGGATGGACCGCCTGGCCGGCACCCAGCAAAAGGAAATGGCCGATATCGTCAAGGATTTCCCCTTTCAGTTGATCGGTCCCTACGGGATTGGCATCGATTCCCACGGCCTTGTCTATGTTGCCGACCAAAGGGTGGGCGCCGTCTTCATCTTCAACACCGAGACCCGCGCTGTGCAGCTGATTCGCAACGGCCACGAGGCGCATTTTGGCCTGGTCAACGGAATCGCGCTCGATGACAGCGATCGCCTCTTTGTCTCCGACGGGAAACTGCACCGGGTGCTGGTGTTCAAGCCCACTTGGGAAGGCGGCAAGGTCACTCATGAAGTCGAAGGCGTCATCGAGGAAGGGTTGCGCGACCCGGTGGGATTGGCCCTCGACAGGGAAAACCGCTTCCTCTATGTCGTGGATACCCAGCAGGACCAGGTGCTCGTCTACGATGCCGACACTCTAAAACCGCTGCGCCGCATGGGCACCGGCGGCAAGAATCACTGGCTCACCGCTCCGGGCGACTTCGCCGCTCCCTCCAACGTCGCCGTGGACAAGGAAGGCAACGTCTACGTGACCGATACCCTGAACAACCGCGTGGAAATCTTCGATCCCGATGGCAAATTCATCAGCCAATTCGGCAAGCACGGCGACGGCCCGGGATACTTCGCGCGCCCCAAGGGCATTGCCGTCGATGGCGATGGACACATCTGGGTCGTGGATCAGTATCAGGACCGGGTGCAGGTCTTTAACCAGGAAGGCCAGTTGCTGACCTATCTGGGCGGGCACGGAAATTATCCGGGGCAGTTCGCCTCGGCGGTGGGAATTGCCATCGACAAGAACAACCGCGTCTTTGTCACTGACCAGTATCCGGCGCGGCTGCAGATGTTTCGTTATGTGACCGACGCCGAGGCCGAAACCGAAAAAAAACGGCGCGAAGAAGAGGCCCAGCGCAAGGCGCCGGCGGCAAAGGAAGGGAACACGTCCCAGACGCGCAGTTCTCCGCCGAACTAGGCTCACGATTTTTGGGTGTACTCGGGCGCCAGAGACAGGCAACCGGGAAGCGGGCACCCAAAACGGACGCAGTAGAAGTAAGCAATAGCAGTCGGCAGTAGAAGTAAGCAATAGCAGTCGGCAGTAGAAGTGAAAGCAGTTGCAACAAAGAGAACCAGGAGGTTACATCCAATGAAAAGACTCACCCTAGCACTACTCATCGGTCTGGCCGCCGCTTGTACTTCGATGGCTCAGATCACCACTCCAACGTCCGACGTCCTCGGCGCGCACCTGAATTATGGTCGTGGGTGCGCGGCGTGCCACGCTCCGCACAGCGGCGCGTGGGGCAACGGCGCGAATGCATCCGCGGATACCAATGCGGGTGACGTCGCGCTGTGGGGCCAGGACGTCAGCAGTCTCTACGGCAAAGTCATCACCACGGGGCAGAGCTCGCACGGAACCACGGTTGTGGAAACTCTGCCGACGAGTTATGACACCACCCGGCCCGACACGGGCGGCGTTCTGACGTGCCTGAGCTGCCATGACGGCAACTACGCGCAGGGCGCCATGATGAAAAACCAGGTCTATGAGGCCCTTCCGGCCACCTATGGCACCTTCAACAAGATTCCGACCTTGCTCGGAAATGATGGCAACGCCAAAGGCGATTACCTCAACGATCACCCCGTGGGTCTGGATGCAAAATTTACCTGCGGCGGCGCCTATAACTGGGATTGCACCAACACCGCTGGCGTGATCGCGATGACCGGGACAGCCTCCTCGGCGTTTGTGCAGAACTACGGCTTCTTCGTGAGCCTCAAGACATACAACAGCACGGCCGTGGTGGTCTGCACCACTTGCCATAACCAGCACATGATGAACGTCGTCAAGGTCACCAATGGGCCGAAATCCGGATTGCCCACGGGTATCTACGCCACGATGTTCTTCCTGCGTGCGCCCTACAACCCCGGCACCACCACCGCCGGCGCCAACCAGACGGCGCAGTTCTGCCGACAGTGCCATGGTAGCGTATCCAACGAAATGAACGGTGGCACGACCATCCCCACCACCTTCTAACCCTCGACTGGGGGGAGGGAGAAATCTCTCCCCCTTTTTCAAAGCGCCTGATGTGCGGAGAACCTCATGAATAAATTTTGGATCGCCTGCTCGCTGAGCCTTCTCTTCCAGATGAACGTATCCGCCCAGCTCATGGCCTCCCATGGCTCGGCCTCTGTGGCCAAACAGAATGGCACAGCCGCGCAATTCACCGGCAAACCTGTCGCGCGAGTCAACGGCGCCATCTTGACCGACCGTGACTTGCTGCTCAAGGAGTACCAGATCTTTCCCTACGCCCAACAGCATGGCGGCAGCATCCCCAGGGAGATGGAGCCGGAAATTCGCAGCGGCGCCCTGCAGATGCTCATCTTCGATGAACTCCTCTATCAGGAAGCCCTGCGCCGCAAGATGACCGTTCCCTCCGCTCAGCTGGAAAAAGCGCGCGCGGAGTTCCGGCAACTTTTCGCCACCCAGGACGAGTATCAAAAGGCTTTGGCCTTGGATTTTCAGAGTTCCGAGCAGGTGCTGCACGAAAAGATTCGCCGCTCCATGCTGATTGAAGCCATTCTCAAGACCGACGTCCAGCGCAAAGCGGCTCTCTCGCCCCTGGAGTTGCGGGCCTACTATGCTAAGAACCCGGCCCGCTTCCTGTATCCGGACTCCTTCGCCATCCAGACCATTTCCTTTATCGCCCCGGAAAAGGCCACGCCGCCTCAGCTGCAGGAAGCGCGCCGGCGGGCCGCGGCGGCGCTGCCGCAGGCCCAAGCCGCCAAAAACTACAACGAATTCGGCTTGCTGGCGGAAAAACTCTCCGAAGACGACTTCCGCGTCAAGATGGGCGATCACAAAGCCGTCCCTCGCGCCAAGATTGCTCCCCAGGTTGTGCAGGCGCTCATGGCCTTGAAGCCCGGGCAAGTCACCGGCGTCCTCCAGGTCGATCAGATTTTCACCATCGTCCGCCTGATCCAGCACATTCCCGCGGGCAAGATGAAGTTTGAAGAGGTGCAGGTCCCGTTGAAGGCCGAACTGGAAAAAAAGAAATTGAACGAAGTGCGGTCCACGTTAAACAAGAGGCTGCATCAGACCGCCAAGGTCGAGGTGCTCTAACGAGGCCGGGATGAGGTCATGAGCCGCTCACTGCAAATCGCGTGCTGTGCTCTGGCGGGACTGCTGCTCTTCGCGCAGCCGGCGCGGAGCCAGGTGCAGGCCGGAGACCTGAGCATGACCCTGAGCGGCGCCATGTCCGGCGGTTATGACGGCCAATATGGCAACATGATTTCTTCTTCTCACGGGATGGTCTTTGGCGGGGATGCCACGCTGTCCGGCTTTTACTACGACCCCAATTTTCTCAATTTCAATTTCACTCCCTACTACAATCAATCGCGGGCCAATTCCGGCTTCCGCTCGATTTTCGAAAGCAGCGGATTCAATTTCTCCACCGGCATCTTCAGCGGGAGCCATTTTCCCGGTTCGATCAGCTACGCCAAGGCGTTCAGCAGCCAGGACACTTTGGGAATTCCCGGCATGACCAACTTCGCCACCCACGGCAAGAGCGGCACGTTGGGCATCAATTGGAGCGCGCTGGTTCCCGATAAGCCCAGCCTGTCCATCGGCTACCAGCGGGGCAGCAACGACTACTCCTTGTTCGGCACCGACCAGGGCGGCACCTCCCGGTTCCAGGGCTTCAACGTGCGCTCCGGCTATCGCCTGCAAGGATTCAATCTGGGGGCTTACTTCTCGAAATCCCTTTCCAACTCTTCTTTCCCGGAACTGTTCGCCAAAGGCTCCCAGCAGACCAGGACGGACGCGGACACAAACACCTTCGGATTCTCCGCCGGACACGCCCTTCCGCTCCATGGCTCGTTCTCGGCCAGCTTCAATCAATCGGAGATCAACAGCAACTACCTCGGCTTCAATTTCAACGGCACCATCGATACGATCAATGCCACAGCGGGCATCCAGCCCACCAACAAACTGCACCTGCAAGCGAACACCAGCTACACCAACAACCTCAGCGGAACGCTGTACCAGTCCATCCTTTCCGCGACGGGCGGCGCCAGCGCCGCTCCTCTGGCCACGATTCCAGCCTCCGCCACCGGCCACACGCAGTCTTCGCACTCCTGGGACATGCTCGCCAGCGCCAGTTACGCCTTTATCCCCAATCTCCAGGCGCAGGTGTTTGGCGAGCGCCGCGAGCAAACCTTTCTGGGCCAATCCTACGGGGCAACTTCTCTCGGCGGAGGCTTGAGTTACGGCCGGGCGCTGTTTGGCGGCGGTTTCAACGCCTCCGCTTTTGCGTCGGAAAACTCGTCCGATAACAATCCTGCCCGCTCGCTCGGACTGAACAGTTCCGTCGGCTATAACCGCGCCCTCGGCAAATGGAACGCCGCCGGCAATTTCAGCTATGCCCAGAACATGCAGACCCTGCTGGTCATGTACACGACTTCCTATTATTCCTACTCGGCCAGCCTGCGCCGGTCCTTTCGCTCCAATCTTTCCTGGAGCGGCGCCGCGGGTGGTTCGCGCACGGGTCTCACCGTGAACACGGGAACCGCCAGCGACAGTCAGAGCTATTCCACGGGGTTTTCGTATTCGCACTGGATCGGCGCCAACGCCAGCTTCGCAAAATCCAACGGCCAGGGCTTGCTGAATGCAGGCGGCATTGTCCCGGCCCCCATACCGCCGGTGGTTCCGGCGAATCTGGTCATCCTCTATGGAGGACAAAGCTACTCGTTCAGTCTGTCCAGTTCGCCGCGGCGCCGCTTGACCGTGGCGGCCGCTTTTTCCCGCGCCAAGCTCAACACCAGCAATGGCAGTCTTGCATCCTGGAATAAAACGGAGCAGTTCAACGCCCAGCTCCAGTATCAGTTCCGCAAGATGTATTTCACCGGCGGATTCACCCAGCTTTTGCAGGGATTTAGTGTGTCCGGTGCTCCGCCGAGTGTAGTATCGTCATTCTCCTTGAGCGTGTCGCGATGGTTCAATTTCTTCTAGGCATAGCGCGCAGGAAGGCATTCCCGGCCGCGGTTGCCTGCGCTGCGCTTGCCGTCCTGTCCCTCGTTTCGGCCGGGGCCGCGCCCCGAAAATCGCAGCCAAAAGAAAAGCCCGCCACCGCCGGCGGCCCGGAACTGCTTCTGCTGGGCGGCCGCAAGCTCAGCTATGACCGCAGCTTCGCCTCCGAGCGCGACGTAAGGCCCGCGCGGGGATTCTGGAAACGCACCCTGGCCATCGTCGCCGGCGAACCTGAATTCCACGCACTGGTCCGCCCCTACAGCATCGTCACGGACTCGCATGGCCGCATCATCGTCACCGATCCGGGAGCCGCTGGAGTGCACATCTTTGACTTCCCGCGGCAAAAGTATAAATTTCTCACCCGCCGGGAAGAGGGCCAGGCAGCGATGCTGGCCCCGCAATGCGTCGCCGTGGACGCCCGGGACAATATCTACGTAACCGATTCGGAAGCCGGCACGATTTTCGTCTTCGAGGCCTCCGGAAAATTCAGCCGCGTCATTGGCAGCTTGAAATATGGAGAAGGCTTCTTCAAACGCCCCACCGGCATTGCCGTCGATTCCGCCGCCCAGCGCATTTACGTGACGGACACGCTGCGCAATCAGATTTTCATGCTCGACTTGCAGGGCAATGTCCTGCAGCGAATCGGCAAACAGGGCCAGGGCGATGGCGAATTCAATCTCCCCACGGAACTCCGCCTGGATGGGGAAAACCTCCTGGTGGTGGACGCCCTGAATTTCCGCGTACAGGTCCTGAACCGCTCCGGTGTTTTTCTTTATTCCGTCGGAACGATCGGCGACGGCACCGGGCGCATGTTCCGCCCCAAAGGCGTGGCCGTCGATTCCGAAGGCGACCTCTACGTCGTGGACGGATTTTGGGGCGTGGTGCAGGCTTTCAACCGCAAAGGCCAGTTGCTCTATTATTTCGGGAATCGCGGCTCGGGTGCGGGCCAATTTCTGTTGCCCACGGGCCTGTTCATCGATCATGACGACCGCATCTATGTGGCCGACTCCTACAACCATCGCATTCAGGTTTATCGGTTTTACGGATTGAGCCCGCAACGCCAGGGAGGGATGCCATGAGGTTTCGGCTTCATTTGTTCTGCCTGCTTCTTCTTTTGGCGGGCGGGCCCCTGCCCGCGCAAGTCACCGGGGATGTGATCGGCCAGCACGGCTTCGGATCGGGCGGCAGCTCGCCCGTGACCGGTTCGTTGCCCGGCTCCTGTCAGTATTGTCATGCGCCCCATTCGGGTCTCGACGCCGGGGCTCTCTGGAACCAGACTCTCTCCTCCCAAACCTATACCCCGTATTCCAGCTCCACCGCCACCGGGAAGGGCAACGCTCAGCCCGCGCCCGGCACGGCCACCAGCTTGTGCCTGAGCTGCCATGACGGCACCGTCGCCGTCGGGCTGACCGCGGCCTACGGCAAGATTCCAACCATGGGCGCCATGCAGAGCAACGACATTCTCGGGACGGACCTGCAGGCTTCGCATCCCGTCAGTCTCGCCCTCCCTCTGAAAGACCGCATCGACCTTTTTGCTTCGCTCGCTGCGCAAGGCAAAACGGCGGACCCCACCGGCGCCGTAGCACTCATCAATGGAAACATCGAGTGCACCTCCTGCCACGATCCGCACGTCGAAGCCAAAGATCCCGTCGCGCGCAATTTCCTGGTTCGCGACGGTTCCAATGGCCAATTGTGCCTGTCCTGTCATGACCCCAACCGGACCATCACCACGCAAGTCAATCCCCTCGCCGGCTGGGCTGTTAGCATCCACGCCACCTCCTCTTCCAGAACGGCTTTGTCCGCCGGCATCGGAAGCTACGGCACGGTCACTCTCAACGCCTGCACTTCCTGCCATGTTTCCCACAATGCGCGCGGCGCCGCGCGCCTGCTGAGAGGACCGAATGAGCAGGACTGCGTGGCCTGCCACGGTGGAGGTTCCAGCGTCTCTCCCGCTCCGCTCAATGTTTTTGCCGAGTTTTCCAAAACGGCGCATCTTCTGCCTTCCGGCAATAATCTGCACGACGCCGCCGAAACTCTTCTCCTCAATAACAATCGCCATGCCACCTGCGTGGACTGCCACAACCCGCACGCCTCCAGTCCAACGCTCTCTTTCACCCCGCCGCCGCTCCTCCGCCCTTCGCAAACGGGAATTTCCGGAATCAGCGCCTTGGATGGCGTGAGCATCCTCAGCCCCGCGGTCAACCAGTTTGAAAACTGCCTGCGCTGCCATGGCACGAGCGCGGGAAAACTTCTGAACCCCCTGTATGGATACCATCCGTTGCGCGTGGTCTCCGCCGGCGATCCGCTCAACCTCATCCCGAAATTCGCGCTTTCTTCCTCTTCGAGCCATCCCGTGATGCATGACCGCTCCAGCCCTCTGCCCCAGCCCAGCCTGCGCTCGCAGATGCTGCAACTCGATGGCCTCACTCTGGGCCGTTCGGTGGGGACGCGCATCCTTTGTACCGATTGCCACAATAGCGACGACAATCGCGAATTTGGCGGCGGCGGACCGAATGGTCCGCATGGCTCCAAATGGACGCACCTTATCGAGCGCCGCTATGAATTCAGCCAGGCCGTGAGCCCAGGGCTGCTGGTGACCAATCTGAACCCCAGCCCCGATCTCGGAGTGAACGGCCCCTACGCCTTGTGCGCGAAGTGCCACGACTTGAACCAGATCGCCGCCAACTCCAGCTTCACCGAGCACGCCCGCCATATCAACGAGGGGTTTTCCTGTTCCGTTTGCCATGCCTCTCACGGAATGGGCGGCACGAACGCCAGCATTTCCGGGGAGAGGCTGGTCAATTTTGATAGCAGCGTAGTCGCGCCAAACGGCACGGCTCCGATTTCCTACTCGCGCGCCACAAATTCCTGCAATCTGACCTGCCACAACCAGCCGCACTCGCCGTCCCTGGGCGCAAGTATAAAGATCAGAAACTAGGGATTCACACCGCCTCCCGCGGCTCGCCATCCGTGCCGTTTCGTTGCTATTCTGATAGCCGGTGTGTTGCTTGCGCCCGTGGATATTGGCGGAGTTGCGATGGGCCGGGTGACGAGCGGATGGCCGGGAGAACGATGAAGATACTGCTGGTGGCGAGCGAAGCAGTGCCCTACGCGAAGACGGGCGGGCTGGCCGACGTGGTCGGCGGGCTTTCCAAGGCGCTCGCCGAGGCCGGACATGAGGTGGCGGTGGCACTGCCGCGGTACCGGCAGATTAAACCGGGGCCGGTGGTGAAGACCAGCGTCACGATTGCGCAGGGCGGGACGCTGCGCTTTCCGGCGATCACCGGCGGGCGGCGCGTGAAGGGCGTGCGCTATTTTTTCGTGGAGGACGCCGAGTATTTCGACCGTGAAGGGATTTACGGCAACCGCAACGGCGATTATGCGGACAATGCCGAACGCTACGGCGAATTCTGCCGCGCGGCGATTGAAATCGTAAAACAGGTGTGGCCGGCCGACGTGATTCATTGCCACGACTGGCAGGCCGGGCTGGTTCCCGTGCTGCTGAAGTCGGAGTATGCCAAGGATCCGGCGGTGAACAGAATTCCCGTGGTGTTCACCATTCACAATATGGGCTATCACGGGCTGTTCGAAAAAGAGTCGCTCGGGCGCGCCGGCATTCCGGAGAGCGCATATCATCCGGGAGGCCTGGAATTTTTCGAAAGCGTGAACCTCCTGAAGGGCGGGCTGGTCTACGCGGATTATCTGACCACGGTGAGCCGGAAATACGCCGAGGAGATTCAGACGCCCGAGTTTGGCCACGGCCTCGACGGCGTGGTGCGCGAGCGGCGCGCGCGGCTGCGCGGAATTTTGAACGGCGCGGATTACGCGGAGTGGAATCCGGAAACCGACCGCAAGATCGCGGCCAACTATTCGGCGGCGGACATGCGGGGGAAGAAACAATGCCGCGCGGAGCTGCTGGAAGCGTTTCATCTGGAGAAAAACGGGGAAAGGCGCGCGGTGGTGGGCATCGTCTCGCGCTTCGCCGGGCAAAAGGGATTCGACCTGATCGAGGAGCAGGCGGAGGCGCTGCTGAAGGAAGACCTGTTGCTCGTGGCGCTGGGCCAGGGCGAAGAGCGCTATGAAAAAATGTTCAAACGGCTGGCGGCGAAGCATGCGGGGCGCGCGGGCGTGAAGATCGCCTATAACGACGCGCTGGCGCACAAGATCGTTGCCGGCGCGGACATTTTCCTCATGCCCTCGCGCTACGAACCCTGCGGCCTGAGCCAGATCTACTCTCTGAAATACGGCACCGTGCCGGTCGTGCGCGCCACCGGCGGCTTGGATGATACGATTGAACCGGTGGACCCGGCGAAGGGAACCGGGACCGGCTTCAAGTTCGCGCCCTATACCGGCGCGGCCATGATGGCGTCGCTGCGCGAGGCCCTGGCGTGTTATAAGGATGCGGCGCTGTGGGGGAAAATTCAGGCCGCCGGGATGGCCCGCGATTTTTCCTGGAAGGCTTCCGCCGCCGAATACGGTAAGCTATATGAGGAAGCGCTGGCGGGACGAAACCAAATGCGCGGAGCGGCATCTAAAGTCTGATTGCCGGAATAAGCAGAATTTGGCAGGGCAGGGAATTCAATATCGAGGCGCCCCGCGGGACGCCCACAGGGGAAAAAATGGCAGAGAACGTATTGGTGGTGAATGACGCAAATTTCGAGGCCGAAGTGATCACGGCCAGCCAGACGCAACCGGTGGTGGTGGATTTCTGGGCGGAATGGTGCCGCCCGTGCCACATGCTGGCGCCCACGGTGGCCGAAGTGGCCCAGGACTACGCCGGCAAGGTGAAAGTCACCAAGCTCAACGTCGACGAAGCCATGAATTCGGCCGGGCGCTTCAACATTCGCGGCATTCCCACGCTGCTGGTCTTCAAGGGCGGGCAGGTCGTCGGACAGATCGTCGGCGCCGTCCCCAAGGAACACATCACCAAGGAACTCGACAAGCACCTGGGATAATTTCCCTGCAAGCGGCGGCAGGAACGGAAAGCGCGCGCACGAGTCTGTCTGGAGACCGAATGACGGAACAAGCCGAGACGACCTCACGAAAGATCAAGCCGGCTTCGCACCCGCCCCTGCTGGCGGGCGAACGCGGGCCGCAGGCCATGTCCCGGCCGGGTCTGCACGACACGGTGATGAAGATTCTCGATCCCCTGCCGCGCGGCAGAATTCTCGATTGCCCCGCCGGAGAAGGCGCCCTGGCCGAACGCATGCTCGCCGCGGGCTTCGACGTGCGCTGCAGCGACCTCTACGCGGAGCTGTTCCGCCTCGACGGCATCGAGATCAAGCAGGGCGATCTCTCCGGCACGCTGCCCTACGCCTCGGAAAGTTTCGAATACATCACTTCGCTCGACGGTCTCGAGCACATCGATTCGCCGCCGCAGGCCTTTCGCGAGTACCAGCGCCTGCTCAAGCCCCGCGGCCACCTGATCATCAGCGTCCCCAACATCATGAACATCGAGGAGCGCCTCAAGTGGCTGCTCTTCGGCTACACCTCGCACTTCAAACCGCTCTCCGACCAGTCCAAAACGAAAATCCGCTACGACTACGCCGGCAAGGACGAAATCGCCGTGCACGCCAATCCCATCGGCTACAACGAACTGCGCTATTACCTCGAGAAAAACGGCTTCGCCATTCAAGGCGTCTATCGCGACCGCAAAAAAGCCAATCAGTGGCTCTATTGGCCGCTGGTGGCCGTCATCCGCCTGCTGGCCAAGCTGACCCCGGAAGCCCGCCGCAAAGACCGCTGGACCGAAGAGCTGGCCTCCGGCCCGGTGCTGCTCGGCGGCAACACCATCATTATTCACTCCATCAAGCAGTAGGACTTTGGCAGGGGGCCATGCCAGACGCTCTATCCGATAAAACTCCCCGCTGCGTCTGGGCCGGAAATGCGCTGAACATTCCCTATCACGACGCGGAATGGGGCGTGCCGGTGCACGACGACCGCGCGATTTTCGAATTCCTGATCTTGGAAGGCGCGCAGGCGGGCCTGAGCTGGGACACCATTCTGCGCAAGCGCCAGCGTTACCGCGAAGTCTTCGACGGCTTCGACCCCGCCCGCGTGGCCCGCTACGACCAGCGCAAGATTCAGGCGCTGCTGCACGACGAGGGAATCGTGCGCAACCGCCTGAAGATCGCTTCGGCCGTGGCCAATGCGCGGGCGTTTCTGAAAGTGCAGGAGGAGTTTGGCACGTTTGACGCCTACATCTGGCGCTTCGTCGGCGGCGTGCCGAAGCAGAACGCCTGGAAATCTCACAAAGAAATCCCCGTGCGCACGCCGGAATCGGACGCCCTGAGCAAGGATTTAAAGACGCGCGGATTCAGCTTCGTGGGCTCCACAATTTGTTACGCGCACATGCAGGCCACCGGCATGGTGAACGACCATCTGGTGAGCTGCTTCCGCTACGCGGAGCTTTCCCGCTAGCGATGGCGCTTGGCCCGCTGGCCTCCGCCTTGCGTTGAAAGCACGGCGGGCGTACGATGATTTGTCAGTTCGTAGGCAGGAATTCCCGCCTGAAAAATTCCTTCGCGCGGTAACGGTGAAGGGCCGGGTGCGGTTTGCGAGGCGCAGGATGAAATCGGTCGTGGTAGTGGGCGCGCAGTGGGGCGACGAGGGCAAGGGCAAGGTCGTGGACTACATGGCCGGGGCCTTCGATTACATTGCGCGGTGCGCCGGCGGGCACAACGCCGGGCACACGGTGATTTTTGATGGCAAGAAGTTTGTCCTGCAGCTGATTCCCTGCGGCATTCTACGGCCGAAGCAGCAGGCGGTCATCGGCACGGGCGTGGTCGTGGACCCGGCGGCGCTGGTGAACGAGATCGAGACGCTGGCCAAGGCGGGCATCAGCGTCGAGGGGCGCTTGCACGTGAGCAACCGCGCGCACCTGATTTTTCCCTACCATCGCGAACTGGACAAGGCCGCGGAAACGGCGCGCGGCGAAAACAAGATTGGCACGACCTCGCGCGGCATCGGCCCGGCCTACGAGGACAAAATGGCGCGCCGCGGCCTGCGCGTCTGCGATTTGCTGGACCCACAGGTGTTCCGCGAAAAGGCGGAGCGGGTGATCGCGGAGAAGACCGCCATCGCCAAGGGCACCTACGGCGCGAACGTGGATTTTTCCGGCGCCATTGACGAGACGCTGCGGCTGGGCGAAAAGATTCGCGGCTACATCGGAGACGCATCCGAACTGCTCAATGACGCGCTCGATCAGGGCAAGTCCGTGCTCTTCGAAGGCGCGCAGGGCACCATGCTGGACATCGACCACGGAACCTATCCCTTCGTGACCTCCTCGAGCGCGATTTCCGGCGGTGCGACCACCGGGCTGGGCGTGGCCCCGACGCGCATTAAGGGCGTGCTCAACGTTTCGAAAGCCTACACCACGCGCGTGGGCGGCGGACCCTTTCCCACGGAGATGCCCGAACTGGAGGCGCAGGAGTTGCGCGACCGCGGCAAGGAGTACGGCGCGGTGACCGGCCGCCCGCGGCGCTGCGGCTGGCTGGACCTGGTGGTTCTGCGCTACGCCAAGATGATCAACGGCATGGATTCCCTGGTGATCACCAAGCTGGACGTCTTCGACACGCAGAAGGAAATTCAGGTGTGTACCGGCTACAAGTACAAGGGTTCCATCATCCGCGAGATGCCGCCTTCGGCCGAGGAACTGGCCAAGGTTACGCCGGACTATAAAACGCTGCCGGGATGGTGCTCTTCGACGTATGGCGCCAAAGACGCCAAGAGCCTGCCCAAGGCCGCCGTGGACTATCTGAAATTTATCGAGGATTTCCTGCAAGTGGAAATCGGGATGATCTCGACCGGCCCCGAGCGGGACGCCACGATTATTCCCGCGGGAACGTTGTTTTCCTCGTGGTTGTAAGCTGAATCCAGCACCAGTGCCGTAGGGGCACGGCATGCCGTGCCCCTACGGACGTAAAGCCATAGTATCTTTGACATAGCATGCTTTCCTACGAACAGGCGCGCCAGGCCGTCATCCGCGAAGTGACCGCGCTCGGCAAGACCACGCGCGCCGGGCAGTCCGCTCTCCGCGAAGCCCTGGGCTTTGTCCTCGCCGGAGAAGTCCTCGCCGACCGCGACTATCCTCCCTTTCATCGTTCCACCCGCGACGGCTATGCCGTGCGCGCGGCGGAAGCGCAGCCCGGCGCGGCGCTGCCCTGCGTGGGCGAATGGAAGGCCGGGGACGCCTCCACGACGCCGCTGGCCGCGGGAACCTGCGTGCAGATCATGACCGGCGCGGGCGCTCCGCCGGGCGCCGACGCCATCGTGATGATCGAGCACACCGAACGCGACGGCGATCGGGTAAAATTTCTGCGCAGCGCCGCGGCGGGGCAGAACATCGTCCCGCAGGGCAGCGAAGCCCGCGCCGGCAATGCGCTGCTGCGCGCCGGACAGCGCCTGGGCTTCTCCGAAATCGGCCTCGCGGCGCAGGTAGGAGCGGTGCAGGTGGCTGTCCACGCCAAACCGCGCGTGGCCATTCTTTCCACCGGCGACGAAGTCGTCTCCGCCGAAGAAACTCCCGGCCCCTTCCAGATTCGCAACAGCAATAATTTCTCGCTGGGCGCGCAGGTGCGCTCCGCCGGCGGCGTGGAGGTTTCTCTCGGCAACGCCGCCGACCGCATGGAAACCATTCGCGCCAAGATCGAGGAAGGTTTGCAGTGCGATGCGCTGGTCATCTCCGGCGGCGTCTCCATGGGCAAATACGACCTGGTCGAGCCGGCGCTGCGCGAACTGGGCGCGCAATTTCATTTCGACGCCGTGGCCATACGCCCGGGAAAACCGGCGGTCTTCGCCACCTGCCAGGGCAAACCGGTCTTTGGCCTGCCGGGCAATCCCGTCTCCACGATGGTCACGTTCGAGTTGTTTGCCGTTCCCGCTCTCGATATCCTGAGCGGCGCTCCGCCGCGCCCGCTGCCGCTGCTGCGCGCGCGCCTGGCGGAAGCCGTGCGCCAGAATGCTGGCCTGACCCATTTCACTCCCGCGCGCATCGCTTGGGTCGAAGGCGAACCCGTGGTGTACGAGTTGCGCTGGCGCGGCTCGGGCGACATCGCCGCCCTGGGTCAGGCCAACTGTTTTCTGGCGGTGGATGGCGACGCTGGCGAGCTGGCGGCGGGCGATTGGGCCATGGTTCTGCCGCGGCGGGATGTCCTGTGAGGGGAAGAGGCGAGATGACCAAACTGTCGCATTACGGGAAGAGCGGAGAAGTGCGCATGGTGGACGTGACCGAGAAGGCCGTAACGGCGCGGACGGCGGTGGCGCGCGGCTTCGTGAAAATGCCGCCCAAGGTAGTTCGCGCGGTGCGCCGCCTGAAGAACCCCAAGGGAAACCCGCTGGAAGTGGCCCGCATCGCGGGTATCGCCGCGGCCAAGAGGACTTCCGAGTGGATACCTCTTTGTCATCCCCTGCCCCTCACGCGTATTGATGTGACCGCGCGGCTATGCCAAACTGGCGTGGAAGTGCAAGCCACGGTTACGGCCACGGCCCGGACGGGCGTGGAGATGGAAGCTCTCGTCGCTGTCTCCGCGGCGGCCCTGACGGTCTACGACATGTGCAAAGCTCTCGATAAAGGCATCGAAATCCGCGAAATTCACCTCCTCGAGAAGAGCGGGGGGAAGAGCGGCCATTATGTGCGCTCCTCCGGCGTGCGCGGGCGCGCCCCGGGCGGGAAGCGATGAGCGGCGCGGGCGGCACGGCGGTCCGGCTGTTGATCGCGGAAGATAATCCGCTGGTGCGCGAACTGATCGTCAAGGGCATGGAGCCCTATTGCGAAGTGATCGTGGCCAACGACGGCACCGAAGCGCTGATGAAGGCCATGGACAACCCTCCGGACGTGATCCTCAGCGATTTCAAAATGCCCGGAGTGGACGGCCGCCAGCTTTTCGAAAAATTGCGCGGGCGCGACGCCACCAAAAGCGTTCCCTTCCTGATCATGGCCAGCCGCGGCGACATCGAAGAACGCCTCCGTCCCCTGCTCGAGGGCGTCGAGGAATACATCATCAAGCCGTTTTTCATCAAGGACCTGGTCAGCGCGGCCAAAAAAGTGGTGGACCGCCTGCACCTCGAGAAAATGCAGAAGCGCGCTTCACGCCCGGGCGTGATTCAGGGCCGTCTCGAAGAGATGAGCATCATTGACCTGATGCAATCCCTCGAAATGGGCGCGAAATCCTGCCGCCTGACGGTGCGCCACGACAAGGAAACCGGCGAGATGTTTTTCTCCAACGGCCAGTGCAGCGACGCCAAAGTCGGAACGGTGGAAGGCGACGACGCGGCCTACAAGGTCATCTGCTGGACCACCGGCGAATTCGAAATCGATTTCAACGCCGCCAACGCCTCCACCCGCACCACCACAACGAAAAACACCACCGGCCTGCTGATGGAAGCCATGCGCCTGATGGACGAAGCCAGCCGCGACGCCGTGGACGCCTAGGGAAAGCGATCCCATGCGAGTAGCCATCCTGACCGTGAGCGATTCAGTGAGCCGGGGAGAGTACGAGGACAGCTCCGGCCCGGCGGTCGAAGAGTTCTGCGGCGCGCGCCAGTGGAACGCAGTCGCCAGCGCCGTCGTTCCCGACGAACGCGAAAGAATCGAAGGCCAATTGCGCAGCTGGGCCGACGCGGGCGAAGTCGACCTCATCCTCACCACCGGCGGCACCGGCATCGGCCCGCGCGACGTGACCCCGGAAGCCACCGCGTCGCTCTGCCAGCGCCTCATCCCCGGACTCGCCGAGGAAATGCGCCGCAAAGGAGTTGAGAAAACTCCGCGCGCCGTGCTCTCGCGTTCCGTCGCGGGCGTCCGCGGCACGGTGCTCATCGTCAATCTGCCCGGCAGTCCCAAGGGCGCCATCGAATCCCTCGCCGCCATCGCCGACCTCCTGCCGCACTGCGCCAAAATCGTCCGCGGCGCCCGCCACGACTGAAGCGCGACCCTCCGGCAAGTCCGCGTCTACCGGGGAATCACCGGCAGCACAATCCGCGAAGCGTGCAGCGCATCGTGCAGGATGCGGATGCGCGCGGTCTGCATGCGCGCGGAGGTCATCTCCGATTCTCCGCTTTGCAGGTTGCGGGAAAAGTGCGGATAGAACGCCCCGGAAATCTGTACGCGGATGCGGTGGCCCTTGCGGAACAGATTGCTGGTGATGAGCCGGTCGAGGACCAGGCGGTAGGTCTCCCCCGGCGTGAGCAGCTCCGGCTGCAGCGCGCCGTTGCGGCGGCTGGCGCGCTGCACGTCGAGGCCCGGGCTCATCAGGTTCATGGCCGAGCCGTCCGGGTGGACGTCCAGGAGGCGGACCCACAGGTCCAGGTCGCGCGCGTCGGCGGAAAGAAAAATTTCCGCGCGAATGGGCCCGGTGACTTCGGTGTCGGCCGCGAGGGGTTCGCTGTCGAAGACCAGCACGTCGTCGCGTCCGGCCAGCGAACGGTAGTCATGCGAGCCGAATTCGGCGTAGGGATCGCTGAGCGGATGCGCCGGATCGGAAACTATCGCCGGGCTGGGAGCGTCCGATGAGGGCGCTAGGGGCGCGGTGGGGCGGAGCGCGCCGGAGCGCGATTGGGCGTCAGCAGCGAAAAGGTAGAAAGACTGCTCCCGGGCGCGGGCCAGCGGCCAGGCCTCCTCGTCGCGCCACACGTTTTCGCCCATCACAAAAATGCGCACGGGCTTTTCCTTTTCCACTCCGTTGTCCACGTTGCGCACGTAGCGGTCCATCCAGCGCAGTATCAGCTCATCGTAATCAATCGCCGCGGTCGCGCCGAATTCGGTGTCCCCGGCCTTCGAAAATTCCTGCCGCCCGTGCGTCCAGGCGCCCAGAATGGTTCGCGTGCGCGGATTCTTTTCCCCGCGCCGCGCCGCCAGCAGTCCGTTGAAGTTGAAGGTGGCGCCGTCCGGCCCGTAGGTTTCATCGAACCAGCCCGACAGATTCAGCACCGCCGGCGTGACCCGGGAATATTTTCCCCGCAGTTCCGCCCAGTCCCACCACGGATCGGCCGAAGGATGCGCCAGCCAGTCGTAGTAAAACGGCGCGGCGGCTTTGAAGTCTGGCAGATCGAGTAGCGGCAGAAAACCTTGCAGCCGCGCGGCTTCGTGCTTCCAGGAGGCGGCGGCTTCCTCCAGCGTCTTGTCGCCGGGAAGATTCTTCTTCACGCGCAGGTCGGGCGCGATGTTCAGCCAGATCCAGTCGAGCCAGGAGCAGTCGAAGACCCCGCCGGAATAAAAGAAATTGCGCGGCGTGGAAAAGGTCATCGCCGGAACCATGGCCTTGAGGTGCGGCGGCGCCTCCATGGCGGCCAGCCATTGCACGGCGCCGGGGTAGGAGAGGCCAAAAGTTCCCACGCTGCCGTTCGACCAGGACTGCGCGGAGGCCCATTCGATGGTGTCGTAGCCGTCCCGCCCTTCGTTCTGGTAGGCGCGAAACTCCCCGCCGGAGGCGTAGCGCCCGCGCACGTCCTGGATCAGCACGGCGTAGCCGCGCACGACCGCTTTGGCGAAAGTGGTGAAATCGGCGATGGCCCGGTGCTTGCCGTAGGGCGTGCGATAGACCAGCACGGGAAATTTTCCTTCCCCGCGGGGCAGCAGCAGGTCCCCGCGCAGGATCACGCCGTCGCGCATGGGCACGGCCACATCCTTGGTGATGACGCCGGGGAATTCCGCGGCGGGCGAAGCGCTCTGCGCGGGCAGGGGCGGCGCGGCGGAGAGAATATAAAGAATAGCCGGAAAAAAGAGTCTGCGCATGGCGGACAAAGGGCCTCCAGGGATTTTCCAGGGGCCAAAGCGCCCCGCGAAGAGATTCTACTGGATTGCGCGAAAAGCGAAAGCGGGGAAATGCGCTGAAGGCGCGAAAACGCCGATTGACGCAAGGGAACGTGTCGATGAGAATGGAAGCATCATGGGCAAGAAACGAAGCGGGCAAAAACTGGCGGTGCTGGGCGCGGGCAAACTCGGCGGGATTTTACTCCGCGCCTATCTGAAGCAGGGGCTCTTCGCGGCCAAGCAGGTGACCGCCACGGTGCGCCACGCCGAAAAAGCCGCCGCCCAGAGCAGGGAACTGGGCGTGCGCGTCACCACGGACAATCGCCAAGCCGTCCGCGGCGCGGACATCGTCCTCCTCGGCGTGAAGCCGCAAGTCGTCGGCGAAGTCCTCAAGGAAATCCGCGCGGAGCTGGGTCCCAAAACGCTGGTCATCAGCGTGGCCGCCTCCGTCCCCACCAGCTACATCGAGCAGCACCTCGGCGGAAAAATTCCCGTCGTCCGCGCCATGCCCAACACCTGCTCGGCCGTCGGCTGCGGCATGACCGGCATCTGCCGCGGCACCCACGCCACCGCAGCCGATCTCGATACCGCCCGCGCCATGTTTGACGCCGTCGGCCGCACGGTAGTCGTGGACGAAAAGCACATGGACGCGGTGACCGGTCTTTCCGCCAGCGGCCCGGCCTTCGCCTACATCATCCTGGAATCCTTCGCCGAAGCCGGCGTAAAAGTCGGCCTGCCGCGCGACATTTCCACTCTGCTCGCCGCCCAGATGATGAAGGGCGCCGCCAGTGTGGTTCTCGAAACCGGCGAGCACCCCGCGCAGCTCAAGGATTCGGTCACCACCCCGGCGGGCTGCACCATTGACGGCATCATGGAACTCGAAGAAGGCAAGCTGCGCGTGACGCTCATCAAGGCCGTGGTCAAAGCCACGCACCGCGCCGGCGAACTGCTCTTCGAAAAGTAGCCTTCCTTCGCCGCTCGCTAAAAAGTACGAATCATTCTTCCTTCACTTGTTTCTTTGACTAGGCGCATTTCCCCGTCTGCACTATAATCCTCCGCGTCATGTCTATTTCCGCAGGAACCAAGCTGGGACCGTACGTCATCGAAGGGCCGCTGGGCGCCGGCGGCATGGGCGAGGTCTACCGCGCCAGCGACACGCGCCTCGGCCGCACCGTGGCCATCAAGATCCTTCCCGGCGCGCACGCCGCCACGGCCGAACTGCGCCAGCGCTTCGAACGCGAAGCCCGCGCCGTTTCCAGCCTGAACCATCCGCACATCTGCACCCTCTTCGACGTGGGCCACGAGAGCGGCACCGATTTTCTGGTCATGGAGTATCTCGAAGGCGAAACGCTCGAAGCCCGCATCGCCAAGGGTCCGCTCGCGCGAGCCGAAATGCTGCGCACCGCAATCGAAATTGCCGGCGCTCTGGACAAGGCCCACCGCCAGGGCATCGTGCATCGCGATCTGAAGCCCGGCAACATCATGCTCACCAAAGGCGGCGCCAAGCTCCTCGATTTCGGCCTGGCCAAGCCCGGCGGCGGCGCCCTGCTCATGAGCGGCGAAACCCTGCTGACCACTCCCGCGGGCGCCAAAGCCCTCACCGCCGAGGGCAGCATCGTGGGCACGGTGCAGTACATGTCCCCCGAGCAACTCGAAGGCAAAGAAGCCGACGCCCGCAGCGATATTTTCAGTTTCGGCGCCGTCCTCTACGAAATGGCCACCGGCAAGCGCGCCTTCGCCGGCAAAAGCCACGCCAGCCTGATTGCCGCGATTCTCGAGCACGAACCCAAGCCGATTTCCGAACTGCAGTCCATGACCCCGCCGCCCTTCGAGCGCGTGGTCCGCAAATGCCTGGCCAAGGACCCCGAAGAACGCTGGCAATCCGCCGGCGACCTCGCCAGCGAATTGAAATGGATCGCCGAAGGCGGCTCGCAGGCGGACGTCCCGGCGCCGGCGGCGGGTGGGAGAAAGCTGCGCACGCAGCTGGCATGGGCTGTGGCGGTGGCGCTGCTGGCGGGGTTGGCAGCGGGTTACTTCATGACCGCGCGTCTGCGAAGCGAATCGCCGCTGCATGTGGAGATCTCCCCGCCGGAGAAAATGATCTTCGATGCCACCGGAGATTTTGGCGGCGCTCCCGTGCTTTCGCCGCAGGGCGACCGCGTGGTCTTCGCTGCACATGGGCCGGACAGCGCCAAAGCACTGTGGGTGCGGCCGCTGAACAGCTTCGTGGCTCTGCGCATCGAAGGGACGGAGGGAGCCTCCCATCCGTTCTGGTCGCCGGACGGACGCTACCTCGGTTTCTTCTCCAATGGAAAGCTGAATAAGGTGCCGGCGGCGGGCGGTCCGGTGGTCGCTCTGGCGAATGCGGAGAATGCCCGCGGTGGCGCTTGGTGCGGCAATGATGCGCTGCTGTTTACCCCCAGCTTTCAGACCGGAGTGATGAAAGTGAATGCGGGAGGAGGACCGGCGACGCCCGTCACCACCCTGGACGAAGCAAAGCACACCACGCACCGCTGGCCGCAGTGCCTTCCGGACGGCCAGCACTTCCTCTATTTCGCCACCAGGCACTATGGCGGGCGCTCCGAAGACAACGGTGTCTATTTCGCCTCCCTCGACGGCAAGGAGGACCGCCTGTTGATGCCGACGGACGCGGGAGCCCAGTTCGCCTCCGGATATCTGCTCTTTCATTCTCAGAATGCGGTCATGGCTCAAAAGTTTGATCCCGCCTCGGGCAAGCTGAGCGGCGAAGCAATGGCCGTCCTGGACAAGGTCCGATACGACTCGGGAGTGTGGCGGACGCTGTTTTCGGCATCGAACAACGGCAGGCTCGCGTATCTGCCCGGGGAGAGCGGCGCGACGGGTTCGCAACTGGTCTGGGTGGACCGCTCCGGTAAAGATCTGAAGATTGTGGGCGAACGCGGAAATTATGCCTATCCGCGGATCTCGCCGGATGGCAAACGACTGGCGTTTCACTCCGGCGACCCGCAATGGGACGTGTGGATTCTCGATATCGAGAGGGGAGCCAGATCACGGCTGACCTTCGATCAGGGGACCAAAGAGGGAATGGCCTGGTCGCCAGACGGTAAGCAAGTGGTGTACAGCATGAACAAGGTGGCGTCGGGAGACAACTCTTTGGAGATTCACGCTAAAGCGGCAAACGGTAGCGGCCCGGACCAGACGCTGTTGTCCGAAAACGGAAAAGATCTTCGCGATGCGCAGTATTCTCCGGATGGCCGCTATCTAGTTTATCAGGTGACCAAAAACAACAGCTTCGAGGGTATCTATGCCAAGCCGCTGCAAGGGGACGGTCCGCCGTTCCCGGTGATGAAGCCGGCCGGGGCCGGGGCTCTGATGGTCGTGTTCAGCATTTCCCCTGACGGCCGCTGGATCGCCTATGACTCGGCGGAATCGGGAGTATCAGAGATCTACATTGCGCCGTTTCCGCGCGGCGAAGGCAAGTGGCAAGTCTCCGTCCACGGTGGGCTGATGCCAGCCTGGAGCGCCAACGGACGGGAACTCTACTTCTCGGTCGGCTCTTCCGAACTTTGGGCATCCTCCATCAGCGAAACCGGCGGCGAACTGCGGATTGGCATACCGCGGCTACTGTTTCAGACCAATGGAGTCGCGGGAACCATGTTCTTCGACGTAGCCCGGGATGGCCAGCGCTTTTTGATGAACCGCGCGATCGTGGATGAGCAGGGCGCGCTGCGGCTGGTGATGAACTGGACGAAGGAATTGGAGAAAAAGTGAAGCTGGAAAAGGGAACCAAACTGGGGCCGTACGAAGTCACTGGCGCGCTCGGCGCGGGCGGCATGGGCGAAGTCTACCGCGCCAGCGACACCAAACTGCGCCGCGAGGTGGCCCTGAAGGTGCTCCCCGAAATATTTGCCGCCGACCATGACCGCATGGCGCGCTTCGAGCGCGAAGCCCAGGTGCTGGCTTCGCTGAGCCACCCCCACATTGCCGCCGTCTACGGCCTCGAAGATTCCGGCGGTGTGCGGGCCCTGGTGATGGAGCTGGTCGAGGGGCCCACGCTGGCGCAGCGCATTGCGCAGGGGGCCCTGCCGCTCGATGAAGCCCTGGAGATCACCCGGCAGATGGCCGAGGCGATCGAGGCGGCGCACGAGAAGGGCATCGTCCACCGGGACCTGAAGCCGGCCAACGTGAAGCTGACGAAAGACGGTGCGGTAAAAGTGCTGGATTTCGGGCTGGCCAAGGCGCTTGAGGCGCAATCCTCGCAGATCGACATGGCCAATTCGCCCACGATCTCCATGGCCGCGACGCGCGCGGGCGTGATCCTGGGCACGGCAGCCTACATGGCCCCGGAGCAGGCGCGCGGAAAAACGGTGGACCGCCGCGCGGACATCTGGTCCTTCGGGTGCGTGCTGTTTGAAATGCTGGCGGGGAGGGCAGCGTATCGCGGGGAGACGGCTTCGGACATTCTGGCGCAGGTCATCACGCAGGATCCGGACTGGAGCGCTCTACCGGGCACTCTGCCGCCGCGCATCGAGAAGCTCCTGCGGCGCTGCCTGAGCAAGGAGCCCAAGCAGAGGCTACAGGCCATCGGGGAAGCGCGCATAGCCATCGAGGAGTTTCTGGCCAATCCGGCGGGAGCGTCGGGCCCGCTGGCCGCGGCCGGCGCCGCGCCGCAACCGAAATGGCGGCGCACGCTGCCGTGGCTGGGCATGGCGGCGATGGCGTTGCTGGCCGTGGGCGTGTTTTTCTTCCCCCCTCGCAAGCCCGAGCGCGTTCTCCGCGTCAACATCCTCCCGCCGGAAAAAGCCACCTTCCGCTTTGTCGGTGACAAGGCCGGTCCTCCAGTGATTTCCCCGGACGGCACGCACGTGGTCTTCCTCGCCGCCCTGGACGGCAGATCGCAACTCTACTTGCGCGCTCTTGATGCGGCTACAGCCGTCCCGCTGCCCGGAACCCTCGATGCCAGCTTCCCCTTCTGGTCGCCGGACAGCCGCTCCATCGCTTATTTCGCCGATGGCAAGCTCAAGCGCGTGGACATCGGCGGC
>Ga0315281_10000479_pt1 | contig 55527 bp, 92 predicted proteins | sample YL17G07_0_MG_FD_204540 | JGI IMG/M metagenome (GOLD analysis project Ga0315281, IMG submission 204540) | Sediment microbial communities from Yellowstone Lake, YNP, Wyoming, USA - YL17G07_0 | ecosystem: Environmental > Aquatic > Freshwater > Lake > Sediment | place: USA: Wyoming | collected...
GACTATAAACGCTACTACCTTAACCACAACAGTAACTGGTGGATCTGGAGCTAACTTATCAATAACTCTAGCGGATCGTCGCACAATAAAAGATTTAGCTGATTTTATAAATAGTCAAACAGGATACTCAGCTTCTGTTTCTACCGGATCTACTCAACTTCCTCCTTCAGCACTTGATCAAGTTTCTGCTTTAGGAATATGTTCTACCGGGTCTGATTTAGAACCAGGAAGAATTAAAAAATCATTATCAAATTTCGAGAACGCACTTAGTCAAAGCATTGCTGTAGATTTTACCGCAACAGCTACTAAAGGTCTTCCAGATGAGATGGCTTTTGTTGCTTATTTAAGCGGTGGAACATTAGGGGCTACTTTAGCTGCCGATGTTATCACTGCAATAGATAAAATGGAATCAATTAATACAAATTTCATAGTTCCTCTTTTTTCTAGAGATGCTTCTGAAGACATAACAGATGGATTAACAGATAGCTCATCTACTTATACTATTGCTGCTACTAATGCAGCAGTTAAGAGTCACGTTCTAAAAATGTCAACTTCTAAATTAAAAAAACATAGAAGCGCAATTTGTAGTATCTGGGGATCATATTCTGATGCGGCGGCTCAAGCTTCTAGCTTAGCAAACGCTAGAATTTCTCTTTGTATGCAGAAATCTTCTCAAGTTGATAGCTCTGGAACAATAGTTAATCATTTTCCTTGGCACACATCGTGTATTGCTGCTGGTATGCAAGCTGCTGGATTCTACAAAGCAATTGTTAACAAACTTGCTAACGTAATAAGTTTTGAAGATCCGTCAGGATTTGACTCTGGTAATCCAGGAGATGTTTCTGCCGCTATAGATGCAGGATTATTGTTCTTAGAACAAGCAATCGTAGGTAATAAATGGATCTCAGATCAAACTACTTATGGAGTAGATACTAACTTTGTATATAACAGTATTCAAGCCATGTACGATGTAGATTTAGTTTCTTTAGATTTAAGTAATAGTTTTCAGGTAGCTTTCGTTGGTAAATCACTTGCAGACGTAGATGCCAGTACTGCTCTTTCTTTCTTAGCTTCTAAGATGGAGAGTTATAAAAAACAAAAACTAATCGCAGCTTCTGACGATGCTCCATTAGGATTTAAAAATGCAAAAGTTAGTATAAATGGACCTATTTTAGAATTATCGCTAGAGATAAAACCAGCTTCTGCAATATATTTTATAGCTATCTCTATAGAGGTTTCTCAAGTACAGAGTAGTGCAGGTTAAGAATAATGACAATTAATAAAATTATATTAAGGAGATAATATATGGCTAAGGCAAAAGTATACACAGGTGCGAAAGCGAAAATTTTCGTAGACAACGTTTTAGTAGGAATATTTGATAGTTGCAGTTACTCTGTAAACGTAGGAGCAGAACCTATTCATATTTTAGGTAGATTTGGTCCTGCTGAAATTACTCCAACTTCTGCTGAAGCAGTTACGGTATCTTGTACTGGTTTTAGAATTATCGGAAATGGCGGACACGTTTTACCTAAATTCCCTAAACTTCAAGATCTTTTGCAATTAGAATCTGTTAGGTTAGATGTGATCACAAGAGATGGATCTGCAACTCTACCTATTATGTCCGTATTCAATTGTATCCCTGTATCTTACAGTACGGGTGTTAATGCTAAATCAACTTCAAGAATTAATATTTCATACCTTGGAACGAATTCTAGCGATGAGAGTGGAGCATCGGATGAAGGGGATGCGGTTAATTTACCATAATCTAATTACTATAATAGAGTTGTGTCATGGATAATCAAGAAATTATATACGATCTTCTTAAAGAAATTAGGGAAGATCAAAAAGATCTAGCTGAAAAAAGCAGTAGCCATAGAGAAGAAACTATAAGATGGCAGACAGAAGCTGGCTTTAGATTAGGTAACATAGAAGTCGATTTAAGAGAACACAAGGAAGGTGTTATCCAAAATAGGGAAGCTCTTGAACTACTACATAAAAGAGTTGAAAAATTAGAAGAACCGACCAAAGTCAGCAAATACTTAAATAAAAAAATAATGAAAATAGGTGCGGTTTTAATACTTATAATAGGCGTTATAGCTAAAGCTATAAAATTAATAAAAGGTCTGTAAAGACCATTACCTGAAGGGTCAGGTAATTAGGTAAAGGTAAGGGAATAGTATGGCTCTAGAGCGTAACTGGTCAGCCATTTCTGCACGTCCTTTAACCTCAGACGGAACCGATTCCGGTAAAGTCACAATCTCTTCCACTAAAAATTTCAAAGTAAAACAACAAGTTTTAATCAAAGCCACTACTCAACCAGATTTATTGGTTGAAGTAAAAAGAGTTATTTCCTCTACAGAATTGCTTGTAGGACCCAAAGGGAGTATCAAGCTAAGAACAAACATATCCTCTTACACTACAGCCTTATCTGCCTCTATATCAGCTCCAGAACAAGAAAGACCGAGTATCTCGCCTGCTGATTATGAAAGATTCGTAATAGAAGAAGAACCAACTTTAGCTAAAAGAGTAATATTAGTTGATTCTTTAGGTAATAAAATTGATGATGATGACGGTGCAATAGATGTAAACATTGTTAATAAATTATTTAAGAAAAAGAAAAATAAAATAACAATGACTTATGATCCAATCACTCAAGACATGGCTACTATAACAACTTTATTAAATGGGATTCCTCAAGAAATAGGGACCTTAACTTACGATTCTTTGTCTAATTTGATTGACATAGAAGTAGTGGACGCATAATATGGCACAAAATAGAATAAAACCAATGTACAATCCTATCGAAGATGAGATTCAATTCATAAATGATTTGGAAATGGGTTGGACTGTAAAAAATATACCAAAAGCATCATTTAAAGTATTAAATGGTTATACAAGAGTTTATCCAAATTTAACTATTCCAGACGGAATGATTATTGAAGTTGAAGATGGTGGGGAGTTGATCGTCTAGTGAGTATTTTAAGAACTAATGAAATAAAGCCAGTATCTGCACCAGGAATTGGAATAGGTGCGCCTAATATTCAACCCAGTGCTTTAATAAATATACAAAGTACTGAACAAGGTGTTGCATTACCTAGAATGACTACAGCACAACGAAATGCTATAGTTTCTCCTATTGAAGGTTTATTGGTTTATAATCTAGACGATGGTAGATTAGAACAATATACTAGCGGTCAATGGACCGTTGCTGGTAACGGATTATCTCCAGTAAAAAATGTATTAAGGGTAATAAAAAATACAGTTTTAAACGAAAATGATTTTTCTTCCATAAATGATGCATTAGCTTCTATTTCTGATAACTCTCCAACAAATCAATATTCTATTGAGATTGGTCCTGGAGTCTTCGTAGAAAATCCTATTCACATGAAGCCTTATGTATATGTTAAAGGTCAAGATTTTGATTCAACTGTTATTGAGGCAAATGATCCTACTGAACATCTAATATTCGCATGTGAATTCTCTTCTATTAGCGATTGTTTACTAACAGGATCTACTTTATCAGGCAAAGCATTAATCTATTATGCAAGCACCACTGGTACATTACAAACTGCATTTTGGGCTGAAGATGTAAGATTCGGACACGCAGATACATTAGCTATTGCCAATGGAACCTTAGCTCATTCTAATCTTTTTGTAAATAGTTGTAGATGGGGTGGAATATATCAATTCAATACTGGTTTTATAGCAAAATCATCTGGTATTCCTTTAGGAAGAATTATATTAAGAAATTCTACTAGTTCTAAATTATCTACACCTTTTCCTACTGATATGTTTGTTGTAGATGGAGTTGGATGCGAATTACATCTTAATTCTATAATATCTAGAACTGGAGAAGTTGGTTTAGGTGGAACAGGAATAAGAGTTAGGAATGGCGGTTTTCTTAGAATTCTCTCAGCCGATATGGATGGATGGACTAAAGGTCTTTGGGTTGAAGATATAGGAGCAGCGTGTACTGTTATTGGCGGTGTTTTAACTCTTGTAAATAATACAATTGATGTACAAGTAGATCCTTCTACTTTAACAGGTGGATTAATAGTTGCAGACGGTGATGATACAAAAATCATTCTTAATAGTGCCTTAACAAATTTTGGATTTATTAGTTTAAGCTTAGAAAATGGAAATATAGTTGTTAGTGGTAAATTAGAACAAATACAACCAGACGGAACGTTTACCGATATTAGTACATTGGCATCCAATTCTTCTCCTATGGGAATTTTAAGTGATGGAGATATAACTATTCCTATCAGCGGAACTACTGTAACTGTAACTTCTGGAAGTGGATATTTACAAAAATCAGACGGTAGTTTAAGAAAAATAATCTGGGTAGATACTCCAATAACTCTTCCTAATCATAGTACAAATTATTTATACTTTGATGAAAATGGTGTATTACAACACAATCCTGTCGTTCCTAATTTTATACAAAATATAATAGTAGGTCGAGTCGTAACTAACAATGGAGATATTCTTATAACGGAAGAATCTGGGTTATTAGCTACTCATAATTCCAATAATATTGGTGAAGCTTTAAGAAAAGGATTAGGACCTATATATGCTAGTGGGTCTACAATATCAGAAACTGGTACAAGAAATTTAACGGCTACTACTGGATCTTATTTTTATGGAGAAAGAAATTTTTTATTGAATGGTGGAAGTCCAATTTCTTTTGATACTTTTTATCAAGATGGAAGTGGTGATTATGTAGTAACTGAGAATGATACTCAAATAGATAATACCAAATGGGATGATGGTACTGGTACTTTAGCTTCCTTAACTGCTAGTTATTATGCTAAACATTCATTATATGCTTTAGGAGATTCTACTGGAGATTATGATAACGAAGTATATTTTACTGTTTATTCACAAGCAGAATATTCCGTATTAACACTAGCACAACAAGGAGATCTTCCAACTCCTCCGCCTTATTTATCAGAAGCTGTAGTTTTAATTGCTTCAATAATTGTTCGGCAAGGAACTGCAAATATAATAGAGATTAGAGATGAAAGACCAAGGGTTGGTTTTAAGTCTAGTGGTGTTTCTGCTGCTACTTTTCATAGCGGTCTTCTAGGATTAATAGCACCTACTGATGATCATACTCAATATATACACATTGATGGTCGCAGAGCTATGACTGGAGATTTAAGTTTAGGTACACATAACTTAACTAATATTGGTACGGCTAATGGCGTTACTATAGAGAATCATCATGCGAGGCATCAAACTGGTGGAGCAGACGCTATTCCAACAGTAACCACCTCTATTGATGGGTTAATGTCTGCTTCTGATAAAACAAAATTAGATGGAATTCCAGCATCAGCAGTTCCTACTTCTCGCACTATAATAGCTGGAGCTGGACTAACTGGTGGAGGAGATTTAAGTACAGATAGAACGCTGGATGTGGTAGCTAATGCAGATGGATCAATAATTGTTAATGCAAATGATATTCAAGTAGGAATTCTAGCTACAGATGTTCAACACGGCAATAGAGGTGGGGGTGGACTACATTCAGTAGCTACAACTTCAGTTGCCGGATTTATAAGTGCTTCTGATAAAACAAAATTAGATACCTTATTAAATGAAATATTAGTGACTCAAGGAGCAGGATTAACAGCAAATTATTCTGCCGGATCAGTCAGAATAAACGGAACTACCTATACACTTACCGCAAGCTCTATAACAGTTGCTACAGGAGCAACCAATGGTAGAATTTATGTTGACGTAGATGGAGTAGTAAAATCTACAACTTCCACATCAACTCCAGCAAATGCAGTACCACTAGCAATCTTTTCAAGTAGCGGTGCAGCTATTACTGCTCTTTCCGATAATAGAACTTTTATTAACAATAATATAACATTTGGTGCGTCAGGAGATATGACTACGATTACTCCAAGTCAAAGTGCAGCCGCAGGTTCTACTAATAAATATGCAGATGCAGGACATACACATTCTTCCGCAACAGGGACTCCTTCTACTATTAGTGGTAATGCTAATGCTCAAGGAGCATCTTCTAGTATTCCAAGATTAGATCATACTCATCAACTTACTGCTACAACAGCTTTAAACGATCACGTTCCACAATTTGATGGATCAAACTGGCAAAACATTTATCCAGAAGCTCTTAGAAATTCTTCACATGCTTGGATGAAGTTTGATGATTTTTTTACTGGTAATGATAATAGCACGGATAAAAATATTTCTGGTGATTTAAACTGGTTTTTTGATAAAAATGGTGCAGGCGGTACGGGAGATGTGAGTTCTACATTAGTAGATGGTAATCACCCTGGTATTATTAGATTACAAAGTGCAGCCGGAGGCGGTAACTATGTATCAATGGTATTAGGATTTCTTGCATTAGGCGGTGGAAATTTAGAAATAGAATATTTAATTCAATTAGAAACGCTTGCTACGGTGACTAATGATTATGTTATAAGATTAGGGTTAGGAGATACAGTAGGTGCGGATCAAGTAAACGGAGTATATTTTGAATATAATAGGGCTACAAGTGCGAATTGGTTAATAAGAACTGCTAATGCAAGTACAAGAACTACCACAACTACAAGTACTGCGGTCGCTACCGGATCATGGATAAAATTGCATATATCTATAAATGCAGCAGCAAGTAGCATTACATATTCTATTAACGGATCAAGCGTAGGAACTATTGCGACAAATATTCCAACAGCAGTTGTTCAATTTTTTATGCATCAAACAAGAGCGGTTGGAACTCCTGTTGGATTTAATGTTGACTATTTCAGTGCTTATCAAAGATTTACTAGTGCGAGATAGATATGAATTTAGCAGTAAGATTATACTCCAGCATAGATTCCAATAGTAAGCCCTCTGGAATTCCCGACAATTGGGTATCAGACGTAATAGAATTATCCATAGACGATATAAGATTACCGGATAATTTATCTGCAAATGACGGTTGGATGTTTATGACAGATTCTCAATTATCAGACTATAAAATTCAATACAAATCTGAATACGATATTTGGTATTCTGCAATGAAAGCTCCTTCACTACAAAATAAAATTACTAATAGAATTCTTCAAGCAATGGAATTTGGGAAACAGATAATGGCAGAATACGCAGCAGAGAACGTATTAGCTGGACTCACTATACCTCAAATACAAGATATTCTATTAAGAACAGCAAAAATACAATCTGATCTCATGACTGGATCTTTATATACAGCACTAGTTGAAATAGATTTGGTTCAAACAGATGACACGGTAATTACGCCAACTAAAGTTAAAGAATTTAGAAATAAAATACAAACCTATTTAGGGTTACCATTAAGTTAGGAATATATGAACAACATAATAATAGGTTTTTCTAAACCAAAAAAATGGAAATTATTTGCTTGGTTAATAATGAAGGGTTATAATATACCTTATGACCATGTATATGTGAAATTTCATTCAAGTAGATATGATCGAGATTTAATATATCAAGCAAGCGGAACTATGGTTAATTTTATGAGTTCCTCTGTATTTTATAATAATAACGATGTTATAAAAGAATTTTCTATAGAAACTAACGATGAAGGTAAAATAAAAGTCATGCAGTTTGCAATAGACAATGCAGGAAAACCTTACGGTATAAAAGAAGCTTTTGGTTTAGCATTAGTTAGAATATTAGATATGATCAGCATTACTATAAAAAATCCATTCGCTGATGGCGGATTTACTTATGTTTGTTCAGAGATGGGTTGGTATATACTAGAAAAAATAAGAAATAATATTAAGATAGACAAAGATCCAGATGACATAACTCCATTAGATCTATATAATATATTATCTAATTTATAGCCCTATATCTATCTTTTTGATATTTTTTAATTCTCTCTGAATTTTTTCTGTAATATCCTTTTTAAATATCTTTATTTTGAATTAACGCCTAATAGAACCAGCGGCAAAAACAGCTAAAACCGTCACCGCTATTCCCGAGGCAAAAAAAAAGTAATTTTCATATCTCGATAATCTTTGTTCTTTATTTAAAGAACTATTTTGACTATAAGATTCTTCTCGCCATTTTGAAGTTCTCTCGTCCGCTTTATCTAAAGCTAAATCTTTGAGAGTTATGGTTTTTCTTAAATGAGTGGATTCATCATTTTTAGCAGCAACAGCCTTATTTAAATCATCAATCTGCTGTTTTTGTTGTTTATTTTCTTTTACTAAACGACCAACCTCAATATGACAGTCTTTATTATAAATATAATTATCGCCCTGTTGCTGTATAGTTGATACGTCACAATTACCGACATATTCAGCAAGAACGCTATTGCTAAATGTAAGTAAGATTATTAAAGCTATTATTTTTTTCATTTTTTATTCCAATCTGTATTAACATCATCTTTTTGTTCTGATGTGTTTTTAGCATCTTCTATGTGTTTATCTGCTTCATTTTTGGCTTCGTTTGCTTTAGCAAGTTCATCATTAGCTTGTTTATTTAGTTTATCTTGATCTTCCTGTAGTTTATTATCGTCTATCTGAGTTTTCTTTAAGTCATCATTAGCTTTAGAAACATTTGAATTCATTAAGAATTTTAAAACAATAAAGATTAAGGCTAACGGAGCTAAAATATAGAATAATATTTTACGCAGTAAACTAGGATTGTTTTTTAAAGCATTAATTTTGTCTAAAATATAGTTCATATTCCCTAACTAATGTTTTTATAGATATTAACGAAATTGTTAACATGACTAAAAACTTAAGCAGCTTTTTTCATAGAAACGGTGTCATTTTCTGACACTTTTTTACTCAACTCAGATTTGAGTTGAGTAACCTTGGACATTTGAAGTAACCTATCTGCTTCAAAAATATAGGTCTTCCAAGAGCTTATGTTATTTTCCTTAAGAACCTGAGCCAACATAAGATATGTTCTAAATTGATCTAAACATATATTTTTCACACATTCTCCTATATTATACCACAACTTTTATTTTTTAGAATAATAAGCTATGATACAAAGCTGATAAACAATAGTTAAAGCAAACAATCCTTCTAAAATCAAGTTCTGTGTAGTCATTAACATAAAGTCTCCTTTGTTTTGTTACTTATATTATAACACATTTTGAGGATCATGTCAATAGTCTAAGTATATGAAATTAAAGAGATATATTCTTCAGACCTTAACTTATACATTCCCTTAAGTAGTTGATTTTTAAACTCAGTCTGTAACTGACTTTTAATTCTATGTGCTTCCAATGATAATGATTCTGTCCAATCATTCAAGAATTTTTGTTTAGTCCAAGCTACTAAGATATCGTTTTTAGGCATGTGTTCTCTATCGCCATAGGTCGGTTTTTTTACTACATTATAACTAAGTTTTTGATCTGGAATGTTAGGAATTACATGGTTTTCCCTGTTATTTTCTTGATTTAGAGGATAATATTCAAGCATAAGCATATCATAGTCACCACTTACGTTCTCTTTCCAACCTTTATGTTTACCCGTTCCCTTAGATCCCTCTAAAGTTACTAAAAATTTAATAACATTAGTCTTAAAATATCGAGCTTCTACTTTATCTATATTAGATTTCCTAAACAGATCAAAAAGTTCTCGTAAGATTTCCTTCCTGATCATTTTTTGGAATTTAGCTTTACCATATTCTTTTTGAATATTATTTTTCCAATAACTAAAAATTACATTTGATTCAGAATCAGTCATTTTTCATTTCCCTGTATTTTTGTTTTTCTTCTGGCGATAACTTATCGAATTTATTAGATATCCATCCTCTTTCATATTTTATATCTTCTCCTATTCCATATTCATCATAAGCTCTAATTACAGCTTCTTCTTGTAAAGAAAAGAAATCAGCACCATGTAAGGTATATAGTATTTGAGTTATAATGGGTTTTATCACTTTATAAACACCCGATTTTGTTTTAGGTAAATCTTTAGTCGGTTCTCTAAGTTTGATAAAATCACCACATTTTAACATAGTATGAACTAAAAGTTTATATTCTGCTTCGTTTATAGATTTATATTCAGTATTTATATCTGAAGCAAATAATTTAACCAAACCTCCTCTGCTAAACATAAATGTTTGATGCCTGTGTGTTAAAATAGAGTTAACTATAGTTCCCATTCTTATAATGTTGGGATTATCATGGCTATATAAATAGTCTAATATTTCCCTACTTTCTCCTTTAAAAACATCTATTTTACTAGTATTTTTAAGAATAAAATCATCTTTAAGGGTATTCCAAGCATCGAACATTTCTTTTTTATCCATAAATTCTCCTTGAAATAATATACCATAATATTTGATAAAAATGCAATAATTTAAAAAATACATAAAAAAATCCCGTCAAAATTTAAAAAAAGCCTGTATTAGTATTTGTATTAATAGTTATATTAATGTTAATATTGGTATTTATATTCGTCTGGAATCCAACTTTAACTTCTTTTTTAAATCTAAATCCTAAAACCAAATCCAAAAACCTTAATTCTGAGGAATACTTTTCTTACTTGAAAAGAACATTCGTGAGACATTCAAGTGACGCCGCTTTTTTAACCGCTTAAAAAATAAAGATAAGGAAAATTGAAAAGAGCTTTTTCTTTCTTTTTTGTTTTCCCTATCTTTATTGTAGCTCAATTTGAACCTAGCTTATGGTTGTTTTGAACCTAGTGCATGGGTCATGAGTCTATATTTGATCTAATACGGAATAAAAAGACCAAATATGGATTTATTGCTTAAATAACCACAAAAGACTAAAATACATATTTTTATGGTATTATAGGCAAAGGAGATCAAATGTCAGAAAAAATACAACTTAATGGATCAACAGCTTCATTTAGTATCAATGAGATAGGAGAGTCATCGGGACAAACCTATATGGGTAACTTTAAAGTAAGGTGTATCCTATCGCCCATAGATAGGCTAAATATTGATAAAACTTATCGTGAATTGATTGGTAAAGATAATCCATATATGGCGGCTCAGGAAGCTTTAGACATTGCTTTTGCGCTTTCTCAGTTAAAATACAGGATAATTGATTTTCCGGCGTTCTGGCAGGGTTTCCCTATTGATGGAGGACACGTAGACCTTAACATAGTTATGAACGTTTTAAATCAATCTGTGGATGCGGAGGAGGCATTTAAAAAAGAACATACAGAACGTTTAAAGCAAATCCAAGAGAAATTAACAGAAAAGATCAAAAAAAGAGAAATAGTTCCAGAGGTTGAAGAAAAAGAAGAATCTGAAGTAAATGAAGAAGAAATTCCAACATTAAACCTGGATGAATAGTGAAAGATTTTGATATTTATCTTTTAAAACAAACCGAGGCTATTTCTGATCGGTTAAATAATTCAGATATATTATTTTATCGTAAAATATGTCGTTGGTATAGTCGTACATTTTTTACTCCGCTCCATATGGTTATGGATGGTCAGACCATTCCTTGGGATATAGTCTTACAACATTACTATGATAATAACATAGAAAGATTATCTTACAATGAAGTTTTAGAACTAGCTAAAAGAGAATACTTGCCCGGTTTAAAAGAAGAAGTAGAGAAAGAAGATGAAGAGTTGGATAAAGAATTAGAAAAAGAACAGGAAGAAAATATAAAGAAACATAAACCCAAACAAAAACAAATAGTTACAAATGATACAGAAATATCGCAATCTTTAAATGACAATGAAAGTCAACCTTTAAATGAACCAAAAGAGATGCGACTTAATTTTGAAGATTAATGATATCAAACTCTAACTAGTCCAAAAGACATGAGTAAGATATTGTCAGTAAGATTTTTATCCTAAATAATCCAGAAAAAACATCATGAAATAAACTAAGGCAAGCCTTTGGCAGATAATAAAGAAATCAGGATCAAGGCTATCATAGATACGGCAGACCTTGACGCACAAATAAGTCGTATCAAGCAAAAGATGACTCAAGCCACCTCAAGCGCACAAACGCTTCAAAGAGGTCAATCTATCGGTGCGTTTTCTCCTCAAACTCAAGCTTTGTTCGCCGGACAAGCTCAAAAATCATTCCATCAGTTACGTGAAGAATTCAACCTTTCCGAAAGACAATCAAGAAACATGGAAAAAGACATTAGAAATATAACTTCTAGGGCTAATTCCATGAAAGACATAGCCACTAAAGAAAAAGAAGTTAATAAACTATTAGAAGATCGTGAAAAAATAGAAAATAGATTGATGCATATTAAAAAAGCTCAGGTTGGGTTTTTAGAACAAGCCAAGACTATTGATCCTAACTTATCTGGTTTTAGGATGGCTGGTGGAACACAGGGTCCAGAAGCCTTAGCTGGTGGAGGTAACTTTAACATAGGTAGGATGCAAAACTATCGTGGTTTTAGAGGCATGGGATTTGGTCAGGGTTTATCTAGGTTGTTAAGTTCAATGGGCGGTCCCATTGGCGTTTTAGGAGGTTTAGGAGCAGTTGCTAGTACTGGTGCTAACATAGGAATGTCAGTAGCAGATGAACTAGCTGAAAGACAGAGAAACATAGCTATGGCGCAAGGTTCTGCTATGAGTATGGCTGCTACGCCGTTAAGACAACAAATGGCTGGTAGAGGATATGAAGCTGCTATTTTTGCACCTGAAAGAGAAAGGGCGTTTGACACCGTTGGTAAGGAAATGGAGAGTAGGAGAGCTAGAGATATAACCAGAGGATTAAAAGATGCAGTTTCCGAAGGACTCTCCCAAGGTTTTAAATTCGCAATAGCCGGAGCGGCTGGTGGAGCCTTAGCTGGTGGAGTTGGAGCAGGTCCTGGAGCTATCGGCGGTGGATTACTAGGTTTTGGTATGGGTGCCTTTGGTAAGATGGCTGATAAAGGTTTCCGTGGTGCTTTATTTAACACACAAGAATATAAAGCAGGATTAACAAGAGAAGGATTTGAAAAACAACAACAACTAGAACAAGCTTACAAACTCTTAAACATGGATAAAACTTTAGGTTTTGAAGAGTTACAGCAAAATATGGAATTTTACAAAGGATTTGGTAGAACTTTTGGAACAAGTAGACCGACCACTAGAGGTGGATTGTTAGGCGGCATATTAGGTGCTGGTGTTAGCAGAGAAAGCGGTACGGATATTGCTACTCAGATGATGGGCGCATCAGGTATGACAACAGGTCCCGGTCAAGTTGGTGATATAAAACAAGCTTTTATGTTAGGACAGGGCGGAATGACAAATGCCGGTACTGTTGTTGGTCGTATGCGTGGGTTAATGGGCGGCATGACAACTCAAGGTATTGACGAGGCGATGAGGCGACTTTTTTCTGAAGCTATGAAAGCAGGGATCAACGATTCTAAAATGGTTGAGGAAATGCGTAAATTTACAGACGTCACCTCAGACTTAGCTTATAGACAAGGTGGATCTGACATAGCTAACGTTGCGTCAGAGTTTGGAAGAGGAATGATAGGAACTGGCGGTAGAGATATACAAGCAGCAGGAGCTGCCTATCAGATGAGAAATCAAGAAACTGGAAAATTAGGTGGATTGGAAGGAGCAATGAAATTCGCTTTTTCCGGTTCTACAGAAGGTAAGGAGATATTAGGAGGATTGTCGGGAAACTTTGAAGACACTTCTGCTTTTTTAGGATTAAACGTAGCAAATCTAGACCCAGGAAATCCACAAGTTAAGTATTTAATGAGTAAGATGGGAATAACTGATTTTGGGGAGTTTAAGGGTAGATGGCGTAAAGCACAAACATCTTCAACTAGTCCGAGAGGTGGAACTAGAGAGTTAATGACAAAACTTGGCGGATTAACGAGTGGACAAGATTTCGAAGCAGCGGTTGGAGGCGGCGGAGAAGCTCAAGACGTTTACGGACAATTAATTGGAGCGTTGGGAGTTGAAAGAGGCGAAGGATTTAGAACGTTAGGTCAACGTGAACAAGAATCTTACATCCGTTCTTTAGTAACCGGAGAAACTCCAGCAGATCAAGTTGGCGGAGCCGGATTAAAATCGGCTTTTGAACAACGTGGTGCAGAGAGTCCGTTTACTAAATTAGAAGCAGCTACCGCAGCGGATCAGCGAGAATCAATGGGAAGATTAGATGATAATATCGACCAATTTGCTAAGGCTGCTGAAAATTCAGCGAGAGGTGCTGGCGAAGTTAACAAAGCTATGGAATTATTTAAAGGATCAATAGGACTCGGAGTGGAGTCTATGAATATATTAAGAGACGCAATGGTAGCTATTCGTGAATACTCGCAAGGAGGAGATAAAGCTTCTCTTGACGCTAAATTAAAAGCCTTACAAAGCAAGATGACGGATCAACCTATAACTACTGGTAATAGTTCTTCATCTATATTCCAGAGAAGAATGTCAGGTAGATAATGTCTGATTCACCATTTACACAATCAATTAGAAAAAACACAGAAGATTCGCATCAAGCGAGTCCGGCATATGTTATTACTTTTGTTAGATGGGCAAATAGAGATCCGGTAAATTATCAAGATCCACAAAACCCAAACACAGACCCAACACAACAAGTTAGAGAACCCTTAGTTGTTATAAACGATTGTATCAGTTTAAACGCAGGTAATTCTAAATCAGGATTAAGTTCTAGTTGTACAGCAACTTTGTTAGCTGGTGAGATTAATTATTCTACCGCCGTTCATCCGGGCGATTACATGATAGTTAATATGTTAAACTATGAATCAGATGCGGTTAAGGTAGCTCAAAAAGCTTTAGCACAACATCCGATAAATAAATACGAAGATGGCTTTAAGGGTGTCTATAAGATACAGAAAGTTAGAAGACGTTTAGTCGTTAATCCAGAGAGCGGCGTTAAACAGGTAGCTTATACTGTTCACGCTTTTGGCTTTACAGAGTTAAACACTGTAATATATTACAATCCAGCCATATCTGAAAAATTTGCTAATTCTGATGTTCTATTTATAGCACAGTTTGCTGATTTTTGGAATCAATTCGCTACTTCTAAAGATAACACTAGGAAAGTACAAATAGTGTTGAAATACTTAATTCAGGCTATATTAGGCAAAGGAATAAATAGAAACGATTTTACTATTCCAGCTACGCAAAATAATCAATTCATAATTCCTCAATTGTTAGGTAAATTACTTAACCGACCAATATCTAAAGTTGCTACTGATATTTACAATTTCTATTTTGGTATATGGAGTTTGGCAACCGGATCTACAAACGAAACCCCAGGACAAAACTTTAACAGTATGTTTGAACAGTGGGATCAAGATAGTAATTTTTACAGAGTTAAGGGCAATAGAGAAATGCAAGGATGGCGTTTATTAGCTGCTGAGAATTGGAACTTTAAGCAGATATGGTCTATATTAAGTTCTTACCTTAACGGTGCGATAAATGAAATGTACACAACTTATAGAGTTGGTCCTGACAATTTTGTTTATCCATCTATAATAGCCAGACAAAAGCCTTTTAGCTCGGATCACTTTTTAAATCCAAATAGAATTAATAACGTAGATAATTTACCAGCAGTTAACACAACTCATACTAAATTTTCTTCTTTACCTAGATGGAGGATTTCTCCTGATTTATTGTATGATATTGACTTAGGTAAAGACGAAGCATCTAGAGTTAATTTTGTACAAGTTTTTGGTCGCAGTATAGCGGCTTCTGATCAAGAGAATCAAGCATCTCAGATAGGGCTTGGTAACTTTTTCTTTAATCCTATAGACGTTAAAAGACACGGATTAAAACCTTCAGTTATAACAACTGAGTTTGATTTCCCTGGCGGAACTGGTGAAAACGTCAAACAATCAAGAGCTTGGGCTTACTTGTTGTTTGATATGATGTATGCTGGAGAGTTAAGAGAATCTGGGACTTTAACTTTTTACGGGATACAAGATCCTATTTCTGTTGGCGATAATATAGAATTTGACAATAACATATATCACATAGAATCAATAAACCATATATTTCAAATAGCACCAGACGGCAAGAAGTTTTTTAGAACTTCATTAACTTTATCTTTTGGCACTAGTCTTGATAGTGATGATACGGCTCCTGTTTATCCTCAAATGGAAAACACATTTGCAGACAACGAAAGAGCTGATGATTACACTAACGAAAGAATATTGCCAGGGAATTCAGACACTCAAGATATTCCATATGATTCTACTAGAAAATATGGTGAAAAAATTAGAGACGGTGTTGATAAATCGTTTACGTTGGATGAAAACGTTAAGCCTAGAATTTCTAGTATAGAATATCAAGATGACGGAAGCAGCGATAATAAGAAAAAGAAAGGTAAGAAGTAATGTTTGATAACGACGATTATAATCCAATACTGCCTTCTTCTTTGTTAGCCTTCGATCATGACGGAGTTACAGATGCTTATAAAAATTCTAAGAGTAATTTCTCACTAAAAACTGGCGTTATAATAAAGAGTTATGATATAAACGATTCTCAAAACGTTTCAGGCGTTGCGGTTGAGTATGACGTTCTAACTATTGATCAGAGTAGAGATCATGGAACTTCTGGAGTTATATATAAGAAATGTCTCTCTGTTGATGGTTTTGGTGGACTCTCCGACTTTATGGAAGCAAAACTAAGACCTGCGTCTGATAAGAAAGTCATAAAAGACGCAGAAATAGGCAATAGTGATGGCGCAATAGTTATGCTTCTATGTATCAACGGAATAGAGGATAGAGGCGTTATAATAGGCTCACTAAAGCATCCAGGCAGAAAAACAAGATTAGATAAGGAAGCTGGACTTCACCTTGAGGGAGAGTATAACGGCTTAAATTGGAAGATAGACAAAGATGGTGCGTTAGCGGTTACTTTTAGATCTGCTACAGATTCTAAGGGTAAGGCTTCTGATGAGAAATCGGGTGGATCTAATTTTAAGATAGAGAAAGACGGATCTATAGAATTAAACGATAATAACAAAGAAAAGATAAGAATTGATAAAACTAATAAAACAGTTACTATAAATGCTGAGAAAGATATATCAAACACTACAGAGGGTAACTTTAACGTAACTGCTAAACAATCAACGAATGTAACGACTACAAAAGATATATTAATGGCAGCATCAGGTAATTGTAAACTTACTAGTCAGGGAGATTTTACTGTTGAAGCACAGGCGTCAGGCAACTTAAAAGCTAGTTCTTGGAACATTAAGGCTGATGATTTTATTGAAGCCAGAGCTGGAAGTATTAGATTAAGTTCATCTCAAGTAATGGTCGGACAAGGTGGAACACCAGCGGTTATAAACTCAACGCAAGTTCTTACGTTTGTTCCTCCTGGAATTCCTTCTATTGGGATTATGATTGGACCTTTTAGCGGATCTGTTTTTATTGCTTCATAATAGATTGTCATTATATTCCACCCACATAAATATATGTTTTTCTAATAAATGTAGGATATCTAATTACACAATAAAATGCGAGATAAATAGGTCATCTATGGTCCCTCGCAGCTTTCCGCCCAGAGTTAAAACCTAACGGTGCGCAAATTAAGTATATCACACATTAAAATAAAAGTAAAATAAAGCAGGCTTTCCACCCGCATCGCTGGTTTGTCGGCTCTATAAACGTAGCCGCACCGTCTTTTAAGCTGTTTTACAGCACCATTACTGGCAAGTTTCCACAGACTATTGACTACATGGCATGACATAGAGGATTGGCGTGATAACCTTAGCCATGTAACCTCATTTTATGTATTCACTTATTCCAACTAATCTACCATAACACCTAGTTGAGCATAATGGATAATTACCAGCAAATTGAACGTCTTCCTCTTTCATTTCCTTACCACACTCTTCACAATAAACAATACCATCAAATTCTACATATTCACCAGTAATTCCTCCTGAAGGAAACTGTTTAGCTGTTGGATCAATTATATCACCATTTTTATTAACTGTCCACCAATGCCCTTGTTCACCCCAAAAAGGACAATAATAAAATCCTCTAACAAGTCTTAAGGTAGGATCATTCTTAACAAGTTCTTCGCTCATTTCCTTACACTTGCCACGATATTTCATATAGTTAGATTGAGTCATAGTTAATTCTTCTCTAAAGCTTTTTCTAATGTTTTCATAGCTTCGTTCACACCATACAGGGACTCATGAAGATTCTTTATAACTAGATGATGATTGCTACTTTGGTTTACTCTTAAGATCCTAGCATAAACATCCATAAGTTCTTTAAGTTCTTCTTTGTCTTTTTCCTTTTCTTTGTCTTTTTCCTTTTCTTTGTCTGTTAAGTGTAGACTCATTTTTTTTCCATATATCTATATTGTGTGGTTCTAGCATAATATTTGTCGTCTTTTTGAAAGAATGAATTTTGTGAGCTAAAATAATTATTAACACTCCAGCCCGGCTCAGCAGCCAATGAAGCATACTTTAAAGCATCTATTATTCGTTGTTCGCCATAGTTAGATTTTGGCATTTCAAACACTAACTCTTTTTGCTCTTTAATCTTACCAACATTATCTAATCCTCTTATTTCAAATTCTATTGGTATGCAGGCTTGACCTGTGATTGCCCTAGTGAAATCTTCTAAAGATAAACTAAGTTCTAAAAATTTGATATCAGAATTTTCATCTTGTATTTCAATATTCATTCTAGAAACGCCATAACAGATAGGTTTGCTTATTGAAATATTTCCCTCAAGTTTTTTCATAACATTTCTCCTAGTTACAGTTAATCGTTCTTTTAGAAACGATAGTGTTATTGTTAACTAATATAGCACCTGAGTAAACAGTTATAGTAAACTTAATATTACCAGAACTTACTAATTGCAGTCTAATATCTGTTCTTCTAGATCCAGTTAGCAATGTACCGCCATTATCTAATAGATTCTGAGCCGCTGCATAAGTGTAATTTCTAGGGTTTAAGATCACATCGCCATTTTGTACCAATAAATCTACATCTGTGATAGATAGATGGGTTGTTAAAGAATTATCATAGTTGTTAACAGAAGTAAGGAACTGTCCAGAACTGTCAAAGCTAACTCTCCCAGCGTGATCAACTAATAACTCAACCTGACCGCCGTTATCACATCGCCAGAATCCTTCCAGGCTTTGTGGAGTTTCTACTGTGGTAGGTCTATCAACGTATTGAACGTCTGTTTTGTTACAAGCCATAAGAAACGCCGCTAAGAACAATATAATCAATTTCATCAATTTCATCAATTTCATATATTCTCCTATTGTGTTTTGTCTTTTTTTAGACAAAACAAGTCCGTTATCTTTGATAAATGATAGTAATTCATCGGAAAAATCTTCTGATACATATATTTCGCCTTGATATCCAGCGGTAATTAAGTCATAATCGTTTTCAAGACCAAATATACCTTGAGATCTATCTTTCATAAACTCATCAATTATTTTTAGAAATTTTTCTTCAGCAGTCATTTTATCCTCCTTATTTTAACTCAATTGTTACGGTTCCTTTTCTAAAATCACTACTATTGATAGTTCCGTCTAATTCTCTCTTTTCTTCTATAGTCATTCTTGTCCACTTTGAAATATATCCAGCATCTTTATGAATACCGATAGGATATTTTCTTTCCATTTCTCCTACAGTGTAACCATTGTCTCTCGCCCAATTCATAGCATCATAATAGGCAGAAAAGGTTGTATTGTTGCCTGTAAATATGATCTTTTTGTCTTCTATCGTAACGTCGCCTACATAGAACCCTACTTTTCTTGAATTATTCATACACTATCTCCCTTGCTTGTTTTAAAAGCTCCATATTAGTTGGATATACATCTGAGTCAAAGTCTAAAAGATCCAAAACCTCATCTTTAGTTACGCCTTCTTTTTTGAGATTTCTAAACCATAAAATCAATTCTTGTAAATTCATATATTCTCCTAAAATCAGTATATCACATCCAAAAATAATGTCAACTTCAACAAAATGTGTTTATATACAACTTTTAATTCTTGGTCATTGTGATTTGTCTAACTTTCAATTTTTCTACCCATTTGAAATTCCTCTTGTAATACTTAATTAGTTTTTATACTTCCTCAACATCGACCTTTTTTAGTGATCTTACAACTTGTAGTTGTGATTTCAGTTCCGAAATATCATTTAAAATATCACTAATACATGCTCTTTTAGCTTCTTGAAATGTGTTAAATGCTTCATAGCGCCCCATGTTTAAAAAATGATTGTATTTCATATCTACACCAATTAAAGATTTGTAAACATTGTAATCAGCCCCTTGTTGATAAACAGAATAATATTTCATTTTCATTTTCATTTTTTACTCCTAGATTTTAAAAGCATTTTAATTATCCTGTTGTGAAAGACATCTATAGCATGACTTATTTCTTTTTGTTCTTGTTGTGTCATTGCATGCCATTCATGACTATATCTTTCATAGTAGTAATCAGTTATATTATCTAGATCACTGTATAACATTTCTACGGCCCACTGTTTAGGTGTTAACTTTTTATCCATATATTTAATTGTCATAGTTTGCTCTCTTTTAATAATTCCAAAAATTTACTAGAAAATAACGGTTTGAATCTTGTACTCCTTGTTTCATCTTCCCAATAGAAGCCATGCGTTATTTTTTCTAAGTCAATCATAAACATCCTCCTTTGTCTAATCAAACAATCCTATTTCATAATTATATCACATCCAAAAATAATGTCAACTTCAACAAAATGTATTTAATAATAATATCGCAACACGTTTTAATAAGTCCATATTTGGCACGTTACCTATGCTTATTATGTAGTTGAGTTGACGATAATGTCAATTCAGATGCTTAATGAATTCATGTTAAATATGTGACGCAAGTTCTTGATAATAGTAGCCTTTGTTATAAATGTAACAGCCAGATGACCCAAACGTAGTTGGATACATTATACTTAAAGGGCATCCATTCATGCTTTTACCTGTATTATGTCCAAGTCCTAACACACAGTGACCAAGTTCGTGCATTATTAGTATCTCTTTTTGATCATCGCTAGCCATAGACCAGTAAACAGGATCTATTTGAATTACTCTAACGCCGTTCCCATAAGTTAAGCATTGACCTATTGTAGGTAATGGTAATACTTCAAATTCAGCACCGATATTAACTGGGTTTACTCCTATATAATTATGAAATCTATTAAAATATTCATCAAACTCTGGATCAACAGAAATTGAATGTTGTTCCATGTAAGTTTGTTTACCACATGCGACTAACAATAATAGTATTATAAATCTCATAATTTATTATACCATATTTAGACAAATTATCAACTTTTATGGTAATATGATGTATGGCGAAAAATCAATCACTTACATTATTAGGATATGTCAATTTTTTAGTCATTAGATGGATAAAAATACAATATATGAATAAGATTACAGAAGCTCACATATTAACCTTACCACACTGGGACATAGCTCAATCAATGTATAAGGGTCTTGTCTTATATATAAAGGAATCGTATGCTTAATAAAATTGTAGAACTGCTAATCGCTTTTATGCCCCTAATCCTATCCTTTGTCTTTATAGGTATAGCTTACGTTAAGAATAAAAACTTAATGAGAATAGACTGGGCAACTGTTAAGAAAGTAACTTTAATAGTTTTATTAGCTAAACTAGTGAATATAGGCATAATAGATCTACAAGTACATCTGGGGTTAGTTAGTAAGATCCAATTATTGGAAGGCACTCAGATGCCAATGCCGTTTTGGTGGTTTTTCATGGTCTTTTGGGAAGACGGGTTTTATGGCTTAGTTATCTATTATTTAATGGAAGTTGATAAAATATTGCCTAAGTTTGTTAAAAAAATCATTATATTTGGTATTTGCTTTAACTTTATGTTAGGACATTTGTATCAAGGAGCTATAGGAATGTTGGCAATCCTGTATCCTTTTTATATTAGTTATAAATACGGTAAAAAGAACGGATTCGGTACTGTAATGATTTGTCATATTTTGTTTGACTTAATAAGTTACATGATGTATAGTTTCTATGTGAAGGTAATTTTATGGGGATAAAATAAACAACGCATCTTGTAAATTAATAAAGGATATGTAAAATGGACAAGTTACAATTAATAAATACAATCGTTAGCGGACTATTGTCTATGCTTTTAAGTAAGACGGGCATTGTTAATATAGCATTTAAAGTCTTATTTATGGTATTATTTGTATATAATGTACTTAGATTAGCAGGAAGAGTATAAAAAGTATGACTAAAAAAGAATTTGAACAACTAGGCAAAAATATTCTTAAATGGAAACGTGAGTACTATAAACTAGGTAACCCATCTATTTCTGACGTAACTTATGATTATCAAGAATATCTATATGCTCAAGAAGCTACTAAGAGAAAGATCGAGAAGAATGAATTAGGTCAAATGGAAGATGGGAAGTTTTATATTAACGTTGGATATGTAGGAGAATAAAATGAATACGCCAACCCTAGACCCATACAAGTTTGACTATGATGATGTTATCGAATGGGTTGTTGACTCACTACAAAGAAAGTGTCTATCAACCAAATTCCTATATAGGGTGTATAGAAATGGGGAGTATAAGACATGGACACAGGTTTTAAGCTATGAAATGGTTAAAGTTGATTTATTTACAATGAGGTACAAGTGCTAAAACAAAACAAAGATTCTCACGACCAATTCAAAACACAACAAGAAATTTGGGAATTTTTATCTGCTAATGAAAATAATAAAATTATTCAAAATTGTGATTTTAGGGATACAAAATGAAACTCGAACCAATTGTAAAAAATTCAGATGGCACAATTCACCACATGACTCATTATGAGGCATTAGAATATTGTGCGAAAAACAATTGTCGATTGCCAACACTCGATGAATTAATTAATTTTTATAGCGATGAGGATTATATTAAAAATGAAGATGATAAAAATTTGTTTTGGTCGTCGTCAGTCAATCCTAATGATCCTTACGTCGCCTACGTCTTCTATGGCTTCAATGGTGTCATCTACTACGTCAGCCGCTACTTCAAAGATGCGGTCCGCTGCGTGGAAGAAAATAAATGAAAATCGAATTGACCACTGTGTATGAAAATGTGGATGATGATTTTTTAAAATATTATATTGAACAGATTATGCCTGTAGTCCCTATAAATTATTACGCCTTTAAACAAGGTGTTCTATGCATATTCAAAAGCAGAGATCCTGATACAAAAAGTAAAGTCACAGTCACTACAACTTATAAACTAACAAAGGATAAATTAAATGAGTGAACAAAAAGAGAGTTTTGAGGAATGGCAAAACTAACAAAGGAAAATATATGACTCAAGAACAGAAGCAAAAGTCTATGATTAAGAAATTTAGGAAGGAACCAATTGTTATAGAAGCTGCACAATGGTTCAAAAATGGGGACCACCCAAATGATGATTGTGAAATTTTTATTGACGATGAAACAAAATTGCCTTTTTTGGGTGAGGGCAAAATTGTTCGCTACTTTAGACATCCTGATATAAGTGGTGAATTAATCTGTGTAAGTTCTATGTCTTGTGGACATGCTATGCATTTACATGGTTGGATTGACACTCCAGAAGGTGGGCATAATGTATGCCCAGGTGATTGGATCATCACTGGTATTGCTGGGGAAAATTACCCATGTAAACCAGTCATTTTCGCAAAAACGTATAAAGAAGTTGAATTAACTTAATAAAGGGATAATAAATGAAATTTGAGGAATGGCAAAATAAAGAAGCATTAAAATTTACTTTTGTGGATTTTTTATCTATGATGGATAGTGGTAGAAGATATGCAAAATTAGCATGGGATTATCAGCAATCCCGCATTGAGGAATTGGAAAAGGAACAGGTAGACCACATTGAAATTTTATCTAATGAATATTATAAAAAATATGAAAAACTACAAGTAGAAAATGCTCAGTTAAGAGAGGCACTTAAACTCTATGTCAATGATTTTGGCGGCAAAAGTGCTCATGTAGTATTAGCAAAATCGGATAAGAAAGAATGAAAACAATTAAATCAATAACCTCTGCCGCTATTTTAGAGCTAACGCTTGCTCAATTAAACTTTATAGATGGCTTATATTGGAATGATGAAAAATTATCTATACAAGAAAAGATTGAAAATTTTATGGTTGGATGTGTTGTAAGTTTTAATGACCCAGAAGAAGTATTAAAATCCGTTAAAATAGCAGATCTAGCAGATCTAGATGATGTGGATGATCTTTTAGAAACGGCAAAATCTCTAGACTTATATTTCGGACCTAGCATAGAAGTATTGGAATATTTTAAAAGAGAATTGGAGAATAAGAAATGAAATTTGACGATAAAATTAAAGAAATAAAAAAAGCTCTTCTAGAAAATAAATTCGTTATTTCCCTAAGAAACTCTGGGAAAACATCTGCTTTGGCTGAAATTTTAATAGAAAATAGACGTGCTATCGTGATCACTCCTAACTATAGACAAAAACAACGACTTATCGAATTGTTACGCTCTAAATATAATGCTATGAGTAAACAAATCGAAAGGAGAATAGTTCCGAGTTACATAGCGAACGATAGAAACTATTTTATTGGGTTGGAAAGAGATATTTTAGATAATATATACGTAGATGAATATTTTATAAGTTCTTATAGGGGTCCGTATAAAAGTGCAGTTAGTTCACTTCCATATAATACAAAAGAGATTAAATAACATGAAAATTAAAGTACTTATACTAGATGACAACTATGTAGATAGAAATAACTCTATTATGCCAACTAACGCAGATATATTATTTTTTGAAGATATTACTCTAACTACTGATTTTAGTAAACCAATAGGTAACGCTAAGTTATCTAGAGAAGGTAATGAGTTTTATATACAAAAAATTCAATTAATTGATGAGTTTAAAGAACAGATGCTTCTCTTAGTTCCTGCCGTAGGCGGTTCTTTATTAGAAAGAAAGGGCAACGTGTATACAAAATTTAAGATAAATATCGTAAATTTACAGATTAATCCAAATGCTGATGATAGAATCCTATCAATAGGAGAACAATTGAATTTACAGAAAAAGAAGGGCTTGACAGATAATGAGGAATATGATAAACTACCTACAGACAAAGAAGATATAGAGGAATAACATGGAAACAAGGGGGATAAAATGAAACCATTGCTAAAAATTGACTATCAAAGAATCGGCGAGAAGAGTTTACTAACTAAACCTGTTTATATTGATGAGAAAGTTAGAGAATATTTAAAAAGTAAAGAGCGGAGATTATGTTTACATGAAGATATAAAAATAGGGCAAGGACACTCTGATATTGTTTTAAGTATAGGTTATCGTAGGATTTATGCTGGTGCTGAAAATGCCGAAACTTTCGATAATGTAAAAGAAAGAGAAGATTTTATTCTCGGTCTTGATTATGTTAATTCTGAGTTTATTAGTTTGCCAGAAGAAAAAGGTAAGGAGACATATTCTGAATCGTTTCCTCTGTTAACACAAGAAGATGTAGAAGCAGCAATATCAGCAGTGGCGGCCATTAATGGCAGCGAAAAAGGCACAGCAGAAGAACATAGTGCCCCCTATAGGGCAAGATCTCAGTCGGATATAATGCGTTATTTAATCAACCAGATAGGACCTAAGAACGATGAACTTTAAAAAAATACTACAGCTCATGCTGGATACCAGTAATACTAGAGACTATGAGACTATAGAAAATGCCTTTTTCCTTGGTGCAAGTGCTATGATGATTGAGATGAAGAAGGCTTATGAAACTGGTAACATGGAAATATTAGAAGAGATTGAAGAGTCGCTTCAAGAAAGGCTTGTTGATTTAAACAATAAACCCAAGATAAACGTACATTAGTAGAACTAGTATGAAAGTAAAAGAATTGATTGAAAAATTACAAAATTTACCACAAGATCATGAGGTTTATCTTAGGAAATCAATAATGAAAAATGAAGATCTTGATAGTAACCTTGATGTTAAGGTCAATAGGGTGTTTGTAGGAAACGCCTTAATTAAATATTTAGATAGTCAAGATGGACTCGATATGGCTGAATATGTAAGAGCTGTTTTGGTGGAATAAACAGATTAATCCACATGATTTGTGCCAGAAACAATCTAAAAAAGACAGTTACTGGCACAAATCACGTTTATAGCTCTAAAAAGGACAGTTATCAGAACTTACAGTACTGAAACTTGACATAATATAAACTATGTGTTATACTAACTTTAGAGGTATAAAATGCAAATTAACAGAGAAATACTTAAGAATTTTAATCCATGTCTTGATCGTTACAAAAATTATCTTGAAAATTATCCTAATTTCGACGGATCATTTGATGAATTTCTTGATTTAAATAATATTACATATAATGATAAAATATGGGTTGCTCAAAGAGTCTTGAATAAAAATCAATTAATTCGTTTTGCACTTCTTTGTGCCGAAAGCGTTTTACATATCTTTGAGGAAAAATACCCAGAAGATAAAAGACCAAGAGATTGTATTGAATATTTGATGAAGATTGATGATTTTTCAAATTTAACAGATGAACAAAGAGAAGAGATTTTAAAACATAAAAATGCTGCTTCTTCTGCTTCTTCTGCTGCTTATGCTGCTGCTTATGCTGCTTCTTCTGCTGCTGCTTATGCTGCTACTTATGCTGCTGCTGATGCTGCTGATGCTGCTGCTTATGCTGCTGCTGATGCTGCTAATGCTGCTGCTGCTAATGCTGCTTATGCTTATGCTGCTGCTTATGCTGCTGATGCTTATGCTGCTGCTGATGCTGCTGCTTATGCTGCTGCTTATGCTGCTGCTGCTGCTAGATTAGATCAACAGAATCTTAATATTCAGTTTCTCAAAATGGCAGCTAGTTTGTAATAAAAGAGGTATAAAATGACTAAAAAGAAACTTTTTGACGTTAAAACTGAGAAATTTGGTAACTTTGAAACAGTTTTTGTCTTAGAATTCAACAAGTTAGGACCTCAAAAGTTTGCATACGAGATTCTTACTGATAAGAAGGGTGAGGTTGTGGGCTTTAAGGGTTATATCAAGAAAGAAACAGCTAAGAAGTTGGCTAGCAAGATTCTTAGAGAGAGTAAATAATGAAGACTAGAAAGCTAATTCAAAAGGGTATTAAATTTAAAAATACTAAGGTTAAGGGTTCTCAAAAGCATGGATCGAAAAAACATAGAATTTTTCAATTTAAGGGTGACGAATCCTACTATGTTGAAGAAAGACTCTTAATAGACTCAAGAGTTTATTATAGATACCTAAGAACAAGTTCCTATATTGATGATAGTATTAAGATCAATTAATACTACGCCTATGGAGAAATTTCAATGAAAACCTACCTAACTCTAGGAATATTATTCTGGTTTCCGCTCACTTTTTGCAGATCCCACCTTTATAAGGATAAAAACTTTTTCGTCATACTAACTGACATCGCTCTCGGTGTGCTATCTTACCCATTAATTATATTGTATCTGTTGGTCTCTGTAATTAAGGGTTTAAGAAAGGGAAAAAATGAACATAAAGATACTTAAACCCTTGCCGGAACATCTAATAACAGGAACATTTCCTTTTGGTTCTAGAGTCTACGGCAATCACATTGATGAGTCTGACTTTGACTTCCTTAAGATAGTTAATTTTGACACGGGTGAGGTTATTTTACAGTATAAAGATGGTGATATTGATTATGTTTACACTGGCTTGAGAAGTTTTCTTAGGGATCTAGAAAAAGGTGCTAGTCAAATAAATTTTGAAGTGCTACATACAGAAGAGTTTCAGTCTAATTTTAAGATTGACCCTATAGTATTTTATACAGAAACAAATGCCAAAGCTTTTGTAGGTTTTGCTAGAAGAGATTTGGAATATCCTCAAAGAGTTTTTCATATAAATCGCTGTATTTACATAGCTGAAAAGATAATGAAAAAAGAGTTGATAAAGCTCGAAGATATTGGTAAGATAGTTATCGAGAACGATATGGAAAAATTGACAAATAGAGTTACAGAGCTTAGGAATATGTTGAGGCATGGAGGTAGATAGTGAATTTTGAAAACATGACAGATGAAGAAATAGAACAAATGTGCGAAATTGCCGCTAAAAATGCTTTAAATTTTGGCGCACCAGAAGATTTAGCTATTCCTGGATACGGATGGATTATAAGAAAGGGTGAAGTTACAGAAGCTGGCAAGATATGGTTTGAAGATAATAAAGAATATTTTGAATCAAAATCCACTAAAGATGTAAAGAAAAAAGATGAAAAAAAGAAAGACTAAACGATTAGATTCAATATCTATAAAATGGTCAAAATTCCATGATGGGTTAGCGTATAAGGCTACTGATAATCTATATGAAGCCGGGAAAATATATGACAGATTTATGGGAGGATACTCTAAGCCAGGTCTTTTTTCTGATTGGGGTCAAGATGTACCTAGTTTAGTCAAGGAACTTGAAAGATTAGGATATGATATAACAACGCTTAGGTTCTCAGTAAAGAAGAAGAATAAATGAATAATCAATCTCATAAAGCTGCATTATATCTTGTTAGAGTTAATCCTAAAAGATATAAATTTATATCAGAAGATGACTGGGTTCATTTAATAGATATTTATTCAGAAAAAAGACATCATACAAGAAGGGCATTTGAATATTGCGAAGTCTCTTATTATAAACAGATACCATTATATTCATATTATTGTCCCGTTTGGCTATTATAATATATAAAAATGAATAATTCATCATTACAATGAGGTTTTATGATTAGTAATAAATTTCTTTATGGAACACATGTAATAGATACAAGAGATAATATGACAGGAATAATCGTACCATCTAATTGGGTATGGGGTGAGAACTGTAGCACAGCAGAAGAATTTGATTATAGCCTTCAAACTTCAGATCTAACTGTTTATTATTATAATGAAAGAGACAAAACAGTTTATGCAATTCTCGAAAAATATGTTGCCGCCGATCCGATTTTTTCTTCCAGGTTAAAATATTCAACATATTTTTTTACTAATATTAATGATGAATTTAGAAATCATTCAAATTATGATCTCTTTCCTGATATGAGATACATGGCATATAGCTATGGGAGATTAAATAAAGAATTCATTAAGAATAAACAGAGTAAATGTCCTCATTTTAATAGAAAACCAATTTTATTACTAAATTCAGTAGTCTATAACTGTGCAGACTGTGGAGAGGCTTTAGAGTGAAAATAGATGAAATGTTAGTGGCTAATCACGCTCAACATTCGTTAGAGAATGAATTAATAAAATTCATAGGTACACCCATAAATAAAGAAGACATTGAAAAAGCCATAATAAATAATTTAAACTATCTTAAAGACAAGGGACTTATAATAGATTTAGATACTGATTCGATCAAGATAGAGCAGCTATGGAAGTCATGGAACTGTAGACAAAAATTAAAATGGTTATTCTATAATAAGATTCCTTTAATTAAAGACATGTCTAACGAGATAAGGAGAAATGTAGAAGATTACAATGAAGTTTTGCGTAGGATTAATCATGAAGATATTGATTTATTTAGCGAGAAAGAACTTCCTCCACATCTAATCTCAGATCCAAAAAGTATATATATTAATGATGTGAAGATACAATTAAACCAATCTATTGAATATTTGAATATAGAAGTAGTATTGAGTGGAGATAATATTTAATGAAAAAAAATATAGTAAGCGGCACTATTTTAGATGCTCGTAAAGTTGAAGACGTATTGCATGTTGTTTTAACTAACGGTTCTAAGACTGAAATATCTTTAAGTAAAGAATTTATGAAATTGTTCGAGGATTTATATTTTAAAAATGGCAACGATATACACATAGAAATTTATGAAAAAAATAATAATGAGTGAAATGAAAATTATACCATTAACTAGGAAGAGGATAACTATTGATTTAATTGTTCCAGAAGAAGTACTCTTAGCCATGTTAGATGATATATTTAATAAGGGTTTAGAAGATTATCTAATCCCTACTGCCCTTGGATACGTGAAGTTTAAATCAAGTTGTCCAGAACAAGAAAGTAAAGAGAAACCTATGTTTATTTTTGATATTAATAGTGATATAATAAACTAGTATGAGGCGTAAGATGGAAATGGAATCTGAGGATAAATACTCTGTTGGAGAGTATGTTCATGACGACCTTACTGGAAATAGAGTAATGATTTTAAAGATAGAAGATGAAATATTGAAAACCGATACTGGAGTTTTCTTTAAGGAAAGCATAAAAGTAGATAGTGAATATTTAGATGGCAAAAGATATGTTTGGGAAATAAGTAAAATTAAGGTTGAAGTGAAAAATAAGAAGAGTGCTGATCTTAAAGACGCAGTTATAAGTGAAGAGCCTTTAGAAAAAACGAAGAAAGATCTTAAGGAAACAGCCCTAGCTCTTGATAAGAAACTTTATCCTAGAAAGAAGAATAATAAGGGAAAAATCTTTTGCCCATATTGTATGGATTATAGAAAAGTTAAATTAAAGAATATTGAAGATGATTTTGATTTTAAGAATGAAAAGATAAAAACAACTACGAAATTAATAGAGTGTCAAAAATGTGGAGAAGTTTTTCCTACTAAAAAATATCCAGACACGGCATTAGAAAGTCTTTATAAAGAATACGAGAGACGAATAAAAAAATGACTAAACTATTAATTTTATTAACATTAATCTCTTGCTCTCAAAAAGACCCTAAGTATAAAGTAGGTCAATCCGTTGTTTTTAACGATGAGATTCATTCTTACTGTATAAACAGAGGAATTATTACAAATTACGACGAAGACGGTTACACTGTAACTACGATGCAAAGAAGTAATAACTGTCCTTCTATTTATAAAATGGCTGAAGAAGATATAATAGAGGTTATTGACGAACGAATGGTACACATAACGGCAGACCCAAGCAAATGGGTAAGGGAGAAATAATATGTCTAAGTTTATTTTTAGGAAAGTTAAGAACCCACACAATTTGTTTGAAACAACGGTAGATCTTACCTTGGAATCAGATGCAAAGCTATTGCCTGAGATCTTAGAAGATTTTGCTAGTTTTCTTCGTGGTAGTGGATATGTTATTGACGGAACTTTAGAAGTAGTCCCAGAAGATCTCGTTCTTCCTAGGTCTAGATCCGAGATTGATGGTCAATCAACTAAAGAATTAAGCAAATTATGAAATAGGAGATCACAAATGAAAAATTTTATTATTGTAGTTAAAGAAACCGTAACCATGGAATATCTTGTTAAAGCAAAGAATGAGAAAGAAGCTAGGAATAAATTTGATAACGGCGAAGCAGTTGACGGTTATGATATAGATTGTCAGATAGACGAAATTTTAAGCATTAAAGAATATAAAGAAGATCAATCGTACAAATCCCAAGGCGACGGGCATATTGGAGAGTAATGTAACTGCCATGTCATTGCACCCAGTTACATAAGATAATCTTATAACTATTTGATTTTATTGAATTGTTATAGCCCATACTACTTAATAATCACATAACAGTTACATAAACAAATCACTAAAATGTCACAAAATAGGGAATTAATATTGACTTCCTTTTAGATTTATGCTATAATAATTGAAATGGAGGTTTTATGCTTTACAAGAATAAACAAGGTGAAGAAATAGAGCTAGAACTATACGGAAAATACGATGACGATATCCAGGTAAGTAATGCTTACTATGCAGATAAAGAAGGCGAAGTTTCTGACGATGAAATTGAATACATAATGGAATACTATTCTTCAGAAATATATGAGCAATGGTATCAAAATAAGGTTGGAGAATCTGAATAAAATCTTTAAGGAGAGTCTATGTGTATTCCTAGTTCATTTAAAACAGAAGTTGATATCGACATATTTCTTAAACATGACAAAGATAAGTCATTAGAGACTAAAACAATTATCCTTGAATGGAGCCTTGAGCTGGAAGTTAGAAAGTTTGGCATAAAGTCTTTTGTAGTAGTAGTTCCAGATCAGAAGATAGAGGTTGATTTCACAGAATATAGAGAAAATTCAGACGAAGATGTCATTACTACTGAAACAGTGATGGTTAAGAACGTTTCGGTTGATATGAGCGAATCTAAATCATTATATGGATTAAGTCCTAAGTCACTAATATTTCATGATAACGAATGGAAACTGGAGTTTTAAATGAAAAAATTTAAAATACTGAAAGATGTGGAAGTAACTAGGGAAGAGTACGTTGATAAACAGTTAAAAAGAATTAGGTTATATGACGACGATAGAGTTAAGGAAACGAAAAGACATTTACGGGCTTTGGCTAAAATTAATCAAACGCAAGACAGGATACGAAAAGACATAAGAGAGGCTATAGGTGGAGATCTACAGGAATCTGATAATGTTGGATATTGAGGAATATAATGGGATTTAGAAGATTCGGAAGCTCACTAATAAATAATGACAAACCGGTATTTATACTGTAACCTATGTTGGTGATTTCACTTTAGAAATGATCATGAATCTTGTTAATTGGATATTAACCAATATGGATATTGACTTGGAAAAATATTCATGGGATATTGTTGGTAAAGAAACAGACAAAAACGGAACTAAACTTAATGTGAGGGTTTATGAAAGAAATTGAAAAACTAAAACAAGAGTTTAACAATTATAAGATTACCGTGATTGAAAATACGCCTAACGTACAAGTATTTTTAGCTAAGATGCCTAATACCTCATCTTTTTCTTTTCAGGTAGTCATAGCCTCTAACATGATAGCTATGAGCGGCGATATATACAATCTTATGATTAATCCTGGGTATGGACGTGGAATTGGATGGCTTAGAAGCTCTATAAACTCTCCTATATACGTGCGTGAGAAGATGCCACGTCAATTCTATAGTGACAGAGAATGGGAATCTGAAGATGCTAAAAAGGCTTTAAAAGAATACTTAGATCAAAAAACTCAGGATGATCCTGAAACTAAAGAAAAAAATGATGAGATCTTAGAAGAATGTAAATATTACGTCGGTATTGATCAACTGTTCTATAGTTTTTGCACTAATAATGGCATAGATGAACCTTATGATATTTATAAAGGAAATATTAGTCATCAGCAGATATTTCAACTAGCTGCATTAACTTGGTTCTGCGAGGAGCTTGATAGGATGGAATTTAAAGTGAAGGAAGGCGAGAGTTGAGATAGATGAATAAATGCGCTATATTAAAATCTGGAGATATTTATGTACGTATTGAATAATTTTCCGTATATCAAACAATCCGCCAACAGTTCTTGTTGCGGCGCATATTCTATCTGGATGGTAGATCAGTATCTAAGATTTAAGCTAAAAACTCCTAAGAAGTTTGATGAGATGCTGGATAGATATATTGGCATCACACCTCAGCAGCTAATAAAGAAATGTAAAGTTTCTAAGAAATGGGGTACTGAAACTAAGGATCTTGTTAGGGTTCTAAAAGAACTTGGCTATACTATTAATAAATTAACTAAAAACAGAAGATATGATATAAAAGATATAAAGAAGTCCGTAGATAATGGATTTCCAGTAATAGTAGTAGTACATACCGAAGCCACTTGTTCTCACTGGTGTGTTATAAAAGGTTATACGGATAATGCTTTTATATTCGCCGATAGCTATTATGGTGATGGAGCTATAAGGTATTTTGATGAGTTAAACTATAGAATGGATGAAATTTATAGTATAACAGTAGGAGAGTTATGAATAAAATACAAAAACTTAAAGACGGTAGGGAATTTTTAACTAAGAACGGTACTTTTATTCCAGAGGAAGGCGAAGGTTTCTACTATATTTTTCTCACATCCGGCTATGTGAAAGTTTTACCTGCAACAGCTATCTTTGATTACGAAGATTCTTTCAACAACTTTAAAACCAAAGAAGATGCAGAGAAAGCGGCAGTAATTATAAGGGCGGCTTTGGGTGAATAAAATAAATAATAATAAATTAGATTGCGAACCTATAACTTTGTTTATTCTATTTTGGAGGAACCGTGTCAAGATTCGAGTATATCCAGTATGACCAAAAGTCTTATGAAACTCACAAAAAGATTCTGGAATCTGTTAAAGAATTAGAGAATTTAATAGAAACTTTAATTCCAGAACATAAAAGAGGAACGTTTGATGGTTTTATTTTGGAAAACACGAATAAATCAAAAGATTACGCTCTAGCCAGACTAGAAGAGGTTTTCGTGCACGTTGGTAAGGCTATTAAATACGATCAAACCATTATCAGGAATGTTCCGGTAACTAAATTAGAGAAAAGGGAGAAAGAATGAAAATAAAAATAGAATTAACAGAAGCAGACTTAAAAAAACTAGTTATGAATCATATAGACGCTACCCTTGGAGGAGTTTCTGTTAGAGAAATTGACGTAGAAATAATGGTAAAAACTAATCAAAACTATAAGGATGAGTGGGAAAAGGGTGCTTTTAAGGCTATAGTAGAGAAGATAGTATGATGAATAAACTTAAATACTTATATTACAAATTGTATAGAAATTATACAGGACTTCCCCATAGAAAGCATTGTTTAGAAGCTAGAGAAACTTTTTTAAAACAATGGAAGGAATGTGAAGCACTTATAAACGGTAGAGTTCCTGGGATATTATTTAGTTATGGTCACGGAAAGAGTTTAATGGAAATAGCTAAAACGGAGAATGTGACTAGCGAAAGAATCAGACAAATAATTAGGAAGTATACGAGATAATATGGTATAATGATTTTATGAGAAATATTGTAATGGTTATATTATCAAGAATAGCATTAACTTTAATAGTAGCTTATTTATTAAGTCTACTACTCAGAAATGCTATTTTAATTAAATAAATGAGTTTAGAAAATGAACTACGTAACATCAGCTACTTACCCGCCTAAATGCTGGTATAAATACTATTTTTATTTTCAAAAATATAGACTCTATGGTATGTATAATAGTAGTAGCGGATGCTTTGATATGCTTGAACATAGTTCTGAATGGACATTAACGCCTCAACATATTTATGAAGAAATGTATAAGATCAAGATTCATAGGGTTATATGTATACATAGTGAAGATAAGCCCGAAGACGATACATGGGAGCGTGCATGGTGGAATTTTTAGAAAATCTTTTTAAACTTTTTCTTCTGTTTGCAATACCGTCTATTTTAATATTAACGGTAGGGTTTGTTATTTTATGGTCAGATAAGATAGGAAAGAAGAAAAAGAATAAAAAGAAGAAAGATCATGTCCGCTTAGCGCCAGGAACTTATAGTATAAGTTCCACCGCAAAACCCACGCTTTTACCTACAGATACTCAAATTATTAAAATCAACGAAGGATTAGAAGATATTAAAAATGGTAATTATGCTTATAAGGTTATAACTACGCCGAAGAAAAATAAAAAACCAAGGAAAAAGAAATGAAAATTCAAGTACAAAAGGTTAAATCAAGTAATATTGAATCTGTAGGTTATAATTCAATTACTAAGGATCTTTTGGTAGTTTTTAAGGGAAATAATGAATATCTATATAATAATGTTCCTCAAGAGCATTATGAAAAAATGATAGATTCTACGATTTCTCCGGGTTCATATTTAGCTAAAAGTATTAAGGGTCATTTTGAATATTCTAAAGTAAAAGATGTGGCTACTACGGAACCATTGCTCAAAAATGACGGAACCGCTGCCCAAAAACAATCAATTAAAACAATGAGTCTTAAGGGTTTGGAATTTAAAGCAAAAGAACTGGTTGAGAATCTTAAAGAAAGTGGTTTTGTATTGATTACGGGTCATGATCTAACCAAAGAAGATATAGACTTATTTTATTCCGAATGGGAAAATTTCTTTAATTCTGATGAAAAGAATTTTTATCTATACAACGAAGATCAATCTGGATATTTCCCTATGGAATCTGAAAAAGCTAAGTATAGCGACATTCCTGACTTAAAAGAATTTTATCAATATTACGAAGGTTTAAGCATAGATCCAATAATGGGACTGACCAAGCATATTAGACAGGATTTGAACCAATTAGGTCATTTTCTTCTTCTTCAAATCTTTAAAGGACTGCCCGAAGAAATTAGAAACTCTACTAGCGAACCAATCCCAAACATGGTTTTGGATTCTAAGGGTGCTATGTTTAGGATTATTAATTATCCTCCAATGACTAATATTCCAGTTGGAGCGGTTAGATCTGCTGCTCACGAAGATATAAATCTTATCACTTTACTCCCAATGTCTACGGCGGAAGGGTTACAGATTCTTGGAAATAATGGTGAATGGATTGATGTTGGTGGAGATCCTCATGCTATTATAGTAAATGTTGGAGATATGCTATCTGCGGCTACTAAGGGCTATTTAAAATCAACAACTCATCGTGTAGTTAATAAGAACATGGATAAACCTAGGCTTTCAGCTCCTTTGTTTATTCATCCAAGACCGGAAGTTGTTTTGTCTGAAGGATTAACTGCTGGACAGTATTTAGAAGAAAGACTTAAGCAGATAAGGGCAAAATGAAAAACCTTATTATAACTTCTGTAATCGGTATACTTATTTTTATAGTAATTGGACTAGCTTCTATCCTTAAGAATATATCTGAAAGTTATGATTATAACATGTTAGTTTATTGTAGAACTGGCTATTTGGGAGCCATAAGCAAATATTGGGATAAATCTGGAGAGAATCCAGATACTGTTTTAAAGATAGCTAATAAATTTTGTGTAGATTCTATGCCTTTTATTAAAGAAAGATTGCAAAATCAAAAGTAGGAGGATTTATGGGGCTTGGATTTAACAAACACAAATGCTCTGAATGTGAGTTAGAATTTAATTCTATGTGGAATTCAGTTACGATGGAGTTCTGGGATGGTAGATGTCCATCTTGTAGGTCAACAGATGTTTTCACTATAAAAGAACCATGTCCTGAGATAGAATCTATAACCATAACTAATGGTAAGGGTTTTTTGTTTATAAAGGCTAATGATGACACCTGAGATGTTAGAATATAAAAAAGAAGTCATTAAGGCTATGGAAGAATATCTTAAAGCTAAAGGATATCCAGATAATTTCAGTAATGAACAGATAATGACCGATCTTTCTAATATTTACAGGCACTTAGAAGATAAGGGTCTTGTAAGGTATGGCTTAAATTATGCTTTCTTTAGACAAATAGCGGAGCAACAGTTTTTTATTAATTTAATGAATTCAAGATCTTAATTATCTATTGACCGCTAGATCTTGATATGGTATACTCAATTTAAAGGAGCTTTATGCAAATTAACAAAGAAGTATTAAAAAGTCTCGACCCGTGTTCAGATCGTTACAAAAACTATCTTGAAAATTATCCTAATTTCGACGGATCATTTGATGAATTTCTTGATCTTGAAAACATTACTCATAATGATAAAATTTGGGTTGCTAAAAGAGTATTAAATACAAATCAAATAGTACATTTTGGATTATTATGTGCCCAAAGTGTTTTACATATCTTTGAGGAAAAATATCCAGAAGATAAAAGACCAAGAAATTGTATTGAATATTTAATAAAAATTGATGATTTTTCAAAAGTAACAGATGAACAAAGAGAAGAAATTTTAAAGCATAGAGACGCTGCTGCCGATTCTTATGCTGTTTATGCTGCTGCTAATGCTGCTGTTTATACTGCTGCTAATGCTGCTGTTTATGCTGCTGATACTGCTGCTAATGCTGCTGTTTATGCTGCTGATGCTGATGCTGCTGCTGTTTATGCTGCTGCTAATGCTGCTGTTTATGCTGCTGATACTGCTGCTAATGCTGCTGTTTATGCTGCTGATGCTGATGCTGCTGTTTATGCTGCTGCTAATGCTGCTGTTTATGCTGCTGATACTGCTGATACTGCTGCTAATGCTGCTGTTTATACTGCTGTTTATGCTGCTGATGCTGATGCTGATGCTGCTGCTCGATTAAACCAGCAAAATCTTAATATTCAGTTTTTAAAAATGGCGGCTAGTTTGTAATATGCTTCCATTACAGGCAAATACTGTTATTACTTGTCATAAGTGTGGTATAATAATAGCAGTAATTACGGATAATATACCGATACAGTTTTTTACAAAGGTTGATTATTCTAAATTGCATTTTATTGAAAAAGAATGTGGAGAAAAAATTGATTTTGGCTGTAGTAAATGCACAGGGACATGGTATGATGCAATAAGAGGCTTCCACACTCTTAGTAGAGGATGGGTTGGATGAAAAACGTACACGATTTAGTTGAATGGTTTCAAAAGAAATATCCTCAATTAGTTGTTGAAATGAAAAATTCCGATCATCATTATAATTATGGCAGAAATGACCAAAGCTTAAATCCATACCATTTAGAAGGTAGTGTTTTTTGTCACACACTCCTAGTTCTTAAAGTGATGGAAATTAGAAATAGAGGTAAAGATTTTAATTCCATGTTAAATCTGTACTTGGCAGCCTTATTACATGACGTTGCAAAACCAGATGTTAGAATGGAAAAACATAAGGATAGGAAAGTAAGTTTTTATAATCATGAACCCTTGTCCGCTCTACTATCTGTAGATTTTGTACATGATTTTATACAGGATTTTCCCTTGTTACTCGGTTATATCAATCTTAGAAGAATATTTGAATTAATAGCTCTACATACTGAAGTTTTTAAGTTAGATTCAAAAGAAATTAATAAAAGAATGATTAATAATCCACAATTAGCTCAAGATTTAGAAGAGTTGTCTTATGCAGACAGGCATGGTAGATTTTTTCATGTGGGAGGAGAAGAAATAAAAATAGAATCTCTCGTAAGGCAATTCAAAGAAAAATATGATAATCACATAACTCTTATGGTAGGGCTACCAGGATCTGGGAAATCTCATTTGTTAAAAAATAGAGACGATGTTGATAATTACGTACTAGGAGAGGTTGTATCTAGAGATGATATGGTTATGTCTCAATTTAACAACGAAAAAACATACGACGAAGCATTTAAACTAGCAGATCATAAGAAGATAGATAAAGACTTAGACAATAAAATCAGACAATTGGTAAAAGAAAAGAAGAATTTTACTGTTGACATGACTAATTTAAGTAGGAAGTCTAGGAGAAATAAACTAGGGATAGTCGCCAAACATAACTACATGAAAACAGCTATAGTTGTTTTACCCAATCTAGCTGATTGGGTAGATAGGCTTGAGGAAAGAAAAAAAGAAGGTAAGACCATATCAGAAGAAGTTATGGAAAGAATGGCATCGTCTTTCTATCCACCACTTTTCGATGAATTTGACGAGATAGAGTATAGGATAGGCTTATGATGGCATTAATATATAGTTTAACTAAAAATTGGAGATTGGCATTGACTTTAGGTCCTATACTTGATATATTGATCATAATTGTTCTTGTTAATTTTTTAAAAGGACATCAATGAGTAAGATAGATGATTTATTCTTAAGGAATAGGAATATTTTAGTTGGAGCTAGGGCTTCTGGTAAAACCAAAGAAGTCTTAGAACTATCATATTCTAAATTACTGGAAGGACAAGGCGTTCTCTTCGTATCTGGATATGGACTAGACGCATCAAAAAGAGCATTTTTAAGAATGAAAGAGTTGATTGATAGTAAAATTAGAGGACAGAAGATAAGGAATGTGTTGCTTTTTCTTAAACCTCCAGTTTATAATCATCTTAATTTAACCCTTGATTATGGTGGAAGTATGAATTTTATAACTTTAGAATTTTATAAAACTCCTCATTATAAATCACATCTATACGATAAACATTTTAAAATATTAGATAATATTGATGCTAATATAGAATTTGATGTTGCAACTATTTCTGGAACACCAGAGGAGATAAAATAATGTGTACCGTGTGTGTTGAGATAATGAAAGATAGAATGACTTTAAAAGAAGCTAGAAGAGCTTTATTTGAACTTATTGGAACCGAGGAAGATCTTGATAAGTTTTCTCATTATTCGGAGATGTATGAGGCTGTGATAGATGATCTTAAGAAACAGAATCAAACCGAAGGCTCTGACAAGGTTGTAGTTTAATGCGTATATTATTTCTATTAACAGGATTCATATTACTTACTGAAGGTTACTTGCTATCTATAATTCATGAGCCATTTTTATCCATGGCAAGCTACCTTCTTGGCGGATGTCTCTTCGTTACAACCATATTAGGAAAATTTGCATGATAGTAATAGGCGACCCACACGGGAACTATAAAACATTATTGGCATTATTAGATAAGATTCCTCAAGAGGAAAAAGATAAGGGAGTTGTCATAGCTGGCGATTTAATGGATAGAGGTCCTGGCTCAAAGCAGGTTATTCAGTATTGTATTGATAATAAGATACTGGTTGTTCTAGGTAATCATGAACAGATGATGATAGATGAGTTGGAATGGGCTTTGATAGCCTTTGATGAAATAGGGTACTTGTCTAAACAGGGACTTTGGGTTCTTAACGGTGGATATCAAACCCTAGAATCTTATACTTTTACTTCTTATGATCTTGTTGATGATAGAGGAATTCCTAAACTTCAGATAGATAAAGAATTGTTAAGAAAACACGTTGAGTATTTAAAAACCCTACCTGTTTATTTAGAATTTAAAGACATCGAAAACAATAGCGGTAGACATCTAGTAGTTAGTCATAGTTTAATAAATAATCTATGGCACTTAAGAAATGAAGGCGGAAACTCTGCACGAATTTTTAAAGAACAAGTGTTATGGAACAGAAATTTTCATAAGATAAAGATTGTTCCTGGTATTTACAATGTTATAGGTCATACTCCCCAACCAAACGGTCCTAGGATAAGAAAAACCTATGCTTGTATAGATACCGGATGTTTTTATAATGAAATCGGATTTTTTAAGTTGACAGCTCTTCAATTTCCTGAGATGATCATATACGATCAGAATAATATAGATATGCCAGATAATAGACATTTGAATTATCCGCATTTTCCTAAGGATAGGGCGTGAAACTTATTAAGGGAATATTTTCATTTTTAAAAGAAACCATTGTAATGCTTTTTTGTATATTATTTTTTATAATATCGGTAATTTCCTTATTGGCGTTTGTGATGTTCTTCTCTAGTCTTTTTATGAGTATTATTTTAGTAGCTATATTGGTATTTTTAATCGCAGGGCATATGGATAGAAGAAAAAAATGAGTGAAGAAAACAATAAGACCCTAGGATTTCATGAATTTGAAGTAAAATTCAGAGTCGAAGGAGATTTAGTATATGAATTTAAAAAACTTGTAGGTAATCTTCAAGATCTTAAAGATTTCATATATATAGAATCTGACGATGTTTATTATATTAAAGATGAAGATTTTTTAAGACATCGTTTTTCTAATTCTAAGAAAGATAAGAGAAGTGAACTTACCTTTAAAAAGAAGTTGAATGATGGCAATAACATAAAGAGAATAGAGTATAATGTAAGGGTAGATAATAATAGTGTAGAGAATATTGCAGGATTTGTTGAGGCTTTAGGGTTTAAAAGAGGCTTTAGAATAGGGAAATTAGTGCATATTTACCGATTTAAAGACGCTACATTACCATTTTATACAGTTATAGATGAATTAGGTAAGATAGCCCATTTTATTGAAATAGAAGTAGACGAGGAATCTCTACATGATATGACTGAAGAACAGGCTTGGGCTGTTATACAGAAATATGAAGCCATATTGGCTCCGTTAGGGATAACTCCTCAGAAGAGACTTAGGAAGAGTTTATTTGAAATGTATAGGAATAAAAATGATAAGAAAGATAATGCGATTGTTGAAGATAAGCAATCTGTTACATTACTTAGCGAAAAAGTCTAAAAGACATTTTTTTGTTGAAGATGGTCCTTCAGCTCATTTCGATGTTGACGATACGCTTGTTTGTTGGTACGATATCCCAGAAGATTGTCCTGAAGATGAAATTGTTAATGTGACTTATAGAAATTTAACAGATAGATTGAGGATAAATAAATATAATGTAAATCTTTTAAAAAAACTTTCTATACGACATCACAAGATATGCGTGTGGTCGAAAGGCGGAAGTGGTTGGTCGAGGGCTGTTGTTAAGGCATTGAATCTAGAAGATTATGTAGATGTTATTATGTCAAAGCCAACTTACTATATAGATGATTTAAAAGATCCTAAAGAATGGATAGGAAAATATCAGTATTATGACATAAATGGTAAAAGACATATTTAATTATCCGCCATTTGAATTTTACAAACTTTATTGGCGTATAAACGGAGGTTATATGAAAATTGTTATTGGACTTGTAGGTGTTAAGACTAGTGGAAAATCAACCGTAGCTAGGATGATCAATGAATTTTTTGCTAATGTACGTGAAGCGGCTATAGCGGATAAACTTAAGAATGTATCTGCTGATGTTTTTGGTCTTAATAGAGAACAGTTTGATAGGCAGGATCTTAAGGAAATTCCTTTTGAGACTCCTATTGTTTTAACTCAAAAATACATTAGTCTTGTATTGAGTGGATTTAATATTGATTATTCTAATGAGCTTCAGGATAAACTACATAAACTAGAAGGTTTAGAGTTAACTAGTCCTAGACATATTGCTCAAATTGTTGGAACGGAAATTTTACGATCTTCGGGCGACGCCGATATCCATCTTAAAAATACTCCATTAAAAGATGGAATAAACGTAGTTTCCGATATTAGATTTAAGAATGAACTGGAATATTTTACTAAATTAGAAGGTGTTAAGTTCTTACCTCTTTATATTAGCAGACAAGTAGCTGAAGATAAGATTGCGCCTAATTCTCACGTTTCTGAAACAGAACTCTTTACTTTTAAGGATTCTTGTACTAGAATTGATAATAACGGTAGTTTTTTAGATACAGAAAGACAAGTTAAAACCGCTATAGATAAATTTTTGCTGGGAGTGAAATAATGGATGATAAAGGTAACTTGTATGAATTTTTACAAGAAGTTGATAAAAAAGTTAAGGTTAAAAATTTAGATACCGGAGAAGAAAAGATTTTTCCTAAACACACCTTAGATAAAATGGCTCAGTTAGATGAGAAATTAGCTGAAGTAGCTAAAAAGATGAGTAGAAACGAACGTAGACAATTGTTTAAAAAATTGAAGGAGAATAAATAATGGATTCAAAAACTTATCAAAAATTAGCGCCTAGAACTAATAATCCAGATATTAGAAAAATAGCCGAAAGACTTTTAGGTACTGATGAAAGTTATACACCTCATGACGGTGCGCTGGAAGTTGTAACATCAGAGGAAGATGCTAAGAAAAAAATTGATCTACTTCATGCTGCTATGGGGTTAGTGACTGAATCTGGTGAATTCATGGATATGCTTAAGAAACATTTATTTTATGGAAAACCACTAGATGAAGTAAATCTTCTTGAGGAAATCGGAGATGCAAGTTGGTATTTAGCAATAGCTTTAAATGCATTGGGATCTTCTTTTGAAGAAGTTATGGCTAGAAATATTGAAAAACTTCAAGCTAGATATCCAGATAAATTTACGGAACAGGCTGCTTTAGTTAGAAATTTAGATAAAGAACGAGAAATTCTCGAAAAGTAATCTTTAATATATGCCGTTTACACAAGACGAAAGAATTGCATTATCTAAAAGGATCACAAAGATACCTACGGATATCGCTACAGCTAACGTAGTAAAAGATCAGCTTCAGGTTGAGAAAAATAAAGCTCAAAATCTTGATAATGCTCACTCCAGTTTAATATCTGATCTAAACTTTTATGTTCACGGCTATGGTGATGAATATTCTTTTATAGATGGGAATCAAAGAAGGCACGTACTAGAACAGGATCAGATTGATGCCGTTAAGAAAGTTTTTAAAAATGGATTTTTCCCTAATGATCCCTTAGTAGCTCCTCCCGGGGTTCCAGATGGAGTTTGGAAGTTTTTTCCTCCATATAACGGAGCTTATGCCATAGGGAAAAAATACGACGGAACTTATACTATAATAGACGGAGAACAGCCTCTTTACGCTTCAATAGCAAGCACTATAGCTACTATTGAAACTCATACTGACATTAATAGAGTAACTGGTCAGGTTTGTGCGTCGAATATTATATCTACTGATTCTGTTATCCACGGACTTCTTGATGATCTTAAGGATTTGGTTCAAAGATACGAAGATACACTTAATTCAGAATATTCAGCGATAATAACAGATCCAGATTCTGGAAGAAATACACAGAACTTGGCAGCAAAAAATGATATAACGGTCAATATTTTACCAGCAATCAATACCTGGCAAGCCTATGTGGATTTTAATACAGCACACGGAGAGGTTACTTGTGTTGGTTTTAATGGTCACGATCCAAACTCTTTGGGGTCTACAAAACTCCGTGAGACGGAATTAGATGCCTTAAAAGCCGCTTTATTAGCTAGACAGACCTTTTTATCTGTAACTAGGGTGCCTCAGTTAATCGTTAATTTGGGAACTCCAGGACAGAACTTAACTACTGGAGAGTTAGACGGAAGTGGATCTGGTTTCTTTGACAATAGGTTTAAGATATTCGATCTAAGATTAAACGTCATAGGCGGAAGTTTATCCAAAGTCATAGGGTTACAAGCCGGAATAGATACTCAAGATCAATTAATAGCAAATAGTGCGGCTGCACAAAACACTTATTCTACAATTATGTTAGCTGTAAGGTTTCGCTCTCCTTCGGTAGGAGTAAACATAGTGCATATTCTAGACTCTACTGGATTTTCTGTATCTGATGCTGTTTATATAGTTGCCGACGACCAGAGTGAAATACTAACCGTCATTACTGCTATTTCTGGAAATACAGTGACGTTGACAAACAATATACCGCAAAAATATACAAAAGAAAATTTTAGTAGAATCTATAAGGTCTTATAACAAGAATCTGCTTTATTTGGAATTAATGTAAAAGGCGACGGCTTAAGGTAATCTTCATTAAATAACTCGGTTTCATAATACCTCCAATGTTTTTCTAGACAGTAGAGAGAAGGAGCTGACGGATGCATTAAAGATGACGGACAAAGATCGTCTAAGTATCCTTTATTTTTTCTCAATCCTAATTTAAACATTAAATTTTCAAAGAAAGATATAAATCCCGTAATTTCTCTGTTAGGCGAAGTGTGTTCTCTATTTAAGATACAATGTGCCAGTTCATGTTGTATTAATTCAGCACGAATCATATAGACATTATTTTGCTCCCAATATTTTCGATCAATTGTTATTCTTTTATAGATGCCATTAGTGTTACATCGTCCTATTATTTGACTATTTTCATCAAAATTGCCGAATTTAATAGAAACTGATCCAAAATCTTCTGGCTTAACCTTCCCTTCAGAAAGATATATAAATTCTTCTACGTAGGGTTCAAAATCTTTTTCTATTTTCGGTAGTGAATTATCAAATTTTTTAGTTGATGTACAGGAAGATATTATCAATATTAATAGACTATTCCTTAGTATTTTTTTTATCATATTTTTGTAACTTAGTTCTTTTTTTGCAATTTTGACAAAATCTATAATAAAACTCTCCATCTCTTCTATGTAAGATCGTGAGTTTTAATACGTCTTTCTTACAATCCCAGCATAACCATTTGTTTTTATCCAAACCGTCGGTTTTTTCAATTTTTATATCTTCTTCGTATTGTTTTTGAACTAATTCTTTTAGGTTTTCGTATCTATCTATATCTAGTCTACTTATTTGCTTTCTTAATGCGGCTAATTCTCTTTTAAGTCTCTTATTCTCTTCTTTGGTTTTCTGTAACAGATCAAATTCTCTATCGCAGTATTTTCTAGTCATTTTTATCCTTTATTCATGAAAGTTTATAACTTTATCCTTAATCCCCCCTCTTATTAGTCTAATATTTTTCCTACGTTTTATGTGTTTCCATGCTTTGTATTTTTTAATAGATAGGGTTATTAATACGCCTAAAACTATTATTTGGATCGAACATATGAAAATTAAGGTAGAATTCATGAACCGTCTTTGGTAAAATTTGTAGATTTATTTAATAATTTCAAGTATTTAGACATTTAATATTCTTATTTAAAGATTGTTATAAATTGCAATCTTTATTAATAGTACCACATAATCCATTCTTTTAGTAAAAATCCAAGGAAATTAAGTAGTTATGTCTTCTAACGATATTATACCAGATGGTCGCCCTCCATTAGACGATAATAAAGAAAATCCTCAAAATTTCGATGTATTCCCTTGGTCCATAGATCCAAGAGGAGAGGCTTTTTTTGCTCCATTAAAAGTGGATTGGGAAAGATGGGATAAGTTCTATCCATATAGATTATTGGTCATCAATGCAAGAACTAAAGAAACCATAGTTAGAAGCGGTCAGGGTAGAGAATCGGTACATACTTTACTGGGCGCTAAAGAAGCCGGATTTGAATATGTCTTAACGCAAAATTTTTCAGAAAATAGTTGGGAATTGAATCTTCCCATAACTCCTCAACAATTAAGGATTACGGATTCTTTTGCGATAAATACATCCGCCACAGCTAGAGGCGTAATAGAAGAACACGGTGGAGTTAGATTTAAGAATATAATAGCTTCGGGTACTTGTGGCATATGGGCAAGAAGAGATACTAGGGCGGTGACGCCAATTCAGTCCACTTCGCTAGAATCAATATTTTCCGGTACGATAGATAATTTAAAAAATTTAAAAAAGATAGGAACTCAGCTTTTTTCAAAAGGTGGATATCCTGCTTCAACGTCTCCGGCGGTTAAACCAGAAAAAAGCAGTGGTGGAAAATTTTCTACTGGTTATTTTCAAGCCCTTTATTTGGGTCAATTTTTAGAAAGATATGCACAAGAAAAGAAAAAACCAGAAAATAGGCATTGGAGACTCGTTTTCCATATGCCTAAAAATAACGACGCTTATATAGTAACTCCTGTATCATTTGTAGGAGATAGAAATGCCAATAGACCTCAAGAATATATGTGGTCTATGCAACTTAAAGCCTGGAAAAGAATAGAATTAGATTCTCCGAAACCTATACAAGGAACTATTCCTACTTTAGATGCGAATACATTTCAAAGAGTATTAAATACTATAAGTGGAACTAGAAGTTTACTGGCTAGTGCTACTAATACCGTAAAAGCCATTAGAAGTGATTTTGCTAGAACTTTTAATGTACTAAGACAAACTGCGTTAGCCGTTAAAGATACTGCTGGATTTATTAGAACAGTAGCGGATCTACCTAGTCAAGTCATAAGTGATGCTAAAAGTTCTATAGAAGATGCTCTGTCTATAACTAACAGTTCTTTTAAAAAAGATCTATTTAGTGAGGGGTTAAGCTCAAACGCAGTAGCAGCCGGAGCATTAGGCTTAGGAGCTATACAATTACAACAATTAAGTGCTAATAATTCAATATTTGAGAATCCAGAAGAAAATTTTGATCTTTTAGATACCGTTCCCGTTGATAGCCTAGCTTTAACACCAGAACAATTAAATGCAATAGACGATGAGCAAGAAAGTATATCTCTACTTACAACAGATGATTTTGTTCAATTTAGAAGTGAATTATTGAGTTTGGCTTTAGATATAAGTAATAATTTTGGTGCCGGAAGTGAACAATATTCTCAAACCTATGGTAGACCTGTTCCTAAAACTAGAGTTACACCTATAACCTTGGAAGAAAATGATATATTAATTTCTCTTTATGAGACGATACAGGCTTACGATCTTTTGACTGTTAAAAAGACATTTGATGATTTTAAATCAGTTAATAGTTTAGATTACGTTGGCGGATTAGCTGATCAATCAGGTATATCTTTTGATATCGCTACTTCAAAATTTATGGTTCCTGTTCCTTTTGGATTAACCATAGAAGAATTAGCGGCTAGATATTTGAGTGATTCTAATAAATGGGTAGAAATAGTGACAATAAATAATCTTAAACCTCCGTATATAGATGAAATTGGTTTTTTTTATGATATGATTTCTAATGCAGAGGGTAGGCAGTTAAATGTTGACGATAATCAAGGAAAGCTTTATGTTGGTCAAAAAATAATCATATCAAGCGATACAGTTCCTGCTTTTACTAGAAAGATAATTTCTATAGAGAAAATTGATGATGACAATTTTCTTATAAACGTTGATGGTTTAGCTAATTTAGATAATTTAACTATAGTTGATAATGCAAAAATACACGCTTATTTACCGGGAACGGTTAATAGCCAGAATCAAATATATATACCTATTAACGTCCCATCTCAAGCCGACGACAGGATAAGAACACCTAGTCATCTTGATGAAGACGCCTTGACTAGAATTTCTGGGATAGATTTTCTATTGACCGATGACGGAGATATTGCTATTAATTCAGTTGGTGATTTTAGATTAGCAAACGGATTAACTAATTTAGTACAAGCATTGAAATTAAAAATTAAAACCAAAAAAGGTACGTTGTTAAGGCATTTAGATTTTGGATTAGGGATTAGTCCTGGGATTTCTGCTGCCGATATAAATAACGGAACGCTATTTTTAGAAATGAATAAGATAATACAAGATGATTCTAGGTTTTCTGGAATTGATAGATTAACAATAAAAATGAATGGACCTATTATGCTCATAGATATGGCTGTAAAGATATCTAATGGGTCTGGGATAGTTCCTATAACGTTTGAAGTTTAAAAGAGGAAGATTATGGCAAGTCCAATAGTTAAAAGTTATGAGAATATTTTAGGCGATCTCATCTCTACTTACATATCTAAAGTTAAAGTAAACGACCTTAATACGGGTTCTGCTGTTCTCTCATTTTTTGAAGCGATTTCTCAACAAATATATTTAGCTAACGCAAGTAATTTTTCCATATTAAGAGACTTTAATATTGATAGAGCTACTGGAGAAGTGCTGAAAAAAATAGCTAAGGAAGAAAACGTAAAAACAGAAGAAGCCAGAGTTACTACTGGCAAGGTAACTGTTAGAGATTCTTCTTTTGATAAAATATCTACAAAAATATATGCAGGAGCAAATCCACCCAACGTTGGGTCAACGGTTATAAAAGTTTCAGACGCTTCAGATTTTTCTAGTTCTGGTAATTTATACATAGGTAGAGGAACTCCTAACGTAGAAGGACCCTTGCCGTTTTCTGGAATTGTTCAAACTGGTGGTTTTTGGGAAATTACATTAACTTCTCCTACAGCTAAATTTCATAATCTTTCCGAATCCGTAATTCTAGCTCAAGGTGGAGTTAGAACTATATCTGTTGGATCTGTCGTTAGATCTCCGGCTTCTGGTAACGAGGCTGATATAAATTTTACAGTAACTCAATCCGCCACCATATTAGACGGTGAAAATCAAATAACAAACGTTCCTGTAGCCGCTCAACAACCTGGAAGTGACGGAAATGTTTCTAAGGGAGCTATAAAAGAATTTGTTTCAAATCCTTTTTCTGGATCAACTGTTACAAACGATAGTCCTTTTGTTTCCGGTAAAGATGCAGATACAGATGACGATATTAGAAATAAAATTAAAAGATCTAGAATTTCTAAAGGATTAGGAACTGTTTTGGCTATTAAAAATGCTACATTAGGAGCTAGAGCTAACGATGAAAACTCAATAGTAACATCTAATGAAATATTTTCTGACGATACTGAAACTATTTTGTATGTAGACGATGGCACTGGTTACGAGGAAAAGACAAATGGAATCGGACTTGAACCTATAGTTGATTCCGCATTAGGCGGAGAAACTCATTTTCAATTAGCTACGGCTGGAACTCAAACATCTATAGCCAAAGCTTTTCTAGATTCCTCCCTATCTTCTCCTTTTGATATTTCTCCCAATGATAAGCTAGCAATACTAGTGGGTGGAATCTTAAGTGAACATACTTTTAATGACGGAGATTTTAGATCTAATGGATTTGCTACCGCTTACGAAGTAGTTTCATCTATAAACTCAAACTCTGACTTGGATTTCTCAGCAAGAACGATTGGAAGCGGAACTAAAGTAGTTGTAGAAGCAAAAGCTGAAGATAATGAATATTTGCAAATAACAACACCGACTTCTGGTAATGATGCTGCCACAGCGTTAGGATTAACATCGAATGAAGTTCAAACTCTTTTGCTATATAAAAATAAACAAATTTTAAGTAAAAACGGCAGATTTTCTAGGGTTGAATCAGAAGATCGGGCGGATTGGTCTAACACTATAGCTACGGGCGATACTTTAAAAATAGCCGTAGACGGAACATCTCAAATAACGTACACATTTCTTGACGCAGATTTTATAGCCGAAGGAACATATACTACTGTTTCTAAAAATAATAGCTTAGCTTCTTGGATTAGTGTAATAAATACAAAAATAGTAGGCGTTACTGCTACTATTAATGGTAATAGGCTTGTTCTAACTTCAAACCTAGGAACTAACTCTAGAGCTATGATAGAAGTAGACAATACCTCTACTTTAGTAACTAAGGGTATGTTTGGGTCTGATATAGGATTATCATCTACGGGAGCTGGTGCAGATTACAATTTATCGAGAAACACAGCTCAAATAAAATTATTGAATCCGTTAGAACCGGGAGATGTTTTAAGCGCAGGTAATGAATTTACTAAAGGGTTCGTAGAAAGTGGTAGAATTTTAGGAGGAAGTGTAACTCTTTCCACAGATGCTTTAATGTGGTTATTAATTGACAATAAAGATGCAGAAATAATCAATACGGGGATAGTTGCTAATACTTTTATTACTGTGACGAAACCTTCGGCAAATATAGTTAGATACACCTCTAGCGATACTTCTGCTTTAACAAACGTAGAAGTTGGCGATTACGTAATTGTATGGTCTGAAGAATTAAGTTCGGGTAATAGATTAGAAGGTAGGATTAACGCAGTTACGGCTAGTTCTTTTGATTTAAAAGTCACTCCTTCAGAATACGCATCGGCAGTTGCAGAGAGTTTAATTCTATTCATAGAAGGTATGAAGTTTATAAGAACAGATCGTACTCCACAAAAATTAAGAATTATAGCTGGAGCTTACAACATAAATACCATTTCAGATCAAATAGAGACGGATATTTATGGAGTTACTTCGTCCACAAAAGACGATGAGATAATATTAGTAACTACAAAATCTAATGATTTAGACGGGTTCGTATTAGTAGTTACTCTGAACGATTCAGCCAAATCTTTGAGTTTTACAGAAGGACAGTTTGGCGAATCAACAGATTCTCAAATAGCTTTTTATGAAAGTCAAAACAAATATAATGATTTTCCATTATTTTTACACTCATCCATATCTGATAATCAATTTGCAGATCCTTTATCTAGTTTTATTGCTAGTTTTGATTCCAGTGTTAATTTAGATACGGCTGATATCGAACCAAACGTTTTAACTTGTTTTTTAAGTCCATATTTAACTTCTGGATCTAATATAAAAGATGCACAGCCAGAAAAAGAATGTGTTCAAATTGATTCTTTGTCCGGTGTTACGGTAAGTATAGATGAATCTGGAACAGTTAGAAGATTGAGAGCAAGCGATAGATATTATTTAGCCAGCCCTTTTGATTTTAGCTATAATGATTCTCTAGTTATAGTTTTGGACGAAGATCCTTCTAATAAAACCTTTCCTGTTCCTCTTTACAGAAGAGCGATAGCCAATACTACCATGTCGGTTGATACTAACAATTTCAGAGCTTACGATACAGAATCTGGAGCTACTGCTAGTTTTTCTCAATATTTTGGAAGTGCATATAGTTTTAAAAACTATAAGGCTATGATGAGAGCTAGAAATGTAATAGATCCATTAACGTTAGTTGATGAAGACGCCATTCTTTATAAGTCAGCAGTTTGGGGAAGTGCTGGGAATAACTATAAAGTTGGATATTTTTATCCAACATCTGCAAGCAGTATCATAACTCATGTAATATCTGTAGATGATAGTACAAAAATTTCAATATTCTTAAAATCTGGAGCAGCAGTTCCCAATCAAATAGACGGCACTACTGAATGGGACGTTACGGTAACGCCAAATACACCAGTTGCCGGAGTAGATGAAGTAACCTATACTTGGAATAGTACGGGAACTAATCCTGCTATGACAACTCTTTCTCCAGGTCATTATGTTACTATAAACTCTAACGGAGAGTTTAGTTCAGCCAACACGGGAACGTTTAAAATATCTTCCGCTACTGCTACTTCTTTTACGGTTAGAAGACCTAATGGAGTCGCCATAGCAGAAAATAATATAGCAACGTTAACCACTAATACTATTTTCTTATATCAAGATAGTGACACAACCGCTCAAGACATCGTTACTTATGTGACAGCTAGCTTGTCTGATTTTATAAGCGCAGAATTAGTGGACGATAATGGAACAACCGGAGCTGGAATAATAGACACTAGTACTTATGAAGATAATAGTTTTGCTTCTCTAACCGAATATATTTTTTTAGTTGATGGTATAAATTGGATATCTTCTTCTGATTTAGGAGCATCCTCTCCTACTCCTCAGTTTGTTTTTAAGAAATCCTTAGATTTACCTAGTTTTGATACAAACACAGTTGGAGCTTATGCTTTTAATAATGGAGAAGAAATTAGATTAATTCCTACCACAGCCGTTCAAGTTAGTGAATTTATATCCGTATTAGCCGTTTCCGGTTTAACTACTTTAGCAGATGTCTCTACATCGGAAAGAAACGATAAATTACAAATATCAAGTCAAATATTAGGATCTTCTGGATCGGTACTAGTTTCCGGTGGAACGGGTAATTTAGCTGAAGCGGTAGTTTTATCTCAATCAAGTAAAATAGTCGGAACCGATTTACTAAAAACCACTATAAGTAGAAGTGCTGCTGCCGGATTTCACGGAAATCAGTTGGTAAAATTAACTTCTTTAAATGCACAGAAAAGAAGTATAGGTATAAGCACTACTACAAATGTAACTGTTGACGCAAACACTCCAGTTGCTGGAAAATCTACAGTGACCCTAGGAAACAGAGATAATCAAGATTTATATTTCGGTCAACCAAGGTCTGCGTTTAGAGATTTGGGGAGAGCATTTCACGTTGAACATCATGGAATATTAACGTGTATTTCTTGGGACGGAGCGACAGGTTCAGATCCTCTATTCATTAAAACAGTAGAAATTAACGCTGACGGTGGAAATATTTCTGTAGATTTCGATCCAGATACAGGATTAACGAGTTATATCGTTACTACAGGAACTAGAAATTTTTCTGAAGTTGAGTTCGGAGATTCTGTAACAATTCAAAATATGTTAGTCGCTTCTAATAATGGAACATTCAGTATTGTAGGAATTTCAGATGATAAGAAAACTATAGTTACAGATAATGGAGATGGCGCTGATGCAGTAGCTGCTGCCGTAGCAGCTCCAGACTTTGTTATATCTACAGAAATAATTGAAGGCGATATAGTAGAAGTTGATGCTCCTTTCACAAATTTAAACAGAGGAAAATTTAGAGTTATAAGAAGATACGCAAATAGTATTTATATTAATAATCCAGTTTCTGTTGAAGAAAGAGTAGTAATTACTAGTAATTTAAGAAGCTTAGGTTTTGACGGAACTACTCAGTTTGACATTACCGTTCCTGGTGATATGAGAATAGAATGGAATACGGCTGGAACCGAACCTACCTTAGACAATGCCAAGATGGGAGACTATATAACCGTTGGTATTGCTTTTGACATAGATAATCAAGGTATCTTTATGGTTACTTCTTCTGGAGATAATTATATTGAATGTGCTAACGCTAAAGCCGTAGTTGAAAGTAATATTTCAGTCGCAAGCGTTGGAGGAGATGTTTTAGAATCCCATCAACCTTCCATGATTTTTAATCCATACGAAAATACCAGATCTGAAGATAAATTTGTAGTTTCTGGAAGTGTACTTGGAGTTTCAAGTCAGGGAACTTATGTTGTTGATGAAGTATTAAGCAAATACAGCATAATAGTAACAGGATCTATAGACGCTCAAATAGCAACCCCGTTGGCTAATAACTTTACTCAAGTTTATGTGGAAGAAGAATTGCCTTACGAAGGGTACAAAAAAATTCAGAATATAATAGCAGATCCTTCCAGTATAAATAGATATTTATTAATTTTTGATAGTAATGAGCAATTTAATAAAATTAACGATGTTGGAGAAGTATCTATAGGTTCTATATCAAAATTAAATTTTTCCGAAATAGTTAGAAGAGGATCTGATTCATACAGATATCATACTGGATTGATAGCCCAATCTAATAGAATAGTTTACGGGAATCCAAGAGATAATATAACTTATCCTGGAGTCGCCGCTGCTGGAGCTGAGATTTTCATTAAAGCACCATTGGTTAGAAGAATAACGATTTCCATAAACATAAGAATTAATACTGGGATTCCTTTTACTAAAGTTTCAGAACAGGTTAGAAATAATATAGCAGCTTTAGTAAATTCATCGCCTATCGGTGAATCTATAGCTATAAGTGATATTATATCTGTAGTTAATTCCATACCAGGAGTAAAAGCTGTTTCTATAACTTCTCCTTCTTATAGTCCGACAAATGACGTTATAGTTGTTAATCCTTCTGAAAAACCTTTGATATTAGATACTGTTAATGATGTAATTGTCGCAAAAGTGGGTACTTAAAAATGACAGATCAAACCCAAGAAAAAAAACGTACTAGAAGGTTTTTGAATCCCAGTATTAGGGGTAAAAATACGGATATTATTCTAGAATCAATTGCTCCGGGAATGGAACATTTGATCAATAACGTTGAAGCTGTTAATGACAGTATATATATTGTTAGCGCAGAAGGACAGTATTTAGAACAATTATTAGCCGGAAGAGGTATAACTAAACCAGAAAATGTAGGGCTATCTGATGACATTTTTAGAGAAATAGGGATAGAAGTTTCTAACAGAAAACAAGTTAGAGATTTAATAATGAATATTCTTAACATCATATATGGTGATGAATTTACTAAATCCACTTCATCTAGCGATGAATTAGAAACCTATAATCTGGAAGATGGCGATACTTTAATAATTCAATTTGATGACGAAGAATCTTTAGAAGTTGTTTTTAATACAGATCAATTTTCTAATATAAATTCGTCTACTGCACAAGAAGTAGCTGATGCAATAACTAAAGAAATAAGAAGATTAGGTAGAAAGGGTTCTGCTATACAAAAAGACGACGGGTCTGGCGGATATGTAACTCTAATATCTGGCACTAACGGACCAGCATCTACAGTTAGAGTTCTCGGAGGAAAAGCTCAAAATAAATTAAAATTTGCTCAAATAAGACCTACAACGGCTTTAGCTGCTACTCAATGGGATCTGTCTTTACAATCTGGAGGAGTTGTCAGGGCTACGTGGAGTGGAGGACCAAATCCTTCTGTTGGTAAGGTTAGAACTGGAGATTACGTAAACTTATACGGTACTGCTTTTGATATAAATAATAGAGGAACGTTTACAGTAACTGCGGTCAATGGCGGATTAGTTGGCGACGCTTATGTAGAGTTTTTAAATGAAACTGGTATAGTAGAAACTGTAGTTCAAGGAACGGATGAAGCTATATTGTTTTTTTTTCCAGAAAGAAAAATACTTACTAGTAAATTAATGTATGCTGCCGCTTATCAAACAGAATCTAGATTATTGGAAATTTTTATCCCG
>Ga0315281_10000481_pt1 | contig 55271 bp, 54 predicted proteins | sample YL17G07_0_MG_FD_204540 | JGI IMG/M metagenome (GOLD analysis project Ga0315281, IMG submission 204540) | Sediment microbial communities from Yellowstone Lake, YNP, Wyoming, USA - YL17G07_0 | ecosystem: Environmental > Aquatic > Freshwater > Lake > Sediment | place: USA: Wyoming | collected...
TCAGGAAACTCAGAGGCATCGCGAACTATCAGTTTGGAAGCCATCTGGGTAACGTCTTCTTCAAGGGGCCAATAGAGCTCACAAGATCAGGAAAAACCAACAAGATACGTTTGATCTTTCGCGACGGTAAGCTCATCTCAACCTTGCGAGCGAGGGATGGTTTTCTGGCTCTCACGCCTGACGGGGCCAAGATCATTCTAGCGTCGATGAAGAAGCCGCCTCGCGTTGTCGTCGTCCGCGGCGATGTGGCGGAATTCATCAGAGCCGGGAGAAACGTCTTCGCCAAGCATGTTGTGAGTGCAGATTCTTCAATCAGACCTCAAGATGAGGTCATAGTGATCGGTGAGAAGCGGCAACTCCTAGCCGTAGGGCGAGCTGTCCTAGCTGGGTGGGAGATGACCCAGTTCAAGAGAGGAATAGCCGTGAAGACTAGACGAGGCGTCGGAACAAACGAACAGACGCAATAGACTTATCCCATCATTCATGATGACCAGCCCTCATCGGTTGACCCGACGATGGCATACAAAGCGTACAAAGCTGCGAAGGGCGCGCCTCAAGGCAGAGACGCGAAACGAATGATGCAGAAAATGGGCATGAAAATCGACGAGATCGATGGGGTCACTGAGGTGCTGATACGCACCGCCACTCGCGAGATCATCATCAAAGAACCGGTTGTCACGTCAGTTGTCGTTCAGGGACAGAGAATGTATCAGGTCACAGGTGGATCTGCACTGGAAAGGACGCCATCAGCCGAAGCGGGACAGCCCGAGGTTCCAGAGGAAGATGTGAACCTGGTGGCCACGCAAACCGGAAAGACCGTGGACGAAGCTAAGGCCGCACTGAAGGAATCCGGTGGAGACCTCGCAGAGGCAATCCTCAGGCTGAAGCAGAAGAATCAAGCCTAAGCATGAAGTCTCAGGATCAGGGAAACAGCATCCGTTTCGCGAAACCGAGCAGGTGTTGATAGTGGATAGCACGCGATACCTCATTGTCGGAGGAGGACTGGCGGGCGGATCCGCCGTCGAGGCGATCCGCGCACGAGACCAAGAAGGACGCATCGTGCTCATCTCAGACGAGAAGCATCTTCCCTACGACCGTGTCGCACTCTCGAAAGGGTACTTGATGGGGAGACTCCGCCAAGAGAGCCTGTTCCTCCAGGACGCCGAGTTCTACGAGCAGCAGCACGTGGAGCATCTGCTTGGCCGACGCGTGCAGCAACTGAATACGGATGCACGGACGGCACTCCTGGACGATGGCCAAGAAGTGGAGTATGAACGTCTTCTGCTGGCGACCGGAGGACGCGCACGTCGTCCCCCGATACCGGGCAGCGATCTATCCGGGACCTACTGCCTACGAACGATCGAAGATTCCGATGCAATCCGCACGGCTATGTCATCTGCCCGCCGCGCAGTGGTAATGGGCGGCGGCTTCATCGGATGCGAGATCGCCGCAGCGTGCAAGCAGCAAGGACTCGACACGACAATAGTTGAGGTTCTCCCCTCGCTCCTGAGTTTACCACTCGACCCGGAGACAGCGCAATGGGTCACGAAGTACTTCATTGAACAAGGCGTTCACGTCCTCACGAACGAGACGGCGGCTCGCTTCGTCGAATCCAACGGTCAAGTCGCAGGAATCGAGACCAAGACTGGGAAGACTATTCCAGCTGATTTCGTTGCAGTAGGAATCGGCATCACACCAAATGTCGAACTGGCAAAGGAAGCCGGGCTTCCAGTTAACAACGGGATCGTCGTCAATGAACAACTCCGAGTCGATGACACGAGCATTTACGCCGCAGGCGACATCGCATCCTTCTACAGCCCACTGTTCGGTAAACATCTCCGACTGGAACACTACGATGTCGCCGCCAAGCATGGCGAAGTAGCGGGAGCTAACATGGCCGGAGGACAAGAGAGATTCACCGAGTTGCCGCACTTCTTCTCATCCATGTTCAAGCTTCGGATTGAAGTCTGGGGAGACGCGACGCAGCGAGACACGGTGGTTCGACGCGGTCCACTCGAGCTTTCTGATAAGGGCGGATTTGCGCAGTTCTACCTTAGCCAGGGACGTGTGCAGGCCTATCTCTCGGTCAACCGTCCCTACAAGGAAGCGGAGTTGGCAAAGAACCTGATTCTAAGCCGGCAACCTATCAATGATGCCTTGCTTCTTGGCAACGAATCAGTAGACCTAAACACTTTGGTCAGATAGAATCTCAAACGGTGTCCTGGCCCGTGCCAAAATGCTCTCACAAGCAAGGCGGTTCAGGTTCCAAGGCCCGTACCATGACGGGCGCACACAAGATCAAGGGTTCAAATTACGACGCCTCCACCAGCTTACACACACACAAAGAGAAGACGACAACGAATGGCGGTTCAAATCACGACGGCGGCATCAAGAGACGCACACTCAAGGCAAGATCGAACGATTCTTCCAGACGTTCGAACTTTGCCATCCCAGATTCGACGACCCCACACAATTCAGAGAATACTACAACCGGAAACCTCACCGAACCCCACACTCCTCACTTCCAGAAGTCCGCTGCTCCTAGCTTGTGCAAATCGTCTCTCTATCCCGCACAGAGCTGGGATGATGCAAAGCACTATTAGCCGATAGCTCGCATTCTTGGGTTCCGTAGGGTGGTTTGTTGACGAGATCAGTTTCCCTAGTTGTGGTAATGCTTGTGCTTGTCATGTTGGTGCCCCAGGCGAACGCAAAGTTCACTAAGACTCCGATATTCGACTTGACAACTTCCTCCAGCCTAGCTGGTGCAACAGATGCACTCTACACTCTCCACCTCGAGAACCCTGACCTGTACGAGGATACGCTGACTGCTTCCATCACTATTCCGGCAGGATACTCTATCGATCAGAAGTTCATCACAGATAAGAGTGAAATCAAAGCAGGGTCTGCGTATGGCCATTGTCAGGAAGGGTCGGCGCCAGCGAACATTGTCACAACAACCACCCCAGGGCGCTTCGCGATATCGTTTGCGGGCAGGGCGGCTGTGGACATTATTGTTAGCGAGCCTACCCCGACGACACCGGGGACCATGAAGTTCACGTTTGTCGGAGGCTATGCGGGGGCAGTCATGAATCGCGGCTGCTACGGTGAGATCAGCCATGTAGCAGGTTTCTTCGTTAATCCTTCGACGTCTGGAACGTACGCTTGGGCTCCGTCGATTGCTAACCCGAGATCTGGGCCGTCCGTTACTATGGTGCCTAGATCTGGGTTCTCACAGACCGTCACGATCGTCGGTACCGGCGCGACGACGAGCGTAACCACCACAGAGACGCAAAGCCCAGCGACGACACAGACGGTAACCTCGAGAAGTGTTCAAGTTACAGCCTCGACCCCTACACAAACGACCGCCGCCCAAACCACGATGCACACAACACCAAGTGAAACTGAGACCCTTACAACAACGCAGGCTCCGCCAACCGGACAGCTACCGATGGAACTCTTGGCAGCAGCCGTCGCAGTCATAGTCATCATAGCAGCCGGGGCTATCTTCGTGTTCAGACGCAGAAAGTGAGATGTGGGATCTTCAAGATCTGGCATCTAGCCTGTGTGCGGGCCGCAACATGCGTTAGATACACCTGTAAGAGCTAGGCGTTTGAACGTGGCGGATCAACCCGCAAGCCGTAATCGGATTGCGCTGGCAACAGGAATAGTGCTCGTGGTAGTGTCGGTGATCTTGATGCTTGACAGCTTGCTCGCTGACAACAATTTTCCATTGTTCCTGGGGTTAGTGGGAATAGTCGTGATAGCCGCTTCAAGAAAGAGCCAGTCGAATGATTGAACCTACAGGACCAATGAATATGCGCACAATCAATGGTTCAAATCTTGACTCGCGCGAGGTGGTTCCTGCACCAATCGTTTTCCTGTGGTGGCAACGACGACAGCGATAGCAAGCCACAGGACAGCCGCGAAGTCTACATGAACACGCACCCAGTCTGCGACGGACAAAGCTGGAATGAAGATCGCTTGGCTGCCTGAGAAACTCGCATGCATGAGTACACCCAGCAAGAGGCTTCCCCTGCTGTTGTTGTATACCCATGTCATGAGACTCCTGTACGCTTTGACCTCAATGACAAAGAGCACATGATTGGGAACGTAGAACGCCCCGAACGAGCCAACACGTCCCCAGAAATCAGGAAGGAAATGCCAGATCGGTTCTGGAATCGTCGTGCGTCTTGTTCTCGAATTTGGTTGTGCTGACGAAGGACGGCTCCAGCCCAAGATTGGTTTCTAGGCTGCTCTGGCCTGTCGCTCCATTCGACTCTTTATCCTCTTCAATCTGAAGAAATCTTCGCGTTCGCGTTCTTCCAGATGCATCTGAATGTACCTGATCGATTGGAGAACCCGCGGAATGATCACATAGTCCAGTGAGTTGACACGCCTCTTGGTCGAGGCTATGGCTTCCGCGAGCTTTCGCGTGGATGCTTCTGCGCTCGATAGCTCCGCCATCGCCCTCAGCGCTTCTGTCATCTTCATGGTGGCCTCGTCGAGTTTTGCTGATGTTGCGATCAGATTGTACGGGGCTGTCTTGATTGGTGACACTTTGATTTGGACTTGGGGTAGGGTGACGCCGATCACATTTCTCGTCTTCGTATCGAGCTCGAAACGGTCTTCGACCCCGACGGCGAATTGTTCGAGTCTCGCTAGACCGTGTACCATCTCGGCTTCTACGAAGAGGTTGTACGCTTCTCGAAGGAGCGCGTGGGAGCGTTCCCGGAGCTCGGCTATCTGGCGTACGTTTTCGAACAGTTCGATCATCAAAGCGTCTAGCTTCTCTCTTAGTAGGTCTCTGCCGCGCTCTGCGATGTCTCGCCTCTTTCTGATGGCGAGCAGTTCCATTCTTGTTGGGTGAATGCCCGAGATGACTTCTGACATTATGTGGTGCCCTTGTCCCTATTAGCGGGATGATACTTCGCGATGGTTGATGGATCAATGCGCTTGAGTTCGACTTCAGGTACCATGGACAGGAGATCCCAGCCGAGGTCAAGTGTCTGTTCGATGTCTCTGTTCTCGTACTCGCCTTGGTTGATGAATCGTCTCTCGAAAGCGTCGGCGAAATTTAGGTACAGCTTGTCTCTTGTTGAGAGTGCTTCTTCTCCGATCACGGCGACGAGGTCTCGGAATGCTCGTCCCTCCGCGTACGAGTAGTACAACTGGTCGGAGACTTCTCTGTGGTCCTCGCGTGTGCGGTCCTTTCCTATTCCTTCCCTCATGAGACGTGAGAGCGAGGGGGATACGTCGATCGGAGGATAGATGCCGCGCCTGTGAAGGCCTCTGTCAACGATCAGTTGACCCTCCGTAATGTAGCCAGTCAGGTCGGCGATTGGGTGAGTGATGTCATCGTGCGGCATGGTCAGGATCGGCATCTGCGTGATCGAACCCTTGCCCGTATGCGTCCTTCCAGCCCGTTCGTAGATTGTCGACAGGTCAGTGTACATGTAACCAGGATAGCCGCGTCTTCCAGGCACTTCCTCACGAGCCGCTGAAATTTCGCGAAGTGCTTCCGCATAGTTCGTCATGTCAGTCAGTATGACAAGTACATGCATGCCGAGCTTGAACGCGAAGAATTCAGCCGCGGTAAGTGCAACTCGTGGTGTGATAATTCTCTCTATCGCGGGGTCGTCGGCCAAGTTCACGAACATCGTCACATGTTCGAAGGCGCCTTGCTTCTCGAAGTCTTCTCGGAAGAACCGGGCCTCGTCGGCTGTGATGCCGATAGCGGCGAACACCGTCGTGAAAGTCTCGCCTGTGCCTCGAACTCGAGCCTGTCTGGCCACCTGCGCGGCTACCGCGTTGTGTGGAAGCCCCGCGCCGGAGAAGAATGGCAGTTTCTGTCCTCTGACGAGCGTGTTCATTCCATCTATGGCGGAAACTCCGGTTTGGATGAATTCTCTTGGATAGGTTCTCGCGCATGGGTTGATCGGTGCACCGTGAACATCCCAGTAATCCTCCGGAATGATCTTTGGACCACCGTCGATTGGCGTCCCGCTGCCGTCGAGCACTCTTCCAAGCATGTCGGATGAGACCGGGAGTTTGATGGTTTCGCCCGTGAATCTGACTGCGGTTCCTTTCACATCTAGGCCTGATGTGCCTTCGAAGACCTGAACCACTGCCATCTTGTCGCTTACTTCTAGGATCTGTCCTCTACGCTCAGAACCGTCCGGAGCGATGACCCTGACGAGCTCGTTGTAACCGACATCTTTCACGGCTTCCACGAACAGCAACGGCCCAGAGATTCGTGAAATCGTCCTGTACTCTCGCAGAGCTAGGCTCATGCTTGCGGTCCCTCCGAGCCGTGTGTCTCGGCGGCTAGTTTCCTGAATTGGTCATCCAGATTTCCATCGATTCTTGCTGCGAGCTCATCGAATCGCTCTGACGGTTCGATCTTGCACCGCGCAATCTCCTGCCTAACAGGGAGATCCAGGATCCGCTGGAGGGTCACCCCATCCTCCACAGCCTTCTCCATCTTCCTGTGGAACTTCATGATCAGGCGCATCATCGCAGTCGTCTTCTCAGGCGAGCAGTAACTGTCGACAGGATGGAGCGCGCTCTGAATGAGAAAGTCCTCCTTGATCATGCGAGCGGCCTCAAGCGTTGCCCTCTGACTATCTGACAACGCATCTGGACCAACGAGCATAACGATCTCCCTCAGCTCCTCATCTTTCTGCAGAAGCGACATCGCATCTTGCCGAATATGCTTCCAGGGTTGCTTGGTCTTCCGCTCATACCATTCCGCGACTGAGTCGAGGTAAAGCGAGTAACTCGTCAACCAGTCGATAGCTGGAAAATGGCGTCTCTCGGCGAGCGACTTGCTCAAGGCCCAGAAAACTTTCGTGATTCGGAGCGTATTCTGAGTCACAGGCTCGGAAAAGTCTCCACCGGACGGCGAAACCGCGCCGACGGCAGATATCGAGCCAGTCCGCGGCTCACTGCCGAGAACTTCCACTCTGCCCGCGCGTTCATAGAACTCCGCCAACCTCGAAGCCAAGTAGGCAGGGTATCCTTCCTCGCCAGGCATCTCCTCCAATCTACCAGAAATCTCTCTAAGCGCCTCTGCCCATCGAGAAGTGGAATCAGCCATCAAAGCGACGTCGTATCCCATGTCTCTGAAGTATTCTGCCATCGTGATGCCCGTGTAGACGCTCGCCTCTCTTGCCGCAATTGGCATGTTCGATGTATTCGCAACCAGTATCGTCCGAGCCATAAGCGGCTGTCCGCTTCTAGGGTCCTTCAGCTCCGGAAATGTCTCAAGGACTTCAGTCATCTCGTTGCCGCGTTCCCCGCATCCGACATAGACTATGATTTCAGCATCGGCCCACTTCGCAAGCTGCTGCTGCATCACCGTTTTTCCAGTACCGAACCCTCCGGGGATTGCGGCGGTTCCTCCCTTTGCTATTGGAAAGAGGAAGTCCATTATTCGCTGGCCTGTGACGAGCGGCACGACTGAAGAGAGCCTGGATTTGACCGGCCGCGCCTTTCTAACCGGCCAGGTGTGCATGAGCTGGAGCTTCACGAGCCCATTCTGCGTCTCGACTTCAGCGATGTCATCTGTAACACGATAATCGCCTTCCTTCACAGTTGACTTGATCGTGCCGGTGACATTGGGAGGAGCGAGAATGTGCTGTGTGACAAGGACAGTCTCTGACACTTCTCCAAGAATGTCGCCTCCCACAACCTTCTGGCCGGCCTTCACTCTTGGTATGAAGCGCCAAGTCTTCTTCCGGTCGAGTGCAGGTGACGTAACGCCACGCGTGATGAATGTTCCCGCGATCTCCATCAGGGTTGGGAGCGGCCGCTGTATTCCATCATAGATCTGATTGATCATCCCTGGACCTAGCTCGACGGAGAGAGGGTTCCCGGTCCTTTCTACACGCTCGCCAGGTTTGATGCCAGCGGTCTCTTCGTAGACCTGAATGGTCGCTTTCTCGCCCTCGACTCGAATGACTTCTCCTATCAGACCTAGGGTGCCCACCTTCACGAGCTCGTACATCTGGGCGCCTAGCATATCGTGGGCTACAACGACGGGGCCTATGATTCTCTCGATGACTCCTGGCTTGTACAAGTGAATCGACCGAGCTGAGTGCTACGTCCTACTGGAACGGTGTTGGTACGATTCGTATCACAATTAAGCATTTCCAGAAACAAGGTCAAGCGAGCCGCGATGTCAGAGAGACGAGAGCGTTTCTCCACCTTGGAGAAGGCACGCCTAGCGTCACCTTGACGGAGTACTTTGATTCAACTCTCTTGCTTATACTCGGCGGCCAGCGATTCTTCAATCGATCAGTGCAATGATATCGATCAATGAAATGAAACGCAACAGCGAGCAGCTCGTGGACTGTACTGTCAGAATTGAGCAGATGCTGATGCAATTAGCCGCCGCAGAATGAAGTCAATTAGAGTAGGAAGCGTCCTTTCTCCATCAGTTTCCTTTCGTCCACCCATAGGGTCGCGTCTTTCATGATCGCGTCTATGTGGGTTCGCGATTCCCAGTCTGCGCCTGTCTCATCCGCATAGGGGTCGCCGAAGGCGACATGGATGGTCGGAAACTTCTCGTCTTGAAGTAGGTTTCCAATGAGCTTCGTTAGGGACGTGTTCGTGCCGATTGCGAACTCGCCGAGTCTGGTGCTGTTCTTGTCTGTCTGAAGGTACTTTACCAATTCGCTCTGCAAATTGTTGTTGGAGCATCTGATTGAGGACAGGTCGGCTCTTGAGTTCCTCACATCTATCGTGACGGGCGATCTCTCCAGCACACCATACTTGTCGCTGAACCAGTCACCCAGCTCGTCAGCTACTACTGTTCCTTCTGCTTTCCATGCTGCGGTGAATAGCTCGCCATCAGGGAGATTGCCCCAGTCTCCCTTCTTTCGGAAGATTCCGTCGGACACCTTCCATCTCCACTGAGGGCTGAATTCGACAGCCAAGTCAGATCCGGCCGCTGTTGTAACACGTGCCTTCTTGGCAGTTGCCACGCGCTGGTGAATCCGTTTCGTGAGTTCAGATATCTTCTCGTAGTCAGCGCACATGCCTTCTTCCATCAGCTGCTCGTTCACGGAGGGCATGTGTCCGTGCCTCGCATATTGTTTGGCGAGTTTGATGAATGGCATCCTTAGGCCTAGTTCGCCGCCCATGCTTCGTGCTGCGTAGAATGTCACGTTCGCCCAAGGAATAGACTCCTCTAGAGGCTTGGGAAGTGATGTCAGGGGACGCTTGCCGAAATCCTCCAAGAACGCGATCTTCACATTTCCCGGACTAGCCTTCTCGGCTGCCCGCTTAAGCGCTTCCCCGATCCTACGGGTGAAAGAGTCTGTCACTATGAACACGTGCTCGCCTGACTTGACTCCCATGCAGACCTCAACTGCTATGCGTGCGCCTTCATCCACTGTGCCCAAGAGAGAATCACGAGCATCCGATGCTGAGAGTGAGCGTATTAACGGTTGGGCTATTTCACGGGAAAATCTCGCGGCTGAAGGTTGGACGCGCTTTCGCAGTTAAAACAAAGGTATAGGTGCCGTTTCTGGGTGGTCTGTATAATTTGGGAGTTGAGTCTCGCTATATCGCTAATAATCCCTGCAGAGGAAACCCTACCGTGGGTTCTTTCCGTGTAGAGTAGCCCCGTTAGCGCTGGCTTGGCGCTCGGAGTTTGACAGTTGCCCACTCTGACACAAGTCTGCCGACATCCATGGGGCGCTGATAGTCTCGCTCAAACAGAGATCGCGGAGGGCCGCCAAATGACAGCCACAGAACGAACCACAATTCCTCCGTCATCTGGATCCGCGTAGTCCCCAGGTCTGGCGTGTGGCTGAGTGCCCATTCTTCGGATATCATCGTTGCGATGTTAGTACTAGAAGACACATCAACATAGTCACATTCGCCTGTGTCATTGTTGTGCCACCGAGCGCCCACTTTTCTTGCGTCTCGCTTGGGGGGCAAGCCAACCCCTCCGCAGGGACAGATACGACTCTCAGGTAATCGGCACCCCTCGGGAAAAAGATTGACCTGCGGTTCGATGAGTTCCCAGTCATGACGTCACAAGACGATTGGGTCGCGCTATGCGCCTACATATTGCTCATGATATCAGGCCCAACAACGTTTCCTAGACAGGTCACGAACATACTTAATTCAGTGGGACTCTGCTCCAATGACGTGAGAGCAGTTGTCGTCAGCCGAAGTGAAAGAGATTGCTCGGCGCGTCTTCATCATGTTCAAGGGTCGTACAGATGGTCGGAACGACAATCTAGACGAGTTGGCAATTGGAAACGTCTGGGGCTTCAACTTCAAGGACAAAGTCTCTGTCGACAAGGTAGGCGAGGCGTTTCAGCTCCTCCAGCTGCGAAATCTCATAATGCCATACTCTGGCACGGCTGGCTACTTCAGGCTGACCACTGCAGGGAAAGCAATAGATCCTGACGACATCTTCGAAAAGATAGTTGATCAGGCGTTTCTGCATCAACTCTCAGAGATCATGGATGAAGAACTCGTCCGGGGTTGCTTCGACAAGTCATATGAGGACGCGATCACTTCCGCCTTTCGTATTCTAGAAGAACGCATTCGAAAGCGTATCAATGCGGGCGCGGAATTCTTTGGTATCGATCTTGTCGAGGAGGCGTTCCATGCTGAGAATGGCAAGTTGGTCTTCGGAGAGACCACAGCTGAGAAACAAGCATTGTACCAGACCTACAGGTCATCGTTTCTGATGCTCCGCAATCCGCCATCGCATCGCTATCTGAAGGAGTTTGCGGGCGTCGAGATAGTTGAGATCATTATGTTCATCGATTTCCTTCTGAAAGTTCTGAGCAAGGCGAATGATAGGATGGTGCGCTGTCGATTGTGCGCTCTGGATATGTCCGTGCTGAGCACCTCTTGTACCCACTGTGGGGCATCCTACACGAGGGAGGAGGTCAGCAAGTTGAAAGGCTATATGCCGCCCTGAGTGTTGAGCAGTCTTGAGTTTCGTCTGGGTCTCTTCTCGTGTCTCCGGTTTCCCCTATCCTTCATGACTCGTCACACATGGGCGTCGGTTCGTGTGGGAGCACAAGTGGAGAGCAAGATGTTGCCGTGGAGTTTCGTGTTCGATCAGGAATTGTGGGAGTTGAGCAGGTTCAGCCAGCACCTCAGGGCGGGCGATCGGGCGGTCTTCGACGACCTCGTCGCCCAGTGCAGGCGCTATGCGGCGACCGGCGAAGTGTTCACGTCTCCTGTGAGGAAGATGTCGCTACTATTCTGGATGATCTTCGCCCAACACAAGAGAATCATGGAACTCGAGAAGTGCCTCAACGGAACGTCGACGATGAACTCGGAGATGCAAGTGGACGCTAGCCCGACCGCCGAAGGTCAAGCGCAAGGAAAGTGCCGAGTCCGCCGGTTAGGCCACTCGCCGTAGCCCCTGCGAAGACCGCCGCTCCGGGCACGATGGGTTCGTGAGATCCGTACGCAATTGCCACATACACCGTCAGGACACATGCTGCGATCACCAAACCTGTCACGCATCCAGTAGTCTTGGGATGAGACCGCCCGAGGTAGTGCGACAGCGGGGGCCAACGCGTAGGTGCCTGCAATTCGGTGGGCACGGGCTTGACTTGAGAACTCTCGGCTAGGGCCATTCTCATGCTGTCTCTCGTCTTCTGCAGAAAGCACCCGGCTAATGTGATTACGAGTTCTCCAATCTTGAGGGATTCGGCATGGTCTCCCATTGCGGGTACGAGTCTCTCGTCAACGTTCTTCCCGATTCCGGATACTCTCTCAAGCTCCTCACCAAGGATCTCCCATCGTGGCTTTCCTACTTGCTGCATCCGCATTGTGGCTTTTCGTACCAGCTTTCGAGCCTGTTTCAGCGATGCTGCGTCCTGAGGGTTCTTGATGAAATTCCTGTAGTGCAGGTAGGACTCGTAGAAGGCAGAGGCGACTAGTTGCTCATTTGAGAACCAGTGCTCGGCTCGATTGCCCGCGGAGGCTACCAGTAGGATAAAGGAGAGAGCACTCAGGACAGCTGCGAGTTTCGCCGGCCACGGGTCAAGTGTCGGTAGAACGGTGCCACTGGGGACATAGATCGGTTGAATGGCAATGAAGAGAACGATGCCGCCAACAAGCATCCATGAAGCCATATCCGCAAGGAACTGCCAGTTCGAGGCCACTTCCACAGGGCGCTTGCTAGCCTGATACTGTTGCTGGACCAGTTCTGAGAGCACGTCGGCACTCGATCTCTCCCTCCCATAGTCCGTTATTGCTATCAGTCCAGGACGCACTCCTCGCGCCAAGGGTTCGGGTCGATATGCCAGCAATATGTCCGTCGCTTCTTCCCATTCTGATGGGCCATAGAGTTTCAGGAGTTCGTCCCGTCCGGCTCGTTCAATGACGAGTTTCGGGTAGATTTCACCGTCCGTCTTGAGCATTCTGAGAAGGCAGAATGCAAGGTACGCAGCTCGCAGGGCAAACACTTCCTGCCGTCTAGACATGGCGTTCTCCCTCAGGTAGCCGCCTTGCTTTTGTTGGGTCATCGTGTTCCAATATGTCTTCCGCCTTGCTAGCCTCGACGAGTTGGTTCCCTCTTCCCCGTTGCATCAATGCTTTCGTTTGGGTCTCCCTTTGGTAACTATATTCGCCACACGCCGAGAGCTTGGAGGATCCTTCGCCTGATCCGCAGGTACAACAGATACCGTTGTGCAGTCCCGGTTCTCTCCCGGTACGGACTCACTAGAATGGTAGCTCCTAGCGAGAAGACCGAGCCAGACACTAGGATGACCAGGTCTCGCACCTGGAGTTCTTGAGGGATGGTCCATAAGATTCTGACCGTTTCGAAATATTCGGGTAGGATTTCGTGTAAGTTGAGGAGCCAAGTCGCGAGTCTGTCTTTGCCTACTGCAAATTGCTTGTTGGGCTGGGGAGAAGTCTCGGGCAGTGATAGCGTCCAACTTGCCGGATAGAAGATAGACAGAGTGAGACCACGATTCAGGACCACGACCGGATTCGCATCGTGCATGAACTGGTCAACGTCAGGCCCAGCGTTGAAAAACCCGGGACCGCCGCCAAACGTGAATCCAGTTCCTCTTCTTCCAAATCCCCGAAAGGTGATGGGATCAACCACGGGCACGTTAAGCGAGATGGATGCGTATCCGAGATATTCAAAGCTGTAGCGGCTTCTTGTGAAGTAGGAACCAGATGGGGTCACACTGGTGATGGGCTCGGATGCGTGACCGCGCAGATTTGAAGCGCTTGTATGCTCTTCAATAACCTGTAGTGGCTGTAGCATGCCCAGCGCGTAATCTCTTGTTCTGTTGTATACGCTCAGACCAATCTCGACACGCAATACAGAACAGGATGAGTTCGTAAGGTCAAGCCACAATGAGATGCGCTCTAGTCCGTAGTCGGTTGGGTAACGATCTTGGGGGACAAAGATCCACGTAGCATCCGTTGGTGCGTCAGTTCCAATCGGAAACAAAGTCACACTGAATGCCCCAACCCCAAGCACCATAAGCAGAATCCCGAGCTTCCCTGAAGCCAATACTCTTCGCTTCATGCGTGATCCTGCCGGTTCGGTTGGAGTTATGCCTTGCTATTGATAGCATGTCGACTTTCCTTCCCTGGCAGTGATAACTGTCTGATGGAACGAACGTTTCCCTCTACTTGTCACTCGCAGAGGCAGTTTCGTTTGAGTCTCCTTCTGGGTTCAGCCACCTTGCCCGTTATCCTTGCCGGTGGGTGTCGGCGCGGTCATGTTGCGGAATACAGTTGTGCAGGAAGGCGACATCCAGGTCATCATGCCTTACGCGCTTTATCGGGAGGCTTTGGCGTGGATCCGGCGGACACATCTCTCGCTGTCGGTGAATGAGTGGTCATTAGGGAAGTCGCCCTAGCACATTCTCGAAAACAGGCTGGAAGGACTTCTTGGGCAAGCGCAATAACGCTTCCCGAGAACGTGCGTGTTTTCGTTGCTCTCGTCGTAGAGTTATATCTCATGCCCGCTGAGCTTCGCTTTGAATGAGGACTCCGTAGGCTTGATTCCGTTCAAGTTCCTTGATGATGTGATGAGCCTGAAACGTGTTCCGAGGAGCGGCTGGATAACATACAGAATCGGCAAACACGACGTGGAATCTGTCTCTTCACATTCCTATTCGGTCGCCGTGATTGCGCTCACGATGTCTGAGATCATGCGACTGCGGAAACAGGAAGTGGATGTGGAGCAGGTGTTGAAGATGGCGCTCCTCCACGACCTCTCCGAGTCGCTGACCTTCGATATCAGCAAAGCGTACCTACGATACCTCGGCAGGAAAGGCTCTCGAATGAAGAGACGCCTCGAAGAGAAGGCAACCTCTCGCGTCCTCGCGGATCTTCAAAACGACCGGCTCGCGCGCACATTCAGGACAACCATCAAGGACTATTCTTCCTCGAACTCGCTTGAGGCGAGGATCGTACACTGCGCTGACGCTCTAGATCTTCTACTTCAGGTGATCGAATATGAGAAAATGGGATACTCGAAGGCCACTCTCAACCCCATCTGGAGGGAGACCAGATCGAAGTTGATGAAGTACAAGCTCCCGCTCGCCAACGAATGGTCACGTCAACTACAGCGAATCAGAACGGGGCTTCGGAGCAAGACTAGACAGGCAACATGAAGGCGTATTGTCGTCAAATGATGCGGATGTACTCGCTTGAGACCTGAACGACTCCAACGTCCGGTTCGAGCGCCCACACCCCGAACTGGTTTATCGCAGGATCAACCACAAGAGCGATGACGAACGGCGAGAATTGCAGTAGCTTGCCGTGCGTCGTCATGTCGGTTTCTGACATGAATATGCCGTAACCGGGATGAGAGTGATACCAGCCAATAATCCTACCGTCAATCTTCCCTCGTACTATGTCGTCCGCAACTCTGGCTAGCTTGTCTGCGGGGAGCACGCATGATGTTTCCGAATCACTGTCTCCTCCGATTACGATGTCGTTTACCCATAGTCCGTCGTTAAGGAAGGATCCGATCAATAGCCCGATGCGCTCATATGGCCGCCTTACGTCGGCGGAGATTCGGTCCAATACCATGCTCGCGATGTTGATGTTGAACAAGCTGTTCCCCATCTTGGGCTGTCTTGCACTATGCTTCTCTGGAAATAAGCCTTGACGCTCTCAACACGAGTATCCTCATGGCCGAGAGGCACGAATCAGTTGAGGGCCCGATGAGATACCAATCCTTAGAACAGCATGTTCGAACACTTGGATTCATATCAAGGGCGACGCAGTATGCGGCGACGATGCAACCGATGATGGAGGTGAATTGAATGAGCGAAACACACGAGAAGCGGCTATTTGGACTTGTTCTGATCCTTGTAGTTGTGGTGGCTCTTCTAGCCGGTGTAGCGATATATTCTTCATACATGAAACCGGGGCCCGTGCCTACGCCATCCGGAACTGAACAGAAGACAATCTCAGTCGGCGGCACTGGAACCGTCTCGATGAGCCCTGACATCGGCTGGTTCACAGCTTCCGTAGTAACACAGGCAGCAACTGCAGCTCAGGCTGAACAGCAGGACAACGACGCAATGTCGAAAGTCATCTCCGCGCTCAAGAACGCTGGAATCGCTGAGAAGGACATACAGACGGTTGAGTTCTCGCTAAGCCCGATCTATCAGGATTCCAAGGATCCTGGAAAGATGCCGATACTCGTCGGCTACTCGCTAAGGCACTCGATCCGCGTGACCGTCAACGACGTAAACGCACTCGGCAAAATGCTTGACCTCGCGATCTCGAACGGAGCAAACGATGTGAGCGGAGTATACTTCGGTCTATCCGACGCAAAGGCGAAACAGGCAGAGTCACAGGCGCTCGATCTAGCTGTGAAAGACGCCGACAACAGAGCCAAGACAATCGCGAATGCGATGGGCGTCAACCTCGTTGGCCCAATCTCCGTCAGCATAGGCTACTACTACGCACCTGTTGCAATGGATCTCAAAGGCGGAGCAGCGCAGGCACCTGTCATGCCGGGACAACTAGAATACACTGTCAGCGTCCAGATCGCCTACGCATTCACCTAGCCGAGAATCAAACACCCATTTTTCTCATTTCCACTCGTTTTGATGGCTATTCTACTGGTCGCCCTTCCAGAGAGGGCAATCTTCATAATGCCTCGGAGCCTAACACACAGCTGAGGCACGTTCGATGCCAATGGCTTTTGTTTTCATGAACATAGACACGGGTGGCGAACAGGAAGTTCTGAAGCAGCTTCAAGGGATTCCAAATGTTAAGGAGGCGCATCTTGTCTACGGGGTCTATGACCTCGTTGCAAGAATAGAAGCGGAAACCATGGATAAGCTGAAAGAGATCGTGACATGGAAGGTACGAAGGCTCGACAAAGTGAGATCAACCCTCACAACCATAGTAATGGAATCCGCCTGACGCATCTGCATGAGGGGTTCTACTCCGCCAACGGAAGACACGTTACTCTGGAACCTTGATTTCTCGAGGTGAGGGTGAACTTTGACCTCTAGCACAGACTCGAGGTTTGCTGGTTCTCCCAGTCTGTGGATGGCCGCAATTCTCGTGATCATCTACGTGACCACAGCCATACTTGCAGGAAATCTCTTCGAACCCGACCTGAGTGTCGTGTATCCGTTCGTTCAGGTGAACGCGGAAGTCTGGCATGGCGCGGTATGGATGCTCTTCACGTCGATGTTTCTTCACGCGAATCTGCTGCATCTTGGAGGAAACGTGTTCTTCCTCCTCCTCTTCGGGACAGCCTTGGAGGAGCAGGTTTCAGTGAAGCGATGGATGATCACGTACTTCGCGAGCGGCTTCGCAGGGAACATATTGTTCCTGCTACTTCTCCCGGATGCTAGCGGTGTCGGTGCGTCAGGAGCGATCTGGGGGCTCCTAGCGGCTGCGGGAGGATTCCGAGGACTGATCGGGATGATCTTCCTCGGGGGACTGGACATATTCGCAGGCGGCGGATTCCTGGCCCACGCAGGAGGTCTCCTGGCTGGTCTGGCGCTCAGGTTCTCTTGGCTGAGAAGGATTCGCTGAGCCGAGGCACCGCCGGCTTTCTATATACTCTACGATGGTTGAGGGGGGTACCCCCCCTGGGGGGGGTAGGTCCACCTCCTGCAAGTAGCTCCTGCCCTACGGGATGGACTCGCCTCGTCAATCACGCTGGACTCATGTGCACTGTTAACAGAGAGTATGTATCACCAAGTGCAGTGGGAGCGGATTGTATGTAAAAGAGCTACAGTAGTAGGGGGTGGTATATGTATGACACTACGGAACATACTTGACAGGCAAAATCCGACTTGATCGCTAACAATCCTCCGCAAGGACCAGTCCCGAACGAATGGACTCCCACAGCTGAGATGACGATGCAGCCAGGATCACCGCAGAGACCGGGAAGACGACCGATCTCTGCTCCTCAGGCATTGAAGCTCAGGGACGTAGAGATCGTTGTCCTTGAAGACAGGTGCAAAGGTTGCTCGTTCTGTATAGAGTTCTGCCCCAGAGATGTTCTTGAACAAGGCACCAAGCTGAACGTTAGAGGTGTTCATGCACCCCGAGTGAAGGATTCCGCGTTGTGTGTTGGATGCGGAGTATGTGAAGAGATCTGCCCCGACTTCGCGATATTTCTAGTCGAGAAGGGGACGAGACGCTGAGAAGAGATGTTCTGACCGGCACGTATTTCGCACTTGGAGACGTAGCATGCGCTGAAGGCGCATTGGCTGCGGGCTGTAGATTCTTCGGAGGTTATCCAATCACCCCAGCCACAGAGATCGCTGAGCACATGTCAAGGAGACTCCCTGAGATTGGCGGCGTGTATCTGCAGATGGAAGACGAGATAGCCTCGATGGCGGCGGTGATCGGCGCATCGTACGCCGGCGTGAAGTCCATGACTGCCACCTCTGGCCCAGGCTTCAGCCTGATGCAGGAGAACATTGGACTCGCAGCCATGACCGAGACGCCGTGCGTCATAGTGGACGTGATGCGTGCCGGACCGAGCACAGGTCAACCCACGAAGACAGGCCAGCAGGATGTCATGCAGGCAAAATGGGGATCACACGGAGACTATGAAATAGTCGCATTGGCTCCGTCGTCCGTCCAAGAGATGTTCGATCTTACCGTTGAAGCGTTCAACCTTTCAGAGAAGTACAGATGCCCAGCATTTGTCATGACGGACGAGATCATTGGGCACCTGATGGAGAGGCTCGCGATACCAGAGCCTGAGAAGATCTGGCTGGTTGACCGCAAGCGACCCAGCGTACCGCGATCTGAATACTCACCTTTCCGGGCAGGAGAAGATCTCGTACCTGAGATGGCGACCTTCGGTGAAGGATACAGATTCTACGCCACCGGGCTAACTCATGATGAAACCGGTCACCCACAAACCGACAGCACAGAGCACCATGCAGTCTTGGTTCAGAGAATCTGCGACAAGATCCGCAAGAACGTGAGGGATATCACCAGAGTCGAGAGCGTTTTCTTGGATGACGCTGATGTCTGCATCGTTGCGTACGGAAGCGTCGCGAGATCTGCGCTCGCCGCCGTAGTTGAAGGACGAGAGAGAGGAATCAAGGTCGGATTGTTGAGGCTCGTTACAATTTGGCCGTTCCCGGACGAAGCAGTTGAGCAAGCGGCTTCGCGAGTGGATAAGATCTTGGTGCCTGAGATGAACTACGGCCAACTGGTCCGCGAAGTTGAGAGAAGCGCAGGCCGCCGGAAAGTGACTTCTCTACCAAAACTGGGAGATGCTCTTCACACGCCCGAGGAGATCTTGGCCCAAGCAGTAAGCTAAGAAATGGAGGATGTAAGAAATGTCGGCTGTTCAACACCCGCTCGAAGATTATACGAGGAGCGGGATGATTCCCCACATATGGTGCAACGGTTGCGGTAACGGCATCATACTGGGAGAATTCGCCCGAGCCATAGACGAGCTCAACTTTGACAGAGACAAGATCGTTGTCGTGTCAGGGATCGGTTGCATAGGAAGAATCTCGGGATACACGAACACAGACTCATTCCACACAACACATGGCCGTGCATTGGCGTTTGCTGTGGGAGTGAAAGCGGCGAGGCCTGACCTGAAACCCGTTGTGATCAGTGGGGATGGCGACCTTTTCGCGATAGGAGGAAATCATTTCATTCACGCCGCTAGAAGAAACGTCGATATCGCTGTAATATGTTCCAACAACTTCAATTACGGTATGACTGGTGGCCAATCTGGCCCCACGACACCGATCGGTGCATTCACAACAACAAGTCGATACGGCAACATTGAACACCCATTCAATCTGGTGCACCTAGCTGCGGCTTCAGGAGCCATCTATGTGGCACGGTGGACAGCGATTCATGTCAAACGTATCAGAGAATCCATGAAGAAAGCCATCACCAAGAAAGGGTTCAGCTTCGTCGAGATCATAACCCCGTGCCCAGAAGAGTATGGGCGGAGAAACAAGATCGCTGATCCGATCCTAGGCATGAAATGGCTCAGGGAAGTCAGTGAAGTCCGATCCAACATCGATCCGATCGACGCCGTGGTCGGACCTGACAAGATCGTTGTCGGAGAATTCGTCGACATTGAGAAACCAGAATACAGCGACTTGCTGTGGGGGCAGAATCGATCCATTCAGGCGGGGCTTGACAAGGCAGGGAGGCGCACCAATGTCGCGCTTTGAGGTAAGGATAGCCGGTCTAGGCGGCCAGGGAATCGTGACCGCCGGAGTAATGATCGGGAGAGCAGCCTCGGTCTTCGGCGGCAAGAATGTGACCCTAGCGCAATCCTACGGCCCCGAATCCAGAGGAGGAGCTTCCAAAGTCGAAGTCATAGTTTCCGACGAGAAGATCAACTACCCAAAGCTCAGGAAACCCAGCCTAGTAGCAGTCATGTCTCAAGAAGCCTATCGAAAGAATGTCGGCGATCTGACCGGAGACACGATCGTCATAATCGATCCTGACATGATCCAAGACGACCAGTTGAATCACACCGCGAAGACATACAGAATTCCCGCAACACGTATCGCCGAACGCCTAGGCAAGAAGATAGTCTCGAACATGGTGATGGTCGGCGCAATAATCGGCCTAACCAATATGGTAGAGACGGCAGCTATCGAGAAGGCGATCGCGAAGTACACTCCGCGAGGCACGGAACAACTGAACATCACCGCTTTCAAAAGCGGCTACGATTTTGCTCGAGGTCTGATCCAAGAACAGAAAGTACCCGCATAGACCCAACAGGTGACCAATCTGTGGCCCACTATTGGCCATTTCATATTTCTTCTGGCAATCAGAGTCGACGCCGCGAACGGAAGGGGGAAGCGATAGGAGGCATTGAAGAGCGAATGCTGACTCATGGTTTCGGTTCCATTGAATATACAGTCCAGTACGTAAGTAGCTTTGGGATATATTCTGAAACAGACGAAGCTGGTTGAGTGGTCACATTATTCTCTGAAGGAGTATGGTCGATGAGCACAGACAAGTCGGCTGTGACGATCTACGTGTTCGGTAAGCAGTACCAAGTGCCGCAAAACCTCACTATGCTGACTGCCATGGAACGCCTTGGTTATCGGTTGCTTCGTGGCTGCGGCTGTCGTGGTGGTTTCTGCGGTGCCTGTGCGACTGTCTACAGAATTCGCGGAGACTTCCGACTTCGCACGGGGCTCGCCTGTCAGACACCCGTTAAGGACGGAATGGTATTCTCGATGCTCCCGTTCCACCCTGCGACAAAAGCACGGTATGACATCAAGAGCCTAAAACCGGACATCAATTCTCTCACACGTTACTACCCGGAGATCATGCGATGCCTGCAATGTAACTCATGTAGTCGAGCCTGTCCACAAGACTTGCCTGTCATCGACATAATGGCAGCCGCGATGCGAGGCGACATTGCCAATGCCGCCGATCTTTCATTTGACTGTATCATGTGTGGACTCTGTGCCACGAGATGCCCCGCCGAGCTGGTTCAGTATAACGTCGCGATTCTTACGCGAAGACTCTACGGAACGCACGTTGCTCCGAAATCGAAACACCTGCAGAAACGACTTGACGAGATCAGGGCCGGACGCTACGACGACGAACTCGCGAGGCTAGTCAAGATGAGCACTCCAGAGCTGACGAAGCTGTACAACTCCAGAGAAATCGAAGCAGGTGAAGCGTAGATGGCTTCGGAACAGACCAAACAGTGGCGAACCGTAATCAGCTACAGCGAAGACATGCGACGCTCGATCGACAATGTAATAGCAAATCGAATGGAGCGCATGAAGCAGTCCTTCCCAAAGCTTACACCAGAAGAGAAGAAGCAGCTGCTGACGAAATTTCATCCGGACTACAAGCCAGGAACAACACGGAAACTCATCGTGGGAGCCAACAAGGGAGAGCCAGTCGTCAACGAACTTGGCGACATTGTGGAATCGTACAGCCGAATAAACCCGGAAAAGACTGATCTGTCGCGAACCGATATCGAAACTGATGTTCTGATCATTGGAGGAGGTGGCGCAGGCGCGGCAGCAGCCCTAGCCGCGCAAGAAGAAGGCGCCCGCGTTCTCTTGTGCACCAAGCTACGATTCGGCGACGCCAATACGATGATGGCGCAAGGCGGCATCCAAGCCGCAGACAAAGAGAGCGATTCGCCTGCAACTCACTATCTTGACGTTATGGGAGGCGGCGGTTACACAAACATACCCACCCTCGTTCAGACGCTTGTCAAGGACGCCCCTTCCGTTATTGAATGGCTCGAAGAACTCGGCATGATGTTCGATAAGGAAGCCGACGGCACCTTTGTGACAATGCACGGGGGCGGCACAAGCAGAAAGCGAATGCACGCTGCCCGCGACTACACCGGCGCGGAGATCATGCGAACGCTCCGAGACGAAGTCATCAATCGAGATATCCAAGTCATCGAATTCTCTCCCGTCATCGAGCTCCTCACTGATGCCGAAGGCAATTGTGTAGGAGCCATTCTGCTGAACATGGAAACTAACGAATTCGTCTTCGTCAAAGCAAAGACGATCATACTGGCGACAGGTGGTTCGGGCAGGCTCCATGTGCAAGGATTTCCGACAACGAATCACTACGGTGCAACCGGCGACGGTCTCCCACTGGCCTATCGCGCTGGTGCCAAGCTGGCTTTCGTGGATACTATTCAGTATCATCCGACAGGGGTCGCGTTTCCCGAGCTGATCTCAGGACTGCTAATAACTGAGAAGATGCGAAGCCTCGGATCCCAGCTCGTCAACATTGACGGAGAACGGTTTGTGAATGAGCTCGAAACGAGGGATGCTGTCGCGTCTGCAATAATCAGAGAATGCCAAGAGCGTGGAAAAGGGGTTCGCACCCCCGAAGGACTCGTAGGGGTATGGCTTGACACTCCACTAATCGACATACTGAGAGGCCCTGAGCGAACTCTGCGCCTAGCACCCGCGATGGTGCGACAGTTCAAACGATTCGGCATCGACATAACCAAAGACCCCATTCTCGTCTATGCAACACAACACTACCAAAATGGCGGAGTGCTAATAGACGAAGACGGACGAACAAACGCGCGGAACCTGTACGTTGCAGGGGAAGCCGCGGGTGGAATTCACGGAAGAAACCGATTGATGGGCAACTCGCTGCTCGACATTCTAGTATTTGGAAGACGCGCCGGAAAGGATGCAGCCAAGAGATCACGAACCGCACAAGGTGGTAAGCCGACCCTGGAGCATGTGGTTCGATTTCACAAGGAACTCAAGAAGGCAGGCGTCAGCACAGATCGGCACAGCCCCATGATCCTTCCCGACTACCGCAGCAAAGAGGCGAAGATCGAACTGGAGGCGTTCGCAGTCAGAGGATGGGAGTGAAGTGGCACATCAGATCTCTGCCGCAACAGTCACGAGTCCTCTACTGCGCAAGGTCGAAAGAATAAGCGGCCAGAATCTCTCGCTTTGCTATCAGTGCGGAAAATGCTCAGCCACATGTCCGCTGGTGCCGCAGATGGATCTTATGCCTCACCTAGTAGTTCGCTATCTCCAGCTAGGCCTCGAACAGGTCTTCGACGCCAAATCGTACTGGCTGTGCGCAACCTGTTTCTCCTGCGAGACGCAGTGCCCCAGAGGCTTGGACGTGAGCAAGGTCTGCGAAGCCCTCCGAACGATCAAGCTCCGCAACGATCTACGTGACCTGAAGATCGAGAAACTTCCGCCTGAAATGCCCCAGCAGGGATTGGTGAGCGCGTTCAGGAAACTCAGCCCGTACTGAGTTGGGAAAATGCAATCCTACTTGTACTTCCCAGGATGTTCGCTCCGAACCGTAGCAAGAGACTTCGAGGACTCCGCACGAGCGTCCGCACGCGCTCTCGGGCTAGAACTGAAGGAAATGCAGGGGTGGCTTTGCTGCGGAGCAGTATTCCCGAATGTTGCGGACAATGTCATGACGAACGCAGGACCGAACCGAATCCTAGCTAGGGCACGCGCTGAGAGCGACACGCTCGTGACCCTCTGCGCAGGATGCCACAACGTCCTCAAGCGAGCGAACCTCCAAGCCCGGCGGAACGCGATCAAACAGGAACAGATCAATGAATTCAACGAGGAGAGATATGAAGGCGGACTCGGCGTCCTGCACTTCTTAGAAGTGCTAAGAGATCGTGTAGGTTTCAGCGCCATTAGAGATGCCGCAAAGATGCCTTTGCGTGGTCTGCCGGTTGGCGCATACTATGGCTGCCTGCTGCTGCGTCCTTTTGAGGAGATGAAGCTCGACGATCCGCATCGACCGTCAGTGCTGGAGGATCTCCTGTTCAGCATAGGATGTATGCCGGTGGATTATCCATCACGAACAGAATGCTGTGGATCTTTCCTCGGCGTCGGCGCTCCTGACGCCATGGCGCTATTGTCCCGCAATGTTGTGCAGGCTGCTCGCTTGCACGGAGCGAAACTACTCACAGTCAGCTGCCCATTATGCAAATACAACTTGGAGGCATCTCAGAAGCAAGATCCCGCAGCATCCTCTAGCTCGGAACCGTTGCCTGTGGTCTATTTCACCCAGCTGCTCGGCCTTGCACTCGGAGTCAGCCCAGAAGATCTTCGACTAAGCGACACGCAACTTCAGACGATTCGTGGCGGCGTCAAGAGCACCGTCGAGAGCGTGAGTCAGCCATGAAACGTGTGGGAGTCTTCGTCTGCCATTGCGGCCTGAATATCGCAGGAACAGTCAACATCAAGGAGATCACTGACGCAGCCAGCAAAACTCCTGATGTTGTGGTCGCCGCTGACCATCGGTACCTATGCTCGGAACCAGGACAAGCACTGATCAAGGACAACATAAAGCAGCACAGATTAGACGCGATAGTTGTCGCTGCATGCTCACCTGCAATGCACGAGGTCACGTTCAGAAACATCGCTCGGGCTGCGGGCCTCAACAGGTACCAGTCTGAGATTGCGAACATACGCGAGCAATGTAGCTGGGTTCACGACAACATCGACAGGGCGACTGAGAAGGCACATGTGATCATACGCCAGAGCATAGAGAAAGTCAAACTGAATGAGCTCCTCGACCCAATCACCGTCCCGGTCACTAGGAAAGCGCTCGTCGTAGGCGGCGGCATCGCAGGTATCCGCGCAGCTCTTGACGTCGCTAACAGTGGACACCAAGTCTACCTTGTGGAGAAGACAGGTTCCATTGGCGGAAGAATGGCGCAACTCTCGGAAACATTCCCGACACTAGACTGTTCTATCTGTATCCTCGGGCCGCTCATGGTCGAGGCTTATCGGAACCCAAACATCAAGATCCTCCGACTCTCCGAAGTTGAGGAAGTCAAAGGCTTCATCGGAAATTTCAAGGTGAAAGTGCGACAGGCACCGGTTTACGTTGACGAGACCAAATGCAACTCGTGCGCAGAATGTGTGAAGGTCTGTCCGGCTGAGGTGTCCAATGAGTTTGATTCTGGTCTGACGTGGAGAAAAGCGATCTACATTCCGTTCGCGCAGGCCGTGCCTCCCGCATATGTGTTGGACGCGAAAAGTTGTCTGGGACTTCTTCCTCAAGCGTGTGGCGAATGCAAGAAAGCTTGCGACAAGCTCGGGATGTCTTGCATCAATCTCGACGCGCATCCGGAGACCCATGAGCTTGAAGTTGGCGCCATCATCTCAGCCACAGGCTACGAGATGTACGACGCAGCGAGGCTTACCGAGTATGGGTACGGAATCTATCCAGACGTAATGACCAGCCTAGAATTCGAGCGCATGCTATCTGCTTCAGGACCCACATCTGGCGTCATCAGGCGACCTTCCGACGGACGCATTCCGAAAGAAGTCGTGTTCATTCAATGCGCAGGACAAAGAGAGCCTGAGACAGCGCTAGCGTACTGCTCGAAAATATGCTGCATGTACACCGCTCGGCACGCCATGCTGTTCCATCACAAGGTTCCAGATGGGCAGGCGTACGTTTTCTACATGGACATACGAGCCGGCGGAAAAGGATACGAGGAGTTTGTCAAACGCACGCAAGAAGAAGGAGGAGTCCTGTACCTACGTGGCAGAGTGGCAAAGGTCCACGAAGAGAACGACAAATTGGTCGTCAAAGGCGTTGACACTCTCAGTGGAAAGACCGTTCAGATTCACGCCGATGTTGTCGTGTTGGCGGTCGGGATGGTTCCAAGTCAAGGATCCCGCGAACTCGCTAACACGCTGAAAGCTTCTGTTGATGAGAACGGCTTCTTCGCTGAGGCACATCCGAAGCTCCGCCCTCTAGAAAGTGCAACTGCAGGGATCTTCCTAGCAGGTGCGGGACAAGCGCCGAAGGACATCCCGGAGACGGTGGCTCAAGCCAGCGGCGCAGCCAGCAAAGCTCTGAACCTCTTGTCAAGTCCAACCCTCGAACGCGAGCCAACGGTGGCTCGAATTGTCAACGAACTCTGCAGCGGCTGCGGTATCTGCGTACCAGCGTGTCCCTTTGAAGCACTCAGCATGAACACTGAGAGGAGGATTGCAGAGGTCGCTGAAGCGCTCTGCGAAGGATGCGGAACCTGCGTTGCGTCTTGCCCATCCGGTGCCCTCTCGCTAAGGAACCTGACTGACACCCAGATCATGGCAATGATACGAGCAGGAAGGAGCTGAAGCGTTGAGCGAACCTAGGATTCTCGCATTCCTCTGCAGATGGTGTGCCTACGCAGGCGCCGATCTTGCAGGAACCACCAGAAAACACTACGACCCGAATCTGATCTCGATTCGCGTGACATGCTCCGGAAGAATCGACCCAAGCTTCGTCCTCAAAGCCCTTGAAGAAGGCTATGATGGGGTCCTAATCGCAGGATGCCACCCGGGAACGTGTCACTACATTAACGGGAACTACAAAGCCCTCAGACGTTTCACGTTGCTGCGAAAGCTCCTGAGGCAAATGGGCGTTCCAGACGAACGTGTCAGGCTCGAATGGATCTCCGCATCCGAAAGCGACAAGTTCGTCACAGTCGCAAACGAGATGATCGAGAACCTACGTAAACTGGAACCGATGTTACGTGTTGAGCCACACGCATAGGAATCACTCCTTTCATAATGGTCCAAATCTAGGCGTACGCACCGGCCTATCCACACACACAAAGAAACTGCTCCTCCCATGAGGGTTCAAATTCCAACGCACGCACCGCTACGAAGTGTGTGTGCGCACCAAGGAACCCGCACACACAGCTGGCCTATACGGAGCCCGATGGAATCCTCATATGTATAGGGTGATCCGTTTCGTTTTGGAGGGGTAGGTTATGAGGACATATGATGTCCCGCTTCAAAATATCAAGCCTGGCCTGCAGACTCAGCAACTCCTGAATCGGTATGACCCTGACAAGGTCAATGAGATGGCGAAGAAGCTTAACGAGGAGGGTCAGAAGGAACCTATCGTTCTCGACCCGACGCTCACACAAATCCGAGACGGCTTTGGTAGGTATCTGGCGGCAAAACAACTTGGATGGAAAACGATCAAAGTAACGGTCATGTCAGACGGAGAGTGGAAGAAGGCTCAGAAATAGGCCTGTTTCGTTGCCATCGGCAATGATCAGAGATGTCAAGCTTTCTTTCGGTACCCGCGTCGTTGGCCGTGTGGCCCATGAATTGGGCCGTGTGGTCGGCGACGCTTTCTTGCCGGTCTCTTCTTTGACAAGGTTCACCGAGAACAGTAACACGATTACGTAGTTAGAATAAAGGTTTTGAGGCCATTTCTGTGTGGCCGCTATAGTGGGTATTCGAGGGCTCCTCCCGCTTGAGCCAAGACTTTGCATAGGCGTCTCCGGAGTTTCCAGGAAGAGTCTAGACGCGACTCGGTGGGGTGTTTAACACCCCTTTCCTGAGTGTTTAACACCCATGCGTGAACTCAATGAGAATCCTCCTTGCGAGGGAGAAACAGGAGTGGCGTTTTTCGTCGTCGGGTAGGCTGATGTGCACACACAAAAAAGACGACGACTGACGACGGTCCAATTCACGACGCTCGCACCACGAGACCTGCGCACACACAAGGGCAAAAGAAAGAGAACAGGCAGACAGACATGGAAGCGAGAGAACAATATCGAGCAATACCGATTGAGTCGAGAATTCAGCGCTGAATGTGTCTATTGTACTCCTAGACTTATCGCGGTCAACAGGAGTATTCCCACTGTCGCCATCGCTGTCCCAAGAAGCAGAGTCGTCGTGGACGCACTTCTCGCATGCATTCTCCTGAACTTCATAATTGCCTTCTTACTGGAGAATACGACCAAGATCGCGGTCAGTGGTAGGATGAAGACGGCATTGTATGCAAGAAGGTAAGGAATCCTGAGGGGCGAGCCAGATATGAGAGATAGGAAGGTCATGTAAACACCGCCCGTGCAGGCACAAGGGAAGTTGTGAAATCCTATCAGAATGCCCGCTGCGAAAACCGCGGGAACTCCGCCAGCCTTCATGAAACGTACAGCTCTTGAGCTGAGCGCATGCGAGACAGGTCCCATCATGAGTGGGATCGCATGTGGCCGAAAATAGTTGACAATGTTAGCGACGCCAATCGCAAGCATTCCAGCAGCTGCGATCCTTGCGAGAAAATGCGGCACAGAAGGAAGCGTGATGAAGAGTAACGTGGCCCCGAGTCCCACCATCACATAGGAAAGAAAGACGCTCCCTATGTAGACCGCACCATAGCCCAAGATCGTGCTGCGGTCAGTCTGAGTCGAGTACATTAGGCTTAGAAACAATCCAAGCAGTCCAAGCGAGCAGATATTCAGTCCGTCAATCAGCCCTAGAGAGATTAGCGGAAGAGGATTCAAAACAGGCTATCCTCTGATGACCTCTACATTTCCATCGCCAAGAAGCTCTATTGTAACATGGTCTCCTGCGGCGAGGCACGCTTGATTCGACATGTCGTGCGTATAGTTGAAGTGAAGTTCAGTTCCATCAGAGCCTGTGATTATCGCGATGCAGTTTGTCAGGCCGTGCTCCACAGGCTTACAGTTTGTGTCAGCCTTGACAATTCCTTTTGTGCTCCCAGCCATGTGAGCGTTTACGATACTGCCGAAGAACGCATCTCCCGTTGACACTGGTTGTGAACCGTCATTTGTCGAAGGAACGGATGGCTGACCGTCCGAGTGCAGAGGCATTGGAGAGGAAACCAGAAAGGCAATTCCCCCGGAGATGGCGAGAAGCAGCAGAAACGCCAAGATTCCGCCGTGGCCCCTCTTCGCTGTTCGCCTGCGATTTGCCAAACGTAAGTTCCAGCTCGTTGAGGCAGGCTACGGATTATCTCTATTTGGCTAGTGAGCTTGCCATTTACAAAGAAAAACGGACGTCTACTTGTCAGTATATAAACACCGCATCGCTCGGACGATCATCGGGTATCGAGCATCCGTCTAACCCAGTTCGACTTCTTGGATAAACTCGCCATGCCAAGAATGATACCAGACTTCTCCACTGTATCCGTTCACGCTGAGCATCCCGACTATCTTGCCGTCCTTCTGGAAATCGATTGTGTAGTAACCGTAGAAGTGAGTGATGCCCTCGACATGTGATCCAGGGAAGTTCCGCAATAGATAGGTCTCGGCGATGGATTTGGCATCCTGTTCGCTGACTTGCATCTGGCCGGAGACACCTGCCTGTCGACGTGGCCCCATCATGCCCTGCATCATACTGTACTTGGTGTTCCACATCATGTTGGGTCCGGGTTCAGGCACGATTTCGCCGGTCACTATTCCACCACCCATCATGCCGGCACCCATTCGCATGTTGCGACCCATCATTTCTGAGGATGGTGCTTGCTTCCAGATCAGCATCTCATAGGCACCAATACCGGAGTCTTTCTCGTAGAACACAACATAGAAGTTGTACTGAAATTCCATGATCTCCTTGACGGCTAGGTTAGGGTTCCCTAGAGACACGAGATACTGCTGGGCCATCGCCTTTGCTTCGTCAAGAGTGATCGGCGTCGACGCCGGGGTCTGAGGCTGCCCGGACCATTGCCCCATCATTCCAGTATTCCATGGTGATCCGTACGTTCGCGTGTTGTTCCATGCCCAGCCTGCGTAGAGAGAGATGCTAAGAAGACCCACGATTCCGACTACGATGAGGACGATTCCTGTTGTGCGTTTGTCCAAGTTAAGTCACTTCTTGGTGAGGTGCTCTTTCATCTCAAGGTACTGCTTCTCAGTTAGCTCGCCTTTTGCGTAGCGTTCATTCAGAATCGAAAGCGCCTTCTCGTTATCGCCTGCATGCTCCCGATGTGTCAGTAGTAGGTAGGCGCCGACGATCAACAGCGCGATGAAGAGGAACAGAATGGGCATGCCCGCGAACATGAATCCCCAGCCTATCCCAGTTGGGTAGCCCCACGCGTCCCAGCCACCCATCATTCCTCTCGACATCATCATACCCATTCCCAGCATCGGAAGAACGAAGAAGAGTCCAATCAACAACAAGGCTAGGACAATGACGACTCCGACAACAGATCTTTCGACCAAGCAGCGTCACTCTACTATGACTAGTGACGACCGACAGATGCCCATATCTTTGCACCAAGCAAAAAGGGAAGAATCTCAAAGCCAGCTTTTGCGAAAGCCAAGGTTCTCACGCCCATCGCTTGTCGGTGAGCAAGCTTTCGTTCCGTGTTCCCTAGCTCTAAGCATCGTCGCCAAGTCATGAAATTGACTCCTGAATGACGGATGACCTTTTGGGGAAGGAAAAGTCAAACGCGGTTTAGTGGTTTGCCAGCATAGATCTCTTTCCACGAGATGGCTACGTACGAGATCTCGTAGATACGGCCGCCTAGGAGGCGTTTCTCCGGGTCTTGATTTCCCGTCCTCGTAGGCTTGAAACAAACATCCCAACCAAGGTTATGGCGGCTGCGACCATGAATGCTCGTCCCATGCCGGTCACGAAACCGGTCGACTCGTTTGGCGTGAGTGTGGTATATCCGCCGCTGATTATTCCGGAGACAACTTGGTACGGGATGGCTGTGGTAATGATGTATGCTACGAGACCGATGCTCACCACATTGCCAGTATTGAAGAGAGTTGCTCTGATTGCTGATGCGACGCCGCGCCGTTGAGGGGGAACGGATCCCATTATGGAGCTGATGTTTGGCGACGCGAAGAGCCCCAGTCCCAGCCCGACTATTATGAGGATGATCTCGATCTGGATTAGCGGAGTCGTAGCGGTTACGAGAAATGCGAGAGCGACGTAGCCAATGGCGCCCATTCCCATTCCTAAAGTGGCGAATCCACGTGTGCCGTATCGGTCAGAGAGTCTCCCGCTTATGGGGCCTATGCTCACGAAGGCCAGATCTAACGGGAGGAACAGAAGCCCGGCTGTGAGTGCGTCATATCCCCGAATCAGTTGGAAGTAGAGAATCACTATGAGGCTTAGAGCCCCAAAACCAAGCGAATACAAGAGTTGACTGAGGTTTCCAGCCGAGAAAAGGCGGATCTTGAAAAGCCGCATATCGAGAAGCGGCTCGGATTTTCGCGGCTCGAAATAGAGGAACAATGCGAAAGTCACCAAACTAATCAAGCACAGTATCGCGGCTTCGGTGTTGCCGATTGCGGCCATCGTGGCGAGGCTGATTACCAGTAGAAGTGATGTCAGAGAGGTCGTGAACAGGCAGAGGCCTAGGTAATCGAAACTCGCGTGCCTTTCCGTCTGGGCGGTTTCTCGAAGACGAAGGTGAGCCCAGAGAGTACCAAAGATGCCGATCGGGAGGTTCATTGCAAATATGTATCTCCATCCAGCGGTTTCGATCAGTACTCCGCCTACTGTCAGTCCAAGAACCGCGCCCAGTATGAACGCGATTTGATTGACTCCAAGTGCGAAGCCAAGCTCCGCGGGCGGCGTGGCGTCGGTGATTAGCGCGAAACTATTAGCGATCAGCATTGCGCCGCCGATTCCTTGGACGACTCGGAATATTACGAGCTGCTGTCCTGTTTGGGAAAGAAGGCATAACCCCGAGCCCAGTGTGAAGAATGCAAAGCCGAGATTGTAGATCTTCACTCGGCCAAAGATATCACTAAATCGCCCCAAGAACAGTAGGCCGATAGTTATCGCAATCTGGTACCCTTGAGTCACCCATAGCAGCGTCTCGAGATCCGCGCGGAGCGATTCTGCGATCGTGGGAAGCCCAATCAGAACTATACGTGTGTCAAGGCCAGCCATGAAAACGCCGACCGTCGTTACTGAAAGGACAACCCAGCGATACTTCACCGTGACGACACGAGACTGGGCCAAACCAGCGCACCATAACAAATAGTTATCGAAGTTTTCCCCATCTTTCCGAAATGGACCGAGGGGCGTGTGTACCTCACTTGGTGCGCACACAAATTCCGTGATGACTTCAGTAGTAGATCCTAGTAGTGAGAACCTTTCCTTCGTCTGAGATCCTCACGCCCTCATATCCAAGCAGAGCCTTCTTCATCTTCAGTCCGCCTTGAAATCCCCCAAGTTCACCATTGGATCTAATCGCTCGATGACAGGGAATGATTAAGGGAAATGGGTTCCGGGAAAGGGCTCTGCCAACTGCACGTGCTCCGTTTGGAATTCCCAGATTCTTTGATATCCTTCCATAAGTGCTGATCCATCCTCTCGGAATTCCGTATTCCGCTAGGAGGACTCTCCTTTGGAATGCAGAACAGATTTCAAGGCTCACGATGTCCAGTTCGAATTTGGCAGGTTCGCCTTTGAGAAAACTCTGGATTCGTTCGCCGAGCTCCGAGATATCATGGCATGACATGGGTTTGGAGTCGACGAACTCTGCGTGAATGAGTTTTTCCACCGGAGTCCTTTCGTTCGGGAGGAATACTCTTTGAACCTTCGGCCCATTTTCTGTCTTCTGCCACACAATTCCGAACGAGCCGAAGACAGACGGCAGTAATGTGTGGTAGAAGGATTCCAGTGACCCAACACCACTCTTCCCAGTGGAGATCAAACCTATTTCAGCAATACTTGTGTGTGTCCTTTCCTGGCGGGCGTCGTAATCTGAACCGTCGCATGTTGCATCCTTGCGTGTGCGCACCAAGAGACCCACCACCAGGAGAGAGACGATGAAGACGACTGCTCTGGAGGCCTGCGGAGCTCATGTCACTGGTTTTCTCTTATTGGCGGTGGGGCATCGGGAGAGAGTGAGGCCGCTTCCGTTTCTCTGTTCTCTTCACATGATAGAAACCGTCGACGCCTCTGTAGTACTCTTCCATGACAATACAGGGTCGACCAGACATGATCACTGCGGTGTAACCTGACTACATCATCATGAGTTACGTGATTAGGCGCTACGATCGCGCGTGTATGCGCTTGGAGTTGTCTTTCAGGGATTCTGGAGAATGAGAAAGGCGTGCGAGTAGCAGTCGTCTCTCATGAGGATTGATTTGTGTGGGTCTGGCGGTATGAGCGCCTGAATCAGATGGCGGCACGCTATTACTGTCTGCTTGGGATACTTCTAGAAGACGTGTAGGAGGTTCAACGCTTTCTTGATTGCACTATCGCGTGTGTGTGGGTAGGCTGGTGCGGGCGTCCAGATTTGAACCGTCGTTCGTCGTCGTTCTTAGTATTTTGTGTGGGTCTCTTGGCGCGGGCGTTGGAACTTGAACTCTCAAGAAAAGAGGCAGCAATTCTGTGCATTCACAAGTTGAATGGCAGACAACCACTCGTGAGTCAAACAATCTTGTATATAGTTGGATCACACTTTAGGGGGAAACAATCCCGGGCAGGTCAGCACATCATAAACGAGTCCTCGAGTGATTTCGCATGCTACTTGGAACCTTAGCTAATGTTATCGCCATCGTTATTGGAACACTGGTCGGCTTTGCGCTGAAGCAGAGGCTGCCGGAACGAATCAAATCGATCGCCATGCAATCGCTCGCCCTCGTGACAGCGCTGATCGGTCTCAAGATGATGATAACTGCCGAGAACGTGTTGGTCGTTCTCGTGAGCATGGTGATTGGAGGAGTACTTGGCGAGCTCCTGCGAATCGAGGAGAGACTCGACAGGCTTGGAGTAAGAGTTGAGGCTAGGTTCAGCAAGGAGCGTGGGACATTCGCGAAAGCCTTCGTAACGTCCACTCTCCTGTACTGCGTCGGTCCCATGGCGATTGTGGGGGCGCTTCAAGACGGCTTGCGCGGCGACTACTCTGTTCTATTGACAAAATCCGGAATGGACGCAATAGCGTCCGTCGCATTCGCTTCAACGCTTGGCATTGGAGTCCTATTCTCTGCGTTGCCTGTCGCAGCTTACCAAGGTGGAATTACGATAGGCGCCTCACTGCTCCAACCATATCTGACCTCAGCAATGATCACTGAGATGACGGCAACGGGTGGATTACTGATTCTGGGCATCGCGATGAATTTGCTTCAGATCACAAAGATCAGAGTCGGGAATCTCCTACCAGCTATTCTTGTCGCGGCCATACTATCAGCTGTTGTATTGTGATCTCATCCCAAAGTGGGAAGCGTCATTGGTCCCTGTGGCAGAACCAAGACCCTCTCCCCCCTACGTAGGTTGACAGAATCCAATGCCTGCTCTATCGTCTGCGCGTAGTGCATGTGCATTGATCTGATCTCCGGGGCCAGTTCGGGTCTCGTGATGAAACAGACCGGGGTCTTGCGTAGTATGCGGCAGAGAACCTGAACCTCCCACTGATCACGGATCAAGGCTTCTCCCTGTCTCAGCTTGTCATAGATTGCTTCTGGCGTGTCGCTCGCCAGCAGCGTTAGGAAATCTTCGTGGCCCACTCCGTCCATACACTCGCCGGCCATTATGATCCTTGAATCCCTATGTAGGATCCGTTCTGGAACAGCGATACCTTTCACGCATTGGTACACGTTTCTATCCAATGGATATCCGCCGTTTGTAGTTATCACCACATCAGGCGGATCCTTGACTTGTACGCTCGAATGAAGTCTTACTGATTCAGCTATCGCGTTGAATGATGATATTGGATCTCCTGCCGTTGCATGCACGATTCTCTTCTGGCTGTCAAGGACGATGTTGAGCGCAAAGGTCCTACCTAAGTGCCGTGATGTTTCGTTGGCGTCAGCCCTGATAGGGTTCTCAATCATCCCGTATCGGGAGTCCGGATTGTCGATGTTCTTCCAGCAATGATTTCGAAGTATGGTCTCAGTTCCTGCTACGCCAGGCAGGATCACCTTGCTTCCACCAGTGAAACCAGCGAAGAAATGAGTCTCGACGTTACTTTCGAGTATCACGAGCTCGCTTTCGACGATAGATCTGTTCAGCCAAAGCGGCGTGCCCGAAGAGAGTTTTCCCAGCTCGACTAGCCGGGTCCGATCGTCGCTATCATGAATTTCCACTTCCAGCTTGTCAAGCAGTTCTCCGCCTAGTCGTTCTCCTACGTCTTCCATGGTCTCGCCTTTGTGGAGACCAGTCGCAACCAGCACTCTAACGCGATCCGAGTCCATACCACCGCTTCGGAGTTCCTTCAGGATCAATGGAATCGTGACGTGACTTGGGACTCCTCTTGTTCTGTCACAAGTCACTATGACAGCACCGTGACTCTCGTGCGCCAGTTCCCCGAGTCTCGGAACTCCAATGGGTTGTTTGAGAGCAGTTTCTACCGAATTCTCCTGAGAAGTTGCCTGCCACTGCTTTGGGATGACAATATCCGTGAGAGCCCATTCTGGCACGTGCCCGGCGAGTCGGGAATGTCCGTAAGGTAATGAGATTAGCAAGTGCGGGACCGCCCCGGATAGAGGAGCACGGTTGATAGTTCTTTCGCGTTGCAGGCTACAACGTAGCTGCCAACTTGTTGGCGAGGCGCTTGCTTCCGAGTCCTCAGCCTTCTGTGAAGACGTAGTTGTCAAGCTTCTTGTCTGATAAGTTCAATATTAGTCCTCGAAGAACGCCTGTCACGTATTCGCTTCCTGGATTAAAACAAACAGTCTTGCCAATCTTAGACAAGCCTCTCGACTCATGAATATGCCCGTGAAGGCCAGCCAGCGGTTGAAGTTTTTCGATCACCTGTCTTACGGAAATCGATCCCACATGGTCCATCTCCGGTTCTCCTCCCGGAGTGAGCACCGGCCTCAATTCTTTGTCAAGTTTCGGTGCCACGTCAATCTGGGTATCGTATGGTGGACAATGGAAGTTGAAGAGACTATTCCCGGGATCCGCCAAACCTGACGTGACCTTGTCAAGCTTCGAAAGCAGTTCCTCTTCAGAAAGATCCCCGGGACACTTCCAGGGAGTCATATTAGAAAAGCCAATACTTGGCATCTCGTGTTTGTCGTCGATCGAAACAACCCTTTCCTCTGGATAGATCACGTAGTCAGACTCCGCGAGAATGTCTCTCACTGCGGGAGGATCGTCATTACCTGCGTTGAAGATGACCCTGACTCCAATCGGTTTGAGCCGTTCCTCCGCGATCTGCATCCAGCGTCTAAGGCTGGTGCTCATGGCTTGAATGAACACTTGTTCCATGCTCGCTTCTGTTTGGCGAAGGGTATCCCACTCGTTCTTGGTCGTGCGGAATGGGTAACTTCCCAACGCTCTGATTTCCCGCTCGAGATTGTCCAATTCCTCTTCTGTGCTTGCCGTCCTCAAACTGCCGACATATTCGGCTCTCCAGCGACCATCCTCAGCCATGATCGGTGTTACGGTTTTCCCCGTTATGTCGCCACCATAAACGAGAACATTCGCCTTGTACGCCTTGGCGGCGTTTAGGAACTTGAGGAGAAGTCTCTCTGATCCGTGAATATCCGTAACGAAGAACAGGCGCGTTTTTGTCAACAGATCCACAGCTTTCGGCTCGGATTGACGGGCAGAAGAATATATGCTTGCACCTAGCTCGCTTGTATATACTTTTCTCTATTTTATAGAGAGCCCACATAAATTGCGTAGGCCTGCGATACTCTCTTCTTATGATCTGACTTGAGCAAGGAATCAGCTCTTTATGTGAGAAAAAGCTCAGGGCTAACCAGAAACGTCACGGCAAACGACGCTTTTATCGCAAACCTCGTCGGAATGGGCATACTGATTAACATTTTCTGGGTCGTGTTTGCGTCAGCATCATACCCTGGTGCCGACCTTACGGCCACCGTCTTCACGGGACTTGCGGTCAATCTGTTGGTCGCGTATGTATACTGGATGCTTTCGACTGCTATGCCTAGAACTGGTGGAGACTACGTCTGGGTTGGAAGAATCATTCACCCAGCAATAGCGTTCATGGTAAATGCACTGTTCGTCGTTCTAATGGTAACTTGGGCCGGTGTATTCCCATTCTTCAATGCAGCTTACAATATCCAGATATTCTTGACAAATCTCGCCATTACAACCGGAAATCCATCATATACTGCGATGGCCACCACGCTTGCTGACACTACCAATATCTTCATCGTCGCCGTTGTAATGGTGACGCTTGTGGTTTTGACGATGCTCCTGTCCGTCAAGAACATCTTTCGTATCGTCATAGCACTATTCGTTGTGCAGGCAGTCATTTACGTGATTTTCATGGGAATGATGGTGACAACCAGCCATGCTGCGTTCGTCGCGGGTTTCGATGCGAGGTCAGGAACGACAGTGGATGCAATTGTGAAGAATGGAACAGATCTTCTCGGTTCCCCTATCACATTCACCGCTGGGGCGACCGCGATCGGGCTAGTGTATACGATGACGAGTTACATCGGATATGCAAACAGCGCCTACTTTGCCGGTGAAGTGAAGGGCGATCCAAGAAGATCACAGGGACTTGCCATATTTGCGTCGCCCATCATTTTCGCAGTACTAATCTATCTGCTCTATGCATCCCTCTACAACGTCTTCGGGCATGATTTCCTCGTTGCCTCATCGGTCTTATGGGTAAATGGCAAGTCACCGTTGCCGTCAATGCCCTCCCCAGCTTTTCTGATAAGCTTCATAACCAGCAACCCAATACTTGCAGCGCTAATTCCGTTGGCACTAGTTCTCAACAACTTTGGATTCGCCATGGTGTACTTCTTCGTTCCTACAAGGAATATCTTCGCGTGGGCCTTTGACCGAGTCATCCCGGTCAAGTTCGCATCCGTAGACAAACGAGGAGTCCCCTACTACGCTGTGCTAGTCTATGCGATCATCGCCTACTTCTCGGTCTACGTGACAATCTATACAGGCTGGTTCAACTACTTGTACTACGCCAACTTTGGCTGGTGGATTGCAGTGGCCATAGTCATGTTCGCCGCAGCAATCTTTCCATTCAGACGAAAAGACATCTACTCAAGCTCGCCCAAGATTGTGACCTACAAGATCGGGTCGATCCCGGTTCTCACCATAGTCGGCGTCGTCGGCATCTTCGCGTCGCTGTTCATATCCTACGCAACACTCTTGCCGTCATTCAGTGGTTTCCCGATCAACCCAATATACGTTGTTAGCATGATCTTCGTGATGATTGCATTACTGATTATCTACGCGATATCGTACTTCTACCAGAAGTCACGGGGCATTCCAGTAGACCTAGCGAGCAGAGAACTTCCACCCTCGTAGAGCTCGACAACCTTTCCCACTCTTCTTTTTTTCTTTTTTTTCATGATATTTTCGAGCGCAAGGTTACGATTAGTGATGTGAACGCTCAGTAGGTTTTGGAGCAGTCGCAAGTGCGAGGAGTTGCAGGCGAACCGGAGAGAGTACATCCAAACTCGCAGGATAGTATAGGAGGGCCCCTGATCCAAATTTGGGGGCTCTATCTAAGCCATCTATCTAACCGAACCACTAGGATGACTAGGACAGTACAACTGCTAACGCTCTCACTGGGCTGGCCGAACCGCCCACCAATCGAAGCGGCGCGCCAACGAAGAGGAATTCCTTATTCAGCAGCTTGTCAAGGTTGTTCAAGCTCTCATAGATGGCGATTTCCTTGGGAAACAGGGTTTTGTGAGCCGCAAACCCGGACAACATTCCGGACGATATTTCACCGCGGTCAGGACTCGGAGCGTCAAAACCGATGGCATTTACGTCCTTACTTGCAATGAATTTGGCTGCTTCTTCGCTCAGCTCCGGATAATCCAGCCATTCAGGCGAACCTGCCTTGGACGTATAGCCTGTGTAAAAGAGCAGCACCCAACCTGGGCCCACATCCTTTTTCCCGGCAGCCTGAATGGCCTTGACCACATCCTCCCTGCCGATCGAGTATTTCGGTGCTTTCTTAGAGAAATCAAGCACAACCCCGTTGCCCACATATCTTGATATGAGAATCTTGTCAATGGTTTGGCCGTCTTTGAACAAATGAGCCGGCGAATCCACATGTGTGCTCGCGTGGTCAACGAAAGACCAAATGTAGGACCGGTAGCCGTTCTCCGGGATGGTCGTGAAGGCAGATTTGACTGGCTGCGGGTAGCCCGGATAGACAGCAGTTGAAAGGCTTTCAATAGGTAACGAAAGATCCACTACCTGTTTAATTATCACAGAGATCAACTCAGGTTCGGATCATGTCTCTTCGTAAGAAAATGTATTGTCTATATTCTTCTTAGTAGTTCATATTCTCCCTCCAACCTGTCATGCCATATTCTAGCAGAGCTCAAAACACGTACCCAAGCTATGGAGCGGTTTCGAATTGGACGTTAGTAAATGCATATCAGCACGTGCTCTGGAAGCGCCATTAGAGCCGTTCAGGCTTGCGCTTGCCCTCCCGTAAGACGTCATTCGGCTAAGTGTTGGTGAGCCGGACTTCGACACACCCGATTTCGTGCGAGAGGCAGCTGAGAAGGCTATCGAGGATGGATTCACGCACTACAGTCTTTCCTCAGGATTCGAAGAACTCCGAAAAGCAGTCGCGGAGAAACTCCACCGCGACAACGGAATTAGCTACGACTACGAGAGCGAGATTGTCATAACCCCAGGTTCATCATCGGGGATATTCTTGGCAATGCTCAGCCTACTTGATCCTGGAGACGAAGCTCTGGTTCCAGACCCCGCATGGTTCCACTATGCAACGCTTATCCGGCTCTGCGGGGCGAAGCCGGTAGGCATGCCTGTGAAGTTCAAAGATAATGCATCATCATTGGATCTGGAAGAAACAGAACGACGCTTGACCGACAGAACTAAGGTTCTGATTATTATTGCTACGTCTATGATAATGGGCTTCGTTTCGGTCTCCTGCACACACTCAAAGACGATTGGCTACCAGAAGCCTCGCTAGAGGCTGAACAGTCTTCTCGTTTCGACAGGCTGTTTGATGATCTCAGAGAGAAGAATCCTTTGAAGTATGGCCTGGTGAAAGAGGCTTACACTCACACAACTCAACCAGTTCCAAGAATTAGCGGAACGACGCTGGGTATCACTGACGGTGGTGGGACAATGCGTTTCTCTTGAGCAGACTCGCGAACTTGCCCATCCCGAGAACCTACCGGAACCACGCAGTATCCGACTGGATACGTTCCATGTTGTACACGTACTATCGTGCCCACAACATACTGATTCCAACTTCAGAGGAACTCAAACTGGGTGACAAACGGAAATTCGTGACAGGCGCCCTGACAATAGCCCCCGAGTCCGGCGAATACTTCAACATGGTCGTGCTCGACTACGAGTCACTATATCCTGGCTGCATAGATGTCTTCAACCTCTCATACGAAACAGTACGCTGCTCCCATCCAGAGTGTCAGAAGAACAACGTTCCAGGACTAGATTACTGCATCTGCACTCGGCGACGTGGAATCTATTCTGCGCTCACCGGAGCCTTGCGAGACCTTCGTCTACGAGTCTTCAAACCTCTGCTCAAATCCGAACTTCCAGAGTCGGAGAAGACCTTGAGTGCAGGTTCACGTACACTGAAACTATTTCTGGTCTCATGCTTCGGCGTAACTGTTCGCATCCATGGACTGGCCAGCCCGCTACTGGCTGAGGCCATCACAGCCTACGGTCGCCATGTCCTCCAATCCACATGGGATATGGCAAAGGAAAGGGGACTGAAACCCAAGTATGGAGACACTGACTCTGTCTTCTTGGACAATCCGCCGAAAGACGAAGTTGAGCGATTCGTCGAGTCCGTGAGCAATCGTTTCGGGTTGCAGCTTGCATATGATCGCGCCTACGCGGTTTGCGTGTTGAGTTTGAGTTTGAAGTGCCCAGTTGTAGGTCTATAATCTAGTTTCGGAAGTCTAAATACAACCAAGTATTCAAAGTTATGAATCGAATGTCCTGACGGGGCATTCTGCGAGATGACAAAGGGTATGTTTCTTGAAGAGGTTGAAAATTCACCATCCCTCGAGATGGTCAACTCAGTACTGGCAAGAATAGCGAAAGGTGAGAAAGTAGTTAGTCTGGCAATAGGAGAACCATCGTTCAATACTCCCGCCGAGATAGTCGAAGTTGCTTGCCAAGCCATGCGGTCCGGAGAAGTTCACTACACTTCTTCTTATGGCACGATGGGAGTTAGAGAGGCAATTAAGAGAAAAGTTGCCAAGAAGAATGGAATTCACGCTGAAATGCCTAACACAATATTCTGCACAACCAAGTATTCAGTTTTCGCAGCTCTTGCTGCTGCCTCCAGCAAGGCCTATGACGCGCTGCTACCTAACCCTGGCTACTTCTACTGGGAACCTGTAGTTCTCTCTGGCGGACGACCGGTCTTCTACACCCTGGAAAAGGATTTCTCACTTGACATCGATGAGATCAGGAAGAAGACCACGCGAAGAACCAAAGTGATACTGGTAAACTCGCCCTCAAACCCGACCGGCAAGGTTCTTAGACGAAGTGAGCTTGAAGAACTCTATGAGTTCTGTAGTGATCGAAAGATCTTCATCATCAGCGATGAAGCCTATGAGGATCTTGTCTACGAGGGGCAACATTTCTGCGTCGGCTCATTGGAACCGAAACCGGACACTGTGATATCTCTATTCAGCCTGTCCAAGAGTTACTCGATGACCGGGTGGCGTGCGGGCTATATCGTGGCAAGCGAACGCATTGTCTACCTTATCAACAAATTCCTCGAAAACACAATTACGTGTTATCCGCCCTTTATACAGAAGGCCTCTGCATTCGCGCTGGACAACGGAGACAAATACATCTCGGAATTCCGAACAGAATTAGCAGATAGGAAGAGACTCTTGGAAAGGAAGATTGAAGAAATAGACGCACTGGAACCCTATAGGACTGAGGGAGCATTCTACTCATTCCCTAGATATACTAAGAAAATAAGGTCCCGTGAACTCGTCAAAGTGCTGCTTGACAAATACGGTATCGCTGTCTTGGCGGGCGCAAGCTTCGGTGACGCAGGCGAAAACCACCTGAGATTCTCATTCTCAATGGCCCCGGAAACTATCGAGGAAGGAATGAGCAAAGTGAAAGCCTTCTTCAAAGAGGCCTAGAGATTCAGATACCATAGACTCTGCGATTCATGTTATCCTGGCACTAGACGGTGAGGACTCAACTGATGCGAAATCACTCTACTTCAAGGCAGTTCATTCTACTTCCATCGTTCCCAGATGGTCCAGACGAGCGTAAGGACAGGAAGCGCGAATCCGAACACTAGGACCGTCAACGGTTCTTTGGGATTCGAATACTGATTGTAAACAGCCCGAGCAATCCGACGGGAATGATGCTCTCAGGGGACAGCCTCAAGGCTGTCGGCGAGTTTGCAGAGAAACACAACCTTTTGGTTATTTCCGACGAGGTCTACGAGAAAATCGCGTACGCGGGTAACGTACACGTAAGTCCAGCCTCTTTGTCAGGATTGAAAGAGCGAACTTTGACGAGCAATGGGTTCTCGAAGGCCTACGCTATGACAGGATGGCGAGTGGGATACATGGCAGGCCCGCCAGAAGTCATAGAAAAAGTAACAGCCCTCAACGGATACACACTTGTATGTGCCAGCTCAGTCTCACAACGCGCTGCGTTGACAGCTATAACCGACCCAAGAATAGATGCCACCATCAAGACGATGGTTCAGCGATTCACGAGAAGAAGAGAACTAGTCTTGGAAGCGCTTGCTAACCTTCCCGGGGTCAAGGTATACCCGCCGCAAGGGACTTTCTACACTTGGATCGACATCAGAGGAACGGGCATGTCAAGCGAGGAGTTTTCTTCGAAGCTCATTGAAAAGGAAAAGGTCGGGTTGCTTCCCGGAACGCTTTTCGGCCGACTAGGGAAGGGTCATGTCCGCATTTCGTTCTCAACCGGGGAGGACAAGCTTAATGAAGCGCTCGCCAGATTCGTCATCGGGAAACCCTGAAAGATGGTGGACCTTTTGAAAGATCTGAGAACTATGTGGAGACAAGGTATTGCAACTTATGGACCGTTCGTACAGCTTGATGCGCCTGGAATCTGTGAGATCCTCGGCCATGCTGGGTTTGACTATTGCATCATAGATATGGAACATGGCGTCATCGACGTCGATACAGCTGAGAACATGGTTAGAGCTTCAAACGCCGCTGGAATCACAGCGATAATCCGCGTCGCATTCAACAGAAAGGAGCTGATTAGTCAAGCATTGAACCTCGGCGCAAGTGGTGTACATGTACCGCATATTTCAACACGAAAGGAAGCTGAAGAAGCCGTTTGGGCCAGCAAGTTCTTTCCTCTAGGTGGACGCGGAGTCTGCCCATTCGTCCGAGCAGCGAGATACTCAGCAGACAAGACGATCTATTACAACAAGGCTAACACTGAGACGATGGTCATCGTTGCAATTGAAGGTACTGAAGGCGTCGACAACTTAGGCGAAATCCTGCAGGTAAAGGGCGTTGACGTAGTGTTTGTTGGTCCATATGATCTCTCGCAATCATTGGGAGTACCAGGTCAGGTCACGCACCAGAAGGTCATCGAGAAGGTCCGAGAAATATGTGACCTTTCCAAGAAGGCCGGTGTGGCTGTCGGTCTGTTTGTGGAAACAGCGGAAGCCGCAAAGCAATGGGTCAAGCAAGGAGTGCTCTATTGCTGCCTGGACGTTGACGCGGCAATCCTTCTCAAGGCCAGCATGAGTTATATGAAGCAACTTCGGGAAACTGCACCTGATGCTGCAGGGGTAAGGTGAAATCATCATGAAAGACCTGCGCCGGATGATGAAGGACGGGAACGCGTGCATAGGAATCTTCGCCGTGACAGCGAGCCCAGCTATGGTTGAGGCAATAGGCTACAGCGGACTTGATTTTGTCATCATAGATTGTGAACACGCGGCGTTGAGTTCCTACGGAACTGAACTCGAAGAATGCGTTAGAGCGGCTTGCGCAGCTGACATTACGCCTCTCGTAAGGGTTACTGAAAATGAGAAAGGGATGATATTGAAGGCGCTTAATTTCGGTGCGAAAGGGGTCATCGTGCCTCATGTTAACACAAAAGAAGACGCGGAGAGATTAGTGCGAGCAGCGAGATTTGCACCAGAGGGAAGAAGGTCCGCGGCTCCTCCTGTGCGGGCAGCAAGGTACGGGTTTACGCCATTCCCTGAGTTTTGGAAGCAGCAAAACAAGGAAAACCTAGTCATTCCACTTATCGAGGAGAAAGAAGCCGCACAGGACTTGAGCAGAATCTTAGAGGTCAAAGGCCTTGACGTGATCTTCTATGGCCCATTCGATCTATCGATGACTATGGGACTAGACGGCGTAACTGATCATCCCACCATATGGAAGGGATTGGATGAAACTGTCAAACTCTGCAGATCGAAGGGGCTCGCAGTTGCGAATCTTTGTTGGGACATCGCATCCGCGGCAGAATCAATCAAGAGAGGCGCGCAAATGATAGCGCTAAGTGTGGATATGGTGATATTCCGTCAAGGACTACAATCCCTGACAGCACAAGTTGAGAAGGAACTCAGAAAGCTCTGAAAGCGGCTAACCGAACCAGGTGATAGGGCCGCTTTCTGCGAACATGCCGGAACCGTTTGCCACAGCTGATTCGCTCAAAGGCAGACGGCGACGCCACCGCCGACCAATATTCTTCGGGTTCTGAAGGCTTTCCAGACGGCTCAGCCGAAATTCTGTTCTCCTATCACTTTCACGGCCGAGGCGACAGCTGTGGGGCTTGTGTAAATCTGCCTGAGATCATCTAGGTGTGACAGGCGCTGATTGCCTGCCTAGAACAATTCCTTCAGCACTTTCTCCATTCTTTCCAAGGCTCGTTTGATGTTCTCGGCCGAATTGGCGAATACCACACGCAGATAGCCTTCTCCATAGCTGCCAAATGTGGAGCCGGGCAGGAGAGCCACTCCGCCATTCAGCATTAGGTTCGCGACCTCTTGCGATGATTTGTTGGTCTTCTGGATGTTTGGGAATGCATAGAAGGCTGCCTGGGGCTTGAGACAGTGAATTCCTGGCAGTTTGTTCAGTCCATCTACAATGAGATCGCGTCGGCGCTGGTATTCAGTGACCATCCTAGTAGCTTCCTCTTGAGGCCCGGTTAGTGCCTCGATGCCTGCGATTTGAGTGAAGTGAGCTGTGCAACCGACAGAATGGGTAAGCAGCAGTCCCATCCGCTCGGCCAATGATTCGGGCATGATGCCGAAGCCCAGACGCCAGCCCGTCATCGCGTAGGTCTTGGAGAATCCGTCAACTATGATGGTTCGCTCTGCCATACCCGGCAACGAGGCGATACTTGGCACAGTGAGGCCGTCGAACGCCATTTGACTGTAGATTTCGTCCGACAGAACCCAGCAGTCGTAACGCTGTGCGGTTTTTGCAATATGCTCCAAGTCTGCCATGGGTATCACGCCGCCCGTCGGATTGCTGGGTGAGTTCAGAATGATCAGTCGAGTTCGCTGGTTGACGAGGCGGTCAAAGGTCTTCAGATCGAACGAAAAGGAATTGGATTCGACCAACGGCACTGGCACGGGGATACCGCCAGCGATCCCGATCATGGCCTCGTAGGTCGGAAAACCCGGGTTAGGATAGACAACTTCGTCGCCAGGATTGACCAGAGCCAGAGTGGGAAAGAAAAGGTTGGGTTTCGCACCGGGGCTAACGACAATCTGCTTCGGAGTGATCTGGATGCCTCGCTTCTTGCCAGCTTGATCTGCGATGATTTCGCGGAGCGAGGACAAGCCTACAGGCGGGTTGTAGCGTGTCTGCCCCCCAGCAATGGCACGAATGCCTGCCAGGCATACGTTGGCAGGCGTGTCAAAATCGGGTTCACCGATCTCCAGATGAATGATGTCGTGTCCTTTAGCCTCTAGTTCTTGCGCCCGCGCCAGAACTTGGTACGCGCCCTCCGGTCGCAGGTGGTCGGTCCGCTTGGCGAAAGGCAACAGGCGTCACCTTCACTACGGTAGGATCGCGAACACACGTGCTGGGAATCCGGTACCATTCTTCGGTTTGGGAAAAGTTGCAACAATGAGCGCGCCGCGCTCGGGCAGTTGGTCTAGGTTGGTCAGCAATTCGATCTGATAGTGATTCGTGCTAAGGACGTAGTACTCCATAGAATAGTCGCCCCGACTACAATCAACGCCGGGATTGTTGTCCGTGGTCTCGTGACCAGAAGCTGTGATCTTCCGTTCTTCGTAGAGATACTTCAGCACCGCCATGCTCCAGCCGGGAAAATGCTTGACACCGGCTGAGTCTTCGTTATCCACAGCTTTAGCATCCGGCCACCGCTTGGACCAGTCTGTACGCAGCGCCACGAAGCAGCTTTCAGGAATCATGCCGTGCTTTGCCTCCCATGCTTTCACATCTTCCATTGAGACGCAGTAATCTGGGTTCTTGGCCACTTTCTCGTGGATGTCGATGACGACCAATGGCAGGATCATCTCTTTCACTTCGATTTGATCCAGCAGTCTGAGACCCCTGACGAAGTGGGCGGGTGGGTCAACGTGCGTGCCCCATTGTCCTACGTGGGAATATCGGTGGATATAGATACCGGCGCCGATCTTGCCAACGCCTTCATCGTAGTGGTAGAGGGTCTCACGTTCTTCATTCGGGAAACCGGGCCAATGAGGAATCCCGGGAGCAAAGGCATGGGTCAAGTCAACCCAACATTTTGTCTTCAGGAATTCATACGCTTCGAGAAGGGTGAGATTCAATTTCTTGCTCATGAAACATGTTGCAGGACGCACGATTGATAAATAGCTTACTGGGCTTGAGGCAAGACATTTCCGGCTTGTCAAAGACAACCGACAATCAGAATCGTGCGCTTGCTGATCAGCGAAGGCACTAGGCCTTATGTGGACAGTCACTTGTCAAGGTGAATTCAGGTTCGCTGCAGTTGCTGCAACAGTTCTCTCACGTGCTCGTCAATGGTGTCACGTATTGATCGCATTTGGTCGAGCGTCTTTCCTTTCGGATCTTCAATATGCCAATCCTCGACTCTTGACAGGAACCGTGCTGGACAGAAGTCTGAGGCTTCACACCCCATCGTTATGATCTTCTCAGCTTCCGCGATCATCTCAGTTGAGATCGGTTTCGGTCTCGCGTCACTTGCGTCGATTCCGATCTCTCTAAGGACTTGTAAGACGAGCGTGTTCATCTCCTTCGCTGGTTTTGTTCCGGCACTCATTGCTCGGAAGCCGTCAGGCTTCAGCTTGTTGAAGATGGCTTCAGCCATTTGGCTTCTGCCCGAGTTCCCGACGCACACGAAGAGGATGGTCCGCGTCAAGAATACCGGCGGCCTATGGTGTGTACTTGAACGGGTGCTTGGCTCTCTCTTTGTTCTCTGTCAGTTCCTGCGTGGATGGCCAGCCCTCGACGGCTCGCCTGACCGCGTGTCTCATCGCCTTGTAGTTGTTGATGTAGACTCGCTTTCTATCCACAGCCGCCGGGTGAACGAATATGTTCGCGATGATCACAATGTCCTCCACCGATGACTCTGGAATTGTTCCGTCAGCAACGCTGTCAACGACCGCCTTGGCGGCGCCGGCTTGAGCCGGCCCATAGACGAGGCTTGCGTCTCGCATCCCCTTTATCGAGACCGTCGGAACGAGTAGTGTAGGAGGCTTCACTGCAAGGTTCGGTTCAATGATTGCAAGCAGGGGCTCATGTCCGAGCGCTGGCGAGGCCTTCGCCCGTGCGAACGCGGTTCCAACAGGCCCGTCCTTCTTGCCAATCATTAGGTCGATGTGTGCGACCTCTGGTTCTTCTCCTGCGAGCGCTTCGCCGATCCTCAGCGTGAACTGTCGAATCTCTTCAGGGCTGATTCCGATCCCTGAAAAGCGTTCAGCCAACGGTTTAGCCGTGGGAGCTTCGACCTCCACCACTCTCCGTTTGATCTTGCCTATCTTCTCGAGATCAAGCCTCAGTTCATCCTTCTCCTCATATGACAGCTCGCCGCCGACACTCAATGGTAGGCGAACTGGGCCCACAGGGATGCCCATCATGTTGAGCGCGGCCTTCGTTGCCACTGGGCCGCTCTTTGCCATGAATCGGGACATCTTCTGAATCGCCAGCTGAATTCGTCTCGCCTCGTCAAGCTTGCCCTCTTGAACCGCTTTCACGATTTTCAGATGATGATCTGGGAACACGTTGGAGCTCGCCGAGATTAAGCCCGCACAGCCCGCGGCGAGTGCGGGTAGAACAACCTCGTCATGCCCACACATTACAGGGAGCCTGTCGCCGACTTTCTCTAGGACCGTGAGGATGTACCGGAGTTCTCCGCTGCTGTCTTTCAGTCCAGCGATATTCGGAATATCGACAAGATCTTCCACGATCTGCCAGGGCAAGGTGACCCCGGTCGCTTGGGGGATATTGTAGAGCACGATCGGAATATCAACGGCTTCTGCGATCTTTCTATAGTGCTCGTATAGGCCGCGGTTTGCGGGCTTGTGATAGTAAGGGGTAACGATTATGGCGGCATCTGCGCCAGCATCTTTTGCGTGTCTGGTCTTCTCGATCGCAAGATCAGTGCCACTCGCACCGGTTCCCGCGATTACCGGGATCCGCCCGTTCGCTTCATCGATCGCAATCTCCACAACACGTCTTCTTTCCGGTTCTGAGAGGTTCTGGAATTCTCCTGTGGTTCCGCAAGGGACTAGCCCAGTCACGCCTAGGCTCATGAGGTGACTGATCAAGCGTCTAAAGCGTTCCTCATCAACGTTCTTCCCGTCATCCGTAAACGGGGTGACGAGAGCAGGAATCACACCGCCAAGCTTGAACAAGGCCTGAAACCTGAATCTCCTACTATTGAATGGGAACGCTTTAAGTGCATACCTTAGCGATCGAGCCGCACTTCGGCAACGAAGTATTATATGATAACGTACGGGAGGTTCTTCGGAGTTCTTCAGATGAAAGAGATCGAGAAAGCGCTGGAAAAGATCGGCCTGCCGGGAAGGGACCTCTATTCGCTCCCCACATCAGCTAAAAGGTTCCCGGACGGCTGTCACTGGCGTGTCGAGATCTCCGGCGTCGAGAGACCCGACACACTGGAAGCCCTGATTGATGAGTCAAAGAAACGGGACGTGCCCGTTCACAGACTCATAAGCGTCGTCATGGGGTCCACGCTCTTGACGCGAGCGGAACTGAAGAGGTTCGCTGAGCTCGCAGCGGATGCCGAAATGGAAGTCATACTTACCCCTGGGCCGAGAGCGGGCTGGGATGTTGGAAGACAGATCGCCACTCCTGAAGGCGCGTTGTCTGGGATGCGTTTCAGAGGAGCAGACCAGCTGGGCTATGTGATCGCAGACATCAAACGTTCAATCGAGCTTGGTTTCAGAGGATTCCTAGTCATCGACGAAGGTTTGCTTTGGGCGCTCAACGAGTTACGCAAAGCTGGCGAAATCCCGAAGGATGTCAAGTTCAAAATCTCCATCTTCGCAGGCCACGCGAACCCGGCTGGAGCGAAGGTACTCGAAAGCCTCGGAGCAGACACGTTCAACCCTGTTGCGGACCTCAGTCTGCCGCAGATTGCAGCCATTCGAGCCGCCGTGAACATACCGGTCGACATTCACGTGTACTTGTTCGACTCTTTCGGCGGCTTCAACCGATTCTACGAATGCCCCGAACTTTGCCGGATAGCGGCGCCATGTTACTTCAAGATCGAACCGGGAGCAGGCGTCGGAGCGATGTACAAACCTTGGGTCTCACCCGAAAGCCTCGCATTCGCTGCCAGAGAGAAAGTCAAGTACGCAGAAATAATCAGAGAACTGGTCCAGAAACACTACCCTGAAGCCAAACTGTCAGAGAAAGGAACGAAAGACCTCGCAATCCCGCAGCCATAGGACTTCATATTCGGACCCTGTGACCTTTGCCTCTCGCGGTCCCCAGGTCCATGAAGGCTCTAGAGACCAGTCTCCCCATTCTCAGCACAACTGGCGGGAAGGCACACCGGTTTTCTGAAGGACCTGCGCAAAGAGACAGGTCGATGAGGTTAAGTCTGCCCAAACCAAACGATGATTAGCCACGTCTTACGTGTCCTTCACTGAACACGGAAGATGACAAATGCATTGAAGACCGCGGAACAGTATCTCGAAAGTCTCAGGCAGCTGAAACTTCGGGTGTACTTTCTTGGTAAGCGGATTGAGAATCCCGCTGACTTTCAACTTACGAAACCGTCGCAGAGTGCCGTGGCGATGACATACACGCTTGCTCAGGATCCAGAGTATTCGGATTTGATGACTGCAACATCTCACCTCACAAGTGAGAAGGTCAATAGGTTCACGCATATCCCCCAGAATAGTGACGACCTTGTCAAGAAGGTGAAGATGCTCAGGTTACTTGGCCAGAAGACAGGGGTATGCTTCCAAAGATGCGTCGGAATGGATGCGCTAATCGCGTTATCGAGCGTTACCTACGAACTGGATCAGAAACTCGGTACGCAATACTATGCAAGATTCAACGACTTTCTGAAGTATGTTCAACGTAACGACTTGGTATGTAACGGAGCCATGACTGACGTCAAGGGAGACAGAAGTCTGAGGCCTAGCCAGCAAAAGGACCCTGATCTATACGTGAGGGTCGTGGAAAAAAGGAAAGATGGAATCATCGTTAGGGGCGCAAAGGCCCACCAGACAGGCGCGATCAATTCGCATGAGATAATCGTCATGCCCACGCTCGCGATGGGTGAGGAGGACAGAGATTATGCTGTCTCGTTCTCGACACCTAGCGATGCCAAAGGGGTTTTCCACATAATCGGAAGACAGCCGAGCGACACAAGAAGACTAGAAGGCAATGAGATAGATCTTGGAAATGTAAGATACGCTGGGCATGAAGCGTTGGTGGTCTTCGACGACGTGTTCGTTCCTTGGGACCGAGTCTTCATGTGTGGAGAGCATGAGTTCTCGGGCGCGCTCGTCGAGCGGTTCGCATCATACCACAGGCAGAACTATGGAGGCTGCAAGACCGGCCTAGGCGATGTCTTGATTGGCGCCGCCGCAACGATCGCCGAATACAACGGAGTACAAGTAGCTTCTCACGTGAGAGAAAAAATCACTGAAATGATCCACCTTAACGAGACAATGTATGCTTGCGGCTTAGCTTGCTCCTATGAAGGCTACAAATTGCCGTCAGGAACGTACGTCGTCAATCCTCTGCTCGCAAACGCGACTAAGCAGAACGTCACAAGGTTCCCGTTTGAGATGGCAAGGTTGGCAACGGATATTGCGGGAGGATTGGTAGGTACTCTGCCATCAGGAAAAGATCTCAAGCACTCCGAAGTTGGAAAGTACGTCGAAAAGTACCTAAGAGGAGTCGCAGGCGTCCCAACGGAGAATAGAATGCGCATGACGAGACTAATCGAGAACATGGTGCTGGGCGTAAGTTACCTAGTAGAGTCAATGCATGGCGCGGGCTCTCCTCAAGCACAAAGAATTGTAATTTTCAGACAAGCTGATTTGGAAGCGAAGAAGGAGTTCTCCAAAGTCTTAGCAGGCATTAGCAAACCATCCTGATGTCGGAGAGACAGTGCTGCGATAGCATCATCCACGATCGATAGGCCTTGGAGTAGACGAACATGGGATTACCAGAGAAGATTCAAGCAATAGAGGAGGAGATGAAACGAACTCAGATCAACAAGCACACTGAACACCATGTGGGTCTGCTGAAAGCAAAGCTCGCGAAGCTCAGGGGCGAACAAGAACGCTCACAAGGATCCAGGCAAGGCGGAACGGGCTTCGAGCTAAAGAAAGGCGGCGACTGCACTGCGGTACTGATCGGTCTGCCAAGTGTGGGAAAATCAACCATACTGAATAGACTTACGAACGCCAAATCAAAAGTGGCCCCATACGCCTTCACGACTCTGACGGTTGTTCCCGGCTTACTTGAGTACCAAGGAGCGAGGATACAGATTCTCGACCTACCCGGCATCATTTCGGGCGCCGCAACCGGCACCGGGAGGGGCAAGAGAGTGCTATCCGTTGCAAAGAACGCCGACCTAATACTCTTGATATTGGATGTATTCCAGCCCGATCAGATCAGCATTCTAAGGAAGGAACTGTATGAAATCGGCGTCCGGCTCAACACTCAGCCTCCAAATGTGACGATCAACCAATCCTCCCGCGGCGGACTCGGCATAACGACGACGTGTACTCTGACTCATTTAGCCGAATCAACTGTTCGAGCAATACTGAATACGTACAAGATCAATCACGGCAATGTCATAATCAGAGAGGACATCACCGACGACCAACTCATCGACGTAGTAGCCGGAAATCGCCGATATATTCCATCAATAACAATCTTGAACAAGATCGATTTGGTCGGCCCCAAGTACGTGACCGAGGCTAGAAAGCGAATAGGAGAAGACTTGGTCCCAATCTCCGCAGATCTAAACCTCAACTTCGACAAACTGAGGGAGGTCATTTATGATCGACTGAGTGTGATCAAGGTGTACCTCAAGCCGCGGAACGGTTCGCCCGATTTCAAAGACCCCCTGATAGTAACAGCTGGTTCAACAATCTCTGATGTATGCAAGAAGATCCACAGGAAGTTCGCGGGCGAAGCGAAGTATGCGCTGGTTTCAGGAACAAGTGTAAGGTTCAGCCCCCAACGTGTCGGAATGGATCATGTCGTTCAAGACCGTGATATCGTCACGATAGTGAAGTAGCAAGACGAGACCATCTTGGCCAGCCGGGGGATTGCCGTGCAGAGGCAAGAAGCACCGGCTTGAGAACCGAACCCTAGTTTCAACCGAGAGACAAGAAACGCAATATAGGTTCACATGAAACAACGGCAGGAGGGAGACATTATGCTCTTCATGGTGATTGAGAAGTTCAAGAACAAAGATGCTCTCGCTGTCTATCGTCGCTTCCGAGAGCACGGGCGGATGATGCCGGACGGTTTGAAATACGTCGAGAGCTGGATCGAAGCGAACTTCGACCGTTGCTTCCAGCTCATGGAATGTGATGACCCACGAAAGTTTCAGCAATGGGTGATCAAGTGGCATGACCTCATGGATTTCGAGATTGTGCCTGTGGTGTCATCTAAGGATACGATGGAAACAGTTAGCCCCTCGCTCTGAGTCATGAGCATCCTGAGGACGATTCCTAGCCACTTTGCGTGTGAGTCACTTGGTGCACACAAAAAGGCTCGAAATGCTGTTAAAACATCGTGTTGTTGTTGGCGGGCGACTCAGGGACCTCTTGTAGGGCATCCCAGTGCTCGACTATTTTGCCGTTTTCCAGTCTGAAAATGTCCATCACTGCCATGCCGCGGTCGCCCGGTTTCCGGACAAGTTGACTGTGCACGACCACCAGATCGCCTTCCGCCACCAGTCTCTTGAAATCAAACCGCAATGATGGAAAGGCCTTAACAAATCCGCGAACGAATGCGATGAAGGGGTCTGCGCCATCTCCCGCTGTGGGGTTGTGTTGCCGGTAGTAGGGCCCTGCGTATTTGGCGACAGCCTCTTCAGGCTTCTTCAGATTGAAGGCTAAGCTGTAGAAGTCGCGAACAACAGACTTGTTGGCTTCTAACTGACCGCTCATGTGCTACGCCTCGATTACTGCAACTTCTTCAATAGGCTCTTCAACCGTGTGAAGGCATTGTCAGGTTGCGTAATTTCCTTCATTCTGTTCCGTTTCACTTTTTCGTCGATTGCTTCGCGTAATCGACCATGCCCTGAAAGTCGACCATGACTACTGGTTCGTTTCCGACAACCCACCCGTCATGTCCTGGGGGAACCAACGCGATATCGCCCGCCTTCAGGTCTTTCTCTGTGCCGTCGTCCATGAGCACGTGCAATGTTCCAGATACGTGGTACTGGAAATGTGGAGCTTCACAGCTCTTTGTCTTTGCGATCGGCTTGACGTGAGTGGACCATCGCCATCCAGGCTGGAGTACAGCTCGTCCAACCGTCGCTTCTCCAATCTTCACAAGCTCAATTTTACCTTTCTCAAACGTTCTTGTCTCGTCGGGAATATTCGTACTCTTAACTTCCAATTTGCCCAATGTTCATCTAACCACATGCATCATCGGCCCGCCGCAACAAGAGATTGCCTCTTTACAAAACCACAGAAGGAGCCTCATCAATGCGAGGAAGAGGGTTGATGGGGGTTCCTCTTCTGAATGTTTGGAGACGTCAAGAGCAGGAGGGGAGTAGTTTTGTGTGTGTGCGCACCAAGAGACCCACCACCAGGAGAGAGACGATGAAGACGACTGCTCTGGAGGCCTGCGGAGCCCCTGTCACTGGATTTCTCTTATTGGCGGTGGGGCATCGGGAGAGAGTGAGGCCGCTTCCGTTTCTCTGTTCTCTTCATTTGATAGAAGCCGTCGACGCCTCTGTAGTACTCTTCCATGACAATACAGAGTCGACCAGACATAATCACTGCGGTGTAACCTGACTACATCATCATGAGTTACGCGATTAGGCGCTACGATCGCGCGTGTATGCGCTTGGAGTTGTCTTTCAGGGATTCTGGAGAATGAGAAAGGCGTGCGAGTAGCAGTCGTCTCCCGTGAGGATTGATTTGTGTGGGTCTGGTGACACGACGCTTTGGTCGGACGTCGGCACGCTATCACTTTTACTTGGGATACTTCTAGAAGACGTGTGGAAGGTTCAAAGCTTTCTTGATTGCACTATCGTGTGTGTGGGTCTCATGGTGCGCTAAGGTAGACCGCGACACAGGACTCGTCTGGATGCAGGATCGTCAGAGGCAGAGGCACTAAGAGCCCACGCGGCATCGAAGCGCATAACACTATCGGAACTTGTCAAGCGAATCTTGTTGGACCATGCGCGTGAGGTGTCCCACACCTCGAAAAGGGTGTCCCACACCCTGCAGCGCATCGATGCGCTGATCAAGGAACATCGAGGTCGTATACAAGGTGGTCGACTCTATGCTCTCTGTCATCACGGTTCATTACAGGTCTCATGGTGCGCACACACACAAATTTCGTAATTCCCGTGGCGCGTTGACATCGCACCTCTACTCATCGACACTGCAACTTGGGCCGCGGTGGTCACTATTCTAATGTTCACGGCAAAGAGAGTATTCCATTGATGGCTATGCACGATTACCTCAACGGATGCTACGATTTGCTCTCCTGCGGGACGCTCTTTCTTCTTGCCCTAAGTGCTAGCATGATCGCAGCAAAGGCAATCGCGAGAATGGCTGCCGAGAGTGCTATTGTCATTGTGTAGTCGTCTCTCCAAACTGCTGTGGCTGACTTCGAGCTGTCCATGATAACCACGCACTTGGATTCGAAGGCCGTGCAGGTCAGAGTCCAGTGATCGAAGATGTGGCGGACGCCAAGTACGCCCGCCATACCCTCTGCTGGGACTGTATCTGGGTTTACTGAGAAGGATGCGTTTGTGCCTTCAAAATACCATCCCGAACCACTTGTTGAGCCGTATGGAGAACTTACACTCAGATCATACTGCGTACGATAGGCAGCGTGCAATCTTGTGTTCTTGCTTATCGTGATCGTCCTGCTTGCTTCACGCACATTGTCATTCCAACCGACAAATACCGCCTTCGTGACATTACTGAGGGGGATAACTTCAGGAACCGAAATCGCGTAGGTGCCCCAGGGCACTATTGCCTTGAAGGTGCCATTAGCGTCGGTTCCGTACGTC
>Ga0315281_10000482_pt1 | contig 55270 bp, 57 predicted proteins | sample YL17G07_0_MG_FD_204540 | JGI IMG/M metagenome (GOLD analysis project Ga0315281, IMG submission 204540) | Sediment microbial communities from Yellowstone Lake, YNP, Wyoming, USA - YL17G07_0 | ecosystem: Environmental > Aquatic > Freshwater > Lake > Sediment | place: USA: Wyoming | collected...
ATTTGCCTCAAACGGGGTTATCCCGCCGCCGGTTATAGCAAGGTCGTAACCGAAAAACGCTTCTATCAACGAAGGGACACTGCTTATGATATGGAAGTTTTTGTCAATCATCGCTTCCAGTTTTTTGCGATGCCTAAAAGAAGGGCCTACATGAACCGTGGCCTTTTTATCCAGTCCTCTCAATATATCCACCACTTTCAAGGTTACACCGTGTGTGTCGCTTCCGCCAAGGGATACAATGGTGTTCCCCCTATTTCCCCTTACCCTTTTATATTTAGCAATATCTTTATTTAATATGAGGTAATCCAATCCAGGCAGTATCTTTCCTCCCTTTGGTTGTCCCTCTCTCGCAAAGGCAAGTGCTGCCACATGAATATCGGCAAGCTCAGCCCCGCTACCACCGTCGTCAAAGGTAACGAGCTTTACGCCGTTTTTTTTTATGTTACTGGCGTGCCTCATCTCCGTATCAAGCCTGTCGTTTACCCATACATCAATGCCGTATCTTGAAATCAGAGCGGTTTCCCAATTGCTCTCGTAATCCGTCAGATCGACCGCTTCAAAGCTTATGCCTCTGGAATTCAATATTTCAGACGCAATCTCATTATTATTAATGAAAACGATTGCAGGCTCGTTTTTGCTGTTTAAACACTCTATAAAATTCAATGTCCTGTAAAGATGTCCCATCCCCTTTTGGTGGGATGATTCTATGCATAGCGCAAACATAAACCTATTGCTTCCTCTGTTGCAATGTACTCACTCCCGCTATTCTTAACAATGAAACATGCCCTAAAATAATCATCTTCCGTATCCACAGTCAGGCGGAGATCAGGCCTATGCTTCTCTTCCGTAACGGATAATACTGTAATCTTAAAGAGTTCTGGGTGCTCCTGAATATACTCATTAACATGTTCCATGTGGTTCTCTCTGGTAGCTTTTTTGTAGCTCTCAACCAGGGCCGCAAATGTAAATATTTCTGCCCCTATCCCAACAGGTAAAACTCCGAAAGAATGTGTATAGTCTGAAGATGTTTTCAAGTGCAATTCAATAAGGTTGTCAAGCTCATCGATATCTGTAAACGGATTATCTCCGGTAAGCCTTATGATGTGTCTTAATCCGTATTTCCTTGCACAAAGATAGTACCTTTCAAGTACATTAATCTCACTACCCCTAAAACATTCTATACCTTTTTCTTTACAAAACCTCTCGACAACGTCGTCATTGATATTTTCGCTCGTTGCTAAAACAAGCTTTGCTTCATGCTTTAATAATTTTAAACGGTAAAATATATGTTCCAGTAGGGTCTTGTTCCCAATCTTTTTTAAAATCTTTCCAGGAAGTCGGCTTGATCCCATCCTAGCCTGCAGAATTATTCCTATCGTCAACTTATGTCTCCCCAGTTCAAAACATCATCAGGCTGCAAATCCTTATTGGCCGTCCGTCCTATAATCTGTTGAATATATTTTGGCTCAATACCAGAGCCGGGCCGCTTAATATCGATATGCTCTCTTGTTAAGACCTTACCGGCCTTCAAATCTTTAACCATAATAATGCTTTTCCTATTATTGACACGAGTTTTTTTTTCGCTTTCTGCCGGTCTCTTTATACCATTCCCCCTCATCTTTTCAAATTCTCTTATCCTCTCAACTATTTCTTTCATTTCTCTCGGATCTGCTGATAGTATATGGTCAGGCCCTTCTGCGTGCTTATCATAAGTAAAGTGCTTTTCTATGACTCTGGCGCCCATCGCAGCAGCGCATATACAAGCGGTTATTCCAACGGTATGATCAGAATAGCCAATTGCAAACAACGGGAACTCCTTCATCATCGACTGCATAGCTAATAAGTTTACATATTCAGGATGCGTTGGATAGCTAGTTACAGCATGGAGCAGGATTATTTTGTCATTACCCTCTTCCAGGATAGCAGAGACCGACTCTCTAACCTCATCCATCGTACACATGCCCGTGGCAAGAATAACTAGCTTCCTTTTCCTGGCAATATACTTAATCAGTGGGATATTAATGGCATCATCTGAACCTATTTTATAAGCACAAACGCACAATCTTTCAAGGAGTTCCACATCCGTCTCATGCGATGGCGTTGAAAAACATTCAACACCTTTACTCCTAGCATAATCAAATATTTCTTTATGAAAAGCCGCACCTATCTCATATTTCCTAAAATGATCATATTGAGAAATCACCCCTGTATTTTCCATATCAAAAACGGCTCTCTTATTCGCGATAGTATCAGCCCTGAATGTTTGGAGTTTTACAGCATCAACTCCGCAAGCAGCAGCCTCGTCTATAAGTCTTTTCGCCTGCTCAAATGTCGTAAAGTTACCACCTATCTCAGCTATTATAAAACACTTATTTTCAGTGTAACCCTTTATCATGACTAATCACCTATGCTCTGCTTCCTATTGATGTAATTCCTGACAATAAATTCTCTTCCATTTACCGATACCCTTTCACCATCCTCGCTAGCCCTTGGCAGATAGCATTTTGTGCAGACAGGGATATCCAAAAACCCGTCTCGCTTTTTATGTTTCCCTCTTATATCAGCTAGTTTTTCACCATGCCACATCTCGTAAACAGATTCTTTATTCGCGTCACCCACTATCAGTGAGCCTTCCTCGTCATTTGAACACATCATGGTAAGACCGTCAGCACCAATAACCAACCGCTGGTAGTGTTGGGGACAAGAAAAGTTGTCTTCGTAAATTATTTCTGAATCCTTGCCCAGATAATCGATAAGCGGATTGAAGGCTATCAAATCAACAAAGGGTTCAAACGCATTGTAATAGGCTTCAGGGTTGTCACGGATGGCAGGCCATACGGACTGTACTTTAATGACTGGTTTGTGACTATTGTGTTTCCTTTTTATCTCTTTCATCTCGTTTACCTTTTGCAATATTTCCTTAAATTTCAATGGCTTTCTGATACCATCATATGTGTCATTAAGTCCATCCACTGAAACTGTTATCCAGTCGGCACCAGCCTCCAAGACTGTTTCAAAAAAATCTGCCGTTAGCCTACTGCCATTTGTCAGGAATGAAACCTCTTTTATACCACTATCTTTTGCGTATTTAACGCACTCTACAAACTTCGGGTGTAGCGTAGATTCACCGCGCAGGCTCAGCCTAAGCGCTGGTACCTTCCTGCCGATTTCGTTGATTATTCTCTTAAAAAGCTCGAAGTCCATGAGCTTGACGTTTACTTTTTCTTTGAACTCATCTGTTATCGTATAACACATTGGGCATTTCAGATTACATATCGAGGCAAGCTCTGCATCCACCAGTAGAGGATACTCTGAAACCATCTTGTTCTTGGCAAACTCCACCCAGTTTTTCCGGTATTCCCTGTATTCCTCTTCCCAACCTTCTCCCCTGTATCTTTCAAACAGACACTCCCTTTCGGGACTTTCCATGGAGTAATTACCCTTATTTATGGGTATCTGCTGGTAATTATTTTTTATATCCTCAACCACTTTTTTTATGCCTTCATGCAATTTTGTTTTTGGATACCAACCAAGGTCTTTATTTGCCCTTGTTATATCAGCAACAACATCGTTAATTTCATTTTTTCTGACAATTTGTTCTGAAACAACTTTTTTATTCGTTCCAACTATCTTTTGTACGCTATTGATTATTTCTTCAACGCTAAAAGAGGTTCCTGTGCCGATATTATAAACGGCATTTTTTTTAGGCGATTCCACCGTAAGCATCAAAGCCTCTATTAAGTCATCAAGATATACATAATCCCTTCTTGGGGTAAGGTCTTTTACCTTAATCTCCTTATCTTCCAATGCCTGCTTGATAATATGCGGAATCAAATATTTCACGCTCTGACCGATACCATAAATATTAAATGGGCGTACAATAACGGCACTTACACCAAACTCTTTTGAGTAAAACGCACATGCCTGTTCTGCTAAGTATTTTGAATGCGCATAGGGGTTATTGGGTTGAATTGCGTCATCTTCTGATATCGGTAATTTATGGGGTTGCCCGTACAAGTAGGCACTGAGGAAAGTCATGGGAATAGATTTTTTCCGGCAAAACTCAAGGACATTTACTGTTCCCACAAAATTAGTCTGGTAGAACGATTGAGGGGTCTCCCAGCTATCAGGGACAAAGGTTTTGGCCGCCAAATGAAAGACATGGTCGATATGTTTGTTCTCGAAGCAATTGAAATTCTCAAAATCGGTTATATCGCAGTCAGAATTCATCTCAAATAGCTTATAATCTTGTGATAAAAGCCTCTGCTTTAATGCCTTTCCGAAAAAACCGCTTAAACCTGTTATAAGACAATTTCTCATTTTATAAATTTCTCTTTGAGCATCTCGAATTCATCTATAGCCTGCATATAATCATCGGGCATTCCAATATCTAACCAGTAGCCGTTAAAACGTTTTACGCTTGCGGGATTGTTGTCTTTAATTAGGTCCAACATTAGGTTGTCAAAGCCGTAAGCTCTCCCTTTTGGAATATAATTCAATACCTTTTTATTTGCCATATAAATACCCATACTAACGTTGTATTTCAAAACAGGCTTTTCCTTAAAGCCAATCAAGGTATTGTTATCATTTGTTTCCAAGACACCATATTCTATTTTAACTTCTCTCTCGTAGGCAGATATTGTAAATACATTCTTCACAGAAATGTGGTACTCAAAAAAATTCTTAAAATTTAAATCTGTAAGAATATCTCCGTTCATTACTAAAAAGTCTTCCGGAAGGCCTTTTATTAGCTTTAAAGGCCCCATTGTACTTAACGGCTTATCTTCAAGGGAATAGTCAATCTTAATTCCCCATTTTTCTCCGTTTCCAAAGAATGCATGGATTAATTCTGCCTGATGGCTTACAGCCATCGTAACATGGCTGAAACCATAATAAACCAACTGCCGTACTACTACTTCCAATATGGGATAATCGCCTATAGGCATTAGGGGTTTAGGAAGAACGACGGTATACGGTCTGAGCCTCGTCCCCCTTCCGCCAGCCAATATGACAGCTTTCATAATCTCTCTCACTACTATATATTGTACTTGTCAGCCTTATATCTTTTTATATTTTCAGGTGCAGTAAACCAATTTACAGTTTCGATCAATCCCTTCTTTAATCCTTCACGGCCTGCATATAACGGCTCCCAGCCAAGAATATTTTTTGCCTTAGTATTATCTGCCCACAAACGTTCGACCTCACTCTTTTCCGGTCTCAACCTTAAACTATCCGTTTCTATATCTATTTGAACTCCCATTACTTCGGCTATCAACTGCACTGTTTCGCCTATTGATATTTCATAATTACTGCCAATGTTTATCACCTCACCTATCGCCTTGTCGGAATTCATTGCGGCTATAAACCCATAGACTGTATCTTTTATATAGTTGAAGTCTCTGGTAGGGTGTAATGAACCAACCTTTATCCTGTACTGTCCAGTTGCGATCTGTATTATTACTGTAGGGATTAATGCGCGCGCAGACTGACGAGGACCGTATGTATTGAATGGGCGGACAATTGAGACAGGTGTGTCAAACGAATTATAAAATGATATCGCTAGTTGATCTGCCCCTATCTTGGTAGCTGAATATGGAGATTGTCCTTGTAGTGGATGATCTTCGTCTATGGGAACATATCGTGCGGTGCCGTAAACTTCGCTGGTTGATGTATGGATTACCCTGCTTACACCAAGATCACGGGCGGCCTGCACAATATTAAGTGTTCCCTTTACATTAGTGTCAACATAGGTGTCTGGGGAATGATATGAATAAGGGATGCCTATCAGTGCCGCCAGATGAAGTACAACATTGCATCCCTGCATCGCAATTTTTACACCATGTGGATCGCGAATATCACCGGAAAATACATCGAGGTTCTTTTTTATGCCATTTGAAGCTCGGTCAAGCCAGCCAAAAGAATTAAATGAGTTATATAGCACAAATGCACGGACATCATAGCCCTGTTGAATCAGTGTTTCAGTCAGATGAGAACCGATAAAACCATCTGCACCGGTTACAAGAATTTTTTCCCTCTTATTTCCCATCGTAACGCTTAATTTTTTTTTCGGCTGCATATCGAAAGGTTTCTTCAAAGGTTAAGGCATCCTCGTGGTATGGCGACATGGCATCATGTGCATAGATCAGAATATTGGTATCAATCCCGATCACAATTTTTCTCCTGGAGACGTTCCTCCAGCAAAACTGAATGGCGTAATTGTTCTGGTTTATCAGGTGTGCCAATTGCTTTCGCATTACGCATGCGTTGTAAAATTCGGACTGCGGCAGCATCTGATTTTTCCAGATTCTTCTGTTGGGTAAAAATTTCTATCTTGATTTTAACCTTAGCGCCTTTTATAAGTTTATCAGCAATGAAAGAGTCAACTGATAAATGACCATCCGCAAGAAACTCACCGACATATTCTATTTCCATAAAAAATATACCTCCAACTATTCTACTCCTTTTATCATGTTCGCCATCTCTTCGGTTGTTAGAAACCAGTTATTTTCCCCTGAATTATATTCAAAATCTTCCGGTACCGGTTTTCCCGTATCATTTCCAAAACGATGTTCAAAAAATCGGAATGTGGGTTGTATCATATAATAATTATTAAACTCCAGTGTCATCCTGGCGTCGTCTTTGGAAATCATGACCTCGTGTAGTTTTTCCCCCGGACGGATGCCAACGACTTTAGTTTTGCAATTTGAGGCAATTGACTTAACGAGGTCCATTATATTCATGCTTGGAAGTTTTGGTACAAATAATTCACCGCCAACCATACGACCAAAACTCTCTAAAACAAAATTAACACCTTGCTCAATGGTAATCCAGAAACGGGTCATCCTTGGATCGGTAATTGTGAGAGTACCCGTCTCCTTCTGTTTAAGAAACAGGGGTATTATGCTTCCACGGCTTCCGACAACATTTCCGTAACGAACAACACTGAAGGTTGTCTCCACATCGCTTCCTACGTAAGAATTCCCAGCTATAAAGAGTTTGTCTGAACAGAGCTTTGTAGCGCCATAGAGGTTAACAGGGTTTGCCGCTTTGTCTGTGCTAAGGGCTATTACCTTTTTTACTCCCTGATCTATGGCGACATTAATGATGTTCTCTGCGCCGAGTGTATTTGTCTTTACTGCCTCAAATGGATTGTATTCAGCAGCAGGCACCTGCTTCAACGCCGGAGAAGGCACGATAAAGACGCTCCTTCTCCCTGACGTCTCCTATGAAGTACCTCATACATGGATACTTCTCGAAAGAGAAGACCTGGGACATCTCAAACTGCTTAAGCTCATCTCTGCTAAAAATAATTAATTTTTTCGGCGTATATTTCTGGAGAATAATCTCTAAGCACTTTTGCCCAAAAGAACCTGTACCACCGGTAATTAGTATAACTTTATTATTTAACATTATCAGATATCATTATAACTGTTTTCCCAGAGAATTATTTCATTATTTGAAGTTAGTTCCATACCCAAACGGTAAGCCCCTATTTTTATTCTGTAAAAAGAACTGCGACCTTCAATTTTACCATGAGATTTTGAAAGGATACTTAGATTTTGCCCATAACCCTTTCCAACAAACTCTCCATAAGTAAAAAATACGCCGGTATCTTACTATAGATAATTTGAGCCACTTCTTCCTTGTAGGTATGAGAGGTGTCGTTTCTTCGGTCTGTCATTTCAAGGAATTTAACGGTTTCTTCTTCGGTTAAACGTCCTAATGAAAACACTTCTCTGAAACAAGACTTTGGAGAATTTGAAATAACACCCTCTCTTTCCTTCAGATATTCCTTTAAAAATTTCCATAGAGCTTCAAAGGTGTACTCAAACCGTTGAATGGTCGCATCTCTTACAATAATAGAGAACGGCTGATTTAAAATCTCCTTCAGGGTATTTAATGCTCTTGAGGTATCTCTGTATTTGATATCTAATCTTTCCATTGAATAGCATCTTTCTGAACCTCTATTTTAAATGCTTCTGATATCTCTGAAAGGTTCACTATTTCTACTTTATAGGGGAAATTTAAATTTTCAATCGTTTCTCTTAAAAGGGTAAGTTTTCTTTCATCAAACCTACCTGATGGCAGAATTCCTATATCCACATCTGAATATGGATAATTATTTCCCCTTGCCCGAGATCCAAAAAGCATTATTTTGACATTTTCATTTTTTAGTTGGGCTATTACCACCTTTTTTAATTCAGATATACATTTTTCTGACATTAATTCACCGCTTCTTATAGAGTGTTTTGTCCCTTATCAGCTTCCATAGATGTCTAAAAAAATTCCCTCACTTTTTAGAACAGGGTTTTTGTAAAACAACCTTTTTGAAATCTTTCAGATGCTTTCGTAGATGAAAAAATAGTAAATATTGTATCGGGGGGGAGAATTCAGGCCATTTCCAGAATCTGTACCATCCAGAATCATATCTGCCGGCCTGCCTTACAAAAAAGCAAAGACCGTAGAAAGCTTTATCCTTAGACAGAAAAAAAGCGGCGACACGCGTTGGTCACTTTCAGAAAAAGTGTTGTCAAGAACGAATGCCCCATTCTTCAGGGAATGGATTTCTACCGTTTTCACATCTGTATCTACTATCCAATATTCTCTCACTCCGAATTTTGCATACAGTCTCTTCTTTTTCATCAGATCATTGTATGCGGTAGACTCCGAAAGTGTTTCAACTGCCAGGTCGGGAGCTCCCTGAATATTCCTTCTACCGATTACGCCGGCCCTTTCTTTAGAGATAAAAAGTAAATCAGGCTGCAGAACGTTTTCATTGTCAAGGAACACGTTGCATAGCACGTTAAACAACATGCCTGCGCCCGTTTCTCTGGCAAATTTTTCTATCTCATAATTTTATCCACTGATTGTAGGAAGTTGACAATGGTGCATTATTAATTCTCCATCAATTAACTCATACCGTTTGCCATCCGGGGTATTAAGGTAGTCCTCGTAGGTGAGTCTTGTCTTCTTAGAGATTGTCGTTGACATGGCTAAATCCCATTGAATGTTCTATAGTATTGTTTTAAATAGCAAGCCTATCTATGCCTGTTTATGCGGTGTCCAGCCTAGCGCATCCGCTCACAAGCAAAAAAACTACTCAATCACGAGGCTGATCTTTTTGTGGATACGGGTAGGCTGAGGCAACTGGGCAAGTTCGTTTTGTATTTCTTGCTGCTGTGGACGCACTGACAAGGATTTTTCCCACATAGCGCGCGCACTGATGGGATTGTTCGTTAGTTTGTAGCAAAAGCCTAAAAGGTTATAAAGCGGCACTATTTCTTCGGTGTTTTTAACGGCGGTGTCTGACCAGATTGCATTGATACTGTCGGACGCTTCTTTTGTTTTTAGATATTCTTCCAGATAAGGGATTGCATCGTTATATTTTTTCTGTTTGTAATAAATGTTTCCAAGGTTGACGAATGGATTGATGTAGGACATGTCCAGTTTTAACGCCATAACAAAGAAGGATTCCGCTTGTTTATCCATATTCATTTCCACGCAGCATTCTCCCAGCAAGTTGTAGGCCTCAGCGTTGTCTTTATCTTTCAGCACAACCTCCCTGAAGTGATGTACTGCCTTCGGGTATTTTTGCTGTATTTTGTAGATAAGCCCCAGGAGAAAGTTGACTTCAGGTTGAGATGCATCCTTTTTCAGGAGAAAAAACAGGGTGTTTTTAGCCAGGGCGTAGTCCTGCTTTTTAATAAGTATCTTACAAAGGTTTATTGCGGCAGGAGCAAAATCAGCTTTTAACCTGTTGGATTCATGGAAAAAGGCCTCGGCATCTTTTTCATTGTTATCGTTAACACAGCATACCCCCATGAGGTAGTAGACCTCATGATCGCCGGGTGATGCGTGTACAACCTCCTTAAAATGAGAAAGCGCCATAGCGTATTCCTTACGTTCGAGGTACACGCTGGCAAGGTTATAATGCGCATCGACAAGGGCAAAGTTGATCTGCAATGCCTTTTTAAAGCTATTGATCGCCTCCGTATATTTTTTGCTCCTGGTATAGTACACCCCAAGATGGTTATGCCCCTCCGCATAATTTGGATTTATTTCTACGGCAGTCTTTAAATACGAATAAGCTACATCCCAGTTCCCCTTCTCGATATTGGCATTTGCAAGTGTAACGCTCGCCTCAAAGGCACTCACTTTTTCCTTGGGATAATTATTGTTAGGAACGGAATCAGTTAAGGTATTTTTTGTTATATCTGCCATAGCCGTTTTCCCTTTTTCAAAATATTTTTAAATGATACTTTTCCCTTAAAACACATCACATGAAATCTATAATACTCCGTTATGCACGGCATTATCAGTGGATTACCGGTAATCGGGAAGATGCTTGGGGATTGGAATCTCCTCCAAACACATTCCCATCTCCCGTACGTTTCACAGTAAATCCACCCGGTGACAAATTCTACGCTTCCCGGTGATTTTCATGCGTTATTTTCGAATGAGCGGATGATGCAAGCTATAATAGTCCTCCGTTTTTACAATCTGCTTTCCCATTTTCTTTTTCATATCTATGAGTAGGGGACCCTTAAGATTCACGGTGGTGTCTGTTGCACTCTTGCCAAGTGTTACGATGCAAAACGTTTCAACGCTTTTTGCATCGCTGAAACCAAGAGACGTCATCTCATCCATTGACTCCATCGGATTATAATCGGAAAAATAGGGAACAGGGTTCAGAATCGCGAACGAAACACGGGGATTCTCCACGGAAACCAGCCATTCAAAAGGATGGCATTCTTCAACATGAAGGAGGACATACTGCTTCAAATTATCAAAGCCAAATATACCATCTTCGAAAGTAATTATGTTCTCTTTATTAATGCTCAACCTGTCATCTTTCCCGGCAGATAAATTTAATCCCTTGTCTTCCACGGCTTGTCCATTTTCTTTCTTTAACATAACATATCTCCTCTAATTTTAAAAGGTTTTATTAATATTATTCCACAAAATCCTTACCAGAGGTTTTGCAAACATCATACCTTTATAAGGAAAACAATTCCAGACAAAAAGCCAATACAATCCTAGTGTGTTTTAAAATACGCAAACCTGACATGATGAGTTTTCATACAATCCCTATCTCAGAAAATTGAGCAATGTGGGTTGAATAATCCTTCCTCCCACGTCAAGGGATGCCTGGAGAACAGATTCCTGCTGTTTGAGTTCCATGATTAAGGAAGCCGTATCCGCATCCTCTGCACTAGAAAGCATTTCTTTCAAACTCAATCGTGCGGCTTCGAGCCTACTTGTATTTATTTCCAATCTATTTTGCTTTGCGCCAAATTCGGTAATCTTCGTTGACAGGGTATCAGAAGCCATATCCAAGGTTTGTCTAAGCTGTAAAAAGGCGTTATTGTCGAACGTTTGTGCATTGAGAGAGTCTCTCATCGATATCAATGTAGAAAAAAACTGATTGTCCTGAAAAAATGCGCCGCCCGGCAGATTGACTTGCATTTGTGTGCGTGAGCCAATTTGATATTTAACGGCCTCGTTATTGCCATTGTAGGACACGGCGGTTATATTTCCCATATTGTCCCGCGTTGCTGCAAAAGGAAGTGTTTCGGTCTTTGTACCGGAAAATACATACCTCCCACTACTATCTGTTGTATTTGAAAACTGTATAACTGATTCTGTCAACTGATTTATTTCGCTCGCAATAGCCCGTCTTTCAGCCGAGCCAAGGCTATCGTCGCTTGCCTGAACAGCTAGCGACTGAACTTTAGAAAGCAGCTCCTGGATGCTCCCCAGCGAATCAGACGTGTATTTCATATTTTCCAGCGCAGTTTCCGTATTACCGAGAAATTGCTGCATCTGGAGATCATTCGTCTTTAATCCCATGATTTTTCTCGTTGCAGACGGATCATCGGATGGGCGATTTACTTGCTTTCCACTGGATAACTTTTCCTGTATATCTTGCATTCTCCTTAAATTTGAGTTAATATCGGAAAGCGTGCTACGGCTAATGCTTTGTTGGGTTATTCTAAGTGGCATGGTTGTTCACCTCATAATAATTTTTAAAGAGTCTTCCACTATTCTTTGTTCTTAATGAATTACTAATAATTTATCGGAGGATATTACCGTGACTGTGGTAGACACACAATATTGTATTTGTATCTATGGAGGATTATCCGAATATCGTGTTTACCACAACAAAGGTAGTACCCCAATAATTTATTTTGCCAACCGTGCTTATTAAATCCTTATCAATGTGTCCCCAAGCTCCTTAACAATTGAGATATATTTTGCTGAAGCATCATACGCCTGTTGAAATCTCACTAAATTAACCATTTCTTCATCCGTATTTACGCCAGATACCTCATCACTACGATTTTGTAAGCTTGTTTGCATAGCGGTATAGTTTTCCTCCTGATTATAAGAGCTGCTAGCTTCTTGTCCCAGCGCTGAGGTTGTTTGTTGCATGTAATCGGCAAATGTTGTGTTATCAACTGCGCTGGTAGAATCCTGCAATCCGGCGATACGCAGGATATTCGTGTTATTTCCTACATCTCCAGTTGAAACAGCTATCAGAGACGCGTCATTATTTATAGTATCGCTTACCGCTATATCGGAGGCACCCGTACCGCTGAAAAATACATTTAGCCCTAGCGCCGACAGAATATCAGTCGTGTCGGAATCACTTACTACGTCCAGTGCAAACGCATCTCCTGCAGCAATGTTGCCATTCGCAAGGGAAAGGGTAATTCCATCCGCAACGTTCAGGGTGTTTCCCGGCGTATAATTACTGCCAACATCAAGGGTTGCTACGGTGTCTCCGTTGCTATTCTTCACTTCAATCTGAAGTCCGCTCGTTTGCCCAATGGTACCTGCACCCAGAGCGGTAAACGTGTAAACGTCATTAATCACCCCTGAGTATATACCTGATATCGACACCACACTCGTTCCCACTGATCCTGGATTTGGGTCTAACGCGTATGAAAAATTAAATTCATGACCACCCTGTGCTACAATGCGAAGCTTGCTATCCACAATGGAGGCCGTAATATCCCCGGCAAGACCGCTTGTGGTATTATTAATCGCATTCTGAACATCCGTAAGAGAATTTGACGCGGGGTCAATAGCTATCTTGTTTTTTGTTACTTCACCTGTTGTTGTATCGGTTACGGTCATATAAATATCGCCACTAGTCATGTCAAATGACAAGCCCGCATCGTTGAGCGCGCTATTAACATCCGTCACGGCGTTTGATGCCGTTATGGTACTAAACCCACCCGACAACCCAACCCCTTCACTATGAAGCTTGTTCACCTCGCTTATAAAGCTGGAAGCCAGGGTATTAATCTTTGTATTATAATTAGCAATTGTGGTATTGTACATGTCCAGCAAACCTTTCATTTCGCCACCATTAAAAACATATTTGGACATCTTGCTCGAGTTAGTAATAGTAATTTTCCCGGCGGCATTTTCGTCAAAAGCAACGGTTGTTGCGCTTACACCTGAAACAAGCGTGCCGCCTCCAGTTGCAACTTCTACCATCCCATCACTCTTAAATTTCACCGTAATATTGATAATGCTGCTAAGCTCTTGTAGTAACATGTCCTGCTTGTCAAGTAAGTCATTAGAGTCAATACCTTTAATCTTGAGTGAGTGTATTTGCTTATTGATTTCTAAAATATCTGCCGTCAGGTTATTTATGTCAGAAACTTTATTTTCTATGTTTTGCTTGATAAAGGTTTTCATCTTGTCGAGTTCTGCCGGTATTCTGTTAAAGGTCTCTGACAAAGTACTGGCTTTCTCGATAAGAACAGACCGAGAACCGATGCTCTCAGGATTTTGTGACAAATTGTTGACAGAATCAAAAAAAGACGCCATAGCACTATTTATGCCAGTATCCTTTGTCTCATTAAAAAGCGTCTCCAACTCCCTGAGATACTGACTTTTCGCGGACATGTTGCTAACTGACGACGAAATATCTCTCAACCGGCCATTTAAGTAGGTATCCTTTTGTCTTATAATTTTTGCCAACTCCACACCCACTCCAATGGTACCTCTTGAGGCAACCGCAGGAAAACGTGCCGCCAGAAGTGCTGTTTGCCTTGTATAACCTTTGGTGTTCGCATTTGAAATATTATGGCCAGATACCAGCATAGCGCGCTGGGCTGTTAACAGACCACTCATACCAATTTGCATATCAGAAGACATAAGTTTCCCCTTATTTCTTAAATTTCCGTATCAATTAAAACGGTTGACAATTCTCTGCCCTGCATTTTACCGGTAGACTGATATATCGGATATTGAGGGTCTTTCGGACAGAATATGTCCAGTATACCCTCCGTAGTCTCCAGTGAAAATCTGGTTAAAGCCGCATTTATCTCATTCACAGATTGTATCTGTTTTATGGATTGTGTTAACCTGTCAAACAATGAGTTGACCTTTTCCCTGTGCAGGGTGTCCATACGAGCCATCAACAATCTCATGGTAATTTTGTTACCCATCAAGCCTTGTTCCCGGCAGTATCTACCAAAAATGTGCTGTCTTTTCTCTTCAAGGAGTTGGGCAATTTCTATCTGGTTTTTTTCCTGGTACAAAACCATTTCCAATCCTTCGATGTTGCTGGACAAGAGATGGCTGTGTTTTGCCCTGGCAATTTCAAGGATCGCATCATACGTGGTGACCAGGCGTTCAAACGTTTCAATTAATTCATCCAGTGGTTTCATTTTATCCCTCACAATCTCTTTCAGTGCTAATACCATACGATTTCTTAACCTCCTCAGCCTGGTTAGTTCTGCCATTTTCTTTTACCAAAGAAGACGGTAACACATCCTTCTGTATTATTCCCTTTTCACGTATCAATTGGTTATAAAGTGTCTTTGCAATCCCAAATCCCCCCTTCGCGGCAAGATCCTGAGAAAGGGATGTTTGCATGATCTGGGTGTAGGTGTCCATCCCGGAGTCTTCTTCCTCCCCGGACAAACTGGTCTTTGGAACAGCATCCCACATCGCCTTCAAGGTAAAGTTTATCAGAACAGACTCGAAATCCTGAGAGGCCTTCTTGAGGGCTGCAAGGTCTTTCTGCGAATCTTTTGTCTCCCCTTTTTGCTGCTGTATGTTTTTCAGCGCATCGATACTTGGAGACTGAGACATAAACAGGGGATTGATTGATGAATAATTTTCCATACCAGATATCCTTCCAATACCGTCTTTACATAATTACCAGTTCAGCATGAAGCGCCCCGGCCCGCTTGATGGCCTGAAATATAGAGATCAGGTCTCTAGGCGTCACCCCTAACACATTAAGTGCGTGTGCTACTTCAGAAATCGTTACCCCTTCGTTGAGGACGTACATGTGTTTTTCCCCTTCCGATACATTGACATTTGTCCTCGCCACCACCTTTGTTTCACCGGTTGTAGATAAAATATTAGGCTGAGATACTTCCTGTTTTTCAGTAATCGTTATGGTCAGACTCCCGTGTGCAACAGCAACAGTGGACAACCTAACGTTTTCCCCGGCAACAATAGTCCCAGTCCGTTCATTAATAACCACCTTGGCGGTGGCATCAGGTTTAATATACAATTCTTCAACATTCGCAACGAATTTCACCACCATCTCTTCCGATTGAAAATCCTTAGGTAGTGTAATATTAACGGTCGCAGCGTCTATCGCCTTTGTAGAATTTGGGTAGAGATTGTTGACAACCTCCGCCAGCCGGGTCGCCGTTGTAAAATCAGGATCACGCAACACAACACTCAAAGACTTGCCGTATAAGATGGATGACGATATTTCCTTTTCAACAATCGCGCCGTTCGAAATATACGCAGTGGTAGATATGTTTTTACGGCTAGACTGTGCCTGTCCCTCCACATTATAACCACCAATAGACAACGGCCCCTGAGCCACTGCATACACCTCGTTATCAGCGCCTTGCAATGCAGTTTGAAGTAAAACCCCCCCTTCCATGCTCTTGCTATCGCCAATGGAGGAGACAGTAACGTCGAGCCTGTCTCCACTTCTCGCAAAGGACGGAATGTTAGCCGTCACAATAACCGCTGCAACATTACGTGAAATAAAATCGGCTTGAGGTACAAGCATACCTAATTTTTCAAAAATATTCGTCGCCATCTGCCTGGTAACCTTGAATATCTGGCTATCTCCAGTCCCCTGAAGGCCAGCCACTAATCCATACCCATAAAGCTGGTTGTCGCGGACGCCTTGAACGTAAGCCACGTCTTTTACGCGGACAACTGCATGTGTCGTTCGGCAAAGCAAGGTAGTAAAAGGGCCTGTCATGGTAACTACCATTGCCAAAAGACACTTGAACCAAAACTGAATCCCAAATATTTTATGTTTAATCATGTTCATCACCCCACTGTTAACCATGAGTTAGAATGGCCACACTGCCTCCACTACCCGGTTCCACCACCCTCGTTTGCCGGCCCTGGTCAGGAAGCCCTTGCCTTCGAGTATTATATTGGCGTTTGCAATCGAAGATGAAGGTACCTTATTATCAACCGTAATATCTATAGGCCGAACGATACCCGATACCTTGATATTGTATTTTTCGTTGTTAATGTTTACGTCCCGATTCCCTTCAATAATCAAATTGCCGTTGGAAAGTATCTCCGTAACTACGGCAGTAAGCTCCAAATTAATGTTCCGACTACTTGCGTAAGCCCCCTTCCCGCTAAAATTGTGGCTGGTGTCTGCCGTAAAATTTGGCATATAACCGGTGGTGTCTTTAGTGATCTTTGATAGAGGTTGCGTAAGAAATGATGACGAATCTACCTGCACGCTGTGACTGTTCGTGCTATCGGCACTGGAATCTTCATTCCCCGTAATTTCCGTTGATTCGCTAATTGTCACTGTTACAATATCGCCGACACCTCTCGCCCTGTTATCAGTAAAAAGATTGGTGTTGGTGGTAATCCGCTTTTTCCAAATTGAGTCGGCACATGCGCCTGAACTGAAGGCCAAAATTACCATACCCACAAAAAAATAGCATAAGAGTGTGTTCTTCATAAGCAATCCCTTTAAGTAAAGTGTATTCATTTGCCGTTTTTGAGTCTTCATAAATTTTATCCCTGATTTATTATCATTTCAGCATTACATAACCACTTTAACCGTTGATGAGTCCTCAACACTACCTTGAATTTCCTTTTTCGTATCTACATTCTTCACCTTAATAATTTCCCCAAGATGGCCATCTTCCTTCGCCACACCTTTTGCAACTATAATGAGGTTACCGGACTGAAGTAGCAATGTGATACACTCGCCTCTTTTAATAAGCGGGGGATTATCAATTATTTCCGGCGTGATCGGTGTGTGTGGTTGAATTAAGCGGGTGATACGCTTTCCGACCAGATCGTCAATGGAACTAAACGTTGAAGCTGAGAACTTTGTCGTTTCTATACTCTCTACCACCAGGTCATATCCCGTCAGAATCTCCCCTCTGCTGATCTTTCTGCCGGAAGCAACAACATTTTCATACACACGGACATTGAAAAACACGGGAATTTTCAGGTATTGTTTGTCCTTAACAAATATGCGAACAAAAACCTGTACATTTCCTCTATCCCGATTTCCCTCAGCCGGTGACACATCGAGCCTTACGTCTTCGTCGCTGGCGGGCAGTATCTTGTCTGCCGGTACCCGGTCCGACTCAATAATGATTTCATTGCCATAGGAAGGAATCTTTTCTGCAAGATATTCCTTTGCCTTCCTTACCACGTCTTCCCCTCGCACCGTTGTTGACTTCACAGACACCAAAGAGGCCGTTGCGCTTCCGTAAGTAACTTCATTTAAATTGAAACCCTCATCCATAAGGCGCGCAGTGATGATAGCCGTTTCAATCCTTCTAACATTCCCCACACAGGGTGTGTTTCCTATAAGAACATTATTAACCCTTTCCAAAAGTACCGGATCGCTGCAGGAAACATAAGCAATGTCACCCAATACCACTTGTTTTTCAGGCAATACCACACTATCCTGTAACTCAATGGTGATCTTTCCGCCATACACATTATGAACAGCGAAAAGAGCTACGACAAAAGAAGCGAATATCACATGTACTTTCATAAGCGAAAAATCCTAATATTAAGGTTAAGTGTTGCAGAAAAAAGTCCCTTTTCAGAGACAATCCCTTCAACCCCCATTGTTGACGGGGATCGAAGGATGCATTGCCATACTAAGTAAGCTGGTTAATAGTAGATAGCATCTCATCGCTTGCCTTAATCGACCTGGAATTGATCTCATAAGCGCGTTGCGCCGTAATGAGGTTGACAAGCTCGGTAACCGTTTCAACGTTGGAATTTTCAAGCATCCCTTGATAAATTCCACCAGTACCTTGTTCACCGGGCGCGCTAACTACTGGGGCACCCGATGCGGCAGTTTCCGTATACAGATTCTTTCCGGCACTCTCTAACCCCGATGAATTTGCAAAATTGGCCAGCATTATTTGCCCCACATCTTGAATGGTGCCACTCGAATTCTGTACCTGCACCGTTCCGTCAGTTCCGATAGTAACCTGCACAGCATCCTGGACAGTAATAGCTGGAGATACCGGCAAGCCATCTGCCGTTACCAGTTCACCTTTGCTATTTAATTCAAACGAACCGTCCCGTGTATACGCAATGATACCGTCCGGACGATTGATTTGAAAGAAACCATTGCCTTCTATAGCAAGATCCAGGCTGCGGCCGGTAGACTGTTGATTTCCCTGTGTAAATACCTTCGTCGTGGCAATCGGCCTTACACCGCCACCCAATTGAATTCCTGAAGGTATCTCAAATCCCTGCGTTGATTGGGAGCCGGCAAGATATTTCTTGTCGTAGAGCAAATCTTGAAAACAGACCTGGCTTTTCTTAAACCCCGTCGTATTTATATTTGCCAGGTTGTTCGCAACGTTATCCAAAAAAAGCTGCTGCGCCTTCATTCCTGTAGCCGCTGTATAAAGTGAACGTATCATAAATAGTCTCCTTGTTGTTATTTTATGTAGCTAGACCTATAATCTTTTCTAGCGATTTGTCAATGGATTCTGTAACCTTGCCACCCGACTGGTAGTTTCTCATATTTGCAATCATAGCAACCATCTCATCTACTGCGTTTACATTCGACCTTTCAATATGACGCTGAGCTATTTCTGCCCTAGTTGAAATTTCTGGCTCAGGAGCCTTGTCCGGCAACTTATAAAGGCAACCACCCACTGATTCCAGATCAGTTAAATTGGGAATTTCCACAACTTTAACCTTGTCGATTGTTTTGCCATCTACCGAAATATCGCCATTATCTTTTACCGTAATACTCTGCACACCTTTTGGTAATTGAATCGAACCACCGTTGCTCATGAGTGGCCACCCCTCGTGGGTGACGATCTTCATATCACGGGAAAGGGTAAACTGCCCCTTTCTTGTATAGCGGACACCATCCTCCGTCTGAACAGGGAAAAATCCATCCCCCTTTATTGCCATATCAAGATCGTTACCAGTATATTCCAACGCGCCTGAAGAAAAATCTACTGATTCATTTAATTTGTTTCCTACACCTTTCTTACTTGCCGCAACACCCTCTTGCGCCTTAGAAAGAAACGCTTGAAATACCGGAACGGCCTTCTTGTATCCAACGGTATTTACATTAGCAAGGTTTTTGGCAATAACATCCTGGCAGTCTCCCTGGCTCACTAAACTACTTGCGCCAACATATAAACCTGAAATCATGGATAACCTCCCTTCCTGCACAGATAAAATACTTTTATACGCTAGTTGAGTGGAGCAATCCTGATACCAAACAAACAATCCGAATCAAATTAATCAACTAATTATCTATAATACCAATATTAATAAATACTTAAATGAGCTATAAAAGTAATTTTATCTCAAATAATGACCGTTGCGATATCCATATAATTGAGTATAAATTTCCCAAGAAGTTGAATAACTCTTCCTCATTCCGAAGGGGGTGTTTAAAAATTTTACACGCAGCGGCTGTATTTGATGTGGCAACTTGTAGATCAATTTTTAGTAAAAATGGAGTCCTTTGTAAAAATGAGCAAATAACAGGTTGTAATAGGCAAGGATGGACACGTTACATGAAAAGATTGCCACGGGTTAGTTTTGGATAGCGTCGAGAACAGGCTTAAGGCCGGCAACCCTGTATATTTTTTGTATTATTAAAGAAAATGAGGTTATAATATGTTTATAATATATTTTGCATAGATCACCTTTTCAAAGCCCCCCCTGAGAAGCAATTCGGGGGTATGTTTATAGTCAGTATATGTACGGTACATTGCCGACGGTTACGGCTTTACCCGTGTTGGAACTTTTCGGGGAACTAACTTGTTGTGATTTCACAATATATAAAAGGTTGCCCTAGCGGGAAATGTGTTGTCTACAAGGGTGAAACCAACGGTTTTATTATGGTCAAATATCCAGGAGTATTTATGAAAATAGATGATTTTTTGACTAGACGGACGTGTACATTTTTGTTGATTGTTTTATCTGCCTTCTTTGCAAAAATCCTTTTAGCAGCAGACGAAAGCGGCCCGGTTATGCGCAAGGCGGCAATTTTTGTTGAAAACCGGTCGGGTAAGGCCTTGAATGACAAGGTAATTGTGCTGGAGGATTTGCTTACCAGCCGGATAACGGAAAAAGGGTTTAGCGTCCTCAGCCGCGAGGTATTGATTAACGCTATTAACACTTACAATGATGAAGAATCTAAGGCCGCCGGAAAGCCAGCAACAAACCAAAAATTGAGCAATGACAATAGCATGGCAACACAGATAATGTCACAGTTTGTTGGCACAATACTGGTCAATGACTTTTCCGCTAACACCGCTGAAGGAGCAAAAGCTGTTGACTCAAGCACTGAACCGCCTGGCGCAAAAGCGGACCAACGGCTGAGCAACAATACCTCTATACTAAGGTTGGCACAAATGATGGGCGCAGATTACATTATTACGGCGTCTATTACTTCCTTCGGCACAGAAAAGAGGATTTTCAAGGGCTACGGTACGAGAACAATAAATCTTGTCCACTATTTGCGTGTAAGCTACAAAATCCTGGAGGCGGTACAGGGGGGAAGTTTAGTTGCCGATACCGGTAAGGTCAGTAAAGTCATACGCTCCACTGAAAACAGCGAGATCGAATCTAGCGACATAATTAACGAACTGCTGGACGACGCCTCAGCAATGGTCGCTGAAAGCCTGGGTAAAAAACACATCATCCAACCACCTCCAAAACCAAATCTTGTTGAAATAACAGTTGCGTGTGGCATACAGGATTTGGCACAACTGCCGGTAACAGTACCCGACGTTCGTCTGACGGAAGACCGTAGGGTCGCAATAGAGAAGAACAATCTGGAAGTGCAGATTTTAGATGCCACCGTAGAACTCAATGGAGTCGTCGTCGGATCGGCCCCCGGCGCTTTTAAGGCGTCGCCAGGCCTCGGTAAAATCCGTATTTCACGTGAAGGCTTCAGGGATTGGGAGAGGACAATTAACGTAGTGGAGGGATTGAAATTAAAAGTAGTATTGCAAATGAGCGAAGCGGGATATGCGCGATGGAAGGATAATACGGCATTTCTTTACCGTTTGAAAAAAGACGAGAAGCTCACCGATGCAGAAGTTAAAGTGCTGGAAGGTGAGGCTCAATTGCTGCGGCAAAGCGGATTCAAGGTAGATGTAAAAGGCGACGTTAAGGTCGATTCTAAAGGGGGATCTATTTTTAGAATGTTTGAATGAGGTACGCCTTCTGTGGCTAGGCGATAATTATAGATTTTTCAAATTAACACGTATGGGGAACCGGGGGTAGCCTCCCGCTAATTTAAGTACCACGTGAACTGTTACAGATTTCAAAATTCCTAAACAATTAAAGGAGAAAATCGGGAGTGTTTATTATGAAAACGCGATTCGTCGGTAAAATATTTCTTGGTCTCTGTGTTTTGTTCTTCTTGTTTCAAACGTCTGTCCGGGCAGAGAGGGAGACATTGGCAGTTTCTACCATTAAGCCCACACCTGGAGTCGTACAAAGCGTGGAAAAGGCAGGCAAGCGGGTTGCAATGGATCGCGTTCTGCAATCACTGGATGGACAACTCATCGACCGCATAAATGCAACCAGAAAGTTTCAAATAGTCGGCCGCAGCGACGTCAGCGACTTGATACTGGAACAGGATTTTGCCAATTCCGGAAATGTCGATGCCGCCGACAAATCAAGCGCACAGCACTCGAAAATAGCCGGGGCAAAATACCTCCTGGTCACAACCGTTGATGATTTTCAGGATTACAATGAAACAGCCACCCTCCAGGGGTCAGGGAGAAACGTTACCAAACGTGTTGTCAAGATGTCATGTGTAGGAAAGATATATGATGCAACTACGGGGAAATTGTTGGAATCGACAAACCTCCAGACAAGCAACAAAGACTTTTTAGAAAATAAGCCAAACGTAACAAGGGACGGTACACCGAGCGATGAAATGCTGGTGTCCGCTGCCCATGAAATGGCGGAAAAGATTGCAAATCGTGTAGCCAATGTAATTTTCCCAACAAAGGTAATCAGTAAAAGAGAAAAGCAGATCACTATTAACCGTGGCGAAGGCACGGATATCGCTGTAGGACAAAACTGGAACGTCTATGCCGTTGGAGAGGAGCTGATAGACCCGGATACCAAAGAATCACTTGGAAAAGAAGAAGTCCTTATCGGGAAGGTAAAGATACTGAGCGTCCTGCCCAAGACGTCAACGGCGGAGATAGTGGAAGATTTTGGAATTGATAAAGGGGCTGTTGTAAGGAAGGCACAATAGCCGTTGTTTCCCGTGAGAAGGTTGGATTGCGTTGACGAGAGAATTCATAAAAAAACCAGTACCAACGCCCACCTCCCGGAGCCTTTTGCGTTATCTATAAAGCTAGCTATATGAAAGAACAAAATTCGTCATATCCCAGTGAAGGAATAATTACGGCACAAAGAAACAAAAAAAGCTCCGTTTGGCGGCGGTCTTTTTTTGTTATGTGCGTGATTGGCAGTTTGTGCGCCGGATGCGCCAATTACAATACGCAGACGCAGAGAATAAGCAACTATTACGAGCAGGGAGACATGCAGGCTGCCGCTTCTTACGTTGCTGCCGAGGCGAACAAGCGCGGAGCGGGTAAAGACGCCATTGTGTGGAGATTGGAACAGGGGGCTGTCTTACGGGCAGCGGGTCGGTTAGCGGAAAGCAACCAGGCCTTTGACCTGGCAGAAGAAAAGATAAACAAATATGAAGAGGCCGCAAAGGTTAGCATTTCCAGGGAGGCTTTGGCAATGGTAACCAACCTGAAAAACCTGCCATACGAAGGTTTTGCTTATGACAAGATCATGATGAATACCTACAAGGCATTAAATTATATGGAACTGAGCGAGTTGGAAAAGGCGCGTGTGGAGCTTATGCGCGCTTATGAACGGCAGAAAGACGCCGTTTACTTCAATTCAAAACGTATCGAAAAAGCGCAGGAAGAAGGAGAAAAACAAAACTACAATGTCGATTTGAACTCAGTCAATAGCAACAGCCGCTTTCGAAGCCAGTTCGACCAATATTACGCGGACATTGACCAGCTCAGGGCATATTCTGACTACGTAAACCCTGCGTCCGTTTACCTGGACGGCTTATTTTTCATGGCACAAGCAACGGGAAGTTCCGACTTAGAACGCTCCCGCAATTCGTTTGAACGTGTGCGAGCAATGGTCGGCGAAAGCAAGTTTATTCAACAGGATTTAGAAACCCTGGCACAAGTTATTAACGGACAACCCATTTCCGCGATAACCTATGTTTTTTTTGAGACAGGAGAGGCGCCGGAAAGGGAGGAAGTCCGCATCGACTTACCACTTTTCCTGATCATTCCGGGCGTGCCATACGTGGGTGCAGCATTCCCGGCTTTGAGGTATAGAAGCAATTACCTGTCTACCCTCAATGTTTCGCACGATGGAACGATGGAGTCCACGGAATTGTTGGCAAGTATGGATGCAGTCGTTGCCCGTGAGTTCAAGAATGAACTGCCCATCATTATTACAAAAACGCTTATTGCCTCCGCTATAAAGGCCGGCGCCACCTATGGGGCATATTCAGGCGTAACGAATGGGGGAAGAAAGAATGCCGAGGCAGGATTCGCCGTGTTGATTGCCGGCGCAATTTTTCAGGCATCCATGAACCAGGCTGATTTAAGAACGTGGACTACCCTGCCCAAAGAGTTCCAAATGTGTCGTTTCTCCACCCCTGCAAACCGGAAGATTGTGCTGGAGTCTTCGTTTTCAGGAACTAGAATGCCGGTGACCGTAGATGATGGGCTTATTAATGTCGTATGGGTAAAATCCGTAAACCGCAACAGCCCTTTGCTCGTAAAGCAGTTTAAACTAAAGGATGAGATAAAAAGGACAGGCATAATTGCCCAAACATCACAACCGGCAAACCCTGTGGCGGGGCAATCACCTCCGGCACAGGAACCCAACGAGGAACAACCAAAACAAGCGTCTTCCCCGAATGCCGACAACCGCAGGGATAGTGATAAGCACCAAGAAGAGTTAAACACCTTAGGCAAAAGCAGAGAGCAACAGATAGACTCGTTACAGAATGAGGTACTTACAGAAGGCCGTTGATCGGGGATTTACCGATATTGATTATTTAAAGAATGACGTGGATTCACCGGTAGATTTCAGAAATGACCCGCAGCTAAATAATTATTACTGAGAAGGGTGTGTTTTCTCTCGTTCCCAAGCTCCAGCATTGGGAATGCGCCTGTGCGAGAAGCTCCTGCTTCATTTTATCTAAGCGGGTTTATGGGTGGGGTGTAATGTTAACAATTGCTATGGCGAAGCGATGAAGAACTCCAGTCCACCCCCTACGCCCCCGCCAGCGGGGGATATGTAGGATACAACATAAACAAGGTTTTCATAGTTATTATTTGACCCATTTACAAAGAAAAACCACGTATAATTTTTTTTTAAAGGAGCTGACTTATGAAAAAGGCATCATTGGCGTTGGCCTGTGTCCTTATGGGCGCGGCAGCAATATCCTCATGTGCGTCCGTAAACACCGTAGAACGCGAGACACCCGTCGGGACCCGGCATGTGATTGCAGACAAAAGGGTCATTACCGACGAATCACTGGAGAACAAGGTCAACATTATCGGTGTAAACGATGCGACAACACCCGGCGGGTTGTTACAGATACAGGTCGAGGTGCTTAATGACCGTAGTTCTATGCAGGAGTTCAACTACCGCGTTGAATGGTTCGATATGAACGGTATGGCAATCAACACGCCAACCTCCGTGTGGATTCCCCGTCAAATTGAGGGAAAGGAGTCGCTGACGATCACCGCAATAGCCCCAACCCCGACGGCCAAGGATTTTCGGATAAAATTTATGGAAAACGTGCGGGATAATTAGATTGTGTAAGCATTTTCACCTGAAGAGACATTTGAAATAGCTAATCTTACATTTAGAAAGGACGAAAATACCTATGAAAAGGAAGATAAAACTGTGTCTGCTGTTTTTGTCACCACTATTATTTTTTGGCGGCTGTTCAACCCATACAAGGTACGTAGAGACCTCCGGACCCCGCACCCTCAATACGACCGACATTAACATTCAGGACTTTTCCTACGCCGCCGAGGATATGATCAAATCACTCCTGGCGTCGGGTGCGCTTGATAAAGCGCCGCAACAGCCGGCTATCCTTGCCATCAGCAGGATCGTCAATAATACCACCCAACAGATCGATACCGACATGCTGACAAAAAAAATCCGTATCGCCGTTAACCAGAGCGGAAAGGCATTGACGACCACAACCATGGGAATAGGCGGTATCGCCGAGGACCCGCTCGCGCAAAGTATTCAGCAGGAAAAAGAATTCTATGCGGACAAAAAGGAGCCACAGCGTATACCAGACTTCTCGCTTTCCGGAAAAATCCTTGAGAAGCGCGACCGCCTTGACGACGTCCGCCAGGTCGCCTACATCTTTCAACTGTCACTAACAAACAACGAAGGCTTGGCCGTGTGGGAAGAAGAAAAGCAGCTTGCGAAACAGGAGAAGAAAGGAGTCTTTGGGTGGTAATGTGCCGCTGATAGATAAAGAGGTAACAGGGCAGGGTGGGCAATGCCCACCCTACAGCCTTTTACTCCAGCTTGGGAATGCGCCTGTACCAGAAGCTCCAGCTTCGTTTTTTTCCGGAAGACGTCGTTTTTCCGATTCAAAGCAGGGCTTTTGTTGCAATCACTGGTACGCGTTCAGACAGTTGCAAGGCTGAAGCCTTGCCCTACGTACACGAAAGGATTATCTGTGGAAAGTTTTTTGTCGTCTCTCTTCCTTATCGCAATCGCTGAAATGGGTGACAAAACCCAACTGGTGGCGCTTTCGTTTGCCACGAAATACAAACCCATGAAGGTAATACTGGGCATCTTTATCGGAACGCTGGTGATTCACCTGCTTTCGGTAGTCATCGGGGAAAGAGTGAGCGCATTTATTCCCTTAAAATATTTAAAGCTCCTGATCGGGCTTTCTTTTATAGGGTTTGGCGCCTGGACTTTAAGGGGGGATTGTTGTCCGGAAGGGAAAAGTGCAAATGGCGCCTGGGGGCCGGTAGCAACCGTTGCCGTCGCCTTCTTTCTTGCAGAGCTTGGCGACAAGACGCAATTGGCGACCATTTCGCTTGCCGCTCAATACCGTTCCTTTATCGCTGTATGGCTTGGCTCAACGTTTGGTATGGTAATAGCGGATGCCATTGCGATCATCGCCGGCGTTATTGCAGGGAAACGGCTGCCGGAAAAGGCCATCAAATACACCTCGGCCAGTATATTTATTTTATTTGGAATTATCATAATTATTGCGGCGCTGAAAATCAAATGAATGAAAAACATCAGATAAACCACTCGCAACGTGTCGGAAAGATAGCAAACCTGGTAATATTTCTCGGTATCCTGGGCGTCATCTTAAGCATCCTGGCGTTGACAGTCAGCCATGGCCTCGCCCAACGCGGCTATGGGTTTGGCTACATTGTGTTAGGACTGTTTATGATGGGGCTGGGGTACGGAATACGGTACCGTTGCGCCTATTCTCTCTATACGGCAGTAGTCCTGTTTACCGTGTTGTCGGGCAGTTTCCTGTTCAGATCCCTTGTGTGCCACACTGCCTATTTAAGCCTGAGATTGGGCTTATGCGCGTGGGTGTCCTTCCGCCTTGTCCAGTCGTTGCCGTCAATGCGGGCGCTCATTCTTACCAATACCTTTCCTGAGCGGAATAACCGTTTTATGAGATATTTTTTGAGGCGTAACGTCAATGACAATCCTCGATGACATTCACAAACACAAAATAGTCGAAGTAGCTGAAAGCAAGAGGCGCACACCTCTCGATACCCTGAAAGAACGTATTCCAAAAATACCTGCGGCGAAATCATTCAGCACTGCACTGAGGAGCGACATCAATATCAGGATTATTGCAGAGATCAAAAAGGCCTCCCCGTCCCTTGGCGTTATCAGAAAAAACTTTCACCCGGTTGAAATAGCCCGCATTTACGAAGCCGGGGGCGCAGCAGCCATATCGGTGCTTACTGATGAAAAATTCTTTCAGGGCAGCCTGGCATACCTAACGGAGGTTAAAAAGGTGGTCGGCTTGCCCGCACTGCGAAAGGATTTCATCATCGATTCCTACCAGATTTACGAAGCCAGGGCCGCCGGGGCTGACGCCATACTCCTCATCGCCGCAATGCTCTCCGGGGATGAGATTCAGGACTATTTGGCGTTGTCGGGGGAACTGGGAATGGAGTGCCTCGTGGAGGTGCATTCGGAGGAAGAGTTAAAGAAGGTCTTGCAAACAAGCGCAAGCATCATCGGCGTAAACAATCGCAACCTGGCAACCTTTGTAACGGATATGACCACAACGCTACGGCTGAGGCAAATGATACCGGACGGAAAGATCGTCGTCAGTGAAAGTGGCATAAAAACGCGGGAGGACGTGGAAAAGCTGCTCAAGGCAGGGGTCGGCGCCATATTGGTTGGCGAGACCCTGATGAAAAGCCAGGATATTTCCGCAAAGCTCCGCGAACTCTTAGGCCAACCGTAGCCTGACCGCCAACCGCGAGACACAGTATTCACGGACGCAATAGCAACCAATAACAGAAGAATCGACACCGTTCTTAAATATTATGAAATGGTGAAAAAACATTCAAACAAATAAGACAGAATCTTCCCAAAAAAATAAAGCAGGTCTGGTACAAGTGCATTCCCAAGCTGTGTCTTGGGAACGAAAGAAAGCGTCCTGCCGCCAACCTAAACGCCTATGCCCCCTCCACCCCCTTTTAAAAAGACTTTTAAAAGGGGGCAAACATGGGGTTGTCTTACGCCACTCCATACAACATAGGGGACTTTATACTCGGCCAAAGCGGACACTATTTTTATTTTTTATTCTTTTCCGCGATGAATATCTCGTTTGCCTGTTTTGCGGTGGCTTTCTCGTGGATAATGGCATACAAGGCCTTGATCATAGCGACCGGATGCTCGTTTTGCCAGATGTTTCTGCCGAGGTTTACGCCGATGGAACCCTTTTGCATCCCGTCATAAACAAATTCCAACACCTCAAGGTCTGAATTCGTTTTTGGGCCGCCTGCCATAACTACCGGGACAGGACAACCGCCGGTGACCTTATCAAAGTTTTCACACCAGTACGTCTTTACCACCTTGGCCCCCAGCTCGGCGGCAATGCGGCAACAGAGGCCGAGGTAACGGGCGTCCCGTTTTTCCATTTCCCTTCCAACCGCGGTGACGGCCATTACCGGGATACCATATCTTTCTCCTTCGTCAACGAGCTTTCCCAGGTTCTTCAGCGTCTGATGCTCGTAATCGCTGCCAATGAAAACTGAAAGCCCCACCGCCGAGACGTTCAGACGGATTGCCTCCTCCATTGACGTGGTAAGGCATTCGTTGGCCAGGTCTTTTCCAACCATGCTGGTACCGCCCGATACCCTGAGTATGATGGGCTTGCTGTTCTGCGGGTTTATTGCTGCGCGCAAAACGCCCCGGGTACAAAAAAGCGCGTCGGCATAATCAATAATTGGTTTTATTGTTTCACCTGGTTTTTCCAGTTTTGAAGTAGGCCCTTGAAAATATCCGTGATCAATAGGTAAAAACATACAATGACCATCAGGCTTGATGATCTGAGACAAACGATTCTTCATTCCCCAATCCACGACATCACTCCTCCTGTAAAAACGTTAACAATTTCCCGAAGACTTTTCAGGCCTGACAATTAAATACCCTTTCCCTATCAACCAATGATGGAATTGATAGGTGGTATATTTGCAATTCTCTTTGCAGATATTTCTTATCTTTTCATACTCCGCAGTTCCTTCTTTTTGTGCGTTCAGGTCCATCTGCACCGAACACTTTACATCATTGCAAAATTCCCTTCTCTTGTAGTCTACGTATCCTTTGATTGACATAAAAATATCGTCCTTAAATTAACATATCCTCCAAAATTCCCCTCCTGGGAGGGGTGCGGGGGTGGGTTGTTCTATCGCGTCGCCATGCATACCTTATAATCACATCAACCCGCAAATCCGCATAAATAAGATGAAAATCCCAATACATTTAATTAGGTTGGGTTTTAAAAGACAAAAACCCAACGACTTGGTAACCGCAAATGCCGTTTGGTAGGAGCCGTCTCCTGACAGCGATTGGCAATGCACAACGGTGCGCACGTGCCTAGTCGCCAACAGGAGTTGGCTCCTACCAAAAACTTTGAAATTCCTATACGTATACGTTTAAATACCATCCCCATCTTTATAATTTTTCATAAATATCGCCATGACCTTCGACTCCGCCTCGGAGAGATAGTCATCTTCTTCATGGGGAAGACGTGAGACCTCTTCCAGTTTGCTGATGCGTTGTTTGAGTTTTTGATTTTCCCGCAGAACGACCCTGAGTACCTCGGTTATGGGGTCGGGCAGTTGCCCGTGGTCCAACATGGCACTACCATCCCCCTTTTTCTGGCGTTCGATAACCTTCCCAGGCACACCCACCACGGTTGCGTGAGGGGGAACATCTTTAACCACCACGGAGCCGGAGCCAATACGCGCACAATCACCGATCACTATGTTGCCAAGGATACAGGCGTTTGATCCAACGGTAACTTTTTTTCCCAGCGTTGGGTGTCTCTTGACCTTTTCCGTGGTTGTGCCGCCAAGGACAACGCCTTTGTAAATAAGGCATCCATCGCCGATTACGGCAGTTTCTCCAATGACAACACCCATGCCATGATCAATAAAAACACCGCGTCCAATCTCCGCGGCAGGGTGTATTTCAATGCCAGTCAAAAACCGGTTGAGATGAGAAATGAAGCGGGAGAGAAGTATCCGGTTTTTCCTCCACAGATATTGCGCCAACCGGTGCAAACACAGGGCATGTACACCGGGATAGCATAAGAGAACCTCCATCCTGCTTCTCGCCGCAGGGTCATTTTGAAAGGCGGCGTCGATATCTTCTTTTATACGGCTAAACATTACAGTTCGTTGAATAAAACGGTGGATAGGTATCTCTCGCCGGTGTCCGGTAACACGACAACGATCAATTTCCCTTTGTTCTCTGGTCTTGCAGCCACCTGTAATGCCGCAAATGCCGCCGCACCAGACGAAATACCCGCCAAGATTCCTTCTTCCCGCGCCAATTGACGCGCAACAGCAAACGCCTGCTCATTTTTAACTGTAATAATTTCGTCGATAATTTTCGTATTAAGCACGTCCGGGACAAAGCCGGCGCCGATTCCCTGTATTTTGTGAGGCCCCGACTTCCCTCCGGAAAGCACCGGGGAATCTGCAGGTTCTACCGCAATTACTTTGAGAGAAGGCCTCCGTTTCTTGATAACCTCGCCCACGCCGGTAATGGTACCGCCCGTACCGACGCCACCTACGAAGAAATCGACCTTGCCGTCGGTGTCATTCCACACCTCTTCCGCGGTCGCCTTGCGATGGATTTCAGGGTTTGCAAGGTTTTTGAACTGCTGTGGCATAAATGCGTTCGGGGTGTTTTTTACCAGTTCTTCGGCCTTGTTGATGGCGCCTTTCATGCCTTCAGAACCCGGCGTTAACACAATTTCTGCACCAAATGCCTTCAGGAGCGCCCGCCGTTCAATGCTCATTGTATCCGGCATGGTTAAGATTATCTTGTACCCTTTTGCTGCAGCGACGAAGGCCAGTGCAATGCCCGTGTTACCCGACGTTGGTTCTATAATAATCGTGTCCTTCTTAAGCAACCCGGACTTTTCCGCTGCCGTGATCATTGAGATGCCGATGCGGTCCTTTACGCTGGACATCGGGTTAAATGACTCCATCTTTGCAACTACGGTGGACTCCAACCCTCTGGTGATGCTGTTCAATCTAACAAGTGGCGTGTTGCCAATCGTTTTGGTAATGTCATCGTATATCTTTGCCATGATATCCTCATTAATTCATTTTATTAAATAAAAGATTTCTTAGAACTGATTTATCACTGGTTCTTGATTAATTTCGTCTTTACCTTTCGACATCGATCTGTAAACGTTTTAGGAAAAGGCCAAACTTACCTTTGTTAAAAGAATATTTGAAACTTTATAATATCATAGTGAGAAGTTATTTCTCAAGAAATTTTTAAAGAGGGGTGACTATTATTTCTGCTCCAACCTTTCTTCCAGCGACTCTTTTGTATAAAGGGAGGTGTAGAGGCCGTTGAGTCCCATGAGCTGTTCGTGCCTGCCCTTTTCAACAATCATGCCGTCCTGAATTACCAAAATCATATCGAAGTTCTTCACCGCCGGCAATCTATGGGTTACAACCAGCAGTGTTTTCCCGGGAAAGTTTTTCTGGATATTTTTCATAATCGCGTCTTCCAGCCCGGCGTCTACGGCCGAAAGACAATCATCCAAAATGATGATTGTGGGATTTATTGCCAGCGCACGCGCAATAGTAATGCGTTGTTTTTGCCCGCCGGAGAGGTTAACGCCCCGCTCGCCCAAATAGCTGTCAAATTGGGCGGGGAGCGCCTGGATTTCTTTATCGATGGCGGCCATGCACGCAAATTTTAAAGCACCATCACTGCCGTCGCCCACCTCTCCGCCAAATAATATATTATCAACGATCTTTTCTGAAAAGAGGAAGGTGTCCTGGGGGACAAAACCTACATTCTTCCGCAATGCCTTTATGTCTAACGCGTTAATATCGATTCCATCAATAAAGAGTTTCTGGTCTACCACCGGCAGCATACGGGGGATCATACTTACCAGCGTAGACTTTCCACTCCCAATGGGACCTACGATGGCTACGCGTTGGCCGGCGCTGATCTGTAAATTAATGCCCTTTAAAATCCACTCCTGTTGACTATGGTAGCGGAAGTGTAAGTCTCTGAACTCAATTTCCCCGCGAAATTTCTTTTGCTGTTTTACCGTACTTTTGACGACGATTTCCGGCCTTTCCTCCATTACCTCGTCGATACGTTTCATGGCAGCAGATCCGCGCTGCATAAGGGACAAACACCAGCCCGTGGCCGTCATTGGCCAGACCATCATTGAAATATAACGCTGAAATGCCACGAGAGTTCCCAGAGTTATCGCCCCGTCAATCACCATCCTTCCACCTACAAAGAGCAAAAGAACGATCCCCATATAGGTTATAAATTCAAATACCGGCGCCAGCAAAGATTGGGGAATAGCCAACGCCATGTTTTTCTGCATGAAGTCCCTGCACAGCCCGTTCAGCGCGGCATTTTCCTGGTGTGACATATTATATGATTTTACGATACGGATGCCGGATGCGTTCTCCTGCACCTTTTCGCTGATCCTTGAGAACTGCTCCTGAACGCTGTGGAATCGCTTATCGATTACATTTTTAATTTTATACGCAATCAGCGGCGTCAGCAGCATCAACAAGAACGTGTAGAGGGACAGTTTCGGCGACAGATATATAATTATTGGCGGTATTACAAGAAAGTAAAATATAGCGTCCAGCCCGATCAGTAGCCCAGGACCCACGGCCATCCGGACGGCGCCGATATCGTTGGTTGCCCGTGACATGAGGTCTCCCGTCTTGTATTTTTGAAAAAACTTTCCGGAGAGGGTCTCAATGTATCCGAAAAAGTTCATGCGAATATCATAATCACAGCGGAAAGACGTGCCGATAAAATTCATTCTCCAGAGGTACCGGCACGCCCCCTGGCAAAAACTCAGCAGGAAGAATAGTATTGAAAGGACAATAATCTTCGAAAGGTTTGCTTCTTTTGCGAGAATATCTAAAGCTTTTTTGATGATGAGGGGTGGAAAGATATTAATGATATCGACGGCAATCAAAGACAGGGAACCGATGATAAAGTACCGCTTGTATTGCTTCACAAATACCCTGTAGACTAAGCTCTTTTCCCAAAAATCCTTTAATTTCCTTAACAATGTATTTATCCGGTAAAATGGAAAGTCAAAGTAAAAAGTCCTTGCCTGGAAGGGGATTTAGGAACGGGCTAACTGATAATTCATTTAATATTCTTAGAAATTTTACAACCAGATTTTTCAATCGTCCCTATGGGACTTTATGGTTCGCTTACTAAAAACAGGCAGTGAATTGCTTGCCTATTGACGGTTGCCCCTATAGGGCATATACAGACAGCCACCCTGCAATCCACTTATGTAAAATGTAACAGTCCACTGCATATTCTTGCAAAGGCAGACTGGCCGGATGTAAAAGCAATGTTTTGTAAGAAGCTACGTGTCTAAGGCTGTGACGCGTGAGGAACGTTTTTGCAGTGTATCAGCTTACACATATCCAAAAAGTTGACGCGTCGTTCACTTACAATGGAAAGCCCCACCATATTTATCAATTCGTGCAGGTCAATGTGCTTACCCAAACCGAGCTTGTCTCTATAAGGGGAAATAAACTTCTCGATACGGTAGATGTATGGATGGTTGCTGCCTACGTAGTTCAACAGGAAGATTTCGCCGTCCTTCTTCGTTACTCGTACTATTTCATGTAAAGCCTTTAATGGTTCCGCGACTACCGTGATAACATGCGATGCGATGACCTTGTCAAAAGTGTTACTCTCGAATGACATGGATAATGCGTCCATGTTGTGCAAGCTTACGTTCGATAACCGATGGTGTTGTGCCTTGCGCTCGGCCTTTGCCAACATATCCCGGCTAATATCTATACCCGTTACCCGGGCTTCCTTGGGATATAAAGGCAGCGACAGTCCCGTTCCCACGCCTACTTCAAGCACTGATTCATGCGGTTTCACATTCATCATGTGAAGGGCGGTGTACCTGCCGTGCTCAAAAATTCTTCCGAAAAAGGAATCATAGCACCAGGCGTAGAACGAATATACTTTTTTAATGTGTTCACTCATAAAAAATTTAATTGTAATACTCTGCCAGGGTGGCGCAAACCTCATCCTGTATTTTTCGTGCATCACTCAGGCTCTTGACGTTGTTGATTAAAAAAGAAAACACAATGGTGTCACCCGCAGAGGTATCGACGTAACCGGAAAGCGCTGAAACTCCCGCGATATAGCCGGTTTTTGCATGTATTTTGTTCCTGTATTTCGCGGAAACGTTCCGATGCTGTAAACCGCCGTCAACGCCTGACGACGGCAGAGAGTTATAAAATACGTTTTTATAAGGGTGCTTGTTCATATATGTAAGAATGGCAGTGATCATGTTGGGCGAGAGCCGGTTGCCTTTCGACAGGCCACATCCGTCCACAATTTGATATGCCTGCATGTCAAACCCCAGTTTCTTCATAAAGTCGCTCAAGACGGCAATGCCCGCCTGTAAAGTACCGCTTCCCTGCACATGCGCGCCCAGTGTTTTGAGTATTTGTTCAGCGTAAAAATTCTGACTGTTTTTGTTGGTTGCGGTTACCGTTTGCTCCATAGTGGAGATGGTGCTGGCTATCACCTCCCTTTTCACTATAGAATAGTCTCCCTCATTTATCAAGCGAGGCTGTCCGATGACGGTAATTCCCTTCTTCACCAGGATTTCCTTGAAAACCGTAGCGAGGTACAACGCCGGGTTGTGAACGGTTACCCAATGCTTTTCAATTGCAGCATTTATCCAGAACTTCCCTTTTAAGGATATTTGATTTGTTCCCGGCTTCCGGTACAGCGAATATCCATGTTCTTTTTTGTTGGCGGTGTACGTACAATTGTTCACAATGGTGACATAAGCCGTATCTGGTTCAACCAACAAGGCTACAGTGTCTCCCGGTTTTTTGTTCGGAAGAACAGTGATATCGACACAATTGTCATTGAAAGACAGCCCGCAGCTTGGGGCACAGTACCATTGAGACAATTGGTTTACCGGCCAGTTCGGGTTCGTGTAATTACGGTCGAAGACAGTATCATCCGCCACGATATCACCATATATCACACTAATACCCCTACTCGCTACGGCATTTGCCCACGCCTCTGGAATGGCGGTAATCTTTCCCTGATAAAACCTGCCGGAAAGATTAGGGTCACCGCTTCCTTTAATAACAAGATTTCCCCGCAACTCACCCGAAGAAGTTACTGTGCCATTTGCCGTAATGTACGTTTTGTATTCGAAATTGGGACCTAGATATTCCAGAGCGGCTGCGGTAGTAAGAATCTTCATATTCGAGGCGACACTAAACAGTTCCCCGCCCCGATAATCCAGGATGGAAGCATTGTTATTAATACAACCAATGCTAATGCCATAGGACGTATTTTTCAGAAGGGGGCTTTGGATTACCGCCTTCAAATTTTCTTCGAGAATTCCCTGCCCGAAAACTGTTGTTATCAGTGATGTGGTAAGCGACAGGCCGAAAACAAGGAATAATACTGTTAAAAAATATCGGGGAACGGTAAATTTGCGTTGATTCATACGGTTTGGTGACAAGAAAGTAGTCTATTTCCTGTTTTTTGAGTATAGCTTTGCTTTTTTTTGAACGGCTACAGCAACGGGGGCGGCCAGTATACCCTCTATTGTTTGCAAGATCGTTGCATGATCTAGCGGTTTTAAAAGGAAGACGCTGGCGCCCGCTTTTAAGAAAGAGGACTCCGCACGTTTTAATTTCTGACAACTAATCATAATAATGGGCATAGTTGCATAATATTTTTTTATTTCGTGTAAAATTTCCACACCGGGAACGCCCTGTACCAGGGTGCTTACGATAGCAACATCCATACTTCTTTCCTGAAGTATTGTTACTGCAACCTGTTTATTAAGGGCAACCTCCGTCTCGTAACCGTACAACTCGAATAAATCTCTTAACTCATCGACTGTCTGCCTTTCATCCTCTACAATCAATATCCTTGCAGAAGGCATATACTCCCTTTCATTAGATTCGTTGGTGGATTAATTATGCAAGGTTTAACAACACGAGTGATAACTTTACGGAAAGAACATATCTGCGTTCCCCATCTTACCGAACCGATAGAATTTATCGGGTCATTCTTTGAATCTCCCTTTCGATGGTGCGTTTTTTAATGTCATCACGTTTGTCAACGGCTGTCTTTCCACTTGCGAGTGCGATTTCAACCTTTACCAAGCCCTCTTTAAAATAAAGGGATAAAGGGATAAGGGTACTGCCCTTCAGCTTGATCTTTCCCGTTATTTTATCAATCTCTTTTCTATGTAACAGGAGCTTTCGAATCCTTTTTGGCTCGTGGTTTTGCCTGTTTCCCTGTTTATACTGTCCAATGTGCATTTCGTAGAGATAAACCTCGCCATGGTTTATCGTGGCAAAGCTTTCATTTATACTAACGTCCCTATTTCTGACTGATTTAACCTCCGTTCCCGTAAGCACGATGCCAGCTTCGAATTTTTCGAGGATTTCATATTGAAAATATGCCTTCCTGTTTTTCGCAATAGATTCCATAGGGGTATCCTAACAAAATATCTGCGAATCATAACATATTGCCATTGTTAATGCAAGGTCAATTTTAAGACGTTGCGTCAAGAGGAGAACAGACATGTTTGTTGACGAAAGATTGATTTAAAATTCAGAATAGCCAAATCAAAAAAAGAAACTGACAGCAAAAAACGACTTTTCCCAAAATCGCAAATTAATGACATCGGTAGATATTGACTTCTACAAGAATTTCAACGATACTTATGAATATCGTATAGGTGATGAACACCTTAAACAAGAGACCATACCTTGCTCAAGGTATTAACGTATCGCGCGCTATGGCAAGAGTTCACGGCCTTTCTTCCTGAGATGGATGAAAAGGGCTCAATCATAACGGTAAAACAAGAAGATTTCAAGCAGATGATTTCTTTTTGCACCTCTTCGCTCTTTGCATGTTCTCCGCTTCCTTTGTGGTGAACGGAAGTATTTAATACTACGGAGAACCGTTCACTCTTTTTTCGAGAGTCTCTTTATGAAAACAGAAAACTTTCTTTTAACAGATATTGTTGAAAAAGCAGAAAACCTCGCCTATTTGCCGACAATTGTTTTGAATCTTATGGAATTAATTTCCACCCATGACGTCACAGTTCCCGACGTTGTGGGGATAATCAAAAAAGATCAAGGACTTGTCGCGCGGGTGTTCAAGGTCGCCAACTCATCGTTTTATGGACGATCAAAAAAAGCAGAACATTTAACAGACGCGGTGGTAACCCTGGGATTGAGAGGCTTAAAATCGTTCGTTATTGCCCAAGCAGTAAAATACGTGCTGACGACTTCAGGCATGGACGATAGCACCTTGTGGCAACATGCGGTAAAGGTGTCCATCGCCGCTTCAGTTTTGGCAAAGGAACAGCAACGCAATCTAATCGAAGATGCCCTGATGGGCGGATTGGTACATGACATAGGCAAGGCATTTATTGTAAGCGTTTATCCCAATGCGCCTACAATGATTAATCAAATAGCTGCAAAAGAGGGTGTTTTGTATCATGAGGCTGAGCAGAAGCTTCTAGGCTTTGATCACGCGATAGTAGGTGCAATGATAACGGAAAAGTGGCACTTTCCGCCTAAGATAACAAATATCATACGCTATCACCATTGTGCAAATAATGCAACCGACGCCTGCGCGGATTCGTTGGCGCTGGCACGCATCGTTAAACTCGCCGATATGATAAGCAATCAATATGACGTGCTGTCGCAGATTGGTGCCGATGCCAGATTGGAAATGCTTGGTAAAAACAATGTCCTTAACCTATCGGCAGACCGCTTCGCACAGCTTGTGGAGGAAATTAAAAATACCTGGATAAAGGAGTGTGAAAACAATTTGTTTGGTTAATCATATTTCGACAAATTTGTTACAAAAAAGCTGGAATTGCCGTGGTATTATACTATAAACGGAGCTACCTGGTTGCGTCCATTGTTTTTTGCCTTGTAAAGATGCTTATCCGCAGTCTTCAGCAAATCATCGCTGGTGCATGGGTCGTTGCTATCCCATGAAGAGACGCCGATACTACACGTTATTCGCCCTGCGTCAAAAGACGCCAGACAGGAGGTATTGATGGTGTTCAAAATCCTCTCGGCGGCATTAACTCCGCCCTTCAAGTCGTTTCCCGGTAAAAAGGCCGCAAATTCTTCACCGCCGTAACGAACAAGCACGTCCGACTCACGGAGGCAATAGTTAACAACCCCGACAAAAGACACCAATACCTTATCGCCCACGGTATGTCCGAACTGGTCATTGATCTTTTTAAAATGGTCAATGTCCATCATTAGGCACGCAAGAGGCGTTTTTGCCCGTGAGATAAGCTTCAACTGCGGCAGGAGCCAGTCCCGCATAAAACACCAGTTATGCACGCCGGTAAGGGGGTCGCGGGAGCTGTCTTCCATAAGTTTCTGGGCAAGTTCCGTGTATGCGGATGACCGGATGACGTTTTCGGTAACGTCCTGAATGCTTATCATCGCCAGGATGCTTCCCTGGAAGTCCCGGCACGGGAGCGATTTGCACGTGCTGTTGCATTAAGCGAAAGGCCGTGCCGCCCGCGGTTGTTGATGGGTATCGGCAGTAAAAAATGGTTGAGCGATTGCGACATTACCTGCGGCGAATGATTATTCAAGACGTTTTCCATTGCCCAGGTAAAACGTTTATTTTCAAAATCAGGATAGAGTTCTTTCAGGGTTTTACCGGTTGCTTGCACCACCGGAATGCCGGTTTTTTGTTCAAGCCACAGGTTCCAGTATGCAACCCTGTATTCGCCGGTTAATATAACAATCTCCATCGGAACACTAGTGATATCGCGCTTTGAGGCGCAAAGCGCAGTTCTCACAACCAGTACGGCCAAATCGTTATTTACCGTCTTTGAAAGTATTTGCGGTAAACTGTCTTCCGTATAAATCGGTGTGGATAGCGTTATTTTGCCCTTCAGGGTGTTTGCAATGGAGGCTATAGACAACGAGATAATGATGTTTCCGATTTCCATCACGGCCTCCTGTCTTGAATACACTCCATTTCTCCTCATGGAGTACCCCCATAAACTATCCCATTGCATGACCCCGCCTTAGTTTGTTATTATGTAGCAGGTCTTTTATGGTATACTCCATTGTGAGCTGAAGGGCGCACCACGTAAGGTTTCTGTGGGGGTTTGCCGAATATTGCAAATAATTTCCGATACATTTTACACAGTTGAATTAACCAGGTACGGACAAACACCGCTTGTCCATGCCATCCTGTAAACCGCATACACAAAACGCAAATTCCTAATACGTTAAATTATGCATCAAGACTTTTTAAGAAAAATACCGTCGATTAATGAACTGCTTGAATCGCAGGAAATATCTGAACTATCGGGATATTACCCGCGCTCTATCATCGTGGAGGCGGTTCGGATGGCACTGGATGACGTTCGGAGATTGCTGATTGGAAAAGGAAACAAAAATCAGCAAACGGAACGTATAGATACGTTTTCAGGAAGCCGTAGCAAGGAGGCAATAAAAATACCATCCCCGCCACCGTCGCTAGATTTGTCCCCACAGGCCATTTCCCGGCGCGTGGAGGAAAAATTGCGACACTCATTTTCTGGCATCGAACACGCTATTAACGCAACAGGGATTATCCTTCATACGGGGCTCGGCAGGGCGCCGCTTGCAAATGAGGCCGTGCAAAGGGTACAAAACGTCTTGCAAGGATTCTGTACCCTTGAAATTGAAAAAGATACGGGCAAAAGGGGCATGCGATACGATACCGTTGAGCGGCTTATTTGTATGATTACCGGCGCCGAAGCAGCGATTACCGTTAATAACAATGCTGCTGCCGTTGTGCTGGCGCTTGATACCCTGGCAAAAGACAGAGAAGTAATCGTTTCACGTTCACAGCTTGTTGAAATTGGTGGGTCATTCCGAATGCCAGACGTTATGGCAAAAAGCGGTGCGATACTGATTGAGGTGGGAACTACGAACAAAACGTATCCAGACGATTACCAGCGCGCCATTACAGAACGCACAGGTCTTATCTTAAAGGTACATCAAAGCAATTTTAAGATCGTTGGATTTACGGATACCGTCGAAATAAAAGAACTGGCCACGCTGGGTAAGGCCATGAACATTCCGGTAATGTACGACCTGGGCAGTGGGGCACTCGTTGACCTTCAGCACTATGGACTTCCGCATGAGCCAACGGTACAGGAAGGCATAAGGGATGGGGCGGACGTCGTTACCTTTAGCACGGACAAGTTGCTGGGTGGTCCGCAGGGCGGTATCATTGCGGGCAAAAAGAAGTGGATTGATCTGATAGAAAAGAACCCCCTCTTACGTGCGCTTCGCGTGGGAAAATTGACCATAGCGGCAATGGAGGCGACGTTGCGGCTCTATCTGGATGGAAACCGCGCCGAAAGCCGAATTCCCGTCCTGAAGATGATTTTATCTCCTTTGGATATCATTGACGAAAAATGCAAGCGGATGGTATGCAAGCTGAGCGCCTCAGCAAGAGATAGCTTGAACAGTTCCATTGCCGACGGATTTTCGGAGATGGGCGGAGGTTCGCTCCCGGGAGAAAAGATTCCAACCAGGCTCGTTATGGTACATTCAAAAAAAATAACTGCCGCTGAATTGTCTGCACAGCTACGGGATAATGTACCGCCAATATTTACCAGAATTGAACAAGACCGCATCTGCTTTGACTTGCGCACCGTTTATAATGATGCAGAAGTTGATATGATTGTTACGGCATTAGAAAGGATTTCCACCATTGAAAACTCATGAAATCAAAACCCGCGTTCGGTATCAGGAAACAGACCAGATGGGTATTGTTTACTATGCAAATTTCTTTGTCTACTTCGAGATGGGGCGCACGGAATTTCTCAGACACATGGGACTGCCGTATTCTGAGATGGAGAAGGAACAAATATTTTTCCCCGTTACGGAGACTTACTGTAAATTTCGCTCACCCGCGTGCTACGATGACGTCCTCATCATCCAGACCTGGATTTCAGAATTGAAACATGCCACGGTGGAATTCAGTTATAAAATTATACGTGAGGGGGATCAGAAACTTATCGCGGAAGGATTTTCCAAACTCGCCTGCCTCAACGCCAGTCGAAGACCGACCTCACTGCCCGAAAAGCTGAAGAGACTCTTATTATAAAATGCGCTTATTCATAGCGCCTCCAACAGCCGTTGCTAAGGGCAGACAAGGCGCTTCGGCAAACGAATATCGCGGGTTTATCCAACACAACTAATATGAACAGCCGCGTACCTGCCCTTCAAGGCTCTGGATCATGATGGTGTATTTTTCGTACAACCCGGAATCGGCTTCGGCTTTTTGAATATCTTCAAACTTTTTTACCAGCATGGCTTGCTCGTCACTTTTCAACATTTCATTTATCCAGGGAAAGAGTTTCTTCTTTTCCATACGAATGTGCTTATTTGTATAATTGATATAGGCATTTGCGGTTTTGGCAATTTTCTTTTTCGCCTTTTTACCCAGATAAAAACTATTAATATCCACCGACAAATCCCTTATCTTATCGCGCAAGGATACATGTTCCATAAGCAATTGTCCCAGTATATCCTTGTTTTCATTTCCATACATGTTTTTAAGAAAAGGAAATAGCAAGGCGTCTTCCTTCTCCTGATGGCGCTTATCGGAAAACCCACGTATGACTTCAATCATTTCATTGAATGTTTCTCTGCTTACCCGTTCGTCGCTTTTGTTAAGGCATTCCACCGCATTTTTTAAAACCAACGCCATCCTTTCCATGTAATCAAAATCCCGGCTCAATATATCGGTAACGGAAATGGGACGGGTTTCACTGCGCTTGTTTTCTCCGATGTGGTTGCTTGTACCAGAAAAACAACCGCCAATGCATACCCAGGAGAAGATAGTGACAAACAAGTATGTTTTTTTCATAGGATATAACCGACAAAAATGGCGCGGCATGGCCGCAAGTAAGTTGAGATAGTTAAAGTTGTTTTATTCCTTTATGTCGCCTCTTCAGGGCTAGTTCTGCTTATAATGCCAAACCCAGGACGTGTCCTTATCATTCACGAGCGCTTTTGTTGTAGGGGCCGCGGCTACGCGAAAGCAGCGCCTCGGCGAGATGGACGTCTTCAGGCGTTGTAATCTTGATGTTTTCATCGGTGCCTTGCACAACGTAAACGGGGCAACCCGCCTGTTCCACCATTTGAGCGTCGTCGGTAAATTCTGTATCCGTGTTTTTAAACTGATCAAACACTTTTAATATCAGCTTCCTTTCAAAACCCTGTGGGGTCTGCGCCATCCAAAGACTGCGCCTGGGGATGGTGCGCTGGATAAGGAGGTTGTTATCAACCTCCTTAACCGTGGCTTTCATAGGTGCCGCAAGGATTGCCGCACCAGTCTCTTTTGCCTTGTTTATCACCGCCTCAACGTGTTCCGGCTTTACAAGAGGTCTGACGGCGTCGTGGATCAGGACTATTTCCATATCAGTGTCAACGTTGCATATCCCTTGGTAAACGCTGTCCTGCCGTCTTTTTCCACCCGGGATAATTTTTTTTACCTTATTTGCGTTCAGGATATCCTGCCATTGTTCACGAAGGCTATTAATCTCCGTGCTGCCCGTTACAAAGACAATCTCGCAGACCGAATCAATCCCGGAAAACCGCTCAACCGTATGGAGGAATATAGGCTTGCCGTGCAGCAGTAAAAAGGGTTTTTTGACGGGACCGCCCATGCGTAGCCCAAGCCCCGCCCCCACTAAAACGACGGATACCTTCATGGCCTCTTCCCGTCTTGCGTGACCGCCGTTATTCGCTCAATGGCCTCAGCGACGTTTTCACGCATGTCGATATTCTTGCTTTGAATAAAATTATTAAGCGTGGAAAGGGCGTCGGGATTACCAATCCTCCCCAATGCCCAGGCCGCCGTGGCTGCAACGGAGGATTCATCATCCCTCAACGCCCACAGAAGGGCGTCAAGGGCGTAATCATTCTGAATCCAGCCAAGTATTTGCGCGGCGCGTTCCCTCGTCTCTTTTTTCGTATCGCGCAGCAGGCCTACTAAGGCCGGCACCGCTGGGTCGCCGATTTTCACCAACGCCCATCCTGCCCGCCGCCGTGTCGCCTCCTGATTGGCCCTTAGTGCATCGGCCAAACGCGGAATGGCCGTCTCACCCATTGCGCCCAGCGCCCATGCAGCCTTATCGCGTACCCATGAACCGCCTTCTCCTGCGTTCGTTATGAGGACGTTGGAAAGGGTATTCATTGCAATATTCCCGCCCAGTCGCCCTAAGGCCTCAACGCACGCGCCTTTGACGTACCAGCTTTGTTCCTTGTTAAGCACCGCTGCTAAAGCAAAGGCGGCACTCCGGTCTTCAAGAGTCCCCAGCGTCCTTGCAATTTCATATTTCACCCCCAGGTTGGTTTCTTTCTTTATCGAATTAATAAGCACTGGAACTGATTGAATGGAGCCGAGCCTTTTCAGCGCAAAAACAGCCGCCCTTCGCACTTCAGCGTTTTTATCCTCAAGAAGAGATTGCAGGCGGTTCGATACCATTTCTTCATCCTGGAAAAAACCGAGAGCCCAGGCGGCATTCTGCCTTATTTGGGATTTCCGGTGCTTGGTGAGTTTTAAGAGAGGGGGGACAGCGTATTTCTGAGGTAAAATGGTCATCGACAAAGCGGCAGTTCTTGACTTGTCTACGTCATCGCCTTTTATCGTTTCTACCAACGTATCGGCCTTGCTTCCAAAGAATTCCTTGCTGTCGCCAACCCCTTGCTCCGCTTCGTTTTTTGGATTTTTCTTTGCCTTCGGTTTATAATCCTTTACCAGGGGACTCATACCCAAAATATCCATAACAACGAACGGGTAATCCACGAGCATAACATCTACTCCCGCTTTGACCCGGTACTTCATGGCCTTTCGGTCGTCACTGTCCAGCAAAACGGAAAACGCATACTTCTTTTCGTCGTGGATACGGCCAACACCATCTTCCGTCAAATCTTCCGGCGACAGAAAAACAATTTCCTTCCCCTGGATGGCGGCGTCTTCCCTGTTGCAACTTCGCAATGTTCCCCACAGATATACCTGTGAAGACATACCACAGCTCTTAATAAGTTCCAGCGCTTGTTTTTCCACGTGTGTTTGCCGGGTATTTACGAGTAATTTAAGTTGATTGAGTTTGCAAAATTTCAGCACGTCGGAAAACAGCGGCACCCGTTCATTTTTAAACCTTGCACTGTGCCATGAGCCTGCGTCGTATTGCTGAATTTCTGCATATAATAGTCTGTCAACATATCCGTACCCATCGGTTGTTCTGTCAATGGTTTCGTCCGCCATCAATATCAATTGGCCATCTTTTGTTTGACGGATATCGACCTTCATTCCGCCAAGGCCAAGCTCTACAATCCTTTTTAAGGCTGCAAACGTATTTTCCGGAACGTCTCCCAATACGCCGTGGTGTGCAAAAATCTCAACCCGATGCTTTTCTTTTGCAAAAGCAGGGCTTATGAAAACCAGGGATAAAAATAACAGGATGATTGTTAAAATGCGCATATAATATACACGTTATCTGTCTGATTACTTCTTATCGATAACCTGCCAGTGGGGGCTGCCTTCCCAGGTAATTTGGCTTTTTGCCATATTAAAGTAAACCTCTTCCGAAAATGTTCTCGAACCGTCTTTTCGCAACTCCGCTTTTGGTTTGCCGGTTAGCAAGGCCGTGTTTTGGATTAAATCCCATGTAAGGAACGTTCCGAGGCCTTCATTTCCGTCCAAACTCCTACTCAAAAAATGTACGTTACCGACAGCAATAAGCTTCATCATCTTCTGGTTGTCGTCAAAATAAGCGTCCATCTGGTCGCTGTTTAGTATTTCTCCGCCTTTTTCAGCCTCAACACCCTCGTAAAAACTAGCCTTTCCCAGCCCATCATTATAAAACATTTTCTTTGTCCACTTGACCTTTAAATCCGCATTTTCAGCCTCGCCACGGGAACTCGGATTGACCGTTTTTTCATACAGGCTCCCTTCTCCCTCACAAAGCATGTTTTTTTCACCCTCATAAAACACGACCTTTGGGGAAAAAATTTGTCTTTTTTCCCCATCTCTTAGTATAGCAAAGGGATACCCCCTTAAAATGGAAATCCTACTTTGCACGTTCCAGAGTACATGATCTCCAACGGCCTCACTAGTCAAACCACCTTCTTTTTGGCTGATCATGTGGACGTTTTCCGAGCCTTTTAATGACAGTATGCTATTGTCCTGTTCGCTAAGCTTCACCTTAAGATGGTTGCAGGATAGCAGCGAATTTTCCCTTCTCACCGTAACGTCCTTTTCAAAAGTAGCCTCCCGTATCTCGCCCACATAAACCATATTTCCTTCCCACGTGATATTGACAACGTCCACTTCCGAATCTTCAACGTTTTTTGCAGCCTTTTTCTTCTTTTTCGGCGTTGCCTGTAAACTACCGGCAGATAACGCGTCCATCCTTCCTATGCTTTTATAGAATATAATCTTCTCGGCGTACAAGTCCAAGCCCTCTTGGACAAACTCCGCCTTACGGGAATCTTCAAGGATTGCGCTTTGTGTGTTGACGTCCCACGTCAGCACGTTACCCTTCGCAATCTTATCCTCCAGTGATGCGAGCACGTTTCCAATGAAAACCGCCTGCTTCGTCTGTTTTGTTGCCGGATCAAGGTAAACGATCAGTTTATCGGAGAAAACCGTAGTTGTCCCCTTTCGCATTTCAACATGATCGTTAAAGGTCAGTATTTGTGCGTCAACCTGTTTTTCAAAAACGAGTTGCCCGCTGGACTGAATAATTGTTTTTACGGTTTCTGCCATATTTGCATCGGCAGTTTTAGGAGAAACGGTACCTTCCGAAGACGTTTGGTCGTCTTGCCGTAAAGGATTGTCGGGCAAAGAAAGAATATCGTTTTTCACGCCATCGACTTCCATTACGACATCTTTTATTATACACATCTTTTTACTAATCAGGTCTATTTCACAACCTTCGCCGTTGATTACCATGCCAGTCCCAAGGATAGTAACCGGATTGTCCGTATGTACCAGGTTTTTATTGGGCAGATACCGTAAGTAATCGGTGTTCAGCGTTGTCTCAACGTCAAAATGCACGACAACGTTATCAGACAGGTAGCCTTCCCTGGAGGTGTTGTTCATTTCGCCTTTGTCAGACGTAATCAAAATGGTCTGCGTTCCGTTTTCTGAATCCGTTGAATCCATCACCTCTATTTCGGGGGCGGTTATTTTATATACGTTATCGTCCAGCAGCATCGTGTTCTCGCCGCGCATGACCAGAATTTCCTTGCCCTTTTCATCGTAATTCGGCATGGAAAGATCCTCCACGGACTGTCTTATAGTATTGGAATCTTTTGAACTTTCCTGTGGTTGCTTTAGAGACGCAGGCTTTTCCTTGGGCATCTCTTTACGCTCTATCGGGCGGTACATGATAAGTGACGCAAGAATGATTGCGAAACAGGTCAAGGGTATGATTAAAAGTACGTATCTGCGTATGGTCATAATGGATTAGTGCTACGAATGGTTAAAAGATCGTTATCAAATTAGGCCTTCGGCGGCTTTTAACAGTGTAGTGGCAATTCATGAATTGCCACTACAAAGTCGTTTTGAAATTCCTGATCATTAAATAAGATCGCCTGCGGCGACAGCTTTTTCTTGTTAGCGACAACCTTGATGACCAGCAATGGCGGGGGATACTCCCCATACGCTACAGGATTATTTTGCAATTTCTATACATCGGATTAGACTTCAGCGGCTTTTTCGTGTTCACACATAGGGACATGGGTATCGTTTTACACCAACTCGTTCCAACGTCCAGCGTGGTAGCGCAACATTAGAACGCTCTGCGTCCCGTTTACAACAACTAGCGGGTTAAGGTTACGCCTGACCTGTATTCTTTAAACCCATTGCGGCAAACAGGTGTTATGTCGCTACTTGAGCCGGCTGTGCAGGTGCTATCTGGGCGTCCTTTTTATTTATCAGAGCTTCGTATTCATTCAGATAATACCGAATAGTTGAAAGTACCGGGTTGGCCGCTGTTTGTCCCAGACCGCAGAGGGATGCCGTCTTGGTCACCTCTGCGAGTTCTTTTAACAGGCCGAGGTCTTCTTTTTCGCCCTTTCCCTCGGTAATGCGAGTGAGGATGTCGAGCATCCTTTTGGTTCCAACCCTGCAGGGGACACACTTTCCACAGGACTCGTCCTGGCAAAATTCCATAAAGTACCGGGCGATTTCCACCATAGACGCCGTGTCGTCCATAACGATAAGCCCACCGGATCCCATGATAGCACCCACTTCCTTCACCGTTTCATAGTCGATGGGGAGGTCCAGATGTTGTGCCGGGACGCATCCGCCGGAGGGCCCGCCCATCTGGGCTGCCTTGAATTGTTTTTTGCCGGGAATACCGCCGCCGATATCAAAGACGATCTCGCGGAGTGTGGTGCCCATAGGCACCTCAACAAGCCCAGTATTCTTTACGTTGCCTGCCAGCGCGAATATCTTTGTCCCCTTGCTGCTTCCCGTCCCAATGGCCTTATAGTATTCATACCCTTTGAGGATGATGATAGGCAAATTTGCAATGGTTTCCACATTGTTAATATTGGTCGGCTTTCCCCACAGACCGCTTGTTGCAGGAAACGGCGGACGTGGACGCGGCATGCCGCGTTTTCCTTCAATGGAGGCGATGAGGGCGGTTTCTTCCCCGCATACGAAGGCGCCGGCCCCCATTTTGATATCCAAATCAAAACTGAAATTTGAGCCTAGCACGTTCTCTCCCAGAATACCCAGGTGTTTTGCCTGTTCTATAGCGATTTTCAGGTGTTCGACGGCTATGGGGTATTCCGCCCGCACATAAATAAATCCCTTCCTGGCGCCAATCGCGTAAGCGGTGATAAGCATACCCTCGATTATCGAATGAGGGTCGCCCTCAAGCACCGCCCGGTCCATAAAAGCGCCAGGGTCGCCTTCGTCACCATTGCAGATAAGGTATTTTATGTCGCCGGGTGCATTTTTTGCGAGTTCCCATTTAATCCCGGTCGGGTATCCGGCGCCCCCTCTGCCCCGTAGCCCGGAATTTTTTATCTCGGAGATGATACTGTCCGGCGTCATCTCTGAAAGCGCTTTAGAAATCGCCGCGTATCCATCTTTTAAGATATAGTCCTCAATGCTTTTGGGATTTATGCTGCCACAGTTTCTGAGCACAATCTTTTTTTGCTTGCTGTAAAAAGGCACGTCTTTAATATAAGGGATGCGCTTGCCTGCCTCGGTATAGCAAAGGCGCTCAATAATCTCACCCTTCAGCACCGTTTTAGCAATAATATCAGGGACGTCCGTTTCCAGTACCCTGCCATAAAAAACGCCCATCGGCTCAATGGTCAAAACGGGCGCCCTGGCGCACAAACCCTGGCAACCGGTATCGACAATTTCCACCTTGTCGGCAAGGGATTGCTTTGCAATCTCCGATTTAAAGGCCTTGTACACCTCTTCGGCGCCAAGCGCCCGGCATCCCGTTGTGCAAATCAATATCCGTACCTTATCGGAGCGGTGTTTGGATTCGAGCGATTTTCTGAGCTTTTGAAGATCTTCTGGTGATTTTAAATGTTTCACTTTAATTTCTCCTTTTAATAGTTCTTAAGCGTAGCCTCTGCTTTTTCTGCCGTCAGTTTGCCATAATACCGGTTGTCAATCATCATGACGGGCGCCAGGAAGCACGTCCCCACGCAAGCAACCGGTTCATACGTAAATTTGTAATCCTTTGTCGTTTCTCCCTCATGGATTTGGAGCGCTTCCGTGAGTTTTTTCTTTATATCCGTAGCGCCTTTGATGTGACAGGCAGTCCCCGTGCAAACCTTAATCGTGTGCTTGCCCCTGGGTACAAGGGAAAATTGAGAGTAGAAGGTGACAACTCCGTATATCTTGCTCAGAGGTATGCGCGTTCCAGCCGTTATTTCGCTCAAGGCAGTTTGCGGCAAATACCCATAAGCATCCTGTATTTGCTGCAGAATTGGAATAAGGTCAGAGGGTGTTGGCTGGCTGTATTTTGAAAGTATGGCACGGCATTTAGCTAAATCAACGTCTGGCGTGCCTTCTTTGCTTACGGTTACGCTTTTGTGCATGGCGCTTGTCTCCAAATAGTATCATTCAAAAATTCTGTTCTATATAGTCAACGGCATTTTTAAAAAGCACAAACCCATCACCCCACTCCCGCAGACCTTCGCGCGTCCATCGGGGATGTTGCGTTGGTTCCAGGTGCCTTTCCGGGTGGGGCATCATGCCCAAAATCTGCCCCGTCGAGTCGCAGAGGGCTGCGATGTTTTGAGTAGAACCATTCGGATTCCATGGGTAACCGGCATCCTCGCCGTTTTCATCGACGTATTTGAGGATGACCTGCCGGTTCATAACGATTTTATCAAGAACCCTTTGATCCCTGGTAATAAATTTTCCCTCTCCATGCGCTACGGGCAGGTATATTGACGCGCTTCCTTCTTTGAAAAAAGCAGATTTGCCTGAGCAAACCTTCAGATAAACCCATCGGTCTTCAAACTTGTTTGAGTCGTTAAACGTGAGCGTGACGTCCTGTTGCTGCATATCTGCCGATGGAAGAAGCCCCGCCTTTACCAACACCTGGAATCCGTTGCAGATGCCGATAATCAGCTTCTTTTCACGAATGAACGTCTTGACGTTATCCAGCAGGTGGTATTTGATTTGATTTGCCAGTATTTTGCCCGCCGATATGTCGTCCCCATAAGAAAAGCCGCCCGGCAAGGCCAGGATGTGGTAATCATTCAACATCTTTTTGTTTGCCAGGAGCGAATTGATATGCACCACGTCCACCGCCGCCCCCGCCCTTTCAAAGGCGTAGCCGGTTTCCTGGTTACAATTCGTTCCCGCCGTTCTGATAATTATTATTTTTGGTTTTGTCATAGCTATGTTAACGAGGCGATGCCCCGGATGGGTAAAAAGACTTTGAAACCACAACACTGTAGCTCAGGGCTTCAGCCCTGATGGACTCCAGCATTCAACTACGCGCCGGAAACCACACACAAAATGCCTACACCTGTGACACGTACAACAGCCATCAAACCTGAAGGTTTGAGCTACAACGCCTCTAACCTCCGGAAATAATCCGGAAACGTTTTCGAGACGCATTCCGGGTGCTTTATTACGATCCCCGGCGCACGCAGCCCAACCAACGCAAAACTCATGGCCATGCGGTGGTCGTCATACGTTTCAATGTTAGCCGGTCGCGGCGGAGAAGGATTGATCTCCAAACCATCTTCAAACTCTACGGCGGAGACGCCCATACGACGCAGTTCATTAACCACGGCGGTAATGCGGTCGGTCTCCTTTATGCGCATATTCTTTACGTTTCTCACCCGCGTCTTGCCCTGCGCAAATACGGCTACGGCGGCCAACGTCTGCACCACGTCGGGCATTTCACCCATATCGACGTCCACCCCACGCAACGAGCCTCCTTCAACCTCTGCCCAATCAGCGCCTATCGTCACTTTGCAGCCCATAGCCTTCAAAACGTCTACAAAGTGGATGTCTCCCTGCAGGGAGTCGCTTCCAATACCGGCCACCCGCACCTTCCCGCCGGTAATGGCCGCAATGGCAAAAAAATAAGAAGCGGCCGATGCGTCCGCCTCTACCTCGTAGCGCATCGGACGGTAGCGCTGTCCGGATTTTATAAAAAAAATCTCGTAACCGTTGTTTTCCACCGTTACACCAAACCTGCGCATCAAATCAATGGTCATATCCACGTAACGCCTGGAGACCAAATCGCCTTGTACCTTTAAGAAGACGTCGTTTTTGGCATACGGGGCGGCCATGAACAGTGCGCTAAAATACTGGCTGCTCAGGTCTCCCTTCACTACGGCTGTACCACCGGACAACCCTTTTCCCTGTATCGTTACCGGGGGACAGCCGTTGTTGTACCGAGAAGTCGCCGTCGCGCCAAGTTGCTTCAAGCCGTCAAGCAAGTCTTGTATCGGCCTTTCCCTCATGCGCTCAATGCCGTCGATCTCGTAGACCCCATGTCCCAGCGTCAACAGAGCGGTTAAAAACCGCATGGCAGTTCCCGCGTTCCCAACAAACAGGTTTGCCTGCCTTGCCGGGATGATGCCGCCCTTGCCCTGGATAATAAAGCTATTGTTATCCCGCTTCTCCTCCGTGGGTATGCCCAAGGTATTCAAGCTTGACGCCATGTACCGGGTATCGTCGCTGAAAAGCGCATTGGTAATCGTTGATTCTCCGGCTGCCAGAGCGGCCGTAATCAGCGCGCGGTTCGTGTAGCTCTTCGAGCCTGGAACCGTAACAGTTGCGTTTATTGGCCCCTTTACGGGCGTAATCTCAATCATGATGTTTCAGAAACTCGTTCGAAACAGCGCTATATACCTGTTTTAGCGGAATGCCCTTTTCTTCAGCAATTTTTTTACAATCTTCATATTCGGGAGAAACGCTTTTTATATCGCCGTTGCATCTTCCAATCTTGACCTTTATTTTACCAAACCGGCTGTCCACTTCCTGAAACTCGCGCGCGAGCGTCTTGCGGACCACCTTGTATTTCCGTATGCCAAAGGTGGTGGTTTGCTCGAATAAAACAGACTCTACGGCGGCCACGTTCACATCGGAAACAATCGCGCTCACCACAACGCCAGGACGCCCCTTTTTCATCTGGATCGACGTGAAATAGGCGTCCGCAGCGCCCACTTCGAATAACTTGTCCAGGGTATAGCCCAGTATTTCACCCGATATATTGTCGAGATTAGTTTCAACCACCCACATCTCATCCGATTCCGGCGTCAGAACCGTTTCTCCAATAAAAACCCGCAGCAAGTTAGGTACAGTGGGGTTGTCGTTACTGCCCGCCCCGTAGCCAACCTGGAGTACCCGCATCTCCGGGAGGGTGCGAAGTCCTTCTCCGAGCGCCGTTACAATTGCCGCGCCGGTTGGCGTGGTTAGTTCTTTTGCCACGTCAACGTGCTTCGTCAAGTGCGTCTTGAGGAGTTCTGCCGTTGCGGGGGGAGGCACGGGAAACGTCCCATGCTCGCATTTCGTGAATCCATGTCCGGTCGGGATGGGTGAAAAATATATCTTTTCGATCCCCAGCCACTTTATGGCTATTACCGAGCCGACGATATCGACTATCGAGTCCACCGCACCCACTTCGTGAAAATGCACCTCTTCCACGGTGCTATTATGCACCTTTGCTTCCGCCTGGGCCAGCCGGTGAAAGACTTTAATGCTGGACTCCTTGATCTCCTGATGGAGTTTGCTCTCTTCGATGAGAGACCGTATGTCAGAAAAGGAAAAGCGCGAGTGGTGGTGATGGTGATGATGCTCGTGCCGTGAGTGGGCATGCGCATCCTCAAGGGAAATCTTCACGTGTACCTTCGTCCCGGCAACCCCGGCGCGTTTTACCTTTTCTGCCGATAGCTCATACCCATGAAGATGGAGTAATGCTAATTGCTCTTTCAGGACGTCGATGCTCAACCCCGCATCCACAAAAGCGCCGAGGGTCATGTCCCCGCTGACGCCTGAAAAACAGTCAAAATAAGCAATCTTCAATAGTACACCTCACAAGGGTATAGTCATTCCCGCTTCTCTATAAGACCTAGATGCTAACACACGATTTATCCTCAGTCAATCAAAAACAAACCATTTTCATTGACTTATTTACATTCGTTTATATAATGCTGCTTTGACCTTTATTTCAGCAGGCTTTCCATGAACGGCGGCAGGGCATAACTGCCGTGTAAATTTGATGAATATTGGCATATTTGGCGGGTCGTTTAATCCCATACATATCGGTCACTTGATTGCTGCCGAAGAGGTATTCCAGCAGCGGGCATTATCAAAGATACTATTCGTACCAACAGGCATATCCCCCCACAAAGATGCAAGCAATCTGATCGCGCCTGCCCACCGGTATCAAATGATAAAGGAGGCGATAGGCGACAACGGCCACTTCGAGCTTTCCGACGTGGAAACAAAACGTCCCGGCAGGTCATATACCGTAGACACCATCAGGGCGTTCAAGGATATGTACGGGGAAGAGAGCCACCTCTACCTCATTGTTGGAACGGATATGATAAACGATATCAGCACCTGGAAAGACGTTGACGTCCTCTCCCGGATGTGCAGCTTTATTGTGATCGACCGCTTCCCCGTCCCCCTGCAAGAGGCCGCCGGGACAAACAAGTCGCCGCGTGGTATCGCCATATTCCCCCCGGAAAAAAGGATTGAGATCGAAAGGCTCAAGGTCAGGATACCTCCGATAGGCATCTCTTCCTCCGAAATCCGTGACCGGTTAAAACGGGGAGCCGGCATAAGATACCTGGTGCCGCAGTGTGTGGAAGATTATATTAAGCGGAATAGTTTATACAGTAAAGGCTAGCGAGGCAAGACCTTCAGTGTAGCTCAAACCTTCAGGTTTGATGGCTGTTGCGCTTGGCACAGGCACAGACATTTTGTGCCTGGATTCCAACGCCCGGGGTAATGCCGGAGTCCATCAGGGCTAAAGCCCTGAGTCACAGATTACGATTGACAGCACAACACTTTTCTATATCAAAATCAGTGTTCTGGTTGCAAACCAGAGCCCGCCGGGAGGCGCAACATGAGCAGTTACCACAATATAGCCAAAAGCTTCTGTTTTTCGAAAAACACTGGGCGAGTTCCTCGTGCTTACTGGTTTAAGCATCGAAAGCCCGGCTTGTTTGGCTAGAAACATCCTTTTCTGCCGCCCCTTCAGGGCTAGTAGAAACAAGGGTTTGGTGGTAATTACAGGTTCCTTAACTTAACACGTATGGGGGGAACCCCGCCCATAAGCGCTAAGTTGTTTTTGATATTTTTTACAAGGATTCCAATGTCGAATATCGAACAAGGAATAATGAATGTCGAAGGGTAAGAGAATATTTGATCTTGTAGAGACGCATAGTAATGCGTCTCTACCTTTAAGGTGTTTTGCCGTAAGAATTATTCGTACAGCGGAATCCTTGCCAAAAACAAGGGCAGGAAATCACATTGCCGGGCAACTTATTTGTTGCGGTACGTCACCCGCTCCCAATTATGGTGAAGCTCAAAGTGCAGAATCTCGTCCTGATTTTATACACAAGATGAAAGTCTGCCTTAAGGAACTGCGTGAAACAAGGATATGGTTATTGATGATTATAAAAGCCAATCTCATAAAGCCGGCGTCAAAGCTTGAACCCCTGATTCATGAGAATAATGAGCTTATTTCGATTTTTGTAACAAGCGTAAAAACCGCGAAACAAAAGGAGGATAAGAAAACTTCATAATTCGAAATTCCTTGTTCGATATTCGTTATTCATTACACGGTGTACTTAAAAACAATTTAGCGCTTATGGGAACCCCGCCCCTGCTCAATCGTCCCTACGGGACTGTATTTTTGTTTGGTAAAAATACAGGCAATAAATTGCCTGCCTACTACCTCACGTTTCTATCGGGACCTAAAAAGCACAATCAATTTCTCAAAAAACCAACATGTAAAGAAAAGATCATTGACAATTACCGTAATTGTATTATATTGTAGTGCTGGTTTAAAATAACCCGTAGCACAGAGGCTGCCTCCCCCGCTATTAGCCAGCGACAAGGAAAGGCGCTACGTTTTACACTAACAAAGATCGGACGAGAAAGGCATTGCAGAAGAGGGATTCTGCAATGTAAAGCCACGCGTTTCCCCATGCGAAACAAACGGGCTGCCGAAACGATCGATGAATATTGTTCGGAAATCATCGATATGTTCGGATTAGAAAAACCAACTCATTACCCTATCACAAATAAAGTCACAACCTGTTACTACATCGCCACTTGTGTTTGGGGGGGCGGCCGCGCCCCCCGCCGGCGGGGGGGGGGGAGGTGGGGGGGGGGGGGCCGACAGGGCCGCCGG